>Ga0208408_1000066_pt1 | contig 76729 bp, 98 predicted proteins | sample ETNtaG_4_FD_185776 | JGI IMG/M metagenome (GOLD analysis project Ga0208408, IMG submission 185776) | Marine microbial and viral communities from oxygen minimum zone, Eastern Pacific Ocean - ETNP201406SV67 (SPAdes) (version 2) | ecosystem: Environmental > Aquatic > Marine > Oceanic ... | reverse complement strand
GTTTCTTTGCTGGTTTTGCTTCTTTCTTTACTGGTTTCTTTGCTGGTTTTGCTTCTTTCTTTACTGGTTTCTTTGCTGGTTTTGCTTCTTTCTTTACTGGTTTCTTTGCTGGTTTATTAGAATCTAGTATACTCTTTCTCTTTTTTAATTCATCAAGCTCTGCTTGGATTTTTTTTGCTTCATCAATTAGAGAGTCTTTTTTCTTTGTCATTAAATCATCACACCATTAAATTTTTGTTTCTTATTTATCATTCAATAATTCATTCCTATTTAACAGTAAATACTCCTTGGGTCAAAATGCTTGATTCGTTTAAAACCATTACTGCTTCTATTTCATAAGAACCAGAGGCATCAATAATATGAGAAAATTTGTCGTTTATAGGAAGCAATTTTCCACTAGATGAAAAACATTGTTCAAAAAAGCCACCCTGGGTTATTACATCACTTTTTCCTGAAGAATAAATTGTAACATAGAGATCTCCACAATTAAATGAAGAACCCTTAACTTTGATTTGAATAACTACGGGCTCAGAAACAGAATATTGTTTTGATAAACCAATAATGCTAATAGAATCATGAGATTTTTCAGACATTGGCCATAAATTTAATTCTCTATCAGGATCTTGAAGAATACTGAGCATTACTGCTGAGCCAAGAATTACAGTAATTAGAATTGGCAATACAAAAATTATAAGGAAATTCTTAGACACCATTTCGTTTTAAAATCAGTAATTCCCTTATATCTATTTAGCAAAATTTGAAAAGATCAGTCTGACGAATGAGTTAAATCGTAGCCAGCTAAATATCGCTAGATGCGACTTAGAAAATTTAGAGTAAGGGCATATCGTTGTATTCATGACTCAGGAGAGATAACAGTAGGGGATTTAGCAGCATTTGTTGGACGAAATGAAAGTGGTAAAACAACAATTCTTCAAGCATTAACATTATTGAACAAAGATGAAATTGTTTCAGAGCTAGACTTGTGTGATGAAATGAATGAAGAACTTAAAAATAAAATTAATCTTGCAGAAGGGGATTTTGATCTTAGTCAACATGAAAGCAGTATAATCAAAGAAAAATTTCCCAATTTACCAGAAATAAAAAAAATAAAATTATTTAGAACAAATCAGGATCAAAAAGTTCAGTATGAATTTGAAGATATAGAATTTGGAGAAAGTGACAGTGGAGAACTTAACTCATGGGATAATTTCTCAAAACAAATAATTGGATTTTTAGATACCATTCCAAATCATCTCAGAATTCAAGTAGATACTACATTTTTTGATGAAACAGTTCCAAAAAATCAAGAAGCATTTGACAGCGGTATGGCTGAATTCAGTAATCAATTTCATGTAATTGCAATCCAAGAACCTCAAGTAATAGAAGAGTGGGAGAAAATCTATGAAAAGCCAGAAAATCAATTCTCAAATCTTCTTAGTGGGGAAAGCCAAAGAGTGGCATTACAAAATTTTATTGCGTCAGAATTACACCCAAGATTTGTTTATTTTTCAGATTACAAAAAAATCTATGGCAACATCAATCTCAATGAATACCTAAAAGAAGAAAATCGTGAGAGAACTGAATCAATTGAATTTATTGAAGAATTTGACAAGGCAGAAACTGTAAGAAATTTATTTTATCTGGCAGAATTAGATTTGAGAGAATTAGATGAAGTAAAAAATAGTCCATCAAAGTCTATCAAATTATTAAATGCTGCAAGTAACAGATTAACTTCAAAACTAAATCCAGCATGGAAAGGAGATCCAATCCACGTAGACTTGAGATACAATCCAGGAAATATCATGAGTGTGGTTATTTCAGATGTTCACAGAGATGGAACAGTTACAAATACAGGGTTACTTAATAGAAGAGCTGAAGGTTTTAAATGGACATTTTCTTTTATTGTTAATTTTGCAGCTGAAACACAGAGAGCTGAATTAAAAGAAGCAATTTTACTATTAGATGAACCTGCAAGAAATCTTCATCCAACACAACAGATGGGAATTTCAGATTTGCTAAGGAATTTAGCAGGTTCAAATCAAGTTTTGTATGCAACACATTCACCATTTATGATATTTGACTATACACCTGGCAGTTTGCTGGTAGTAGAATTAGATAAAAGAAAACATCTGAGTAGAATTTTTTATGATTACTGGAATGCAGATGATAAAACTTTGACCCCTATTTTATATGGATTATCCAGAGGACAGGTAGAATCTATTGTAGATAGAGAAATTGGTACAAACTCCAGACCAATAATTATTGTGGAGACAATGTCTGATTCAATGTATCTTAATGCATTTGATAAATTCTTACAAGATCCTAACATCTCAATGAATCCACTTAATGTGATTGCAGCATATAACAAAAATTCAGTTTTACCTTTAGCTATTTTTTACAGAAATCATGGATATAGAACATTTGTTTTGTTAGATAATACTGAAGAATCAAGACAAATTTCAGCCCAATTAGCATCAAATGAATTTTCATCGGTTCAAATAATATTTTTTGAAAGAGAAGGGAAAAAGTTAGAATCAATTGAAGATTATATTGTTCTCGAAGATTATTTACATCCAGTAAATCAAACATATGAAATAAAATTAAGACAAGAAGGATTCTCCAATATTACGCCTGAAGAAATTGAATCAAAAGAAGGGAATGGAAATCTAGAGAAATTAAGGAGAATTTGGCAAGAACATAGTAACGAAGATTGGGGAGAATTCAATAATGAAGAAATTACCAGATACATTTGTGAAAAAATTTCACTTGGAGAAACTAGTTTTCTCTCAGATAAAACTAAAGATCAATTTCGCTCACTATACAGACTAATTGCTGAAAGGATTAGACAATATCAAAATGTAACAACACGAACAGATTTAGATAAATTTCAAAAAACCAAGGCCTAAAATTTAAGAAGGTTTCTCATGATAAACGCTAAATTAAAAAACAAACAACAGGAAAAAATCTTCGAGGTAAACATGAAATGAGTAAATCCATCACAAGAGGAATTTTAATTTCATCAGTAATTTTATTTTCAATTATTTTAGTAATAATTCCATCAGATGCATATGCTGCAGAAATCAATGTCAAAAGTGTCGCATTTGAAGAAACTGCAATAATTCAAGTTACAAATAATTCAAAAGAAAATATCAATACTTTTAAAATTTGGGCAGGAAGTGATTATAATTTTAAATCTTTTAAAACAGAAAAAGGATGGATAGGAGAAAAAACACCTCAAGGAGTAATTATTTTTAAATCATCTGAAAAAATTAAACCAGGAGAATCTGTAAAATTTGGAATCAAAACGGATAAAGCAAATTCTGGAATCAATTGGAAAGCATTAGACAAAGCAGATAAACAAATGAGTATTGGAAAAGTACTCTCAAAAGAAATTCCCAAAGTATCAACATCAGGAACAGGAATTTTCACAGAACCTACATTTAGAATTATTCCAGAAAACCCCAATGTCGGTTCTACAATTAGAGTAATAGGTGAGAAATTTGAAATGTCTCAAGAATTTGATGTTTATATCAATACTAGCAAAATAGGTAGTTTTGCTACTGATAGTGATGGTAATTTCATTACAACAATGAAAATTCCAAGTAACCAGAAAAATGGAACCGTGGATTTAAAAATTAAAGATAAGTCAGGAGGAGTGGAAAAAATCAGCCTCATAGTTGGTAAAATATCCAATGAGCCTTCAGAAAAATTCAAGTTAGTAATTCAAGACTATCCAGAGACGATTCAAATAGGAAATTTCTTAGATGTTTTCGGAACAGCACAACCAGACGATACAATAACATTAAAAATTTCTGATTCTGAAAAAAACATTATCAACTCAGGAACTGTTGAAGTAGATAATCAAGGAAAATGGGAATTTGAACAATCAATTAAAATTCCATTTGATACAATTATCGGCAGTTATAGCATAACAGTTTCGGATGGGGAAGATAACATTATAAGAAATTTGTCAATAAATTCAGATAAAATTATCGCAATAACACCATCCAATTTAAAATTCAATCAAGGGGAAATAATGAAATTTAGTGGTACAGCATTGCCAAATAAAATAATTGAAATCAGCATTAAAGAGCCATCAGGTGATGAAGTTTTGTCAAAAAGTATTCAAGTAAATGAATCAGGATTTGTAGAATTTGAATATCAAACAGAACAAACATCAACTAAAGGAACGTATACAATTATTGTAACTCAAGAGAAAAATAAGGAATTAATTTTTGTAGGGGTAGGGGAATCACCTAAAATTCCACTTCTTTTAGAATTGGATAAACTAAATTATAAAACAGATGAAAATGCTAAAATTATTTTTTCAGGAAAAGCATTAGAGACAGTCAATTTTCTAATTATTGACCCTCAAAATAACCAACAAGGAGAAATCATCCCAATTACATTACAGCATGACAATAGAGGAGTATACCAATTAGATTTGACAGATTATACATCTGGAGTATATTCCGCAGTTGTTAGTAAAGGAAGTGAACAGGATACCAAAACATTCACTGTAGGATTACAAATAGGGGCAGGAACAATCACAATTAATGCTACAAAGTCAGTTTATCTCGCAGGAGATTCAATGGTACTTTTAGGAGATGCGACAAAAAATAGCATACTAGTAATTTCTTTGATGGATCCAGACGGCAATATTATCAGAGAGAAAAACACATTTTCAGATAAAAATGGAAGAATTTCAGATAACTCATTTAAAATTCCAACAGATGCAAAACAAGGGACATGGAAAATCATTGTTAGAAGTGGATCCACCTCAGATTCTGTAGAATTTGAAGTTTTATCAACAATTGAAGAGGGAATGACTTTGTCAATTCTTGAAGGATTAGAAATTGATAGTGAAATTAAAACAATTACAATCAATGTAAGTGGTGCCCAACAAAATGTTACAGTAAAAATTTTAACAGATAATGGTGAAATGATAGATTCCTTCACATCTTTAGCGTCAGACCAAGGAAACATCAGTTTGCCATGGTCGATTCCTAGCAATATAGAATCTGGAGAATATACAGTAATCGTTAGTGATGCATTTAATACCACACAAATTACTTTTGAAATAATATAATTTCAAACAATTTTATTTTACCAAAAAATTCAGTTAAACATGAATCTTAAAGAAAAAATAACAGAATATCCAAATTTTCCAAAAAAAGGCATTTTATTTAGAGATTTTAGTCCAATTTTAAAAGATCCTTCAGCATTATCTTTTGTTGCAGATGAATTTTCAAAATATTTTCATCCAAAAGATATCGATGTTTTTGCAGGGATTGAATCAAGAGGATTCATTCTTGCCAGCGTCTTAGCATCAAGATACAATAAAGGAATGATAATGATTAGAAAAGTAGGAAAGTTACCTGGAAAAACAACAAAATTATCATACACAATTGAGTATGGTAAAGATACCATAGAAATTCAAAAAGATATCATCAAAGAAGGACAAAAAATTCTCATTTGTGATGATTTGCTTGCAACAGGAGGCACAGCAAAAGCATCAGCAAAATTAATTGAGAAAGTAGGTGGCAAAATTACAGGTTTTGCATTTATCATCGAACTAACAGAATTAGATGGAATTAAAGGAATTAGTAAATACAATTGTAAATCATTGGTGAAATACTAATGGAAAAAGATGTAGAAATAGGAATTTTCGGAGGTACTGGAATTTACGATTCGGGACTACTTGAAAATGCCCAGGAAGTTGATATAGATACTCCCTACGGAAAACCATCAGATACAATTACAGTTGGAGTTTTCAAAGGAAGAAAAATTGCTTTTCTTCCAAGACACGGGAAAAAACACACAATTCCACCACATATGATTAATTTTAAGGCAAATATTTGGGCATTCAAAGAGCTAGGAGTAACAAGAATAATTGCACCATCCGCAGTTGGAAGCCTAAAAGAAGAATTAGCACCAGGTCATTTTGCTTTGCCATCACAATTTTTAGATTTCACAAAATCAAGGGATGGTTCATTTTCAGAAGATGGTAGAGTAATACATATTTCAGTAGCTGATCCTTTTTGTCCTGAATTACAATCATCTATTCTCAAAGTAACAGATAATCAAAACATGGAAATGCATAAAGATTGTACATATGTCTGCATTGAAGGTCCACGATTTTCAACAAAAGCTGAATCAAAATTCTATAGAACAACAGGTGCAGACATTATTGGAATGACACTGGTTCCAGAATGTCAACTAGCAAGAGAAGCACAAATGTGTTACGCATCAATTTCAACGGTTACAGATTATGATGTGTGGGCAGATAAACCAGTTACGGCAAAAGAGGTTTTAGAAACACTTTCAAAAAATGTAGAAAAAACAAAAAAAGTTTTAACAGAATTAATTGATAAAATTCCCAAAACAAGAAGTTGTTCTTGTGCTAAAGCATTAGAAGAAGCAGAGTTTTAATCATCAACAAATGATTCTTTTTTTAATCCTTCAGGGATTGTTAAATCACCTTGAAGTAAATTACTTTGCAGAGTCATAATTACCTCATCAATATCATATCCTAATTTTTCTAATTCTTTTTCAGTTGTTTTAGAAATTTTTGCACCAACATTTTGCCCTCCAATTCTACCAAATGCAATTGCAGTAAAACGAAAATCATTTTCATCAATAGTAAACTTTCCAGTAATTTTTGCAGCCATCTGACTACCATGAATATTATTAATGTGAACTTTAAGATCCATTTTAGAGACTAAATCTCTACAGATTTGTTAACATTATCGTCAATCAAAAAGCTCCAATGTTTATCATCTTCGATTTTAAAATCATTTGTTTTTAAGGAAATAACATGCTCATCCAAGCATTCATGTTTGATTTCTCCATTCTCTTTTAATCGGACTAATTTCCATTTGTATTTACCTTGTTGTAATTTACAAATACTTACTGCCCATTTTGCATCAGCATCAATTTTTGGCATTCCCACAAGATCAGCTAATTCTTCAATTCCAAGTTGTTTTTCCTCACAAAAACGTTTCTTGCAAACACCACATCGCCATACATCAACTGAACCAATTGTTCTTTCATCTATGTTGATATTTACTACACCAAAATAGACAGGTTGGTGTTTACAAGTTTCAGTATCAATATTCAATGCTGTTTTCCAATTTTAGCATTATTTAGTTCTTGCATCTTCATAGGATTTTTCTAAAAATACACCTATACTATCGACAATTTTATTTCGTTTAAACTCAATATTTTCTCTCTCACACATTCGTCGATACATGTTCACTGCAGTAAATCTAGGATGCATTGCTTCAAATTCAGTTTCAGTTATGTCTATGAAAGCACCCAAAGTCATGAGATCTTTAGATGCCTTTTGAGCATCATCTTGAGAAATTTTCAATTTTTCTGCAATCATAGTTGCAGACATCTTTCCATAACAAGTTACAAGCAAATACACTTTAGCATTAATAGGATTTAGTTTTAATTCAGTGACTAGATTTTGTTCAAGTTTAATCAAATCCATATTTTTAAAACAATTTTTAATTCAATAAAACATGATCTATAGTCACATTATTTGAAAAAAAATTTCTGTGTTTTTAAATGAAAAATCATTAAAATTACAAGAGTAACTGAGCCTAAAAAATTTCATAGTAAATATCAAAAATCATTCAAGTAACTGCAAATACCAGAAGAGATAAGAATGAAAAACTTGGAAAGACAGTCAATTCCCAAGATACTTTATATTTGGTAAATCAAAATTTTCACTGTTTGTCAAGCTATAAAGGAACATATTCAAATGAAAAATCATTAAATTTTGTAATTCCAATTGTTGTTATTCTATTTTTAGGAATCATATACATGATGACACAAAGAACAGATTCAGGTTTTGTGAATTTTATTTTGATTGGTGCTGCAGCAGTTACAATGATTTACTGGGTTAAAGTTCTAAAGAAAATGACAAAAGACCAAAAACCAACATACACAAAATCCAGAGAACAAGAAACAAAGAATTGGGTATATGATCTTATCAAAGATGAAGGTGAATTTGTTTTTGTGGCAGAAGTTCCAGGTCCTGAAGACAAAATAGCAGTAAGATTAGTTGAGGGAACACTTTACATTCGTGGAACTATGGGATTTTCAAAAGAGATTCCAATTGAAAATGCAACCAATATGCAAATATTTGATTTTAAATATAGAAATGGCGTATTGACATTAAGAATAAAATAATTAAAGACTTTTTGCTAATTCTAATTTTTGGGGCAAGTATTTATCAGTAATATTTGTAAGACCATATTTTGAAAATGCTTCCAATTCGGCCTTTCTTTTAATTCTCAAAAACACATCTAATTCTTTTTTCCAAATTCCATCTTGATATCTAGGATCTTTTTGAAGATCATAACATCTCTTAATATCAGATTCAGTCATTGGAATAGTAGGCAAATTATATTTTTCAATATCAGTTGCCCAGACTCCAACCCATTTTGCATCAGGGACAGTTAATTCTCTTAAATGTGCAGCATTAGCTGAACCAGATTTAATGACCATTGCAATATGTTCTCCATACACATCACCATCTGTCAAAACAATAACAGGAAGTTTCATTTCATCATGAAGTCTTTTCAACAAAGTTCTCGTTGAACGAGGAGCTTGCCCACCAGTATTGATAATTATAGATTTGAATTTCTTATCAATCTGTTCTTCAACAAATCGTGTAAAAAGACCACCTTTTTCAATTGCAATAACAATTTCTGCACTGGTATCAACTAATTCAGCAGTAGTCAAACTAGGTCCAATAGAATAACCATCAGGATGATTAGATAGATTCATCGTCTTTCCTTCATAACCTGGAATAGTATACTCTATGTTCAAATCACCAAAAATTGAACTTCGTTCTTCAGGAAAAATATGAAAATCTTCTCTAGGTCTGGAAGTCACAGCCTCTAAATCTACAATAATATTATCTGATTCAGATTGATCATCAAACTCTACAGCAAAAGCCTGAGATGAATAATAAACATCTCTTAAAGTAGATGATTTTTTTTCATGTGTTAATCTATTTGCAAAAAATGCAAGCCACATTAATTGTGTAAAAGATCGTAATTGAGCAGAATTTTTTGAACTCCTTAAAGCAGAATTATTACCAAGAATGTATTGTCTAAGTTTTTTGTCATAAACTATGTTACTTACAGATCTACTAGGAATTGAAAATTTTGGGAATTGTCCATCATTCAAGTCATCGTAAACTTTTGCCCCATGGCTTTTCAATATCTCAAGAATAATTTTCTGTTTATCTTCAGCTTTTTTACTTCGTTGTTTTGATTTACTTGTTTTCAATTTCATTTTCCTCCGATACTAATTTTGGTTGAGATGCTTTTTCTACATCTAATATTTTTTGAAAATTAGGGGCTTTTTTCTTTCCAGCAAGCTCTGTACAAAATTCTGCAATTAATGGAATATATTTTGCGTATAAGTTTGCTCTTTTTTTTGCCATTTCAGCTTGACCTCGTTTTGACATAAACGATGCCAGTTTTCTTGACAAAAATTGTAATGCCAATCTTAACTCTCGTTCAATTTCTTGTCTATCAGCAACATTTTCTTTTCCTGCTGTTTTATAAGGAATTCTAGTTGAACAAATATGAGAGACAATTATGAATGGAGGTTCGCCCTTTACCTTGTATCGTCCCCAATCAGTATCATTAACAACTTTGAGAACTACATCACTTCCCTCATCATAAAGGAGTGGGATTCTATTTGCATATCGATAAACATGAGGTCCGCCAGATTTTATGTCACCTCCAAAAGCTATTCCCATTTCAATAATGAAAGGGAATCCAGAATATGCAGATGCAGGACGTTGTACTACAGCAGTAAAATCAGGATTAAAGAATTTTTTAATTCCTTTTTCCAAAGGTTCAGCACCCAATGGCGCTAAACAACTAGAATCAGGAGCCATGAAATCTTCAAATTTTTGAAGTGCGTCACTTAGATTGACAAGTTCTTGATTTGTCAAAGTTCCCATTCTTTTTTCAGGTTTGAATTTAGCAAATTTTGCAAATTTAACTGCAGTAGTTGGACCTATGCGTTGAAATCTTTTAGTTAAAAATGTAGTAAGAGGTTCACCTTGAATAGTGTTAGTTAGTTGTTTGTAATATTGACTTTCAGAATCCATATCAACTGATTTTGATTGGGAATCACCAAAATCCCAATAAAACAATTTTTTGTTTGGCATATCAATATCTTCAATTCTAATTTTACGTAATTTTTCAAAATCCATTTTTAAAAATGATATCAATGCAATTACAACTCGGACTTGACGTGGAAGATTTTTCCATTTTTTCTTTGATTTATCCATTATTGAAGTGAAACTAAGATTTTTTTTAGATAAAACTAAATCTTTTCTTAGTTTTTCAATCATTGCATCATCAATTGTTGGAATTTCAAATTGGGATTCAACAATCATGCGTCTAATACGTTCAACATCAATTCCATGAGGATGTGGTTTAATTATTGTTGGAGGGGCAGGAATGTCTTTTACAAATCTAGGATTGCTGAATTTTTGTCCTTTAGGATCATCAAAAGTTATTGAAGCATAAGGTGTAATCAAAGAAGTTTCATAAACATAATCTCTAATTTTGTTTCCTGCCTTGGAATAATCACCCTCTAAACAAATACTAACACTGAGTCCTTTTTTTGAAATTTCTTTTGTAGTGTGCTTGACAATAACAGGTTTATTTTTTTGGATATCCAATAATATTTCAAATTGATTTTGAATCTTGCCATCAGCTGAGCTTTTAACAATTACAGGTTTGTTTGTGGTAATTTGACCATATAGAATTGCCATAGTAGCACCAAGTCCAAACATTCCTCTTGCTTGTTTTAGTCCAAATTTTGAACCATATAGAACAGTTCCAAATGCCAGAGGGATATGTTCAGCGTCAATTCCAGGGCCGTTGTCTTTTACAGTCAAAATGTAAGGTTTTGGGTCAGATTTTTCAGGATCAACAGCCTTGATTGTTAAATGAACATCAGGCAAGATACCTTTTTGATCACATGCATCTAACGCATTTTCAACAAATTCTCTAACTGCAGTGTATAAAGAACGTGTAGGATTACTAAATCCAGCTAAATCTCGATTACTATAAAAAAATTCACTTGGTGAAATTTGATTAAATTTTTCTTTAATAGAAGACATCTTGGTTTTCCCATAATTGCATTTTTTCTTGTTTTGTTTTTCTATTTGCAGCTTCTAATTTGTCATAAACTGCACCATGCATTCCACCACTAGAGATAGCAGAAATTGCATCAACAGCTAATCGTAATTTGGTAGAATCACCAATAATTGAAACGGTTTTTCCATAAACTGAGATATGTGTACTAGTAAGATTTTCCATATTTCGTCTTGCTCTACCGCTTTCTCCAATAATTCTCCCTTTTATCCTTTCAATGCTTGCACTAGATTTCCCAGCAAACTCTCTAAGATCAATTACATGTAATGTGTTTTCACCTTGTAACAAAGTCATAGCATTTTCAGGTGAAAATCCCCTACCAATTGCCGTTACAATTTCCATTGCTTTGAAAGGTTCAATTTTTTCAACATCACCAGTAGATTTTATTAAAACTTCACCAGTATCTCCGTCAATATCCAAAGAAATATGACAATATTGTTCAATTTTTAATTTGACACTGCCAGATTTTCCAATTAAAACAGCAATTCGATCATTAGGGATACGAATTAATTTTTCAAAACTCATTTTGTAATTTCCTCAAATAATGTTTCTGGATCTTCAACTTGAATGCCTCTTTTGTTAAAGAATTTTGTAATGTTACTAATATCTCTTTTAAGAAATCCAGTGGAATTAGGATGTCGAAGATCAACTGCAGAACCCAAATCAAAAACTATCAAACCATTAGTTGTTTTGAAAATATTGTATTCAGAAAAATCACCATGAACTAATTTTGCTTTATGATACATGTCTTTAATTATTGAAATTGCTTGTCCATAATCATTTTCATTTACTTCTGAGTTTAGTAATTGTTTACAAGGAGAACCATTTGTGCCTACAAAATCCATTGCAAGAACATTATTTGATACACTTCTGGGATTTGGAACAGGGATTCCAGCATCATAACACTGAGTTAAATTACGGAATTCTTTTTTTGCCCAAAGATAAACTAAATTTTTGGTACCTTTTTTCAAATGAGAGAATCTAGGATCTCCCAAAATATACGGTTCTCGTTTTTTAAAATTTGAAGTACTTACCAAATAAATTTTCAAAGCAACACTAACATCGTTTTCATCAACACCCCAAAAAAGAACAGATTCTTTACCTGCACTTACAGCTCCGTTTACATATGCAATAATATGATCTTTTATCATTTTGTAAAGAGTCATCACAGTAGGTTTATCTAAAACTTCATTGACAACTTTTCCTTTTTTAAAACCATCTTCCAAATGTTTTCGTTTTGATTTTGAATTTAACTTATTATCAATTTTAGATTCTAATTTTCTACTAATTATATCAGTCATTGAATTGTATTCTCCATACTAAATAAAATTGATTTCTGTTCGAATAATAAATCAAATAAAATTGAGAGCATATTATGTTTTAAAAACTAGTAAAAAAGGAACCCCAGATATCATTTTAATTCCATCTTCAGAACCTACTCCTAGTGCTATAGATAGAGAAATTGTTTTCGTACCAACCATGTTAATTATAGATGAATTTAGTAACAATGTTTTTGCTTCTTCTTCTTCAACAAATTTTTCACCATAATAATTTTCACTGATTTTCATTGTTAAGTCATCCTGAACAATCTTTTTTCCCAATAATTCAGCATCACAAATATTGAGTGTTGTACTATTTTGATAACTAGTAACTTTTACAGAAAATTGCATTATGCATATTTGCCTTTCAAAGTTGATTTAGCACCACATGCTTCACAAATCAAAAATGAAATTCTATTTTCTTTTAATATTTTCGTATCAGGACTTTTACACGTTGGACATTCTAGATAGTCTTTAACATAAATTTGAAATAATCTCGTAAAATCATCAGGAGCCCTTCTTCCTACAAACATGGCCTTATCACCAAGTTGTTCAGCAGGAACAGCAAATTCTTTTGAGAGATATTGTAGAACTTTGTCAGGATCTCTACGAAGTTTCTTAGGGAATTCTGAAAAATTACGCAAGAATGTCTTTTGACCCTCCCACATTACATCTACAATCGGAAGTTCAAATCGTTCAGAAGTTTCTTTGTTTGGATCACCCAACTTGTCTTCAATTCGTTTAAGTAAATTTTCATAGTCTGTTTTAGTCACTGAGAAATAGTATAGACTAGACCCTATATTGGTTTTGAAAAAGAGAAGTCGTGTGGACTTTTTTCCTAAGACTATTCTTTTGGCATTGCGCCAATACGGAATACGTTAGTTCCACATGTTGGACATGTACCTTTTACGGCAGGACGTCCATTCTTTAGTTTAGTTTCTTGGGGATCTTTGATGTCCCTTTTTTCTCTGCATTTTACGCAATATGCTGTTACCATTCTAGAATTCATCAAACTTGGTGGTATTTAGGAAGAGGCTGTGAAAATTAATTAACTATAGACTAGATGTGAGTAAATTTTTTTACGTGTAAAAAAACAAAAATTCCTAAAAATTTCAAATTTTATTAATATTTTTGAAAAATATTTAATCAGGTGATCAATCTATTGGGTTTTTTATATAATTTATCAAATAATTGAAAATTTTTAGAAAAATTATCAGTTATAAACGCCTTAATTAGTAATATAATAAAATGGCATCAAAAAAAGGAATAACAGTCACAATAATTATTCTAGCTGCAATTACTGGTGCAAGTTTTCTCTTATGGATGGTTCCAGAAAATAGTGAAACAACATTTGTAGTATCAGATTATGGAGGATATATTGACGGAGTCAAAAATATTCACGAGATATTACAAGAATCAATTGAGATGGAATATCAAAATCTTCTAAACGAGGAGATTTCTCCAGAAGATTACAATTCGGTAGTCGAAGTAACATCATCACAAGTAACTGCACAAATCAGTGAATTTGTAACATCAAAACCACCTGAAGAATGGCAAGATAGCTACATTAGCTACATGGATGCAATGAAAAAATTCAATGTGTATGTTGGAGAGACTAAAGTTTTAGCAAATTTGATTGAAAAAGAGAGTTCACAAGAAGAATTAACAGAACAAATACAGAAAATAGAATCATTAAAAGAAGAATTCAAGGAATTTATCAAAATTTCAGATCAGACAAGACCCAATTAGCCTCAAAACCAAATTTTACGAATCATAGTTGTTGGAAATCGTTAAAAAGCAATTAAGTAGTAAAAATAGAATGTCACAACATTCAGGCAAAGTTGAAAAAGATGTCAATGCATCTACTGCAAACAAATTACTTGTCATTTGTGTTGATAGAGATAATGATGTAGGAGAAAAGGCTGGAATCAAAACACCGGTTATAGGTAGAGATGCATGTATTGAGGCAGCACAAAGATTGGCATTAGAAGATCCTGAAGATGCAGATTCAAATTCTATTTTTTCAGCAATTAAAACATATGAAGATTTAATCAGTAAAGGGTATCAAGTTGAAGTAATAACAATTGCAGGGGTTAAGAATAGAGGAGTGCAAGCAGATGAAAAAATTCTTTTAGAAACTAGAAAGGTGTTAGAAGTTTTTCCTGCCAATGGTGCAGTAATTGTTTCAGATGGAGAAGATGATGAAAGTGTCATTCCAGTAATTCAAAATGTCTTACCAGTAGTTTCGGTTCAACGGGTTGTAATGAAAGTAAGTAGAAGTGTAGAGTATTCTTATGCAGTTTTTGGAAAATATCTAAAAATGATTGCTTATGATTCTAGATATTCAAAATTTTTCTTAGGAGTCCCAGGAATACTTTTGTTAATAGGCGGAATTGCAAGTATCTTTGAACTTACAACGGAAATTTTTGCAGTTCTTGTAAGTATTCTAGGAGGAGCATTTTTGATTAGAGCGTTTGATATAGACAAAGTTTGGTCAAGTTGGTCAAAACCAACACCAATGGGCTTTATCAGAATGTTTACAGTGGTTACAGGAGTATTGCTTATTCTATCATCAGTACCAGCTGGAGTAAGTGCAGTAGATCCAGAATTAATGGAATCAAATAAAGAAATTGTTGGAAAGATAACAGACCAAGTAATTATTGGTCAATTTGTTGCAGGAGCTTTACCAATATTATGGATGGGTTTGGGGGCAATATTTGCAGGAATACTACTCAGTAATTGGATTGGTGGAATTCACAGACAAATTAGTGATATTTTGAGAATTATTGTTTTAATTTCATTATACCCAATTGTTTTACAATTTACCAACTTGATGGTTTATGATGAAAGTTCATTCACTTTAGTTCCACCATTGTTAGGGGGGTTGTCTGTAACTTTAATTTCAGCCACAATTCTTTTCAAAAAATATAGAAAGAATAAAGATCAGGAAATGATTTCTGATTAAATTAACATTCATCTTAAAACTTCAGTAAATTTTTGAAAAACACTGATATCTTCAAGAAAGGATCAATAATTAAATGGTGATTAGAAATTAACAAGTTTAAAGATGTAATGTTTCAATTATCAGGTCTTTACAAAATTTATGGAAAAAGACTAGAAAATGAGATCCAAGGAGGAGATATACCAAATCACCTAGCCCTAATTTTAGATGGGAATAGAAGATGGGCTAAAAAACATCTTTCAATAGCAAAAAAAGGACATTGGAAGGGGGCAGACGCTGTTGAAAATCTTCTTGATTGGTGTGAGGAATTAGATATCAAAATTGTAACATTGTATGCACTATCAGCAGAGAATATGAATAGAGATGACGAAGAATTAGAACATCTTTATGAATTGATTCGAATAAGACTAGAAAAATTGTATAATGACCCTAGAATTCATAGATGTAAAATGAGAGTAACAGGAATTGGTAGAATTGATTCACTGCCAGAATCAATAAAAGAAGTCTTGAAACGATTAGATGAAACAACAAAAAATTATGATAATCATTTTCTCAATATTGCATTGGCATATGGAGGTCAATACGAATTAGTAGATGCTGTAAAAAAAATTGGAGAAAAAATAAAAAACGGAGTGCTAAATGTTGAAGATATTAACAAAAAAGAGATTGAATCAAATCTATATACATCATATTTACCACAATCATCCCCAGATATGATTTTACGAACATCAGGAGAGAAAAGGTTAAGCGGTTTTTTGATGTGGCAAAGTGCATATAGTGAACTCGTGTTTATGGATATTTTTTGGCCGGAATTTAGAAAAATTGATTTAATGAGAGCTATCAGAACTTTTCAAGAAAGGAAAAGAAGGTTAGGGAAATGATTGAAGAAACATCTGCAGGAATTGTCATATTTAGAAAAGAGAATTCAAAAAATTTGTTTTTATTATTACGTTATCCTTCTGGACATTGGGATTTTGTAAAAGGGAAAATGGAAAAAAATGAATCAACTCATGAAACTGCAGTTAGAGAAACAAAAGAAGAGACAGGGATTACAAATATTATGTTTTTAGAAAATTTTGAAGAATGGATTGAGTATAATTTTCAATTTCAAGGAGAATTAGTTCAAAAAAAAGTGGTGTTTTTCTTAGCTGAAACAAAAACTAAAGAAGTTGAAATATCACATGAACATCTAGATTATACATGGATGGATTACAATTCAGCGATGGAAAAAACAACATTCGATAATGCAAAAACAGTGCTTACAAGAGCACAAATGTTACTTACCAAAACTTTGTAATTGTAATTCCTTTGCAACATCAATAGGTGTTTTTGAATTTAGTATAGTTCTACCAACAATCAAATAATTTGTTCCAGATGAAATAACTTCATTTGCACTACCACCTTGAGTTCCTACACCGGGAGAAAAAATACTCAGATTTTTTCCTGCCTGTTTAGAACAATATTGAATAATTTTTGGAAAAGTGGCCCCTACTACAATTCCATCAACTTTGGCAGTTAATGCCCAATTAAGGAATAATTGATACAATTGTTGTTTTTTTGTCATTTTTACCTCCATATCATAGGATAGTTTTGCCTCAGGTGCACTCATGTGGCATAAAGTAATTACACCTTTTTTGTTTTGATGGGCAGATTTTACCAAATTTTTTAAACTGTCAAGTCCCATGATAGGATTTGCAATAACTGCATCAAATCCTAAATTCCACAAATGTTCAGTTGTTACTCTATTTGTATTTCCAATATCATTTAATTTGATATCTGCAATTGTTTGTAAACCATATCTATGAGCAGTTTTGTTAATTTTGATAATGTCTTTACCACTCAAAGGTAAAAGTAAATGAAAATTTAATTTAATTCCACACAGATATGGATGTAATTTTTTAATATTTTGAATAGTTTTTGCTTCTAAATTTTTTACACCAAGATCATAATCATTTGCAAGAATTACCTTTCCATTGGTTTTTGAGATCTGGGATAATCTAGTTTTGAAGGTGGCCATAATCAACAAGAGGATGAGTCTCTTTTAATTTTATTATTTTGATATACGAATAGCCATGTTCGGAAGGATTTTCTACAAAAGTTGGTTCTATTCCATTTGTAGATGAAAATTTCAAAAATGGTTTTTTCGGATCGTTGTTTAAGACAACATGACAATAATAAGAAGTTCCTTCATCGTTAAAATTCATGAAAACACCAAGAAGCCATTTATCATTATGTGGGAACAAAAATAATGGAAAAGGAATTTCATCAAAACCCCAAGTAAGTTTGGCAAGACTAGAAACATCTTCTAATTCAATTGGCTGATATCTGTCAAGAGTTCCATTACCAGGTTTCAAAGTTTTTGGGAGAGATTTTATTCGAATTATTGGAGAATAAAGTTTACTAGAATCAGAAGTAGTATCAACAATTTTAGATTCTTCTTTTCCACCTTTTAATCCATAACAGAGATACTGACCATTATGTTCCAAAGGAGTATAGTACACAATTGGTTTTTCTTTTAGAATATCCATTTGTACAGACAGAATTTTTTTTCCTTCATGATCATGTAAAAAAGATACACGAGGTGCACGTTCAAGGGCACAAACAAGTCTAGAGAACTCTAAAGTAGAATTTACTTGAACGTATCGTGGTAATTTGTCAATAGGTGTATTTTGTAATTTGTTAGTAGAAATATTTTGTAACTTGTCCACGGGAATTTTTAAAAGATTAACAAATTAAACTTATCCAAAATTTTAGAGCCTATCTTCTATCAACAACATCATTTACAGCTGGACCAGTACCAATTATTGTTACAGGCGTGTTTAATTCATCTTCAATATTTTTTATGAATGATTTTGCATCATCAGATAATTCATCATACAAAGTTTTTCCTGCACAATCTGAAAATAAAACATCTAATTTTGTAATAGAAATTTGTGTTGCACCATTAAGCATGATTGCACGCCTAGCTAAATCAAAATCAAAATCAGCAGCACGTCTTTGACGACCAGTAACAGTTCCAAATTCAGACCATCCTTTTTTCTCAGCCTCAGCTAGTGAAAGTTCTTTTTCAAGAGGGCCAGTACCAACACGGGTAACATATGACTTGAAAACAACAATTACTTCATCTACTTTAGTAGGACCAATTCCAACATCAGCACAAATTCCAGAGGCAGTCACATCTTTAGAAGTTACAAAAGGATACGTCCCATGCCATAAAGAAAGAAAAGTTCCTTGAGTCCCTTCAATCAAAACATGTTCATTTGCAGAAAGTGCAGAATTAATCTCAGAAGGTACATCAGTAATTAATGAAAATAATGAATCAAAATCTTTTGCTAATTTCAATACTCTCATTGCTCTATCTGAATTTGCAGGACCAGTTCCAGAACCAGTACTGCCAATTTTTTCTTTTAGTTCACCTTTAGAATCACGATTTAGATGGGTTTCTTCAATAACACCACAATGTTTATCGATAAATGAACGTCCTGAAACATCAAAATCTTCAATCTCTTTTTTTAAAACCTCTGGATTAATGACCACACCAGGACCAATCATAACTTTAGCATTTTTATTTAAAAATCCACTAGGGAGCATTCTAACTTTATACACTCTATCACCGTCTCTAATAGTATGACCTGCATTTGGACCAGCACCCCCACGAACAATGATTTTAGGATTATCTTTAATTGCCAAATATGAGATTATTTTCCCTTTACCTTCATCTCCAAAAAACCCCCCAACAACCACAGTTGATGTCATAATGTATAATTTCTATTTCGTTTATTTAAGCTAAAGTGTTGCAGTATGATTTTATATTCAACATTGATTCTCCGAGATCGATGGTAGGAGAAAATTTTGCAGGTAATATTATAGTTAATTTGGCTAGTCTCCCAGATTTTTTAAGAAATCCAATTTTGAAAAAAAGAATGATGGAATTCTTTTCATTAGCAGAGCCAGATAGAAAAGAAGTCATTAACAATGCATTAGAAGCAGGACCCACAATTCCGTTTCCAAATTTTTCAAGATTATTTAAAACCTGGCTAAAAATTTTGGCAAGTCTTTCAGAGGAACAAAGAGAAGGGTTATTTTCTGCATATATTGTAGAAATTTCACAAAATCCTCAGAAACTAATATTATTCAATTTAGATGGAATTCTAGAAATATTTTTGACTCTAGAAGAAAATGAAAAGGAAATAATTTCAAATACAATTAAAAAAATCATTAACGGGTTAAAAGAAGAAGAAAGAAGAAAAGTGTTAGTTATAGTACCAGATAATGCTAAAAAACATTTGAAATTTTAGTTGTTTGTAGGCTCATCAGGTTTTCGATTATCTTCATTGCTAAAATCAATCACTTCTCCCTCAGGAGATAAAACACCTACAAAGATTTTTTCGTGTTTTTTTAACAATTTTCTATGATCAAGCATAGACATGTCAAGTTTCATTTCATTCATTACCATTATTTGGTATTCTTTCCATTCAGCCCAACATTTGTTACAAGTAGGATATTTTTCAGCAACAATACCAAGATTTTCAGTCTCAGGAATTGAATTTTTACATTTTGTACAAGTACGACTCATGAAAATTTACAATAATAAACTACTTTTATCTTTTTTTGAATGTAAAGTAATAATAATTATCAAAGATGTATGGGGGCATGAAGATCAAATGTCCAAAATGTAAAGAAGATGCAGAATTGGCAATGGATTATTCAGTTGTGAAATGTGGTTCTTGTGATTTAGAAATGAGTTATGGTGAATATATTAAATTCGTTGCACATAACGAATCAAAATATTCAGATATTTTAGGTGATTATGCGGGCAATACAGAAGGTCAAACTTCAGGATCATTGGATGAATGGGATTAACAATATGGTAAAATCATTCATCAGATTAAAATAATTAGTTCAACAGTATTCTAAACGTAATTGGAATTTTTATTAGAAAATATACTTAATTTTGTAGGATTTTTGGTAGGTCTTTCTATTGGAATTATGTCATTAATTGGATTTAGAAATACTGGCAGTCCAACATTGTTTAGATTAACATTAGCATTTTTTTCAATCAGCATAGGTTTTTTTGTGATATGGTCAGGATACATGGTAGAAGATTTTATTTTCAAATCAGGAAACATAGAACGATGGATTCAAACAGTAGGAATTGTAATTCAAACAGTAGGTTACTTTTTCATTGCATTTTCACATAGCATAAAATCATTTTTTCCAAAATCCAGTTATTTTAGATCTGTAGGATTTTTCCCATTATTCCTAGTATCATCTGTTCAACTAGAACATATTTTCAGATCAGTGTCATTCATTTTGTTGGCATATGGAGCTATTGAAACAATGTTATCATATTTTGAAAACAAAAACAAAGGTGCAATTTCAGTTTCAGTAGGATTGGCATTTTTAGCATTTGGGGAATTTTTAGGATGGTATTCTTTTATGTTCCCAGAATCAATGTTGTATTCAATATCAATGGTAATCAAAATTGCAGGATTAATTGCATTATTCATTCCAGTAAGTAAAGTGCCTCTAACTAAGATAAAATTTGATAAAGATTTTGAATAATTTCAAGATAGGCTCAAAATCAAAAAAAAATAAAATTTGTCAAATTCTTTTATCTTTTTTGTGTATTGGAAGTATTCAACGTCCTATCATAGAAATTTTATGTATTAACAATTAAGAAGATGCAAGAATATAGAACCCGAATGAAAATAATTGGAGAGATTTTATCAACCACTAGAGATGATCTTCAAGATGAAGATGGGGCAACAGTAACTTATCTGATTAGAAAAGCAAACATTTCCCATTCAAGAATTTCAAACTTACTTAAAACACTAGTATCTCAAGGTCTCTTAGAACAAGTAGAATCACAAGGTTCAAACAAATACAAAATTAGTCAAAACGGAAGAGAGTTTCTACAAGCATATTATTCATTTACAAATTTTGCAGATAATTTTGGGTTAAGTATCTAATTCACTACTTCTTCAAAGACATCATCAAAATCATCTTCAAAGTCATTTTCATCAAAGTTTGAAGGCGGTTGAGACATACTTTACAAACAACCAAGAATCACTGTTAAAAATGTATACAAAAGAAAATGGTAATAAAACAAAAAAAAGTATAATGTATGTTGAAAGTAAATTGTGACAAAAAAGGAATTGATAAGGCAATACAAAGTATCAATCAAGGAGGAATTGTAGTTTTCCCAACAGATACAGTATATGGAATTGGATGTGATCCATTCAATAAAGAATCAGTAAAAAAAATTTATCAGATTAAATCAAGAGATTTTTCTAAACCATTTCCTGTTTTAGTGTACTCAAAAGAAGTAGCAAAGAAAATTGCAGTATTTGATGAATTTACAGAGAAAGTTGTGGAAAAGTTTTGGCCTGGACCGTTAACAATAATTTTAAAATTAATTGATAAGAATTTAAAAAAATCGTTGAACTTAAATGAAAAGATTGCAATAAGAGTTCCAAATAATAAATGTACATTAGAATTGTTAAAAAAATGTAATTTCATAGTGGGAACTAGTGCAAATGTTTCAGGTCAACCATCATTTACAAATCCTGATGAATGTTTTAAAACCATACAAAATTTTGATGTTTTTATAGATGGAGGAAAAATTTCAAATTCAGAAGAATCAACCATCATCGAAATTGAAAAAGGAGAGATTAAAATTATTAGAGAAGGTTCTTTGAGTAAAAGTGAAATCTTAAGATCATGAATTTAATTATAACGTGTCCCAGACATCTTGAACCTGAAACTGAAGAAGAATTAAGAGATATTTTGGAAGAGATGGGCGATTCAGAACCTACAATAACAATTACAAATATGTCTGGAATTTTAACTGCCCAAACAAGTTTAGTCCCAGTACAGATTGTAGAAAAAATCAAAGAAATGATTCTAGATGAACCATGGAGTGTTAGATATTGCTCACGAATAATACCAATTCAAAAAGTCATTGAGACACAAATCGATGAAATAGAGAAATGTGTTTCAGAAATATCTGAACAAATTTTACAAGATGATAAATATAGAATTTCAATAGAAAAAAGAAATTCAGACATATCAAGTAAAGAAATTATTACAAAAATAGCAAATCAAATTAAAAACAAAGTGTCACTTGAATATCCAGACAAAGTAATTTTAATCGAAATTTTAGGCAATAAAACAGGGGTTTCAATATTAAAAAAATCAGATGTTTTGAGTATTGAAAAAACAAAACGTAGTATTTCAGAATAAAATTGCTGCTTTTTCAACTAAAATATCTTCTAAAGGAGTTTTTGAGTGAACAGCATCAAGTTGTTTTTTTGTTATCTTAAAATATTTTCTGAGAAACAAGTTGTTATTTTTTTGAAACATACTTACAGATTTTAACGACACATCATCAGAAAGTAACTGTAATATTTTTTTATTACCTATTGCAATTAAAATAAAATTACTATGGGATTTTATTCCAACAGTGTCTATTGCAGCAGATATTTGTGTTGTTAAAGCAAATCGCATTAGGATATCAGTTTCCAATTTATTTGAAAGTAAGAGGTTATTTTTTTCAGATTCCAAAGACAATGATAAAATTTTTTTAAGATGAGAGTCATTTAAAACAAAAGTGGTTGAAATAGCTTGAAGTTGAATTTTTGGAAATTTTTTTCGTAATTCATCAATAAATTTTACATCAGTTGTTTTTTGATTTTTTATTTCAATAACCTGGATTTGTTTTTTCGATATTTCAAAATTTAATTTTTTAGAAGAACCACCATGAATTACAGGTATAATACTTACAAGATCATTATTTTTTATGATTGTAGATTGTCCATTTATTGCAGAAGAATCAACACCATTAATTGCAATCAAAATATTTTTGATATCAAAATCAATAGAATTATCAGGTTTTAATTTCAATAATAAATCAAACAATTCCAATATAGTGATATCAGATGCATCAATAACTAACTGATCTTGCAGAAAAGATTTTTTTGCACCACCAACAAATTTTACTGTAATCATGTTTACTAGATTTAAAATTTAGAGATGAATATTTAAAATATTATTCAGTTGTTTCTTCTGTAGTTTCAGATGTTTCTGAATCAGGAGTGTTTTCTGTAGTTTCAGAAAGAATTTCTTCAGTAGAGATTGCTGTTTCTGGAATTTCTTCAGTAGGCACTTCAGAAGTTTCAATTTCTTGTTCAGGTTCAGTTGTTGTTCGTGAAGCATCAATTCTATCTTGTTTAGTTTTTTCTTCACGAATCTCTTTTTTTATAAATTTTGTAATATAGCCTGCAATTTCGTTTTTGAGACCTTTTGATCGAATAATAGAAATTTGATTCAAGACTTTCTTGTTATCAGCAAAATCTACGCCAAATTTTGACTTGTGTTCTTCAAGTACTTCATACGAAAGGCGTTTTATTCTATCCACGAAATGTCTAAAGAATAGGGTGTTTTATACCTATATTCTCAGATAAGTGTTTGAATTTTTCTCAAGTAATAATGACATATCTTCAAATGTTTTTCCAAGAATTTTTGAGGCACAAAAAATGACGCTTGGAATAAAGCTAATTTGTCCAGATTTCATTTCGAAACATCTAGAGAATCGTACAGGGCCATCAGTCTCAACAAGGATTTTTGATTCTTCTGTTTTAGATAACAGTGTTTGTTTGTCATTAGCATAAATTGTTACAGGCCCATAAGATACAAAAAAACCCATATCCATGGCTTTTTGAAGCTGTTTTTTACTTCCATCAAACCAATGAAGTAAAGCATGTTTTGTATCATATGATGTCATTATTTCAAAAACATGATCAAGGCTTTTTCTAGAATGAATCGATACAGGTTTTTTGAATTTTTCTGCTAATGACAACAATGTTTCAAAAACATGAATTTGTCTTTTGTAATCTTTATCGTCTTTAACATATGTAGGATCTAAACCAATTTCTCCAATTCCAGAAAGAACATCATGATGATCTTCAATTAAAGAAATAATTTTTTCAATTTTATCATGTGCATGTTCAGGATGAATTCCAACAAAAGGTAAAACAAGATTACTTTTTTTTGCAAGATTCAATGTTTGTGAAGAATTTTCAACATTCATAGATACACAACATGCTTTCATTTTCATACACTCCATTCCTTTTAAGATAAATTCCATATCAGGTAGATATTGAGGATCAGACAGATGTATATGAGAATCAAAATACCATGTCATTTCTTTGTAAATTCTTAAAATAGTCTGTATAAATCGATTCCTTAGTGATATTTTTTCACTCATCATCTTTTTTCGGAAAAAACTAAAATGAACATCATGAAGTCATCAGAACTTGGATTATCTGCAATGTATAGAATTCTAAAGAAGGCAGGGGCAGAAAGAGTAAGTGATGAATCAGCAGACGAGCTGAGAAGAGTTATCGAGGAATTCGCTGAAAGCATTGCAAAAAGTGCAGTAGATATGGCATCTCATGCAGGAAGAAAAACTGTAAAAGGAGAAGATGTCAAATTGGCTTCAAAGCCATTTAGTAAATTCTAATCTAAAGAGTTTAATTGTTCATTTTGTATTTTTTAAAACGGTACTCTGGCAGAACGGTTATGCGTGAGCCTGCAAAGCTTATACAAGGGGGTTCGACTCCCTCGGGTACCTTATTCAACAACTACTTGACCCATCATCCAAGGATGAAGAGTACAAAAATAATCAAAAATTCCAGATTCATCAAAAGTAATAGAATATGATTCAAAAGGATCCAAATGACCACTATCAAAAAGAGTAGTAGGCGAATCATAAGAACCAGAAGTCACACTATGAAAAGCTGAGTCTTCATTTACCCAAGTTACCTGTTTTCCTTTTTCGATAGAAATTTTAGATGGGATGTAACACCTGTCATCTTCTTCACATCCAGGACGAGAAACTTTTGAAGGCATGATTACATCAGATTCAACCGTAGTTGATTCAAGATCAGATTCAACCGTAGTTGATTCAAGATCAGATTCAACCGTAGTTGAAAAAGACACAGCAATACTGGCAATAATCACAATTCCAATAATTCCCAAAACAAAAATTTTTTTTATCAAATCACATCATTTCCTTAATAGAGTTATTACATAATTACCAAATTCTCTAAATATATAACATATTAGGAAAAGAATGTCCAAAAATGTGAATGGGTTATTAGAGTACATTCCAGGTTCACACGCACTACTAGTACAAAAAAATGCCAGTCCGCCACTAGAAGGATTCACAGAAAATATCAGAGAAAGTATTCAGGAATATGCAGAAAATTCAAAAAATGAAGTGGAAAAAGGGAATAATTTTCTTCAATGGATTTTAACAAGAGTTTTTGAGGCTACAGAAGATGATGCTGCAGACGCAATAGTAGATGGAGCAAACGATCTTGGAATTGATGCTTATTTGCCAGTAGATTTTTCAGATAATACAATCAGATTATTTCAGTCAAAATATGGGACATCACATTCGCTAGAGGCAATTGCAAAATTCAAAGAAGATGCAAAGCGACTTTTATCAAAAGATGTTACCAAGATGAGACCGGAACTTGCACAACTAGTAACAAAAATTAAAGAAAAAAATCTCAAAATAAAATGCTGTTACGTTACAGATCAGAAAGTAGAGTATGATGATGAAATAGTTGAGGTAATAGATGAAGAAAAAATAATTCAGAAATTATGGGATCGGATAAAAAAACCTGCTGCGGGAAAAAAATCAGCAATCAAATTAGAAAGAATGCTTAGACATGAAAATACAATTTTAGGGATTTTAAAATTACGTGAACTAACTGAGTTTGTAAGTAAAAATAGAGAATATGTCTTTGAATCAAATATTAGACAATGGATGCAATTTAAGACAACAGTAAACAAAGGATTGCGTGAAACATTACAAACCAATCCAGGAAAATTCTTTTTTTACAATAATGGAATCACAATTGTAGTAAGTGACTTTGCAGAATTAGGAGAGAATTTGATTGAACTTTATGCTCCTCAAATAGTCAATGGTGCCCAAACATCAAATTCCATTCTAGATCATTCAAAAAGAACAAAGAACATGGATGGTTCTATGACAGTTACAATTATCAAAGCAGATGATGAACAAGAACAAAATAACATTACAAAATATAGAAATTCTCAAAATTCTGTTAGAGGAAAAGATCTTGTTTCATTAATGGACTTTCATAAATCTGTCAAGTCACAATTGAAAAGTTGTGGTTATTTTTATGAAATACAAGCAGGTTCTTTTGATACAAAAACAAAATCAAAACAATGTGAATATGAGGGTGATTCAACATACAATAAGTATCTCCCTGATAATCATAAGAAGGTCATTGTTGCAAAAGATGCAATCCAGTCACTTGTTGCAGGAATTGAACAAAGACCCACTGAAGCTTATAGCTCTCCAGCCCAATTTCTACCAAGAGGGAGAAAGTATGATGATATTTTTAATGATAATCTAAAAGATGATTATAGAATTTTGTTGTATCCGTATCTTGTAAAAGAATTTGCAAAAAAATTATTGAAATATGGGAAAAAAGGAGGTCATAAAACAAAAAGATATTCTACACTATTTTTTGTTGCAGTTTATTTTAGAATACTTTACAAAAATATTCTTGAATCAAAAGGGGATTTTAAGAAAGATATTCGAAAATTAGAGCCTATTTTTCGAAGTTTCAAGCTTAATTCTAGAATATTAAAGGTCACAGATGTTATTGTAACAAAATTTCTTGAGGATACAGTAGTAGATGATGAAATTGAATTAGCCAATACAAAACATAATTTCTTTTCTCAACATGTTTGGAATGAAACAATGCTTCGTGTAATTGATAAAAAAATCAAGCAAGAAGAGGATGAAATTCATGCATTAAAAAAGCTGGTCAATAGTTTACTTTAATTTTAAAGGTAGAAATCCAACCAAGTAAAAATCTTGCAGGAGGTTTACATTGGTCAGAATTACTACCTAAATTCAATAGAAACCAGTAATATTTAACATAATTTTAACAAGAAGAATTTATTCTAGAATGTTTTTTATATACAAGAAAAAGAGCGAAAATGCTTTGGGGTCAAAAGAAAAATGTGTAATTTGTAGTGAAAAAATTGAAGTCCCTTTCAAACCCATGAAAGAATGGGGGATTGATGGAACATTATGTGGTAAATGTTATTCAAAAAAAATTAATGAATTTTATCCAGGGGATCACGATAGAGTAAACAAACACTTGGATTAGTTTGATTTAGAATATTTATTTACATTAAGACAATTCCAAGACAAAGTATCATCTTTAACATCTTTTTCGTCTAGAAATTTAATATCAGTAATTGTTTTTTTTCTTTTCAACAAATTTACTTGAAAGCTAGAAAATTTTTTACAATCACATTTGTTGAACAAACACACATCATCGTCTCCTTCATCATGGTCTTGTGCTTCATGACCACAATCACACACTGCATCTTTTTTCGCATCATCAAGGGATTTAGCTGTATAAACACCTAATCGAAGATATGCCTCTCCACCATGACCTTTCTTAAATCGCTCATAGTTTTCTGACTTTGGCAATATTTTGAAAAATGATAAATTTGTATCAGGTTTTTGCGAATCGGAACCCATGATAAACCAATACTCATCATCCATCTCTACAAATCTAATCTTAATTGAAGAATCTACCCACCAATGAATAGTATCATGCCAAAGTGATGCAGATTCTTTTCGATCAGTAATTAATGGAACTACATTCATTCTAAGATCATAATATCGATAAGCAACACCGACAAAATCATCAAACCATGGAATAGATGAGGACAATAAGTGAAGAAAATGCTGTGCTTATTTATCTGATCTGAATGAACGGTAATACGCTTATATCTTAGTTTTGAACTAGAACACATATGGTTTCCTATAGAACTAGTATGCAAATTGTTGCAGATCTACTTACAGTTACTGAACAATCTGGACAAGAGGGTATCAAAACAACATCTCTTCTAACAAAGGCAAACTTATCACATTCAAGATTATCTAAATTCTTAGAAAATTTGACTGGTGCAGGTCTCATTAATAAAATAGAATTTGACGGTAAAAATACATTCATCATCACTTCAAAAGGAAGACAATACTTGGAGTCTTATGTTAATTTCTCCAGTATCGCAGAATCATTCGGATTAGAACTTTAAAACCTATTTTTTAGATCTTTTTCGGTTTGCTTTAGCTTTTTGTCGTTCTTTTTTATCTTTGTAACCACCATAGAAAAGAATTAAGATGATGCCACCTATAGAACCATAAAATAGTAAAAGAAAAGGAGGATCACGAAATTCTCCAGTCATTGGTGAAACAAAAGCAACAGGAATTCCCACAACCATAAAAATCAAAATAACAGTGAGGTATTTGTCCACGATATTTCTAATTTACAAAACCATATATCTTTTTGATTTTACGAGATGAGAGGTAGAAAAGTATGGCAAAAATTCTGGATATCATAGGATTGGTTCTAATTGCAATAATGACATTAAGTTTTGTAGGAACATTTGTGTCATATGGGATTAAAAGCGGAACATCATCAGAGGTATTTTGGGGGTGTGCAGGAGCAACATTGTTGATTATCATATTTAGAAAAATGAAAAGAAAACAAGAAGAAAAAGAAAATTGAAAAATTGTATTATGATCTGATCAGCTACAGATCAACCAGCAGATCTATAAAGGAGTATTTCAAGAGAACAATGAAAGGGATATGACAGAACAAAATAAACAATGGTGGAAAGGTTTAGGTATTGAATTAGAAACAGACATTGAAACTTTTGATGAATAATAAAAATAATTTTTAAAAATAATATTACAAAGCCTTGAACGGGGTACGAACCCGCGACCTAACGCTTACGAGGCGTTCGCTCTACCAGGCTGAGCTACCAAGGCATGATTGGACAAATCCATCAGAGTTAATAAAAAGCCTTTCCGATTGGGATTAATTGAAGAAAACAATTTCAGGAATTAGAGGTATTTTTGGGGAAGATTTAGATCTTAAAGATGTTTTAGAGTTTTGTAATAATTTTTCATCACTAATCAAATCTAAAAAGTGCGTAATTGGTAAAGATACAAGACCAACAGGGTCCATAATTAAAGAAACAGCCAGTGCAGTATTAATGAAAAATGGGATTGATGTTTACAATTTAGAAACAGCACCTACACCAGTAATTTTTAGAGAATCAAGAAAATTCGGAGCAGGATTAGTAATTTCATCTTCACATAATCCAATTGAATGGAATGGGATGAAGTTCATAATTGAAGGAAGAGGAATAAATGAGCAAGAGCTTCCAAAAATTATTGAACATCAAGAAATTTTGAAATCAAAGATTGGATCAGAACAAGAAATATCTTCTTCATATATTGAAGATGCACAAAAAATTATTGGTAAAATAGAAAATCATCCTGAAATTGCAATAGATATTGGAGGAGGAGCTGCAAAAGGATATGCTTCAGATTTGTTAAAAAATGTAGGATGTAATGTTACAGTCTTGAATGAAGAATTATCAAACTGTTCAAGAGGTCCAGATCCCACATCAGATGAATTATCGGATTTATCATTAGCATCAATTAAAAAAGAAATAGGGTTTGCATTTGATTTAGATGGAGATCGACTAGTTATAATCAAAAATGGGCAAAAACAAACTCCTGATATTACATTAGGATTAGGTGTTGCAAAATCTTTAGAATTAGGTTACAAAAAATTTGTTCTAAGTACAGACACAAGCATTTCAGTTGAAAAGTTCATCAAAGAAAAAGGAGGAACCGTTCAGAGATCAAAAGTAGGAGAAGCAAATGTAATAGATCTCATGTTGAAAACTTCATCTCAAGCTGGTGGAGAAGGAAGTAGTGGCGGTTTTATTTTACCAGAATTTAATTATTGTAGAGAAGGCATTCTAACTAGCGGTTTAATTGCATCCATGTTAGGAACATCAAAATTTAATGAAATTTTAAACTATATGAAAAATTATTTTCAAATCAGAGATAAAATAAAAATTGATTCAAATTTTCATGATAAAATTATACAAGAAATAAATACAAAATTTTCAAAAGAATTTTCTGAAACAGATTCACTAGATGGAATAAAAGGAATCATTGATGAAGATAGTTGGGTATTGATAAGAAAATCAAATACTGAGGACATCATCAGAGTTTCAGCAGAATCAAATGATAAAGAAAAATGTAAAGAAATTATAAAGAAAACATTAGACATGGTGAAAAACAGTTATGACAAAATTAGATGAATCTTCAATAATTGAAATTTTTCAAAAGAACCTAGGTAAAAAAAGATTTGTTTCTGAAGACGTAGAATTTTTCAACATAGGAAAAACAAGAATAGTTGCAAAAATAGATACTCTTGTAGAGAGCACTGACATTCCATCTAAAATGAAATTAGTTGATGCTGCAAGAAAAAGCATAATCGCATGTGTTAGTGATTTTGCTGCAAAAGGCATCAAACCTCAATATGGAATTATTTCAGTATGTCTTCCTAAGACTATTTCACGCACAAAAATCAACAATATTGCGAAAGGATTCAAAAAAGCATGTAATGAATACGACATTACAATTCTTGGAGGGGATACTAATGGAGGCAAAGAAATTGTGTTTAATGTTTGTATTTTTGGAGAAGGTGACAAAATAGTTTCCAGAAAAGATTCTAAGAAAAATGATCTGATATTTGTTACAGGGCCGTTTGGGCATACATCTTCAGGATTAAAAATGATTCTTGGAAAGAAAAATGGAAAACAAAATTTTATTAAAAAATCTATTAATGCAATAACAAATCCAAAACCTAAACTTGATTTTGGATTAAAAAATAAAAAATATTTTTCATCTTCAATGGATTCAAGTGATGGGTTATCAACAACATTAAATGAGATGTCAAAACAAAGTAAGAAAAAATTTGTCATAAACAACATACCTGCAGCAAAAGATTTGCAAGAACATGTAAAATTACATAAATTGAATTTAAATAATTTAGTATTTCATGGAGGGGAAGAATATGAATTTGTATTTACCATACCTCCAAAATTTAAACAAAGAATTTTAAAAAATGCACAAATACTCAAAACACCCATAATTGAAATCGGGTATGTCACATCAGGCAAAGGGGTTTTTCTACAAGAAAAAAATAATCAAATTATTTTAAAAGACTTGGGATGGAAGCATTTTAAATAATTATTCACCATGGGAAAATTCTCGTTCTACATTATTGATAATGCTGAATAAAGAATCAGCAGGTAAAACAGAAACACATTCTTTTATCCATAAATCATCAAGATACAGCAATCGGTTCATATCATCACCAAGGATTTCATCTGGACTTGGGTCAGGATAAAGTGTGTGGATTTTATATCCTTCATTAGCAATGTTTTGACACTTTTTTTCTTGTGGGGTTAAAACAGTCTCATTGATCGGATTAAGTGATTGAAAAACTACTGATCCCAGTAAAACAGCCACAATGCCAATTCCAAGGGCTAACAGGATTATCGAAGGCATCAAAAATGCCAACATGACTATAATATATGAATAATAATGAATTTCAAGCCAAATTTGCAAATTTAGTAAAAATTGGAAAAATCAATGTTTTTTAAACCCTTTAAGGCGTGGATACACATTGTCAGAAATTGAGGCTAAAGTAGAAGAGGCACCAGTTGAAGAAACTGAAGCTGTAACTGAAGAAGTTAAATCTGAAATAGAAACTAAAACACAGCCAGAGGCAAAAAAAGAAGGTCCTGAAAAATGGGGAATTGCACACATTTACAGCAGTTACAACAATACAATTATTCACATGACTGATCTTACAGGAGGCGAAACTGTTGCTATTAGTTCAGGTGGAATCCACGTTAATGCCGATAGATATGAATCATCACCATTTGCTGCAATGAAAGCTGCAAATGCAGTTGTAGAAGCTGCAAGGACCAAAGGATTCGTTGGGTTTCATATCAGAGTTCGTGCAGTAGGAGGAGTTGGTTCTAGAGTTCCAGGTCCAGGAGCACAAGCCGCAATTAGAGCATTAGCAAGAGGCGGATTTAAAATTGGAAGAATTGATGATGTGACACCAATACCACACGATACCACCAGAAAGAAAGGTGGAAAAAGAGGAAGAAGAGTCTAGTCGACTATCTTTATTTTTACATTACATCCTTTAGAAATAAAATAATCAGTGATGAATTCTGCAAATTTTTCTTGTTGATTTTTTGTATTGTATTTTTTAAGCATGTCAGAAAACTTTTCTTCAATACCATTTTGCAAATTAGGTTTAAAGGCTAATCTGAAAAAAGTCCATCCGAATTTAGATTCAGGCTCACTTAGAACATATCCGTTGTAACCATCTACAAGAGTTTCCATGTGAGATAATGCTTTTTTGATTAACAGTAAATCATCAATGTATTTTTTTGTTCCAATTTTTAATACTAAACTCAAATTCAATCACCAGTTTCAGATGATTGGTTGCTAAGCTTGTCATTTAATGATACAAATTTTCCATCTTGTTCAATGTTGATTTTTGTAGCCATTCGAATATTCAATCCAATTGATCTAAATAATGTCAACAATTGTCCACCATCGATAATTTCATTAATTTCACCACTTTTAAGTAATTCAAATAATTTATGGGTAATCATTTTAGTTTCATTTGGAAATTGTGATTCAGCATTTTCTAAAACTTCCAATCCTCTAAATCCCAATTTTTCAATCAATAAATCTCGAGGATTTTCAGATACCGTTTTTGGAGATTCGGGAGTTAATTCTGTATCATTTTGTGAAGAAATATTTTTTTGCATTTCAGCTAGTCGTTTTGCCTTTAATCGTTCAAGTTCAGAATCGTCATTCAACCCTTAATCACACCTATAGGAACTAATTTTGCAACTTTTGTGGCGATTCCTAGATTATGAGAGACATTAACCACAGCATCAACATCTTTGTATGCCTGAGGAGTTTCCTCCACAACACCATCTCTTGTTAATGCCTTGATGAATATACCCTTATCATTAAGGGATTTTTTTACATTTTCTTCAGTATAATTTCGTCTAGCTTTTGAACGAGACATTGTCCTTCCAGCACCATGAGCAGTTGAACCAAAACTCAAATCCATAGAATTAGGTTGTCCAAGTAATACCCAACTTGCAGTCCCCATAGATCCTGGAACTAAAACTGGTTGACCTAAATCGCGATAGCGTGATGGAATTTCATTACGATTTGCAGGAAATGCTCTAGTTGCACCTTTTCTATGAACAACAACTTTTCTTTCTTTACCATCGACTTTGTGTTTTTCTACTTTTGCAATATTATGAGAAACATCATAAACTAATTTCATTTCTAAATCAGATTCAGTTTGATTAAACACTCGTTCAAAAGATTTCCGTGTCCAATGAGTCAACATTTGTCTATTACTCCATGCAAAATTTAATGCAGAAAACATTGCTTTTCTATATGACTCTCCTTCTTCAGAATTGTTTGGAACACATGCAAGTTCTCTATCAGGTAAGTTGATATCGTATTTTGCCATTGCTTGTTCTGCAACTCTTAGATAATCACTACATACTTGATGACCGAAACCTCTAGAACCACAATGAACTAAAATTGTAATTGTTCCTTCTTTAAGTCCCATTCTGTTTGCAGCTTCCTCATCATGAACTTCTGCAACTTTTTGTACTTCAAGAAAGTGATTTCCAGAACCTAAACTACCTAATTGAGGCGCACCTCTTTTTCTTGCTTTATCTGAAACTTTGTTTGGATCTGCATTTTGAATTTGGCCATTTTCTTCACAGACATCGGAGTCATCAGAAGAACCATAACCATGATCAATTGCCCAATTCACACCATTTACTAAAACTTCATCAAGTTCTGAATGACTAAGTTTAACGGCGCCTTTAGAACCAACACCGGAAGGAATTGAACTAAAAAGATCAGTCACTAATTCTTTTAATTTTGAACGAACTGTTTGTTCAGTTAAATTTGAACGAAGTAATCTCACACCACAGTTAATGTCATATCCAACACCACCAGGACTAATCATTCCCTCTTCAGCATCCATTGCAGCAACCCCACCCACAGGAAATCCATAACCCTCATGACCATCAGGCAATACAATACTTTGACCAACAATGCCAGGAATTGAGGCCACATTTCTTGCCTGCATTATAGTTCTATCAGACAACATTTTTTGAAGTAATGGCTCATCAGCGTAGATTCTAACTGGAACTTTCATTCCAGAGTTCGAATCAGCATCAATTTGATACTGATTATCCCCAATTTTCTTTGGAATTACATCAGACATTAGTATCGGTAAAATTTCGTCTCAAGCCAATTTAAATCATCAATCAAAGAAGTAGATTTATTTTCCATGGATTGAATGTCACAATGTTGGCAATTTTACCTATAGACAATGGTCGTTATGGCACTAAAGAAATGATGGAGATTTTTAGTGAGCAAAAAAAAGTCAATTATCAATTAGAGATTGAAGGAGCCGCCGCTATTTCACAAAGCGAGATAAAATTAATCCCAAAAGGAGTAGGTAAAAAAATCCTAAAGGCAGCCACATCAGGGAAAATTACTGCAAAAAGGATAAAACAATTAGAAGCAAAAAGTGATCACGATACTGCAGCACTTGTTGAATCACTAAGTGAAAAATGTACTAAAGATGCAAGACCGTGGATACATTATGGATTAACAAGTAATGACTTGGTAGATACTAGTAACTCAATGCAAATGAGAGATGCTTTAGAGATTATTGAGCCAAAAGTTGCAAAGATGGCATTAATACTTGCAAAAAAAGCAATTAAACATGGAAAAATTCCAGCTGTTGGTAGAACACATGGTCAACATGCAAGTATCATATCATTCGGATTAAAATTTGCTAATTGGGCTGCAGAGATGGCAAAACATGTTGAAAGAATTGAAGAGATTAAAAAAAGAATTTTAATTTGTAAAACATTAGGAGTTGTAGGTACAGGTTCTTTGATGGGAGCAAAATCACTTGAAGTTCAAAAAAGAGTTGCAAAAAGATTAAAACTTTTTCCAGCAGAAGTTACCACTCAAGTTGTTCCAAGAGAAAGATACGCTGAGTATGTATTTGAATTAGCGTTAATTGGTGCAACATTAGAAAAAATTGCAATAGAAATTAGAAATTTACAAAGAACAGAAATTGGAGAAGTTGCAGAACAATTCAAAAAAGGTCAGATGGGAAGTAGTGCAGTTCCAGTAAAAAGAAATCCAATCAAAAGTGAACGAGTTTCATCATTATCTAAAATGGTTAGAAGTCAAGTGGCCATTTCTTTTGAAAATATCCCATTATGGCATGAAAGAGATCTTTCAAATTCAGCAAATGAGAGATTTGTCATACCAACAGTTTCTATTTTAGTTGATGAAATGTTAGAAACCATGACTAGAATTACTTCAAACTTGTTAGTAAACGAGAAACAAATTGTAAAAAATCTATACATTACAAAGGGACAAATTTTTGCAGAGTTTGTGTTAGAAGCATTAATCAAAAAAGGAGTTCCAAGATTTGAGGCATACAAAGATGTTCAAAGAGTTGCATTCGAGGCAAATGATAAAGGAATACAATACATTGATGCTATTAAAAATGATAAAGCATTTTCTTCAAAATTAACTGATAAAGAAATTGAATCCATATTTTCACCAGGAAAACATCTAGGAGCATCGCCTGCAATCATTAGTAATGTGAATAAATCAGTTCAAAAAATAGTTAAAAAATTTATCTAGTTTTTAGTAAAGCTTTATGAATTTTAGAACCATATTGTAATGCTTTTTTCCTTTTGGTACACGATAATTCTGGTACATCAATTTGACTAGCTAATTTTCTTATGATATGTTTACGATACAAATCTTCAGAATTATGGATTTTTTCAGATATAGGAATGGTTTTTGCGAAATCGATGAATTGAGAAAAAAGTAATGGTTGGATAATTTTTACACCAAATTCAGACGCAACTAAATTTACAGCCTTCATCATTTTTAATTCATTATCTAATTTAGTATCCATTACTTCAGAAATTTTAGATTCGCCACCAGAAAAAGCTTCTCTGTATGCATTATAGCCACAAAATAATTCATCAATTCCATTTGCCGTAACTACTGTATCAAGTTCTAAGCTATGTGCCAATTTAGAAACATAATAAAACGCAATACTATTTTCATTCCAAGATAAATTATCGGTATTAATTGTTTGATTAATTTTTGATGAAACTGTTGGAAAGATATCTGAATCAATTTCTAAAATATGGTGAGGATAATTAAAAAATTCATTTACTTGTTTTGCAAATAAGATATCATGAGATTCAGGAAAACCAATGGTTAACAATGTAATGTCATAGTCCATATCCGAACAAATTTTTGAAATTAATGAACTATCCACACCTCCAGAAAAAGCAATTCCAATTTTCTTTTCTTTTACAGTTTCAGAAATAGAGTTTTCAATATTATACAGTAATTCTTTGATTGTCTCATCCACAATATTTCACATTAAATATTGTAAAAAAAGGGTAATGAATCAATCTTTTATTTTAGTTCAGAGGGAGTCATTATGATGAGATTATCACAAATAGACATCGATAATGAATTAAAAAATCTGCCAGGCTGGAGAATTGTAAATGAAAAACTCCACAAAGAATTCCTCTTTGAAAGTTTTAATCAAGCATTTGGGTTTATGACCAGAGCAGCAATGGAAATTGAAAAAATGAATCATCATCCAGAATGGTTTAACGTGTATAACAAAATCACCATTGAGTTAACGACACATAATATGGGCGGCATCACAAAAAATGATGTTAATTTAGCTAAAATTCTAAATTCATTAGAATAATTGAAAAGAGGATTTCAGGCACAGATATTACAGAATTTATATTATATCCATAGTCAGATGACTTCACATGACGTCAAGTCCAACAATTTTAGATTCAGATTTCAAGTATATTGATAAAAAGGGGAATTTACTTAGAACACGAACAGAATTAACATTAGCACAAATGTTTGATTTTCTTGATGAAGAATACCAATACAATCACAAACTGGTCTTAAAAAATGGAAAAGAGGTTACAATTGATTTTAAAACAAAAAAAGGGTTAATCGAAGTCATCGATAATGAAGAAGATATTGAAAAATACAAACAAATCAAAGAAGATTTCCCTCAAGAAAAAGTAATGGCAATTGGTCATGCAAAATATGTTGCACAGATTAAAGAATTACAAGATATAGTATTTTATGATAAAACGCCTCAAACAGGTTCAATATTTTTAGAAGATGCATCATTTTCATTTGATTATGCACATATTCTACCTTTAGTAGAAAAATGCTCCATATTACATGGACATACATCATCTGTAATGGTAGAATTAGTCGGACAAATGAAAAATAATTTACTTTTAGATTTTGGGGAGGCAAAAAAAATTATCAAAGAGGTTGTAAATGTATTTGATCATAAATTTTTCATTAATAAAAAATATTTAAAATCAGAAGATGATTCACATTATGTTATTTCATTTAACGGACCAAAAGGAATGTTTGAATTACAAGTTCCAAAAGACACCACATATCTTTTAGAAGGCGAAGCTACTGTAGAAAATCTCTCAAGTGAAATTATTAAAATTCTAGCACCTAAAATGCCATCAAATGTAGAAGCTGTAGGAGTATACATCTATGAAGGTTACAATAAAGGGTCACACATTATTTCAAATATTTCAAGATAGTTTTAGAGATGGACCCAAAAATTTCAGAAAAAGCATGGAATCCAGAGTTAGAAAAGGAAATACTAAGACAATGGCAAGATGAGAAAATTTATGACTTTACACCTCAAGAAGATAATTTTACCATAGATACACCACCTCCATATCCATCAGGTAGACCATGGCATATTGGAGCAGCAGCACATTATTCACAAATTGATATGATTGCACGTACTGCAAGAATGTCTGGAAAGAATGTCTATTTTCCAATAGGAATTGACAGAAATGGGCTCCCAGTTGAGTTGTACACAGAAAAAAAACATAAAATCAGAATGAGGGAAACTGAAAGAGGAGAATTTTTGAATCTCTGCAGAGATGCACTTGATGATTTAGAAGCAGAAATGATTCTAATCATGAAAAATCTTGGAATTAGCGGAGATTTTACAAATTACTACAGAACAGACTCAGAGGAATATAGAGCACTCACTCAATCTACATTTATTGATTTATGGAAAAAAGGACAAGTGTATTTAGCAAATAGACCCAACAATTATGATTGGGTTTCTGGAACGACAATTGCAGATGCCGAAATCATTTACGAAGATTTACCAACTAAATTAGTTTACATGAAATTCAAAATTAAAGATACAGAAAAAGAGATCATCATTGCAAGTACAAGACCAGAATTAATTTGTGCGTGTAAAACAATAATTGTTAATCCTGAAGATGAGAGATATACACAATATATTGGGGAAAAAGTAATTGTTCCAATTACTAATGCAGAAGTTGAATTAAGAACACATCATTCTGCCAAACAAGAGTTTGGTTCAGGAGCTGTAATGGTTTGTAGTTATGGTGATCAAAACGATGTAGCATTATTCCGAGAATTAGAATTGGAAGAAATTGTTGCAATTGGATTAGATGGTAGAATGACAGAAGTAGCAGGAGAATATGCAGGATTAAAACCTAAACAAGCACGTACAAAAATTATTGAAGATCTAGAATCGAGTGAATTTTTGGAAAAGACAGAAGATATTGTTCATAGAACCCCAGTATCAGAAAGAAGCAAAATTCCAATTGAAATTATTCCAATGGAAGAATATTATCTTAAACAAAAAGAATCAGTTGAAAAAATAAAAAAATTGGGCCAAGAGGTAACATTCCACCCAGCGATGCATAAACAAATTCTAATGAATTGGTTAGAATCTATCAATATCGATTGGCCAATTTCCAGAAGGAGATTTTATGGGACAGAAATTCCAATTTGGTATTGTAAAAATTGCTCTGAACCACATGTTCCAGAACCTGGAAAATATTACAAGCCTTGGAATGAAAAATGTCCAATTACAAATTGCAGTAAATGTAATTCATCTGAATTTATTGGAGAAGAAAGAACATTTGACACATGGATGGATTCCAGCGTTTCACCTCTTTTTGTTAGTAAATTTGGAAAAGATGATGAATTTTTCAACAAGGTGTATCCAGCCAGCATAAGACCGCAAGCAAAAGATATTGTCAGAACATGGCTATACTACACACTTCTGAGATGTGAACAATTAACAGGAAAGAAACCATGGTCTGACGCCTGGATAATGGGGTATGGTCTTGATGAAAAAGGAATGAAAATGAGTAAGAGTAAAGGAAACGCAATAGATCCTTTACCAGTAATTGAAAAATTGGGGGCAGACACTTTTAGATTTTGGAGTGCAAGTGAAATTAATCACGGATATGATTTTAGATGTAATGAACAAAAAATTGAATCGACAAGAAAGTTCCTTAGTAAATTATGGAATGTTTCAAGATTTTTGTCTAGTTTTCCTGTAATTAAATCAGGTACACTAAATGCATCAGATAAATGGATTTTATCAGAGTTGGATAATTTGATAAAAGAATGTAAAAAAGGATATGATGATTACAACTTTTTCATTCCAGCAATTGCAATTAGGGAATTCACCTGGAATATTTTTGCAGCTCACTATATTGAAATGGCAAAAGCAAGAGCTTATGGAATTGAGTTTTCTGATGAAGAAAGAGACGGGGCAATATTTACACTGCATAAAACATTGTCAACAATTTTAAAATTATTAGCACCAATCACTCCATTTATCACAGAATATTTATGGAAAATTTTGTATTCAGATGAAAGTATTCACAAACAAAAACAAGTTGAATCAGAAAATACAGAAGATCAAAGCGACATCACAAAAGAAATTACAGAATTTAATTCTAAAGTTTGGAATGAGAAAAAATCTCAAAACTTATCCCTAAAAGATTCAATAAAAATTGAAATTCCTGAAAACCTAAAACCATTCATTAAAGATTTAAAATCCATGCATAATTTATTAGATTGAAATTAATTTTTCAAAGAACTAACAAGATTCACAAAATACTTGTGTAATGAAATATCTTCGACGAGTTCGGGATGAAATGCAGTACCAATTACATTTCCTTTTTTAATTGCAACAATTTTGTCATTGTATTTTGCCAAGATTTCGATATCTGAACCAACATCTGAAACAGATGGTGCTCGTATAAAGACACCATTGAATTTTGGAATGTTAATGGAATCCATAGAAATTTCAGTCTCAAAAGATTCCCTTTGTCGTCCAAAAGAATTTCTCTCAAGTGTGATATCAAGAATATCTAAAAGAGGTTGATCAGTTTTTCCAACAACTCTATCATTTGCAGTATTAGATAACATAATCATGCCTGCACAAATGCCTAGAACAGGCATTCCAGAGTCAATTTTTTCTTTTAGAACTTTAAGTGAGCCATTTACCAGAGAGAGTTGTCCAATAGTAGTACTCTCACCACCAGGAATGATTAATCCATCTAATTGAGAGATTTCATCAGGTGTTTTTACATCAGTAATTGTACCATCAATACCTAATTCATCAAAAGCCGATTTTGTGGACAAGAGGTTTTCTTGAACATCGCCTTGAATGGATAAAACACCAATAGTGAGACTCATGCTGAACCACCACGATCTTGCATACGTAATTCTAAAGTATTGACATCCAATCCCAGCATTGATTGTCTTTCATCAATCATTTTTTGTGCTTCTTTTACTTTATCTGATTCATTCCAGAAAGTAGTAGCTAAAACGATTGCTCGGGCTCTTTCTTTTGCATCATCAGAATTAAAAATTCCAGAACCCACAAAAATTCCATCACATCCAAGAGACATCAGATAAGCTGCATCTGCAGGAGTTGCAATACCACCAGCAGCAAAATTCACAACAGGTAATCTTCCAAGTTTTGCAGTTTGTTCAACAATATCATAAGATACCTTGAACTCTCTTGCCATTCTAACTAAATCTTGATTGTCACCAGAATCATAAATTGATTTTATTGTTCTTAATTCATCATTTACTTTTTTGATATGTTTGATAGCTTCTGCAACATTTCCAGTTCCAGGTTCACCTTTTGTTCTAATCATTGCAGCTCCTTCTTCAATTCTTCTCAAAGCTTCTGCCAAAGATCTTGCACCATTAACAAATGGTGTTGTAAAATCCCATTTCCAAATATGACGTAATTCATCAGCAGGTGTTAATACTTCTGATTCATCAATCATATCAACATCAGTTTCTTTTAGAACCTGTGCTTCATTGACATGACCAATTCTACATTTAGCCATCACAGGAATTGTAACTGAATCCATAATATCTTCAATAATTCTAATACTTGCAGTTCGTGCAACCCCACCTGCCTTTCTCACTTCAGATGGAAGTTTATCTAAAACCATTACAGAAACTGCACCAGCTTCTTCTGCAATTTGTGCTTGTTCTACAGTAGTAACATCCATCACAACTCCATTTTTTAGCATATGAGCAAAACCTCGTTTTAAAGTAGATGAACCTCGTAAAATATCAGCAGAATTAGTTTTTTCAGAAATTATACCTTTTGCATCAAGCCTTTCTCCAGATAAGGGTAGCATAATGTAATTTTCACTAAAGACTATTTGTACCTATTCACTAATTTCTAAAATTATCTTATCTAGTTCAGATTCAACCATAGTAATTATTGGCGGAATAAAATCAGATGTGGCATTTTCTTCAGGCCAATGAATTTGATTTGTTCTACCATTAAGAGTGATTTTGACATTTGACTTTTGATAATCTGTAACATCATCTAAAATTGAAAAGGATTCAGATGGAATTGCAATAAAGCCAGTTTCTTTGATTAATGCTTTTATTTTATTAAATGTCTTTTCATCTAATTTTGAACGAATGTCTGGCTGGAGATAACCTTGCTCAGTAACAGAATATTTTGTATCACCATTATTTTTTATCAATAAAATTTCAGTTTTTTGGGCTCCAGTTCTTTCAGTTACACCATAAGAGATTTTTTTTAATTGATGTTTTGTGTATTCTATCTGAATTTTATCAATAGAATTTGCAGCAGAAATTGGAATTTCATTTTTTGTAAGTAATGGGACTGAGATCAGTAACGCTACAATTACAGGAATTGCACCTAAAGCCAAGTAAATGGGTTTTACCATAATTAATTATCAATCAAAATTAAGGCATATTGCAAATAAATCTTGGTTAAAAATAACTTAAAATTCAAGTCCATTTCATTCTTGTTTGTGGGGTCGTAGCCTAGCCTGGTAGGGCGACAGTGTCTACGAAAAAGATCACCGCTAAGGGCTCCAAAGGTTAACTAAGCTAAACTGACTCACGGATGATGTAAGTTTGGAGCTGTAGTGACCCGTAGGTCGCCGGTTCAATTCCGGTCGGCCCCACGTTAAAAATTTCATATGTGTGCTTTTAACAGAGAATTTTCAAATTTGTTTTTGAGTCCAGATTATTTATTTCTCAAAACATTAAGTGCTGAACCAGACTTGAACCATTCAATTTGTGATTTGTTGTAAGAATGATTTAGTAAAATTTCTTCTTTATTTCCATCAGTGTGTGAAATAATACATTTAACTTGTTTTTGCGGTTCTAATTCATTTAGATTTTTAAGACTGATTTTATCATCTTCAAGAATTTTTTCATAGTCATCTGGATTACTAAATGTCAATGCTAGAACCCCTTGTTTTTTCAAATTCGTTTCATGAATTCTTGCTAAACTTTTAGTAATTACCGCAGCACATCCCAAAAATCTAGGAGTCATTGCAGCATGTTCTCTACTGCTTCCTTCACCATAATTATTATCACCAACAATTATCCATCGCATTTGTTTTTCTTTATACTGTCTTGCAATTTTTGAAAATGGTTCAAGTTGATTATTCAAAACATTCTTGCCGTGACCAATCTCATCATTAAATGCATTAACTGCACCCAAAAGCATGTTATCACTAAGGTTATCTAAATGTCCTCGAAGAGATAACCATGCACCTGCAGGAGAAATATGATCAGTGGTACATTTTCCCTTTGCTTTAACTAAAATTGGTAATTCCTCATAGTCATCTCCATCCCATTTTGAAAAAGGTTCCAAGAGTTGTAATCGTTTACTTGTTGAGTCAATTATCACTTCAACATTATCAGAATTTTCTGGAGGTGCAATAAAAATTCCTTCAGGTTTCATAAAACCTTCTTTTGGAACTTCTGGAGCAGGTTTAGGAGGATCCAGCTTGAATTTTGTGCCATCTGACGCTGTCAATTCATCTTTTAACGGATTAAAAGAAAGTCTGCCACCTAAAGATAATGCAATTATCATTTCAGGACTTCCAATGAAATTCAAAGTAGTTCTTTGACCATCGTTTCGTCCAGGGAAATTTCTGTTAAACGTAGTTACAATAGAATTTTTTTTATTTTTTTCTAGTTCAGGTCTATTCCATTGTCCAATACATGGACCACATGCATTTGCCAGGACAGTTGCACCAATATCAATCAAAGAACTCATTTGCCCATCTCGTTCAATAGTTCCACGAATTTGTTCAGAACCAGGAGTAACTAGAAGAGGAATTTTTGTTTTAATTCCTTTTGCTTTTGCTTGTTCAGCCAAACTTGCAGCTCTGGACATATCCTCATAAGATGAATTTGTACAACTTCCAATTAATGCAACAGAGATTGGATCAGCATAATCATTTGATACAACATCATCAGACAATTGAGAAATAGTTCTGGCTAGATCAGGGGTGTGTGGTCCTACAATATGAGGCTCTAAGGTTGAAAGATTAATCTCAATTACTTTATCAAAGAATTTTTCAGGATTATTTTCTACTTCAGGATCGGCAATCAAAGATTCTTTATTTTGATTTGCTAATTCAGCAATTTCACCTCTGTTTGTATATTTCAAGTATGTTTCCATTCTTTCATCGTATGGGAAAATAGAACATGTTGCACCAATTTCTGCGCCCATGTTTGCAATGGTTGCCTTCCCAGTACAACTAATAGATTTTGTTCCAGGACCAAAGTATTCAACAATTGAATTGGTACCTCCAGAAACGGTTAACTCATCTGCAACTTTTAAAATTATATCTTTAGGAGCTGTCCATCCACTAAGTTCTCCAACAAGTTTGATTCCTATTTTTTTAGGATAAAGTAATTCCCAAGGCATTCCAGCCATGGTTTCAGCTGCATCCAATCCACCAACACCAACAGCAATCATTCCAAGACCTCCTGCATTTGGAGTATGAGAATCAGTTCCAATCATCAATCCTCCAGGAAAAGCATAATTTTCAAGAACAACTTGATGAATAATTCCAGCACCTGGTTTCCAAAAACCACATCCATATTTTGCAGAAGCTGATTGCAAAAATTTGAAAACTTCACTATTTTCATCGAGTGAAACTTTCATGTCAAGATCACCTCGTACTTCTGCTCTGATAAGATGATCACAATGAACAGTGGTTGGTAGAGATGCTTGTTTCAAACCTGCTTGCATGAATTGAAGCATAACCATTTGTCCAGTAACATCTTGTAATGCAACTCTGTCTGGTTTAAGAAAAACATAATCTTTACCACCAGTGAAATTTTTTTCATCAATATCATGTAAATGCCCAGACAAAATTTTTTCAGTAAGAGTTAATGGTCTTCCAGTAACATTTCTAAATTTAATAATATTTTCTTTCAGTTTCAAATAAACATTAGAAACTAATTCAGAAGTTGTTTCAGTATTCACAGTATGTGGCAAAATTATCCCGAATTTAATATTTACAATCAAAAAATTTTTAAAATTTTTTGAATAGGCATAAAAATTCTCAACAATTATAAGCTTAAAGCAACTTTCTAATGCAATGTCAGGGGACTCTAGATTTGGTCAATAAGGGTTTCCCAAAATTTGGAATGTCACAAGCAGGTGCATTCGTTGCGGCTCTTAAAAATTACAATTTACCAGATTTTATCCTAGTACTTGTTGCTAAAGAATGTAAATCGGATCTTCTTGAAAGAGGTCGAATCGATGACAGATTACAAAGTATGAATGATGAATCTTTAGAATTACTTCATAGAGTTTTTGTTGGTTGTGAAGAAGATGCTGCTGGTAAATATGCACAATACAGATTTTACGCATATGTTTCAAGCATGTATCACAAATGTGAAGTCATAGTAAATGATTCAGTTCCAGGAGAAACAGGTAAAAATCATAAAGTTCCCGTTGCAGTAAAAAATAATGGAATGTATATTGCAATTGCATACAATAAAGCAACTGGAAATCCAGTAAACAAAAAAGAAATCACCAGATTTTATGATATGGTTGATGATATCAAAAAAGGAGATCATGGAACAATGTTAACTGATGGTATCTATGGTTCATCAGTAAACTTTAGAGGAGATGCATTAGTAGAATTAAAAACTTTAAGTGAATCAAGAATCAATGATCCTGAAAATATGTTAAATTTCAAAACAGCAAATTTTGAAAACAATATCTATTCTGTTACAAAGTGTTAATTTTAAAAATTATTTTACAAACTTAATTGTGAAGTATCCATTGTAAGAAACATAGGTTTACCATTAGTTTTTTGAAAATCTTCTCCATATTGTTCAAATTCTAATTGTTCAAACAAATGTTTTGTCCAAACATCATGTACTTCTTGAAGGAATTTTTTGTGACCTGTTATTCGTAACATTTCATGAAGCAGTTCATGAGAAACAGTAGTACAATTTTTTTCTGCTAAAAACAATGTATCATTAGATTCTTTAAGAGATTGCCAAAAAACCATTCCGAAATTTTCAGCATGATATCCTTCACATGTACAGTCTGTCCAAAATGGTTTGAAATGAGTCAAATAAAAATGATAGATTTCTTTTCCTCTTTGTTCATGATCTCGCAATAACGCAGGAGTATCAAGTTTTTGAAGAACACTTCTAGGTTTTGTAATCATTTCATCACATTGAATTTCATAATCTTTTCCAAATTTTTCTTTAAGCCATTTCTTGTAAAACTGGCTCATTTTTTGAACATATTGAAATTCAAATTGTCGTTTTTCACGATCTTCTTCTTTTACAACAAAAATAAAATGTAAAATCATGATAATAAAAAAGGAATTTGACTAGGTTTGGCCTTCAATACCCATCAGGGTAAGAGTTGAACGAATCTTTTCGATTTTTCTGATTTTCCAGGTAATTGTTTCCCTTAGTTTTTCAACAGTATCAGATTCGATCTTGGCCAAAATATCATATGCACCAAAAGTTCCATGGACTTCTTTAACGCCTTCTAAACCTTTTAGTTGTTGAATAATAGATTCTTCGGAACCTAGTTCACAGTTTATTAAAACATAAGCTGTAGCCATAAAAATAATTGGACAAATCGACTATATCAATAAACCGGTTATGTTCAATTTTGAGATATTTTCAAAATTTCATCCCAAACCAATTTTGGGACAGGCATGACAGATAATCGTGAAATTCTAACTAATTCCCAATCTTTGAATTTGATATTTTTTTTAATTTCATCAAGAGTCACAGGACGTTTCAATGTTTTTTTGTATTTTACATCTACAACAATAAATCGTTCAAAATTTTCTTCTGGATTCGGATAGGGATTTGAAGTGATTTGCATAATTCCTACTGCTTGTCTTTCACTGCCAGTATGATAAAATAGTACAAGATCACCAGATTTCATTTCTCTCATATGCTTTAATGCTAAATTATTATGAACCCCATCCCAAATGGTAGTTTTGTCTTTTTTTAGATTTTCAAAATTATATCCTCTAGGACCGCTTGGTTCTTGTTTTGCTAACCAATAATTTACCATTTCAATTTCAGTGTAATTGATAGATGTTTAATCGTTTTTGTAACAGTTAATGTTCCCCGGTTCTGACTCGCACAAAATCATGGGAACATAGCCATATGCCTCCTCGCGTTCTGAAACCGGGGTTGCCCATAATGTAGCACACCTGGGTGAATTAGAAATCATTGGTATCATCACGATCGCATCATCCCAATCCGTCTGCGTGCCTGCTCTTGGGCGTTTAATGATAGGACTACTCCTACTAAAAACCATTGAAGAGATTATTCATTCACAAAAAGATTTTTTAAAACTAAAATGGAATTCAAATAATTAAAAAATATGGAGATTAAAAATATAACATTATTTTTGATTGGAATAATTGTATTAATTTTAGGATTTTTAATTATAAGTTTTGATTATCCACAAATTCAGTATTTTGAAAATATTGATTTGAAATCATATAATTTACTTGTTGAAGAAAAAAAGAGTATGTATCAAAGATTAGTTATTGAATTTTCAATTGGCATAGTAATTTTAGGAGTTGGAGGAGTAGTTGTGATAAGTTCCTTTCTAAAAAGATTTGAGAATTGATTCAGATAATGATATTTCAAATCCAACAACAGGAACACGGATTTTATAATTTTCAATAATTTTAGAATTGATTTCACCAATAATACCAATTGGTTTTCCATTTAACATTACTTTTGCACAACGTCCTTCTTCAAAAGATGGATGAGTAGCAGTTTTAGTTTCAATTAAAATATCAAAGCCAGTTTTTAACGCAGATTGAAGAACAGATTTGATTTCTGAAAAATTTGTATCCTGATGTGCACTAATACATGAAAAATTAATTTTTTCAGATATTGGGTTATCTAAGGTGAAAACAGTTCCAGTTTCAAACATTTTTTGTGGGTATGATTCATGAATATTTTTTGAAAGGTTTTCTAGCAATCCAGGAAGTATAGAATCACGTAAAATTGTATGTTCCTGACTTTTTGAATCAAGTACAGAAATGATTTTTTCAGTATTTCTATTAGTCATTTCATAAAGAACACGTTTACTTGTTAAACTTGAATTTAATGCTTCAAGATATCCAATACCAATCATAATCTGACTAAGTGATTTTAATTCAGAAGAAACAGGGTTTGTTTGTCCAAGAGTTTGAGAAGGAGACAAAGCAGGTTCAAGATTGTTAATGCCATAACCCAAAGCAGTTTCTTCTACTAAATCCATAGGTCCAAAAATATCAAATCTATATGCAGGAATGGTACAAATGATTTGTTTTCCTTTAGATGTTGCATTCAATCTAGATTTTTTCAAGGATGAAATTATTTTTGAAGTTTTTAGATTCAATCCTAGAGTTTGATTGATCAATTCAGGAGTTATTGAAATTTTCTTTTCTTTAAATTTGGGTGTTGAATTTTTTGACCCAGATATTTGAACGGTTTCTAAAATAAATCCTGCTTTTTGTAAAATTGTTGCAACGACAGAAAGCATGTCTTCAGCATCATCTTTGTTAATTCCAGTTACCTCAACAAAAAGATTTTTTGTTTTTGTTGTCACAGTAGTTACAGCAGCATTAATGATAGGAGGAAAAGAAACAGTTTGTTGATTTGAATCCAAAATTATAGGAACCTTAGTAGAATTACCAAGAATATTACCATAATCTTTTCCTAAATCAGTATCCGTAATAATTTGAGAAATTGAAAGTATTTTTTCAGAATTCAATGGAATAAATTTATGATTTTTATCAACAGCTGTGTAATTCAAAGGAAAAGAGATTTTATCTAAATCATGAATTCCGATTGAGGATTTTTTTCTTTTTCGTCCTATTCCAAAATGAAGATCTTCCTGCATTGTCATGAATTGTTTGATAATTTTATCGTCAATTTTTCCATTTTTTGCAACTATTCCAGTAACAAAAGGACGAATTTTTGAGACTTTAGAATTTACAGAAATTGAATAGTTTTTTGATTTTTTTACATCTAGATTAATTGCTCCAGTTTTAATTCCAAGCAATCCTTGTAAACCAAGTGCAATTCCAAAATCAGTGGAATAGTCAGGCCTATTTGGACTATATTCAATTCGAACTAAATCCTTATTTTCAGATTCAATATCCAATCCAAGAAAAGGTAAAGAATCAGAAATCTGTTTTATTGAAACTTTTCCAATTAGTTTTTGAAGACGAGAATAAGATAATTCAATTACTGGCATTTTGTAGCACTCCTTAACCAACTTAGATTATTATTATAAAATTCTCTAACATCATCTAATCCATACTTCAACATTGCAATTCTTTCGATGCCTCCACCCCAGGCTAAAACAGGTTTTGTAATTCCAAGAGGTTTTGTAACTTCGGGTCTAAAAATTCCCATTCCAAATAGTTCAATCCATTTTCCTAATCTTTCATTATACACCATTGTTTGAAGTGATGGTTCGGTATATGGAAAAAATGTGGGCCAAAATTTTATTTTTGTAATTCCAATTCGTTTATAGAATTCTCGCTGAATTCCCATCAAATTTCTCAGATTAGCATCTTTGCCAACAACAACACCTTCAATTTGATTGAATTCTACAAGATGTTTGTAACTAACTTTTTCATTTCTAAATACTCGACCTAATGAAAAAATTCTAGCTTCATCAGGTTTTTGTTCAGCTAAATGTTTGATAGTAACACAAGTAGTATGTGTTCTCAACGCCATTTTTCTTGCTTCGCTGATATCCCAATTGTATCTCCAATTTTTTTTATGAGATTCAGAAACTTTTCTAATTTGTTCAGGGGTTGCGATTTTTTTGGCAGAAATTCCATCAAGATAAAATGTATCCTGTAGCTCTCTTGCAGGGTGATCTTGAGGAGTAAATAATGCATCAAAATTCCAAAAGCTCGATTGAGTAAGATTTCCAATAATTTCTGAAAAACCCAATGTTACAAAAATTTCACGAATTTCATCAAGAGTATCTTTTAATGGATGTGTCCTTGCAACAAATATTTCAGGTACTTTAGATTCAACATCAATTGCTCCAGATGAATCTGAAAGTACAATTGATTTTGCAGATTCTGTTAAAGAAATTTTTTTAGTTTTTGTAATTTCCTCTACAATGAAATCAGGTCTTTTCAAAAGTACAGACAAATCATTTTTGTCAATTTTGCCTACAGATAGTTTATTTTTTCCAATATTCTTTAGTGTTTTTTCACCCGGAAGTACAGAGGGGTTATTTTTTAGAGAAATTTGATCAGATGATACATTCACCCAATTATTTTTTCTAGCTAATCCCATTGCAGGTCCAAAAACAAATCCAAGTTCTTTTTGTAAATCAGATAATTTTCTAGGTCCTTTATTTAGTAAATCCAACAACCTTCTTTCAGGTAATCCTTTTTGAAAAGATTCAAGGCCGTTTTTACCTAGACTAATAGTACTAGTTTTTGATTCATCAACAATTGCCAAGTCTTTTAGTTTGAGCCATTCAATACCACGTCTAACTTGATCTGACGATAGTTCAGTGGATGTTTCAAGAGTTTCAGCAGTTTGTGTAGTATTATTTTTTAGAGAAAGGATAATTTTCTTTTCAATATCGTGAAAAACTTGTGCCAACAGTAAAAGTTCGAAAAAGACTTTTTAAACCTTAACCTAAGTCAATTTGAATGTCAGCTGATGACTTTGTTGTAACTCCTTGGCACGTTGAAGGGGATATTGACTATGATAAATTGATCAAAAAGTTTGGTACAGAAAAAATTTCTTCTGGACTATTAGAGAGAATTAAGAAAATAACAAATGAAGATCATTTTATGCTTAGAAGAGGGATTTTTTTCTCACATAGAGAAATGAATAGAATTCTTGACGAATATGAAAAAGGGAATAAATTTTTTCTTTACACCGGTAGAGGACCATCAGGACATACACATATCGGCCATTTAGTACCATGGGTTTTTGCAAAATGGTTACAAGAAAAATTTGATGTTAATATGTACTTTCAATTAACTGATGATGAAAAATTTTACTCAAAACCCAATCTAACTTTAGAAGAAACTGGAAAATATGCATATGAAAATGCATTAGATTTCATTGCGTTGGGTTTCAAACCAGAAAAAACAAAAATTATTATCAATACAAAAAATATCCAAACACTTTATCCAATTGCAGCTCAAGTAGCAAAAAAAATTAATTTTTCAAATACAAAGGCAACATTCGGATTTACAAATGAAACAAATTTGGGGATGATTTTTTACACATCGCTACAATCTGCACCATGTTTCATTGAAGATAAGCCAGTTTTGATTCCATTAGGAGTTGATCAAGATCCGCATTTTAGATTAACAAGAGACATTGCACCAAAAATGGGAAAACCAAAACCTGCATTAATTCACAATATTATGATTCCAGGATTATCAGGACCAGGTGGAAAAATGTCAGCGTCAGATGAAAATGGAACAGTGTACACAACAGATTCTCCAAATGTTGTAAAAAAGAAAATTAACAAATATGCATTTTCAGGAGGACAGACAAGCGTAGAAGAACATAGAAAACTTGGAGGGAATCCAGATATTGATGTATCATTTCAATATCTAAGAATATTTTTTGAACAAGATGATAACAAGTTAAAATCAATCTATGAAGATTATAAATCTGGAAAATTGCTTTCAGGAGAATTAAAAGCAATTTTGATTGAAAAAATTAATGAATTTCTAACAATACATCAAGAGAAAAGAGAAAAAGCAAAAGACCAGATAGACAAATTTCTTTTTGAGAATAAATGAAAATTTCCATTACATGTGATGACAAATACGAGGCTCAAAAATTTGCCAGTTTAATTTTCATTAAAGATGGAAAAGAAACATACATCACTTCAATTCTAAATATCATAAAAAATGAATTGGTAATTTCTTTGAAAGATAAATCAGCTCATAGTATTTTACTAAAAGATGAGGAAAATGTAGAAAAATTTGCTGATTTTATTCAATCAGTTACAGAAAAAGAACACAATCTAATTTCCACTAGAATTATTGAGAACACAGTAGAGATTACAAAGGAATGAATCTATTGACCAAATGCAGTCCAGAGTGCTACTACTCCAACCATTGCAATCAAACATAGTCCTAATGCTTTAAAATCGCCTTTCATACTTAGATTTCTAAATTATTATAATTAAAGTGTTAACAAATTCTCAAAGATGATTTCAAGGTTATCTAGGAAAATATTTACTCTTTTTTGATTTTGGTTTTTCCTCTACTGGTTTTGTCACAGGTTCTCTTATTTCATTACAGTTTAGACACAAAACCTTTAGCTCTTCCCTAGCGAGTTCAGGGGATGAAATGTATTTTCCCCAAGAAGATGCTTCTCCTCCACGTCCATTATTATCAAAAGAAACATCATCAGAAATTGGTCGTATTCCTAAAGCTCTTTCATCCTTAAATCCACAATTTGAGCAAGTTTTTCCACCTAAAATTTCAAATATTTTTTCTTTGATTGTTTCATAAAATTTATCAGAACCATTGGAAAAGAAACCTGCTTGTTTTTTTGAGATTTTATCATTTTTTGATTTTCTAGTTCTCGAATTATCTCGACCAGATTCTCTTCGGTTATCCCTTGAATATCTTGAACCTCTGTCATCTCTAGAGTATCTATCATTTCCTGAACGTCTGTCATCTCTAGAATCATCTGGTTTGTTTTGTCTGAAACAATCACTACAGTAAACTGGTTTGTTACTTCTTGGAACAAATGGAACTGTACATTGATTTCCACAATCAGCACAAGTTACCTCGGTATCTTCTCTATCATTATCTCTTGAATTTCTTGAACCTCTGTCATCTCTTGAATATTTTGAATATCTGTCATCTCTAGAGTATCTTGAACCTCTGTCATCTCTAGAGTATCTATCATTTCCTGAACGTCTGTCATCTCTAGAATCATCTGGTTTGTTTTGTCTGAAACAATCACTACAGTAAACTGGTTTGTTACTTCTTGGAACAAATGGAACTGTACATTGATTTCCACAATCAGCACAAGTTACAGATGTAGATTCTCCATCATTGTCTCTTGAACGTCTATTATCACCAGAGTTTCTATAAGACCGATATGATTCATTATTTCGTCTGGAATCTCTCCCATCGGTCTTTCCGTCTGAATACTTTGATTTGTATAATTCCATTTACATTAAATTTTAGATTGATTGGTTATAGATACTTTGAGCTTGGATTCGTGCCTAAAATTAAAAAATCACTCAAACTAGAGGTTTATCCATTTCAGTGGACATTATTTCTTGAACTTTAAGAAAATAGAGTTTTGTTGAATAAGGCATATCATCCAAATTATTATCAACTACAATCATAAAATATCTTACAGCGCGTTTTGATATATCTAAATTAAATTTCATTAGAAGGACAGGATCCTGATGAACTTTGATTTTATCTTGGAGCCAAGAAGGCGCCATCTCAATGGTTTCTTTGATAATTTTTCCATACCAATATGAAAGATTTTCAGGATGCAAACCCTGCCTAAGATCAGATACGTCAGCATCAATTTTTTTCATCATATGATTGATTATTGCCATGAAATTCAATCCAAAAATTTTGCTTTATTCCACCTACTCAAAGTTCTGTAAGCTACTTGTCAACAGATAGCAAGTTTCCTTCAGAATCTATTTCTGAATTTTTGATTCGGGTTGTAGATATTCTTGTTCCATCTTTTGCTAAAAACATAGGAACAGTTACAATTTGAACATGAGGAAGTTTCTTTGATTCTCTCAACTTGTTTAATACACTCCCTTGGCCACTTGTTTCATCACTAACAACTAATGCCTCAACATCAGGTTCAAGAACAGCAGGACCAAAATTATCATCTAATTTATTGATTTGAAAAGAGGAATTTGGGAACTCTTTTGAAAGAGATAGAATCAAATTTTCAAGACGTTTCCCATAATTGTTATTTGGTATTTTTCCCTTTTTTTCAGCAAATTCATCACTAGTTAATCCAATGATTACTTTCTCAGAGATTTCAAATGCCTTTGAGAGTAAAATAAGATGTCCTTTATGAATAACATCAAAGGTTCCACCCATGGCAACTAAGGAAAATTTAGACATGAATGTATTTAGAATTCTTTGAAGATAAATCTACTTTATATTTTTCAGAACAAATTGGTATTGTTCTGGAAAAAAACATAATCGGATATCAGTTAAGCACGAACTACATTAACCTAGTTAGCACTAGAACAAAAAATAATAAAAAGAGATGTAAAGTTTAGCTTCTTTTTGCAGTAATTGCTAACCAGTAAATTAATCCTGGAACCAATCCGACAATAAGTGGAATGAATACGGGCCATCCGTCTGCTGCGCTTGCCATACGGTAAAACCAAAAGTTATCCTATTTAAATCCATCCAGAAATCTGAATTTCATAATCGATCATTGTGAAGTGGACCGGACGGAATTTGAATCCGTGACCCCCCGCGTGCAAGGCGGGTATACTACCAGGCTATACTACCGGCCCACATGAAGAATGGGAAAAGTGTGGATTTTAATTGTTGTCCTCTTGGCAATAATTTTTATTTGAACACAAAAAGATTTCTTTATGGTCCTTTTAGAATCACAAATTAAATTGAAAGCAGGTGATGTTGCACCTGATTTTGAATTACTAGGAATTGATGATAAAAAACATTCCATAAATGATTATAGTGACTACAAAGGAATTTTGGTAATTTTCATGTGTAATCATTGTCCATATGTTAAAGCAAAAGTAGATGCATTAAACGAATTATATGAAGAATGTGGAAAGGATATCGCAATAATTGGGATTAACAGCAATGACTCCACAGATTATCCTGAAGATAGTTTTGATGCAATGAAACAAACAGCAATTGACAAAGGATTTGAATTTGATTATCTGGTAGATGATTCACAAGAAATTGCAAAAAAATATGGTGCCATGTGTACTCCAGACCCATTTTTGTTCAATAGTCAAAAACAATTAGTTTTTCATGGTAAAATTGATAATGCCATGAAACCAGATGATGAAGCTACAGAAAAGACAATGATTATCAATATGAAAAAGCTATTGTCAGGCGAAAAAATTGAAAAGGATTTTGATCCATCAATTGGCTGTTCAATCAAGTGGAAAGAAAATTAAACTTAAATGACTCAAACCTAGAGAATTGGTCGTGGGCTCGTAGCTCAGCTTGGCTGGAGCGTTCGACTGATAATCGAAAGGTCATGTGTTCGAATCACATCGGGCCCATTTTACATCATTTTAAATTTTGAAATGTGGTTTTAGACCATTGTAAAATATCATCAAGATTTTCAGATTTCAGATCAGCGTTGATTTTTGATTTTTTTGAAATTTTTCCACATAGTGTCAATTTCATACGTTTTCCAGATTTTTCTTTGATAGGAGTAATAGAATCTACAAAAAAGATTAGGCCTTCGCTAGTTTGTGAGAAAACAACAACAATCAAAATACCAGGTTTTTTTTTCCAAATTTTTCCAATCAGTTTTTGAAAATCAAGATCAAATAATACATTGATTGCAGAAGACATATCACCTAAATGAGAAACTCTCCAACCATCAGAATGATATGCAGACGATGCTGCTTCTGAGATTAAGCTACTTTTAGAATCTGCTGCAAGTACAATCACATTTTTTTTTGGATCAGGAACTACGGAAAGTTGGTTAAAGATTTGAAGAGATTTTGAGATAGTAGTTCTAAGAAGATTCAGTTCAGATGTCCCAATTTTTCCGTCATCATACAATTCATTTACGGAATCAATTGCAGGTAAAATTACTTCAAGAATCAATGATGTAATTGATGCTCCAGAATGGATACAATTACGAATCAAAGAATAGACTTGATCTTCAGTGCCTTTAACTAAATTTTCAATGTATTTTGATGTAATTTTGAAATAATCATCAGGGAAGTTAAAAGATTCTTGGCCAGGTTCTAAAAACCACAATATTACATTTCCAATATTTTTTTGTCGTAGCAATCCATCAGCTGCAAAAACTTGGAGATATTTTGTCATGGTGATTCTATTGACACCTACTTTTTCTGAAATTTCAACTCCGGACATTCCAGTTTCAGAGTCTTCTAAAACTGAAATCAACTTTTCTCTAATTTCTTCTGAAGAATACCCTCTACCCATATTGTTCTTGAATAACGGTATCGTATAAAGTCTAATTTAGATTAGCAAAGATGAATTTATTTTTAAAATAAAACATTATATACTTGAGTACTTTAATGTACGGTAAGGAAAAGTAAATTGCCAAAAGCCGGATTCAAATCAATAACAGTTTCAGAAACAGTCTACGATAAATTCCATGAAGTTTATCAAAAGAGTAAAGACGACCTTACAATGAAAGGGGTCAACAGTTTTTCAGGTTATGTTACTTTCATGTTAGAGGAGATGATGCAAAAAGATAAGACATTTGCAAGATACGCTCCAAAAATTGAAAAAATTTCAGTGGATGATGATCGTGTAATACTAAAAGATAATATCAAAAACAGGATTGCAGAAGTTGCAGTTCAAAAAGGAGAACTATTTTGTCAGCTATGTGATGAAAAAGATTGTGTACATATTGGCTTTGTATTTTCATTGCCAGATGTATATGAAGTTCTAAACGCTAGAGGAATTAAACATCCAAAATAGTGTAAATGGAGGAGGTGGGATTTGAACCCACGAACTCCTGAAAGACAGGATCACCCATTATTTGATCTTAAGTCCTGCATGTCCAAAAGCAAATTGCTTACTTTGGCCAGGCTTGATTACTCCTCCAAAAGGGTAAAAATTTGCGTGAAATTTAACAGTTTAGAAAAATTTTACTCAGGATGAAGAATTATAAGGATTTTCTACAGGGTAAAACTATGCTTCGGTAGCTCAGTCTGGTAGAGCGTTACATTGGTAATGTAAAGGTCACGGGTTCAGATCCCGTTCGAAGCTTCTAATAATTTTTAATCAATAATTCAAAATGGCCTGTTCTCTTTTGAGAATTTGAATTAATTGAACGATTTGCTGGAATTTTACTTATAGTCCAAGGTTTCCCTGAGAACATATCAGATACTTGTTTTGAATCAGAATTGGATAAGAGAACTTTACATCCTTTTTTATCTAAATTTTTACAAAGTTCTGCTAATCTACTCAAATCAGCATATGTGAAATCCTTGTTTGTATAGCTAGTAAAATTTGCAGTATCACTTACAGGTTGATAAGGAGGATCAAAATAAACTAGATCTCCTTTTTTGGCATCTCTTAGAACTGCTTCAAAATCTCTACATTTGATATTTACTTTACTTGATTGTAAGATACTACTTACAGAGCGAAGGTTCTCTTCATTTACAATATTTGGATTTGTATATTTTCCTAATGGAACGTTGAATTTTCCTTTGCTATTCACACGATAAAGTCCATTAAAGCAGGTCCTATTCAAAAAAAGCAATCTAGATGTTTTTTCAATTTCACTTCTAGGATTACTTTGCCTTACAGAGTAATAGTAAAATTTTGAATCTTTTTGATAATTCTTTTCATGATTTTTTAGAGAAGTGATTAGATTATCAATTCTATCGCGTATGGTAGTGTATGCCAATACAAGATCAGAGTTTAAATCAGAGATACTGCATTTTTGACCATTTCGTTCAGTTAGCATGTGAAATAACAATGCACCACCGCCTAGAAATGGTTCATAATATGTTCCAAAAGAAGTAGGTAAATTTTGATTTAAAATTGGAATTAACTGACGTTTTCCTCCAGCCCATTTAACAAATGGTTTTGGAGTAGTTAAAATCTGACCGTATTGCTGTTTCACATATCATTATCACAAGATTACATATTGATAAAATAGACAATAAAAGATCACAACCTGTGCAATATTTTTTAATCAACTTTTGTCTTGTATAGAAAACTCTAGAGTAAGATAATAAAATGAAAAGGAAAAGGTTGGGTGTTTAGTCCCACTTTGACCAAGCGGCCATCCATCTGTATGTCCAAGTATTAAGTTTACAACCTAATGCTGCGAACGTACATCCTAAGACTGCACCTGCACCTGCACCGAGCGCAACTGGACTGTTATAGAACTTTCCTACCTGCGGTTCTATCGGTGTCATGTATGGTGGCAATGTTGGTCTAGGATATTTGAATGCCGTTTCAAGTGGGTCTGCTACTGTTATCAGGTTTACCATGTTGAACAATGGTAAAGACATTCCTACAAGTACGCCTCCGAACAGTATCAAAGAGTGTTTGTTCTTCTTTGTTGCCCAGTATACCAAGTCCAACAGCATTGCTGATGGTAGCCAAACTGGAGTTACAATGAAGTCATACGGATAACCGAGTGAAAACCATGCGGCTTTGGCTACCCAAGTATATACTGTCATAATGAGGCCATAATACGTTGCTGTGCCTGGAACGCCTGTAAACGTAAGATAGTATGTAGCACCTACGATAAGCATCAACGTTTGCGATATTGAAAATACCGTGTACGAAGTCCAAGCCCAGTCAGTATAGAAAATGTAGTCACCTGCGTTAATTGTTAACAGTGTTGAGTTAACTGCAACTACTACTATGAATAAGTAGTGGGTACATCGTCTTAACCAGACCATACGGAGATGAGGAAAAAGTCACTATATAAAATTATAGAGTGTGATGAAGATCGTTACTGACTAGAGAGAGGTAGAACAAAGTTCTTCTAAATTAGAGGGGTATGCAGAACAAAGTTCTTCTAAATTAAAATGAAAAAGAAATGTCTGAAGGGTTTACCTTCTGATTACCAGCCAACAAATAGTGATACAAATAGTACGAATACAACTGCACCACCAACACTAGCACCTACGATGCCATTGCTGTTCTTGTTTGAACCTTCTTCCATGACTTTAACACAGAAGATGTAACCAATTGATTCTATGATTGTAAGTACGATGAATGCAAAGTGGCCACTTGCTGTTGGGTATGCCCACGGATAATAGAAATATCCAGCTGCAGTACCACCAAAAGTTGCTATCAATGCTGCCCAGTATGAAATTGTAATCATACCAGTCATGTTTTCAACGCGTTTTCCAATCATTCGTTCTACATCAGTGCTTGATGAACCACCAGCACCGCCAGATCCGAATCCTTTTGGAAGAGTCATTATGAAATTATTGAGATTCAGAATCCTTTTAAATCTTTCTTAAAGCGAGTGGGTTTGTACGATCTACGTTTTTTTTTAAAATGGAATTATTAGTTTTCAGGTAAAAAGTCTGTATCTTTTGCATCATCATATGCTTTTGATGTAAATACTGCCTTGTAGTGATATCCATCTTGTAATGGATGATTGATAAAATGGGATGATTCTTTATCGTTCACATAGATTGTTGATTTATTCTGATCCATATCTCTTAGAGGAAAATCCCACATCCACAAAAAGTGTCCTATTTCAAATGGGTATGCTTCCTCCCATTCTGCGTAAATCGTACCATCATTAGTTAATGTATACATAGTTCTTTGACATTCCCCTTCATTCAATCCAATATTTGCTGGAAGGTCTGCTTTTTCACCATCAATAATTATTTCCAATGTTGCTTTAATTTTGTATGGAGTATGTCTATCTTCAATGCAGACTTTGAGAGGGTTATCTTGCCCAAGGGTACCTTGAATCAAAGTACTTCCCAAACCTACAGATATTGCAATAACTGCTGTAATTATTAGGAATTTGATTGTTTTTTTTCTTTTGTACGGATCTCCAGTACCAGGCCAAAGCATAGTGTTGGATTTAATGCAATTCCTTAAAGTCCTTTCTTTTACTCATGTAATTCTCTAAATTCAATTATTTTGTAAGGGGTTTTTTGATACTTTGCAAAGTATTTTCAAAATTAATTTGATAACGTACGCTAAACGTAAGGTGTTTTTAAAATGAAAAGGAAAAGAGGGTTGTTTAGATTACTTGCCAAGGTCTTGTTGCAAACGTAATAACATATCCGATACCAATCATGATTGATTGATATGCTATATTGGTATATGGAATTGGTTTGATAATTGGATCGCCTTCAACGACAACTGTTTGACCTGGACCGAGTCCTGGACCAACACTGGCTACATTGAGTTGAGTGTGTACGTGGTATACACCTGCCTCAAGTGCTTTAGCAGATAGTGAATATTCAACAACAGCGTTACCTGGAATGTCAAAGACGTTTCCTGGTGGATCTCTTGCTAACATCTCCCATCTGTTACCTGCATTGGTTGACTCTGAGAAAATGGATATCCATCCTCTTAGGTCTCTTTCTACAAGACTGACTAATGTACCTTGAAGAGTCAAGGTTTCGCCAGTTTGCAGGGATTGTCTGTTAAAGGTTTCATCTTCAATTCTAATGAAACGACTTTGGAGTTGTGCTTGGACACCGTGTGCATCTGCAGTTGGAACGATTGCTTCAACCCAGTTGAAACCTAAGGTTCCTAGTGCTAATACGACAGCTAGTCCGAATACGAAAATCTTTTTTTCGACCATAGTTATCCCTAATATCTGAAAGATAATCCACGTCGTTATATGTTTTACCTTCACAACTAGGATCGTTGTTTTTTTCAATGTTTATCATTGATGATTAACAATGAAAATAGAAATAATATCTTCAATTTATCCCATGATAGACATTTTTTAATTAAATATATTATATATTTCAAAGGAAAAAAATAGAAAAATTTCATAAAACTATGGTATATTTCAAACCTTTACTTTATATCACTAATTCACATGTATATTATCATGGCACAGATGCCCGCATTAATCCCAAAAGAAGTTGAGATTCAGAGACTAAAGAAACTCTGGCTCATCATAATCGCTATGGGATCTACTGCAGCATCAGTCGAAGTAGATAACTTCGTTGATGGTTCTCTACACCAGACTTCTATCAGAGATAGTGCATTCACACCAGCACACTGGTGGCTATACTCCCACTTCATCACATTACCACTTGGATGGGGTGCAGCAGCTATCTATGATAGAAAAATACCTGTTCTCAGAGGTCCAAATAATTCAATGAACACAGGTTTGAAAATGACCATTCTCGGTTATTTAGCAACTATGTTTACAATTGGAGTCAATGAGATGTGGCATTTCTGGTTTGTAGAAGAAATATTTGCGGTTCCAAACCACTGGATGTTTAACATGGGAGTCGTTGTGGCTTTCATTGGTGCATTAGCATACGTAGTCAGAGTATATGCTCGACTCGTAGAACTAGGTGCAGAAACTCCTGGTGAGAACCCATATGTTGCAGAAATGTACAAGATGGCTTTAGAAGGCAAATTGTACAGTAGATCAATTCCATAGAAAATGTGCAAACGCACACTTTTTTCTCTTTTATTATTTTAAAAAACGGAGATCGTATTAGATCCCTCAATCAAAAAAAGATCGTTATTTCTTGAATTATTTTTGATGTATTTTGAAGACATAGTAAATCCACTCAATGTCTGAAAATCAGTATTGTAGGCTTTGATAAAAATGGATTTTTTTAAAAAATGAAATTCGTGCAAGATTGGTTTTGAGAGTTCTAAAAATAATTACAGTTAGGCACTAATTATAAATTAATTACTTTAATAAATTATAAATATTATTAAATTATAATCAATGTATGTCAGTACAAGAAAACGAAGTCTTGGTAAAGATAACATCTGCTGGAACAATTTCAATTCCTAAACAATTTAGAAAGTATATGGATGTTCAAAAAGGAGAGTATGTCAAATTAATACTTGGAAAAGATGAGTTGATTGTAAGAAAGATTACTATTTCTTGAATTATTTTTGATGTATTTTAAAGACATAGTAAATCCACTCAATGTCTGAAAACCAGCATTATAGACTTAGGTAAAAATGGATTTTTTTAAAAAATAAAATTCGTGCAAGATTGGTTTTGAGAGTTCTAAAAATAATGAAAATAAGGCGGTAAGTTTACCAGTATTTGCCGTTGTCTGGAATAAGACCGATACCTTCTCTTTCAAAGTGTCTGTCTAATTCGTCAACCCATCTCTCACGGTTGTCTTTGTAAGCCCATCCGTGTACACGTAACCAAAATGAGATAATTCCAAGAAGGAATATAGAAAACATCATGGTTCCGAAGATGTAAATCATTACATCATAGAATAATGGATCATAGTTTGGTCCCAATTGTCCTGTTATGGAAGACAGGATATTTAGGAAAATACCTACGATAGGAATCATACAATTTGGCTCAATTTGTGCGATATATACATTTCTTTTATTCCCAAAAAGTACGAGATCAGTATCACTAGGAAAACGTGGTCAGTGTACAATAGAAAAACGTGGTCAGTGTCCACTAAGGATGACTAATAAAATAAGAGAAAATTGAGGTTTGATTATCCTCTGCCCATTGCTGCGTATTTGCCAGATCTTCCTCTAATGAAGAAGGCTCCTGCAATACCACCAAAGACGGCACCTGCAATTAATGCTGCACCAACTACACCACCTGCATCAAGATACGGAGTTCCTGAACCAGATGCGGGATTTGCTTCAGCTGATTCGATTCTTCGTCTCTGAAGTTCGAGTGCTTCTTCTAGCGTGTATGTACCAGTTTGGCCACTATCACCAACGTTACCCATGTACTGTGCAAATGCAACTGCACTTTCTGCATAGAGTCCGATAGTGAAGACAGCGATTAAAGATGCTGCTAATAGTATTTTTGTATTCATACTTTTTACCTGTTCGGTTTGGCAAATAGTAATTATTTAAAACTTTGTTCTGAACCCCAAATTACAAAATATGTACGAGATCAGTATAAGTAACGTTTAATTTTGTACTTAAATGAGTCAAAGTATGGGACGAATGCACACACACAGACATGGAAAATCACATTCTATTAGACCAGCTACAGTTCGTGCACCTTCTTGGATCACATTAGATGCAAAAGGAGTAGAAGAATTAGTAGTAAAATATTCTAAAGATGGGTTAACTCCTAGTCAAATTGGAATCAAATTAAGAGACCAACATTCAATACCTCTAATCAAATCAATTACCAAAAAAAGTATGGGTCAAGTTCTAGAAGAAAATGATTTAAAATCTGAAATGCCTGAAGATCTTGAAAATATCGTTAACAAAGCAGTAGGACTTCAAAAACATCTTAAGGTAAACAAAGGAGATAACAGAAATGTTAGATCTTTAGAATTGATTGAGGCCAAAGTTCACAGACTATCTGTATATTACAAAAGAATTGGAAGAATTCCAAAAACATGGAAGTATAAATCAGTGGTTGCTCAATTAGAGTAATGACAAAATCGCTAAATGAATCGCTTTCGTATTTCAAAGATAAAATTTCTGATTGTATAAAATCTAACAAATCAATTTTTGTAACAACTCATTTGGATTGTGATGGCCTTACGTCAGGTAGTATTATCACTAAAGCTCTAATTAGAGAAGGTGCCAAATGCACAGTTAGAACATCAAAAGAATTTAGTAAAAATGTAGCAAAATCTTTCAAAACAGATTCGAGGGATTTCCATGTTATAACAGATCTAGGAGGAGGTTTTGCAAATACATTAGATAAAGAATTGAATGACAATTGGATGATATTAGATCATCACCAAATTCCAGATGAAGAATTAGATAATCAAAATGTCATTAATTCATGGAAATTTGGAATGGATGGAGGAACTGAAATCTGTGCTGGAGGGATGGCATATCTTGCGTCAATGGCCCTTGATGAAAAGAATTCAGATTTATCATCAATTGCAGTTGTTTCAGCATTAGGAGACAGACAAGACCAGGGCGAGAAGAAATCATTCACAGGCAAGAATTTTGAGATCGCAAATATTGCCAGAGACAAAGGTTTGGTAGAAATTGATTTAGATTTATTGTTAGTTGGAAGAGAAACAAGACCACTACCAGATGCATTAGCATTTACATCACAGCCATTTATTGAAGGATTAACATGGAATAGAGGTGCATGTCTATCTTTACTAAATTCATCAGGAATTCAATTAAAAGAAGAGGGGAGATGGAGGGTTCCAGCAGAACTAAATGAAGAAGAGAAAAGACAAGTAATTGAGTCAATTACTAAATTTACTTCTGGAAAAAATGCTACTGAAATAATGTCAGAATTAATTGGATATACATACACATTCCCAAGAGAAGACAAAAGGAGTTTCTTACGAGATGGAAGAGAGTTTTCTACAATGCTAAACTCATGCGGTAGAATTAATCATTCAGGTGTAGGAATGGCAGTTTGTATGGGAGATAGAAACAAGATTCTTCTGGAAGCCGAAAAAATTCTCACAGATTACAGAAAAATGATTAGGGAATACATGAATATTTTATCAAATGAAAGATGGAGAATTTCAGAAAGTGAAACTTGTGTAATGGTAAATGGGGAAGATATTGTACCAGAAACAATGACAGGGACTATTTCATCATTAATTGCAGGTTCACCAAAAAATGCTGGAAAAATTGTGATTTTGAGAACTAAGGGAGAAGAAAATACGATTAAATTTTCATCAAGAAAATCATTTAGTTGTAAATCAGACATCAATCTCAGTGAATTAATGAGAACAGGTGCTGAGAAATTTGAGGGAATTGGAGGAGGTCATGCAGCTGCAGCAGGTGCAAAAATAACTAAAGACAAATTGGATGAGTTTCTCAATTATTTAGAAGTAAATGTCGTTAACGTGTCAAATGCAGATCAGTCTCAATAACATATCAAAAAAGAAAGCAGAGACGATCAAGAAAGTATTAGAGCCTGATAATGTAGATTTTCCTGAAGGCTTGAGTCTTTATGTTGAAAATATTGATAACAAACTAGTTTTTAATTTTCAAAGTGAGAAGAATATGAAACATCTTATTGGTACTGTTGATGAAATATTAGAGCATGTACAGGTTGCATTAAAGGTGATAGAATAATGTTAGATCCAAAACTAATCAAAGAAAAACCAGAAATGATTCGAGCGATGCTCAAAGATAGAGCAGTAAATTTTGATTTAGATGCATTAATTGAATCCGATCAAAAAAGACGTGAATTTATTATTAAAACTGATGAATTAAGAAAAAAGAAAAATCAAGTTGCTTTAGAAATTTCTCAGAAAAAGAAAGTGGGGAAAGATGCATCATCAATTTTAGATGAGATGAAAAATGTATCATCTGAACTTGCAGAATTAGAAACTGAGCAAGAAAAAATTGAAAATAGATATTCAAAATTAGCATTTACAATTCCAAATCTAATTCATAAAACAGTTCCAGTTGGAGTAGATGAAACTGCCAATAAAGAAATAAAAAAATGGGGAAATATTCCAGAATTTGATTTTAAAATCAATGATCATATTGACATTTCTGAAAAATTAGGTTTGGTTGATTTAGAAAGAGCAGCTAAAGTAGCAGGTTCTAGATTCTACTATCTGAAAAATGATCTAGTTAGATTAAATCAATCATTGATTCATTACGGATTAGACTTTCTTTCAAAAAAAGAATATTCTCTAGTTCAACCACCTTACATGATTAATAGACAATCCATGGAAGGTGCAGTTATCGCAGATGATTTTGAAGAAGTAATCTACAAAGTTGATGAGGAGGATCTATACATGATTGGAACATCGGAGCACGCCATGGCAGCAATGCACTCAAAAGAAATTATCGAAGGAAAAGATTTACCCTTAAGATATGCCGGAGTTAGCCCATGTTTTAGAAAAGAAGCAGGAGCACATGGGAGAGATCAAAAAGGAATTTTCAGGGTACATCAATTTGATAAAATCGAACAATTCGTATTTTCTAGACCAGAAGATTCTTGGAAAGAGCATGAAAGAATGTTAACGGTAGCCGAAGAATTCTATCAAAAATTAGAGATCCCACATAAAGTGATGTTATTGTCAACCGGAGATATGGGGAAAATTTCAGCCAAGACATATGATATAGAGGCATGGATGGCAGGCCAAAATGCATATAGAGAAATTGTTTCTTGTTCAAATTGTTTAGACTATCAAGCAAGAAGACTAAAGATCAGATTTAGAGATAAAACAAATGAAGATACACAATATTTGCACACATTAAACAGTACTCTAATTGCTACAACAAGAATTATGGTCTCCATTATGGAAAATTTCCAAACAAAAGATGGACATATCAAAATTCCCGATGTTTTGCAGAGATACATGGGAGATCAAAAGGAGATCTAGTGACATACCCTTATATTTTGGGTTTGAAGGTCGTTAATAATTGGCACGTAGAAAAGGTAGAGTAAAGGACAAGTGGAGAGAAAAACGCTGGGTTTCAGTAAGTGCTCCAGATTCATTTAACAATGTTCCAATTGCATATGTTCCAATTACTGATGATGAAAATGCAGCAGGTAGAGTTTTAGAAGTTACATTATACGATATTCTAAAAGGAGATCCTTCACAACATCAATACAAAATCTATTTCCAAATTGATAAGGTTGATGGTGATAAGGCATCAACTATTTTCAAGAGATATGAATACTCAAAAGAATTTTTGCGTAGTTTAGTTAGAAGAGGTTCATCAAAAATTAATTTTATCATAGACATCAAAACAAAAGATGGTTATGTCTTTAGAATCAAAGTACTTGCTCTTACACATAGACAACTAAACACATCCAGACAACATGCTCTTAGAGTTATTGCAAGAGATGTAATTAACAAAACAATTCCTGAAATGACAATTGATCAATTTGTCCAAGCCACATGTTACAGTAAAATCAATTCGGATATTATGGCAGCATTCAAAAAAGTCATCAGAGTAAGACATGTAGGTCTTGAAAAAGTGAAACTTATCAGAACTGCAGATAAAGAAACAAAATTACTTGAAGCATAATCAACAAGTTTTTTTACAATAATGATAAACAAAATAGAAATTACAATTGATGTTATTGTTCATGCAACTGAAGATATTTCAAAAATTTTTCAGGCTTTTGATGAATTTCTGAATGTAGAAAAAGAAGAATTTACAATCAATGAAACTGAAGGACATTTTGATAATCCAATTAAAATTTTAAATGTAAAAATTGTTAAAAAACAGGCTCAAAGATTTGTTAAAAAACTTCTGGAGTTATTGTCCAATGAACAAATCAATATGTTAATTGAAGAAATAGAAGAAAGAACAGTAGATTCTAGATTCCACATGAGGTTAGATAAACAAGAATTAATCAAAGGAAAACTGGTAATCAGAGAAAAAGATACAATAAAACTCAAAATCCATACGCCGATTTATAACAAAAAAGACACAGTCAAAATATTCACAGGAATTTTTCAGAGCCAACTGAATTAAATAGGAAAGACAGAATAATTCAATCTGGGAATGAGGAAATAACTGCCGCTCCAGTCTGAGCTAACGCTTTGAAGACGCCGCGACGAACCGACCCCATTTTGAATCAAATTGCTATAATAACATCTAAAATTCATTCATCATTTCATAGTATTATTTTAAATACGGATAGACAAACCTCTCATTATCGTGGCAGATTACGATGTAATTATTGCGGGAGGGGGACTTGCAGGTACAATTACCGCACAATCTATTTCTCATTATTCAAATCAAAATCTTAGTATTCTGGTATTAGATAGAAATCCAGAACATCTACCAGGGAGAAAATCAATAGCAGGATGGGTTTGTGGAGATGCATGTTCAAAAGAAGCTGTAGATTTCATGTCAGACAGAATCAAGGTAAATTGGACTAGACCAGAAATCGAACATGACGTAAAAGGAGTGATGGCATTTTCTCCAGACAAAGAAACAGCAATTCCATTTGATGGTGATGGATTTATGCTAAATCGTACAGAATTGCCAAGAATCCAAAATGAAAGATGTAAAAAAATGGGAATTGAATTTGAATTTGAAATAAACTTAACAGGTCTAATTTATGATGGTCTACAAGTAGTTGGGGTTCAAGGAGTAGATAACAAAACAAAACAACCTTTCAAAAAAACATCAAGACTAGTAATTGATGCAACAGGGGTAACATCTCTTCTAAGAAATGGACTTCAAAACTCAACAAAAGTTGAAAAGAAAATCAACATAGAAGATTTAGAAATTACTGGAAGATACATAATGGATTTTGAACCTGGAGAGAAAAATCTTACAGAATTTGATAAAGATTATTGTATAATTCATTTAGATCAAGATATTGCTCCAGGAGGATACGGATGGGTATTCCCTAAAGGAGAAACCAAAGTTAACATTGGTTTAGGAGTTGAAAAATCATTTTTAGATAAAAGAAATCAGAGACTGGGTAAAAAAGACAATGTTGAATCATTAATGAAAGAATATCTTCATAGAAACACAGCAATTAAAAATGCAACACTTTCTAAAGATCCTACAGATTTGATAGGAGACAACAACTCTGGAATTTTCCAAGTATCAGTAAGAAGACAAAATGATTGTATGGTATCTGGAGGATATATGATGATTGGGGATTCTGCATGGATGCCAAAACCAATTGATGCAGGAGGAATAGGACCAGCATTAATTGCAGGAACAATATTAGGAAACAATGTAGCTCAAGCATTAGAAGCAAACGATGTTTCTGAAGCAAGTCTTTGGCAATACAATCTAGACTACATCAAAGAGTACGGATACAAAACTGCAGGTCTTGAACTGTTTAGAAGACTAGTACAACAAATGACAAATGATCAAATTAGTTATGGTATGAAACACTTTTTGGGAAACATGGATGTTGAAGCAATTAGTAAAGGAGAACATCCAGACTTTTCAGGATTAGGAAAAGTTGGAATTATAATTAGAGGAGTACTAAACCAAACAGTTGCAAAGGGACTAAAGTACACATCTACTGAAAATCAGTGGTTGGTTGAACATTATAATAATTATCCAAAAGAACCTTCAGGATTTGATGATTGGAATAAAGCATTACATCAAAGATTAGATGAAGCATTTGCAAAAATTGCAGTCTTCAATGATTAGAACTAAGAATTAATACCTACTTAAAATTTACAAAATTATACAATGGAAAATCAATACATTGATTGGAATAATTCTATTCAAATTCTAGATAAAGCATACGATGCAGGTCTTTTTGTACTCATAATTGGACCAAAAGGAACTGGAAAGACATCACTAGTAAGAGATTTCGCAAAAAATAGGGATTTGAATTTAGAATCAATTAATTTTAGTCTCAGAACTAGAGAAAGTCACCTGGTTGGAACAAAAACTCTGATAGAAGGAACTGTAAGATTTGATGAAGGGTTATTGATTAAATCAATGAAAGAGGGAAACATGCTATATTTGGATGAAATAAATTCTGCAGAAGCAGATGTTTTACTCAGACTGGATGAAGCATTAGACGATAGACGACAAATTGTACTAAAAGAATCAACAGGAGAAGTGATTAAAGCAAAAGAAAATTGGTTTGTAGTTGCAACTATCAATCCATTAACACATTCTGGAACAAAAGAACTACCACCACAAATTCTAAGTAGATTTCCAGTACGAATTAGATTAGAATACCCACCAGAAGATATTGAATTAAAAATTATTAAAGAACATACTTCAGGAGAACATGAACCAGAAATAATTCAAGCAATAAAACTAGCAAATACATTAAGACAAGCTGCAGCTGTGGAAGAATTATTTTATTCTCCAAGTTTGAGAGAAACAATTGCTTTTGGAAAATTACTAGATAAAGAAATGTCTCCAAAAGAAGCTGCTAATTTTGTTTTTGGAAATGTGTATACACAATGGGGAGATATAGAATTTCAAAAAGTAAACGACATTATTACTTCAATGTTTGGAAATTAAATGCAAATAGTTCAACTTCAAAATGAATCATTAGTGGAGATTTCCACATTTCTTGTTAGACGATGGTCTGAAAAAGATAATATTTTCATTGAAATTTCAGATAAAATAGAAACAAAAACTAGACTAAATGAAAATAAAGTAATTCTCACTCCACTGGAAAAAAGAATAGGCGATAATTTTCAAAAGTATCGACAATTTCGTACTTCATTATGGTATGAAGCAATGAGAATTAAATATTGTAAAAAAATTCTCAGTAATGATCATGCATTTGGATTTATTCTAAATACAATGGAAACACAAAGGATTGAGGAATTAGGAAGAAAAATTTGGAGAGGTATGGATGAAGAAATTATTTTCAATCATACATTCATGCTTATTTCAAGACCACAATTACACACGGTTTATGGAAAAGCAAGGATCGTAGAAGCGTTTTATCAATACTTCATGTTTGGAGTAATCAAAGGGGAAATTCAATCAAGTAGTTTTGAAAAGATAAAAAAAGCAACTGCTTTTGCAAAGAAAATTGTCAAAAAAGCAATTGACGAAAAGTGTGATACATTTTGGCTTGAAAAAAAGGTAACAGATATAATTAAAATTTTAGAAATTGATTCTCTTCTCACCATTCCGATATCTTTACCATTTATGAAAGCTGGAATGCCATTATCAGAAGCCGAAATTCTGAAAGTACTAAAAGTCATTTCTAAAAACAAAGAGAGTGATTTTGGCTCAGTGGATTCTTCTGCAGCGCTACAAGGGGACAAGGTATATGATGAATACAAGGTATTACTTGAAGAACACAAAAAAATAGAAAATAAAGGATTAATTCCAGAAGCTGTAGGAATTCAAACTCCATCTACAAAAAATGTTAACGAAACTACAATCTATGATATGAGTTTGGTTAACGGATTAAAAGCAAAATTCAAAGAATGGAGATCAGGTTGGAAAGAACAGCACCTTAAATCAGGGGATGAATTTGATGAAGAAAATTACATTGAAGGTAATGAGCCATTTTTCATAGATGTAAAAAAATCAATTAAAACAAAAATTGTTATTTTATTAGATCATTCATCAAGTATTGCATCTGATGCAATAGAATATAAAAAAGCAACATATGCACTTTGTGAAGTTTTATCTTTTCTTAAGGTAAAATTTGCAGTATATGCATTCAGTACACAAAACAGGTCAATGGTATGTTGGTCAATAAAACCAGAAAATGTCAAATGGAATAATATTACTGCAAAACGATTAACACAAATTATTGCAAATGGTTCCACACCATTAGCAGAAGTATATGATAAAATGTTTCCAATTTTACAATCAAAAAGACCAAATATTTTTTTGACATTAACTGATGGAGAACCATCAGATCCTAACGCAGTTAGAAAGATGACAAAATCATTGAAAGGGTTAGGAATTAACATGGTAGCTATCGGTTTAGGGGCCAATACAGTAAGAGCAGTCACAATTGCAAACAATCTCAGACATTTAGGATATGGAAAAACAATGTCAGTAAGTAGATTGAAAGATATCCCAAGTAAAGTGATCAGAATTTTAGATGTTTAAATTTCAAGAATAAATTTGAATTAATCTATCTAGTCTAATATTTTATATGAGAATACAAATGAGCGATTTTTAGGGAAATGGATGAGACTCAAAAAAATAATGTGGATAAAATTCTTTTAGAAAAATTTGAACAGGAGATATGGAAGAAGATACCACATCTAGAAGATTCAAAAATCGTTAACTCAACACCGCTAATTGATTTGACAGATGATTTGAAAGAATGTGCCAGATCCATTTACAAATTAAATCTTGATGACAAAGATTTGAAAATTTACGGCAAATTTGACTCCACATTACCAAGTGGTTCGATCAAAGTAAGAGCAGCTGCTCACATTATTCATGAAGCAATTATTTCTGGAAAATTAAAAGGAGATCAAACAGTAATTGAAGCCACTTCTGGAAATTTTGGAATAGCTCTTGGACAATTATCAAAATTAGGAATAAATGTAGTAGCACTTGTTTCAAGAAGATTACAAGAAGGAGTCTTTAAAGAACTCAGAAATGAAAATATTCGAATCATGGATTTGGATATGGATATTTGTCCAGCACCAGGAATGGAAAACAAAGCTGATGAATTAGCTGCAAAAGCAACAGCTGGAAATGTAAGATCACAATTATCAGAACTAGGATTTAATCCTGAAATTTTTGACATAAATATAGAAGAAATAGAATCATTGTTGGCTAAACAAGATATTATTAATTTAGCAAAATTACTTGGAGAAATGTATAATTTATTCTGTCCAAGGCAATATGAAAATGAATTGAATATCGGAGTTCATAAAACAATCACTGCCGCAGAAATTGATCAGCAATTACATGAAAAAGAAGATTCTTTAGAAAATTATCAAATAGTTTGTTCATTTGGAACTGGAGGGACTTCTGGAGGTTTGAGTCAATATATGATTGAAAAATATGATAAAAAATCAATTCATGTTGTTTTTCCTTCAGCAGGTCAAGATGTTGCAGGAATTAGAACAAAAGCCAAAGCTTCAGGATTAAAACTATACAAACCAGATACATTTGCAGCAGAATATGAGGTAGATTATGAGAAGGTAAAGCTACTTCTCAAGTTTTTTGTAGATAAAGGTCATGATATTGGAGAAAGTACGGCACTGGAATTGTATTGTGCATTACAAGTTATAAATTCAGGAAAGGGTGAAAAATTTGTAATTATGGTAGCAGATGGTATTGAAAAATACAAAAAGAATTTCAAACAAATATCAGACAAACAAATTCCAATGAATGTATCTCTAGAAGAAGCAGCATCAGTAGCAGAAGATTATGATAAAATTATTTGGGTTCATACTCAATATACTCCACGTGAAGAAGGAATTGAAATGATTGCAAAATCATTAGGGGTAGATAAATCAAAAATTTCGATCCCAAAAGCAACAACTATCAATAATTTATTATCTACTCAACAAATTCCAGAAGATCTTAGTAAAGAACTAGAAGGCTCTAAAGGAAAATCATTGTTAGTATGTATGGCAGGAAATACATCTCTAATGACGGCGCAAGTATTAGCCAGTAAAGGGATAATCACTCAAAGTTTGAATGGAGGAATTACAAATTTGCCGGAAGGTAGAGGCAAAAATCCTGGAGAATATATTCAGATAGCTAGAGAATGATAATTTGAAATGCCTATCAGTATCTCAACCATTTGCTGATTTGATAATTTCAGGCAAAAAAAGTATTGAGTTAAGAAATTGGAATACAAATTTTCGAGGAGAGTTTTTGATTCATTCACCAATTAAAATTAGAACAGAAGATTGTAAGAGACTAAAAATTGATAAAAATCTAGTTACCAGTGCAATCGTCGGTAAAGCAGAACTATACCAAGTAAAAAAATATGATTCAAATAATGAAATTAAAATGGATCAGAAGTTACATTTGTCTTCAAAAAAATTTCAGGGAAAAACTTTTGGATTTCTATTGAAAAATCCAAAATCGTTACGGATTCCAATTCCATGGAAAGGACAATTAGGATTCTTTAATGTAGATTTACCTCAAACAAAAATTAAAAACAAATCAATCGTATCAGAAATCATTGATGAAGAATATCGTTATCAATGGATTGGACGACACTAAATAACCAAAAAAAATTGAAAAATTTTCACTAGTATATATAAAGGGAGTATTTAAAGTCCTTCGTTATGCCTCAAACAAAACCTATTGTTAGTGTTGAAAATGTAGTGGCATCTGCATCAGTAGACCAAAAAATTGATCTTAATGAAATCACAGAAAAATTTCCAGATACAGAATATCATCCAGAACAATTTCCTGGATTAGTTTTTAGATTAAAAAGTCCTAGAACTGCAACACTAATTTTTAGAACAGGAAAAATGGTATGCACAGGTGCAAAATCTGAAGAAATGGCAATAAAAGCTGTAAATACAGTTGTTCAAAAATTAAGAAAAGGGAAAATCAAAATTAAAAAAGATGCAGTAATTACAGTTCAAAATATTGTTGCAGCAATTAATTTGGGTGGAAAGATTCACTTAGAAAAGGCAGCACGAACATTGCCAAGAAGTATGTATGAACCAGAGCAATTTCCGGGCCTCATCCATAGAATGCTTGATCCAAAAACTGTGATTTTGTTATTTGCATCTGGAAAATTAGTTTGTACGGGTGCAAAAAAAGAATCAGATGTATATCGTTCTGTACATAACTTACATTCAGTATTAGAAGAAAAAGATCTAATGATTTATGAGTGATTTTTAATTTTTAAAATTAAAAATTGACTGAAGATATTTTTGAAAAAGAAAAGATTCGTTTAACACCTGAAAATGGATTCGATTTGATTGGTATTGACTATTTTTCAGATTCAACGAATCAATTGTACTTAATTGAACATTTTGAAATGTATCAAGATGCCCTAAATGCAAAAAAAGATAGAAAAAACCCAGAAGAATATTTTGTTTTGTATAAAGGAGGAAACGGGGAATTTTTCTGTAGATAAGTAAGAAAAATTAGAGAACTTTACAAAATTTTACAAACTTGCTTATCATCGAGTTCATGACTCAAAAATTTATGGTTAATGAAACCAGTGATTTGATTGATACAATTTATGATAAAGAACAGCATAGAAATGATTCTCAAAAATCAAATCAAATAGTTCGCAAAAGTCCCAAAGCAAAGTATCAAATTTTTGATGAATTGGAATTTACGCGTGGAAGAGAGGTATTAGGAGATTTGATAGTGCATGGGATGATGGCATCAGGAGGTACTGATATTGATTGGTTAATTGAGCACAAAGGAAGTTTTGTGATATTAGAATTCAAAGGATTTCATAATGATAAAATCAATATCGCAAAGGGGCAAATTATTGCATATGAAAAACTACATGAAAAATTAAATCAAGCAACAAAATGTTATCTTTACGTCATTGGGTGTGATGATATTGATTTTTCAAATCCAGATTCAACTGTGTGGATTTTTGAGATGAATCAATGGAAGACAGGGGCAATTCCAAAAAATACTAGTGACATTTATGGTGAAGATTCAGGTAAACAAAACAAATTCATAGTTTATCGTGAATACATGGAAGAAATTAGCGTAGAGAAATTAAGAGGTTTAGTTGATTCACATTGGAAAGAATTTGAAAAAATTATACAGTAAACGAAAATGAATTTGAAATTGTTTCTTTTCCATTATCAACTTTAATTGTATAATCACCAGAACTTTCCCAACCGATACCACCAGCAATTGCCAATGTAGAAAAGTTACCATTATCCCTTGTAGAAATCTGTTCAGCCCATACAAGTTCATTATTTTGATTTTCAATGGATAAATTAACAGAGCCAGAAATATTTGAAGTTCCATTAATAGATATTAGATCTTTTTCATGATAGGATGAAAGATCAGTTTGGATAGATAAAGAATCTGAACTAATAATAGGAGTAGTAACATTTGGGGATACATCAGAAGTTCCATTAAAAGATACAGCAACTATAATAATAATGGCCAAAGCAATACCACCACCTATTCCAAACAACATTTTTGAATTTTTTGGGGTGGTTGAAACAGTTCTCGTAGATTGTAGTTGAAATGATTGAGTTTTTTGAATAGATGGAGTTTCAGGCATCACAACATCAGGAATAGTTTCTTTTTCTTCAACTGAGGGAGCAGATTTAGTTATTTCAGGTTTTTTTCTCAAATGTTTTTCTGCTAAATTTTTAACATAATTTCTCTCATAATTGCTAATAACCTCATTGTTCTCACAAGCCCTAGAAATTTGCTTTAGGATTCTATCATCTCCAAAATCCTTTTCCAATAGAGCCTTTACATCATCAAATAACGGATCAGTCATGTATTTTTTCTCTCACATAGATTATTTATGAATACCTTGTTTAAGATTACTAAGAACATCTCATTTCATGAATAAAGGCAATAAGAGAAACTAGATTTGTTTTGAATAGATTTTTTGGGCTTGAATAATTACTGTTCGGATATAGTCTTTAGCAGTAGAATCAGTTACACCCATTTGTTTAGCTCTTTGATAAAGAGAGTTTTCTTGAGGATCAATCAAGTAGCATTTTAAAAGATAGTTAAGTCGATGTGATCTTTTTTCATCACTTTTCATAAATTCATTTTTTTCCTATATTAAAAAACTCAGAGGATTATGCAATAACCCTAAAGCACGATAAAATTGAATGAAAATCAAGAGATCTCTTTTAAACGATTATCAAGAAAAAAAGAAATGAAGCGAATTGAAGTAACTATTCCAACCCCAAAAATTGGATTAGTTTCTGATGCAATTAATGATTTAGTTGGAGGGTTTTCCATTCTTGAAGGAAATGGAAGAGGATCCAGTGAAAGACAAATAATTAGAGCAGGAAGAGGAACAGAAACTATCGTTGCAGAATATAACAAAGTTTCAGTAATTATTACAATAGTTAATGATTCAGATGTAGAAAAAGTAGTTTCTGCAATTGAAAATGCAGCTTTTACAGGAAAAAGTGGAGATGGCATCATTGCAATATCTACCATAGATAGTGTGTTAAACATAGCATCTAAAAAAATGAATTCAAAAGCCCTGTAACCATTTGTATTTTTTAAAATAATAAAAGAGAAAAAAGTGTGCGTTTGCACATTTTCTATGGAATTGATCTACTGTACAATTTGCCTTCTAAAGCCATCTTGTACATTTCTGCAACATATGGGTTCTCACCAGGAGT
>Ga0208408_1000061_pt1 | contig 80210 bp, 93 predicted proteins | sample ETNtaG_4_FD_185776 | JGI IMG/M metagenome (GOLD analysis project Ga0208408, IMG submission 185776) | Marine microbial and viral communities from oxygen minimum zone, Eastern Pacific Ocean - ETNP201406SV67 (SPAdes) (version 2) | ecosystem: Environmental > Aquatic > Marine > Oceanic ... | reverse complement strand
AAAATTATTTAAAAAATTCAATTGTTTTTTTCAAACCAATTTCTAAGTCAGTTTTTGAAGTCCAATTTAGCTCAGATTTAGCCTTAGAAACGTCTGCACAAGAGTAAATTATGTCTCCGTTGCGCGGTTTTTGATACAAAATTTTTGAAGTTGAATCACATAATTCAATAATTTTTTCTGCCAAATCCTTAATTTTTACACTTTTTCCTGAAGCAATATTAAATATTTTTTCATTTCCTTCGTAATTCATTGCAGAAATATTCGCTTCAACAACATCAGCTACATATACAAAATCTCGTTCTTGATTTCCATCTCCGTAAATAACAATATCTTCGTTTTTCAGGGCTTGCTCAATAAATATAGAGATGACTCCAGCATATTCTTTACTTTGTCCCGGACCGTAAACGTTGAAATATCTAAGCGAGATCCCATTTGATTTCGAAACAATCCTTTCTCCATCAATTTTGTTTTGGGCATAATTGGATTCAGGATTCAAGTCATCATTTTCTGAAACTTTCCTATCATATTCTCCATAAACTGCGGCGCTACTCGAAAAAATAATTTTCGCATCGGATAATTTTACAATATTTTTTGTTCCTTCAACATTAACTTTCTGATATTCGTCAGGTTTTTCCTGACTTTCAGGAACACTAATTTTTGCGGCAGTGTGGAACACTACATCTGTACCCCTCAACGCAGCACGCAAGTTATTTTCATCTAAAATGTCATCACCTAATTTCAAATCGTAAGACTCACAATTCAATTTTTCGGCAATCTTACTACCGATGAATCCATTACCGCCAGTCACCAAACACTTCATTATTTCGCCTCGTTAAAGAAATTAATAAATACTTTCATTTAGCATTATTATTATGGCAAAGAAAACTCTTCGAGACATTCCATTACAGGAAATTACTCTTCGAAAATATGAGCAACCGTATGGTCTTGAAGAAAAAGAGCTCGTCAGGAAATTTTTATTGTCTTTAGGACTTCTTCAACCGGGAGAGAGCCGAGATATAATTGTAGACATTTTTCATTTATTTTTGAAGGCCCGAAAACGGAACAAAACATTAGATGTTGAAGACATTGTCACCGAATTGGAAGGTAAAACGGGGGCATCTGCACCAAATGTTTCCCGACAAATCAAAAGATTGAGAGATTTGAAAATTGTTGAGAAGAACCACAACGGATACAGAATTACTGAATTTGGAAAAATTGATAACATTGTATCAAATTACTTGGTTCCATTTGTAATAAATCAAAGCGCTGAACGGCTAAGGGAATACGCAAAAGAACTTGACAGAAGATAAGATTTATAAACGAAATACACCGAGGGAAACGATGAAAAGATCATTAGATGACTTGATTGGAAAGAAAAAAACCATCAAATTAGATGGAAAACCTCAGGAAGTAATGTTTCCATATACTCGTAGAAATGTAAAGTTATTTGGAATTAAATTCCCAATTTATTCTCCAATTCCGAAATTTACTCGTACAGATAGAGGTTTAATCGATCGTCGAATTGAAAATTATTACGGCAAGGTCGATATAGTCAAAAATAAAGTTTACAAAAGAAAAGATGAGTAAGAACCGAGGTTCCTACATCAATATTTTTCCAAGATCTTCAAAACTAGTTGCGACTCGTTCACCTTTACCAGTCAATTGGACGATTTTTAATCGACCATTTTTTTCAAATCTAACCAGTCCTTCTTGTTCCATCTTTTGGAGCAAGTGAACGGTATGAGAATAAGTACATCGAGCTTCTTTTGCAAGAAGTGAAGGATACTTTTTGGTGTTTTGCCGTGTCAAACACAACAACAATTCTACAGGCTTATCCCTTAAAAATATGTCAAAACTTTTTCCTTTTTTCCACCACAGAAGTGCCATATAAACCTGTACGGAGAAAAATATAAATAGGTTCCTACGACCTTTCAGTATAACGGTTTTTTCCGAAGAAATGTGTAATTACTTCTTTGGAACAACTCGCGGTATTTGAATCGGTGCAGGAAGACCCATTGCTTGTGAGATAATTACAGAATTTGTCATCCCAACTTCAAAGATTCGTCTCAAAACAACAGCTGCGACATTATCGTCCAACTTTTTATTTTTCTTGTAGTTTTTGATTAAATCTTTCAAAGCTTTATCTTCACCTACAACAAATAAAGAACCTTCAATCTCGATTGACGTTTTTTTACCGTAACTTGAAGTGTAAATATATTCAATTGACACTCCTTCCTTCTTTTCACCAGCGCTGAACAACTCTTTCTTTGCTACGCCAACGATTTCAGGTTTGCTTTCGATTCCAACGCCTCGAGGTAAATCTCCTCTTACCGCATTTATTTTCGTGATTTTATCGCCTACGATTATCATTTTATATCTCGATAATTATTACTTTTTAAAGATTTTTATTATGCGATTTTAATCGATGTAAATATATGATCCACATTCCGAATAAAACAATAAATACGGCAAACGCAACGCCAGAATAGTAGTTAGTCTTTGCATCATCAATATCACTTTGACTTAAACATTTACCGTCATCACAAGTCCCTAGACGACACTCATAGTCTTCTTCACAAATACTTTTACCAATTTTCTTAGGAATGTAGATGTTTCCATTACAATAAAATTCCAAGTTATTTTCTAGTTTTATTTCGCCCTTTGGGCATTCATAACTCTCTGATGAAATAAAGGTTGAACCCGAATATTCGCAATCAGTATCAATTCCTGCATCACAACCGGACGGACACAATCCATCATCACTTATACATTCCAAAGTCTCAGTGTTTAAACAAGATCTATCAACAATTATACCGTCTCCGATACAGTAATCATTAGTATAATCTAAGTTATCGTCACAATCTTCATGAATTCGACAACCATTATTTTTTGAGCAGTCCAAATCTCTCCAATCAGAGAAAGTTAAATCATAATCGCAACCGTATGGACAACACTCATCACTATTTCTGCAAGTTGTTACCGGATCATTGATACACCTGCCATTATTTTTTGCATCACCCGTACATTCATCGGAAGTACAAGGATTATCATCATCACATTCATTATCAAAATTACAGACTGTTTCGCAATCGTTATCTGAATAAGTAGAACACTTCAGCGGACAATAACCATCATTATCTTTACAAGAAGTTATTGCTTCGTTTTTACAAATGTTCGTATCTAAATTACAAGTATCTTCTGTGGAATCATCGCCATCATCACAAACTGGATTCTCATAACACTCGTTTTTATTCAAGACTTTCATAAATAGCTCAGCATAACTTTCGTTCTGAGAAATGTAAACAATGCCATTAAGAGTTAAATTTACATTTGCCAAACGGTCAGTTTCATTTATATCCAGCGTTTCAATTTGGCTATTGTCAACAGATACTCTAATTTTATCCTCAAAAATATTGTGAACAGATACGTTTTTTGTGTTCAGAATGTAAGATTCGCCTGCGTTAAACAATTTAGTCTCTTCGACATATGCAAAACTAACAGGAATCATCAGAAGTAAGAGAATTAAGAGCACTCGTCGCATAATTATTGAAGTAAAAACTCGTTCTTAACTCTTCCCCTAATAATTCAAAATTAGCCCCGCCCGGATTTGAACCGGGGTCCTCTGGCCCAGAACCAAAGATGATTGACCACTACACTACAGGGCTATGAGCTCCAACCCGCTTTCAAAGTTATAAACTCTATGTTCTCGTAATACTTTTAAGTATAAAATCACATATGAAAATATGTTGGCGTTAATCAGCGAAATATTATTCCACCCAGTATTAATAGTTGCCGCAATTTCGGCAGGGATATCTCAATTTTTCAAGATGATACTATATTCCATAAGATGCAGAAAACTAATTATTGATGTTTTTTGGAAAGGTTACGGGAACAAAGCAGGAATGCCGAGCTCCCATACTGCCTTCTTAGCAGGAGGGGCAACAGTAATATACATTCTTGAGGGCGGAGTGACAAATTTGTTGATGGCCACAATTATTTTAGGTATATTGGCAATACAAACTGTCGTGGATTTGAAATTCCATTTCGACAAAGCCTCAGATTATATCAACGAGATGTTCGGAATAGTATTTGATTTCAATGAGTCAGCATGGTCCAAATTTGAACACTTGACTGGACACACGTATAATCAGATAATTGTTGGAGCAATTGTTGGAATCTATACTGCAATCAAAGTGTTACCGTTATTATAAAATTGTAAATTGAGCGTGTTTTACACCATCAATTAAAACAACAGTATCTTCGGAAATGATTTCAACCTTTAACAATAAGTCCACAATTTTATTTCCAATTACATTTCCATCATTACACTTAGAAATAACTTCTAAGATTTCATTTCCTGCAGTTTTATCACAATAAAATCTCGGATTAATAAAAAATTCAATTCCTTTATTATCTAGCGTCTTACCGTTCAAATCTTTATCGCAAATTGCAACTAAATTTCCAAATTGTGTTTCATGAATTTTGTAACAGAACATTATTTGATTGACCTAACGGAACTTCTGGCACCACAGGCCTGACATTGCTTGAATGTAATTCCTTTTTCCTTTTTCAGAGAAGTATCTGGCTTTCCGCATTGAGTACAAGTAACAAATTCTTTAACATATTTTCCCAATTTTTCATTTAATCGCTTCGAGTTAAACTTTCCGACAAAATAAAAACTATTTTTCTTCCATTCTCCAGTCGTAGCCAATGCTTTCAACAAAAATTTAGCCAAATGTTTAATATCTCGCCCCAATTTTTTACTTATTTGATTCAAATTAGATACAACTGTTCTATTTCCCTCAAATCTACCTTCAACTGAAGGAACTTCAAATCGCGTAGTTTTAGTACTAACTTTTGGAAGATTCTTATATGCTCTTTTCAATAATTGCTCGTATTTGTATTTCCAAGCCATAACTTGAACTTCAAAACCGCATTTAATAAGGTTTCGTTAATCCAAAATTTTAAGAATACCCTTTTTCGGTTCAAAAATTTCTCCGCTTTTTAACAAAGCAAATAATACTGATTTAGCATCTTCTTCAGACATCCCGCTTTTTGAAATTACAACTTCCATCAACGCACCATCTCCTTTATCTTCGGATCGAATTAAATTCAAAACCTTGGCATTAGGATTATCTGATTCAGAAGAAGTAATCGGTTGTTCAACCGACTCCTCAGAAGAAGAAATCCCTGTTTTAGTCGGAGGTTCAACTTTAGCTTCACTTGGAATGTGCTTTCCCAATTCTAATTCGTTAACAATTAACCAATTTGGTTCAAGCGCCAAGGCAGCTTCACAAGTTAGATACTTTTCGTCATTATATTGTTTAACTTTACCAATTAATCGAACAATTTGGCCAACATTTACAGATTTCAACCTCAAAACTTCCGGTCCAAATCCCTTAACTCTGATTGTTTCAGTGCCATCATCTAAAGTTAACGCAGAATAATTCTCATCATCAGAAGTATATTTTCCAACCACTGTTGAAATTAAATTTACTCTTGAAATTTGATTACCATCAAATTCGATATAACTTGGATTAAAACCTTCTTGCTTAACAAACTGATTAGTTACTATATCGACAATTCTAACTCGATATGCCGTTGAACGTTTTATGGCCATCTTGAATTTTATTATACTTCCTTTATATTAAATTGTATATTCGACTACGATCTTTGAATGAATCCTGATTTTGGCTCGAATAAATCTCCTGATCGAAGTAAATTGGACAAAATCTCATCAGATTTTGATTTTTCAATTCCCTGAGATTCAGCTTCCTTCACAACTTCACTCTTCGGAACAGATTTTCCAAATTGAGATTCTAACGATTCAATAATCTGCCGAATTGTAGACATCTTATTCCGTGTTGTCGCAGTAATACCTGTCGTAATTCTATCAATATCTACCTTTCCAGTTTCGGGATCGGTTCCGAGTTGTTTCAACGTTTCCTCAACTAACCGAATTGCTCGTTTGGCATCAGCTTCAGTAACTCGTTTTGCCAATCTAACTCGTGCAGAAGCTTCTGCAAGTCGAACGATCGCTTGCAATTGTCTTGCAGAGATGGGAATGCTCTGAATACCCTCTCCTGAAACAGTGCTTCTAATTTTTACGTAGTAATCTTGAATTAGTTTCGCAGCAGCAACACCTAAACTAGGGAAACAATTTTGTTTTGCATATGCAATATATTTCCTCAATAAGTTGCTATCAATTTCACTAGAAATGGACTCAATATTTCCTTGTAATGCCAAAACGTGTTTAGCAACTCGCTGATCGTTCTCAGCATTTGGTATATCTCTAATTACATACATCAAATCGAAACGATTTATCAAAGAAGGAGGTAAATCAATTTGAACTGGCGCAGGCCTAAATGGATCAAATCTACCAAATTTCGGATTTGCCGCAGCCAACACCGATGTCTGAGACATTAACATGGCTTGAATATTTGCTTTAGAGATACTTACCGTCTGTTGTTCCATTGCCTCGTGCATAGCACTTCGGTCTTCCGAAGATATCTTATCCAACTCGTCAATACACGCCATACCTTTATTTGCCAGAACTAATGTTCCAGCTTCTAGCGCCCAACCCCCCAGAAATTCATCCTTAACAACTGCCGCAGTAAGTCCTGCCCCTGACGCACCTTTACCTGCAACATATCTTGCTTTCGGAGCCAAATTTGAAATATATCTCAATAGTATGGATTTACCTGCACCTGGATCACCCATCAATAGAATGTGAATATCTCCCCTCCACTCAGTACCGTCGTCCTTTACTTTCTTCACACCGCCAAATAGTTGTAGCGCAATGGACTCTTTAATATCTTCATAACCATAAATAACTGGAGCGATACTACTCACTAGTTTTTCATATATTTCGGGATCTTTGGCGAGAGTTTTAATCATTTTTTCCTCTTCCAAATTAATTTCTAACGCTTCAAATTCTTCTTCCGAACTTTCAACAGAATTACATTCCACAATTATATCGAATTGAGTGGATTGGCTACCTCCCTTATTATTTATCGGAATTTCTCTAACCACACCAACTACTTTTATTTTGTTTCCGGGGAATCTCCGCCGCTCGGCGCTCGGTTCAAGCAAATCTCCATCCAAAATACATCTAATTCGCTTAGGTTGTTCTCCTCCATCCAAAGATTCAGGAGGCTCTTCAATAATTAATTGCTGGACATCAGTCAATCTTTTATCAACCAATTTGAATTTACCTTTATGCCGACATTGATTACATGATGCCGGCTCTTTCATTTTACTATCTGTCTGATCAACTCTCAATTGGGCAGCACACTTTGGACATTCAAAGGTTCCTACTGTGACTCTCGGTCGTACATCGGACGCTTGTCGAATTAAACCATCTGCAGTAATTAATAACCCAAGATGTTCACTTCTCAAGTCACGTATTTTTATTTTTTGAGAGTCAGGCAGATTAAAGATTCTTGCACAGATTTTGTAATCAATTTCCCCTAAATCAAATTCTTGAATTGCAGCATCAATAAATTCTAGACTCTCCTTTGGACTAGATAATAATTTTTCAGAAAGTTTCGGATCAAACTTAGCAACGTTTGAAAAATCAATATTTAGCGCTCGACCGCCTTTCTGTGCAGCGATAGTCAACTCTTTAGAATAATATTTCTCAATAAATGTTCTATATTTACTTAAAGTGTTTGACTCCATCTATAGAATCTCTGAAATTAGGGTTAAAAAGAATTTATTTTATTATTCATCTAATTCGCCGACATCAATCAGTTGCGCTCTCAAGAATTTGACAGAATCTTTGATTTCTCGCTCAGATTTTGCACCAGCGATAACAATCTTACCAGTTCCAAAAAGAAGGAAAGTAATATTTTGCAATTTATCTTCACCTTTTAATTTGTAAACTAATCCAGGGAATTGTTCTGGCTCATATTCCGTGTTATCGAATAAGAAAACGATTTCATTAAGATTTAATTTACCGCCAACTGAACCAGATGCAACCATGTTTTGAACGGTGATTTGCGGCTTCTTCGTAATTTCAATATCCACATTCTTCAAGTCTTCCACAACATGTTTTACTGCGTCTCGTGCAGCCTTGATGGATTTAGTTCCAGCACAAATGATTCTACCTGAACTGAATAACAAGAAACTTGCCTTTTTGAAAGACAAACTTTCATCTTCAACCTTGTAAATCAACCCCGGAAATGTTTCAGGAGTGTAATCAGAATTATCTAGAATAACTGCTAGCTTCTCTAAGGGAAGTGTAGCAAAAATATTCGCAGAAACGACTACGTTTTGAATTTTAGACCAAACTCGAGTATCAACCTCTGGAGCCATTTTAATTTATAAGCAAGGAAAAGTATATAAATACTACTTTAAAAAGAAAATTCAATTTTCTTGCCACGTATAACTATTTTTTCAGATTTTCTCAATGAGTCAACAACTTCAACAGTTTTTGCATTTACTTTCCTCTGGAGCTCGCTCAGGTCCAAATTAACTTCCGAAACCAACTTCAAATTAATCTTATCTGACTTATTTAGTCTGGAATTTTTACGATGATCTTGAACTTTACGAATCAATTCTCGAGTAAATCCACTAACTAACATATTTTCAGCTTCACCTTGATCCAAAAGTATCATATATTTCTCATTTGATATTCCAAACGCACTGTCTGGAAGAACTGCATTAATATTGAAGTCAGATTTACTCAAATTAATCACTGTACCTTTAATTTTGGTCTTATAGCCACCTCGGAGTTCAGATATCGGTACAGATTTCAACTTTTTAGCAATATCTGATGTCAATTTGCCATATTTTTTACCAACGGCACGATAATCTATTTCAACATCATACTTAATTCCATTAATACTTCGTTTTAATTCAACATCCAAAACATTTGTTTGCTTTTTTAGAAGTTCAAGATTTGAACGAATTGTTGAACTATTTGGCGAAACAATCGTTATTTTCTTTATCGGCCACCTCAAATTTCGCTTCATTTTGTCTCTAAGCGCAAGAACGTCAGTTATTACTCCCCTCAACAATTCAAATTCGTTTTCCAAATTAACATCAATTCTAGATTGTTCAGCATTCGGCAATCTCTCAAGATGTACACTCTTCTCAGATACAGGAGGATAATCTTTCAAATTAGTGTAAAGCTTATCTGAAACAAATGGAGAGATTGGCGCCAATAACTTAATGACTGTAACTAAACTTCTCAATAAAACATACCCAACCGTTGAATCTTTTTTTTCGACTCGTTCACGAACTAATTGAATGTAAGTTCGGCTCAAATCATTAACGATGAACTCGTGTAATCCTCGCCCCATTCGTTGATATTCGAATTTGTCAAATGCATCATGATAGTTCTTGATTAAACTATTCAATCTAGATAAAATCCATCTGTCTTCAGACCGAGTTATTCTTTTGTTCAGAATGACCGGATATTCACTTTTCAGATAATTATGTAAATTCCAGAGAGTATTGATTGTCGAATAAGTTTCACGTCGAACTTCATTAACATTAAATTTAGCTAACTCATAAGGAGGAGTATTGCTAGCATAATAGAATCGGATTAAGTCTGCACCAAGGTTATCAATTCCTTCTTCCGCCCAAACAACATTGCCTACCGATTTAGACATTTTGTCTCCTTTTGCATCAACAGTGAATGCAGGCATAGATACCGTTCGATATGGAGCTTTACCAAAAATTGCTACTGAAGTATATAGCAAGGAAAAGAACCAACCTCTAATTTGATCAGTACCTTCATTTACTCGATCTACTGGGAAATATTTCATAAATTGAGCTCGATTTTTATTAGGTGCGCCCATCCAAGCCCAAGGTGCGACTCCAGAATCATACCAAACATCAAATATGTCTCTGATGGAATTCATCGAATCGCCACAAGAACACGGTAGTGTTAATTCCCGAACGTTGTGCAAGTCATAATTTACAGGAAGTCTCTTCTTCAATTTTCGTTCCAATTCTTTCCTGGAACCTGCGGCAAAATTTTTATCACATGACCGACATTCCCAAATTGGAACAGGAATTCCCCAAAATCTCTGACGTGTAAAATTCCAATCTTCGTAATTGCTCAACCAAGAGGCCATTCTTTCACCAGCAAATCCCGGAAGCCATCTAACTTTACTATTTTCAGATAATAATTTCTTGCGAATTTTGTCGGTTTTGAAAAACCATTGAGTACTTAATCTAAATAATAAAGGAGTTTTACATCTCCAACAACAAGGGTATGAGTGTCGAATCTTTTCAGAGAATAATAATTTATTTTCTTTCTTTAAATCTGAAATTATTTCGGCATCAGCAGATTTAACGTATTTGCCAGCATATTTACCTGCATCTTTTGTAAATTTACCTTCATCATTAACTGGACTGACTGCAACCAAACCCAAAAGTTTACCAAATTCGTTATCGGTTTTACCATGACCTGGCGCCATATGAACTAAACCTGTACCGCTTTCAACAGTTACGAATTCTTCATAAATGTCACCTGCCTTTTTTCCAAGCTTTTCAGCAACTTTTGGCGCAATCCGTTCTTTCAACAACGGAATGCTCAAATAAACTTTGCGAGAGTTTGGATATTCTCCAACGCCCTGCTGAACTTCGTTAGAAAAAAGAGGTTCATATTCTAAACCTTCCAATTTCTTACCTTTGAATTTACTCAAAATTCGGTATTTGATATTTTTTTGTTTCAATAGATCCAATCTATTTTCCGCCAGAATTAAATTTCCGCCAGAAGTTTTAACTTCAACATAATTATCTTTTCCCGAAACTGCAATTGCAACATTTGCAGGCAGAGTCCAAGGCGTAGTAGTATATACTAACAGCGAAGCAGATCTATCCTTTAATTTGAATTTTACAAAAACTGCCGGATCAGTTAGTTCTTGGTAAGAATCAGTTACTTCATAACCTGCGCTAGAAGTACCGCAATGAGTACACCAATGAACCGGTTTTGTTCCCTTGTAGACTAAATTTTTGTCCCACATTTGTTTGAATCCCCACCAACCGCTTTCCAAATAAGAATTATTATATGTCAAATAAGGATCATCATCCCATCCGACCCAGCAACCATATTTATTATATCTCTTTCGCCAAGACTCCATATTGTCCGCGGTCAGTTTTTTACACTCTTTCGCAAAATTTTTCAATCCGAATTTCAAAATGTCCTTCTTATTTTTGAAACCCAATTTTTTTTCAACCATGTTCTCAATAGGTAAACCGTGAGTATCGAATCCGGCAGTGAACAGGACATCTCGTCCTCGCATGAATTGATATCGTTGGTTCAAATCCTTGTAGAATATTCCTCTAAGATGCCCAACGTGAGATTCCGCATTGGCGTAAGGTGGACCTTCCAGCAAGAAATAAGGTTTTCCACCCTTATTTTTACGTTGTAACAATCTTAAGAGATTCATATCTCTCCATTTTTTTGAAAACTCCTTTTCGATCTTCTTAAAATTGTATTCGCTCATGCTGAAAGCACTCCATTAAAATTTAAATAACTACTGCTAGACACAATTATTCGGCTATTGTAAAATGGGATAACCACCTAGCATGGAAAGTATACTAAAAACAGAATTAAAAATGTTTTGAGTAAGCTAAACAAATACTTTTAACTCGAAATCAAAATCTGAACTCATGTCTAAGTTCGAAGTCTGGACTGAAAAATATCGGCCAGTCAAGTTATCTGAGGTTAAGGGTCAAGACGAAATCATCGACAGACTTAGTGCGTTCATCAAAAGCAAAGCAATGCCGCACCTACTTTTCGCAGGAATGCAAGGAACGGGAAAAACAACTTCTTTTTTAGCGATGGCAAAGGAACTCTATGGCGAAGATTATAGAGACAACGTTCTGGAATTAAATGCTTCAGATGAGAGAGGAATTAATGTTGTTCGAACTTCGATTAAAGATTTCGCCAGAACTAGGCCTGTAACTGAAAACATACCTTTCAAATTAATATTTCTGGACGAAGCGGATGCCCTAACAAAAGAGGCACAACATGCTCTGAGAAGAATGATGGAAGATTATACTTCTAATGTTAGATTTTGCTTAAGTTGTAATTATTCTTCTAAAATCATACCTCCAATTCAATCAAGATGCGCAATCTTCAGATTCCAACCGATAAGAAAAGAAGTCATGAAAGATGTTATATCAAAAATTGCGAGAGAAGAGAAAATTGACCTAGATCATACTGCAATGGATTATATTTATGACGCGTCAGAAGGAGATTTAAGAAAAGCAGAAAATATTTTGCAAGCAACAACTGCAATTGCAGACAAACCATCAGATTCAATTCCGGGGACAACGCGAGTAACAGTAAATGAGGTTCGAGAAGTAGTTTCATTTGCAGAGCCAACCGAACTTTATGAAATTCTAAAATTGGCGCTTACTGGAAAATTTAAAGAGTCAAAAGATAAACTCGCAGATGTGCTAGTCAAGTACGGACTGTCAGGATCAGACGCAATTTCCCAATTTCAAAAACAGATTTGGAATTCTGAAGAATTCGAAGATAAGATTAAAGTCAAATTGATAAAATCTTGCGGAGAATATGATTTTAGAATATCTGAAGGTTCAAATGAATTCATACAATTGAATGCATTTCTTGCAGATGTTGTTTTGATTGGTACAAACTCTAGATTTTGAAATAGATATTCAAACATAGAAAATAAAATCGAATAATGTTTTTAAGTGAGACAAAATAAACTATTTAATGAAGGCTAAATCTGGACGAGACGTATCTTTACATTTTACTGGTTTCTTGGAGAATGGCAATGTTTTTGACACGTCCGAAGGGAAAACACCAATCAAATTCAAACTCGGATCTGAAGAAGTAATTCCCGGATTTAATGAAGGTGTTTTAGGAATGGAAATTGGTGAAGTTCGAAGAATTGAAATCCCCCCGGAACGAGGTTACGGATTATATCATGATGACTTAATTCAAAAATTCTCCCAATCAAATTTTGAAGGCGGAGTCAGCGAAGGATTAACTGTTCATGGAATGATTGACGGCGAAATGGTTACTGGAAAAATTCTCGACGTAGCTAAAGAACATGTTTTAGTAGATTTTAATCATCCTCTCGCTGGTGAAAAATTAACCTTTGAAGTCAAATTAATCTCAATCAAGTAGTGGACACTGGACACGTGGGTGCACTACTTTTTAATTAAAATTCCAAGTTAGTTGTATGAAGAAAATTAATCTCTTTGGTAAGACCTTTTTCAGAAAAGGTTACGTCGAACTTAAAGACGCTAAAACCGCATTGTTTCCCGAACAATTGAATCGAGTTTACAATATCGATCCAAATCAAATGAATAACCAAGAAGTAGAAATGATCTTTGGAAAAGTATTAAGAGGACTGTCATACTAATGGTAACTGTAACTCAGATTTTGAACTTTGCTACTTCAAACCGAGATGCCTTTCGTGAAATTATTAACTTAACTCGAGAAAGCGACCCATTAATTGATATAATTGACGAACAAAGCTCAGAGATACAATTCCTAAAAAACCAACTTTCAAGTCTTAGAACCCAACTAAACACAAGTATATAAATTCATTTTTGCAGAATTTTATATGCTTATCAAGAAGTATATTCCGAAAAAAATCAATGATATTGTGGGACAATATGCTGGGCTCGTAAAATTCAAAAATTTTCTACAACGACAATCCAAGAAAGCAGCAATTATTTATGGTGAGCCCGGAGTAGGAAAAACTTTAGCAGTTAGAGTTTATGCTTCAGAACGAGGATACGAACTTTACGAAATCCCTCCATCTTCAACTCGAAATAAAGCACAAATTATCGAACGATTGAGACCGGCAACAACACAACCATCTTTGCTTGGAGACAAAAAAATAATATTAATTGATGAATTAGAATCTTTTTCTGGAACATCAGACCGAGGCGGAATTACAGCATTAATTGAGATAATAAAAAATACAAGATATCCGATTGTTATCACCGCCAACGATCCATGGAATTCTAGATACAAAACTCTACGAAAATATTGCGAACTAATAAAATTTAATCCAGTGGATTACAAATCAATTGAGAGATATTTAGGAAAAGTCTCAAAACTCGAGAAAATTGATGTAGAGCCAGTTGTATTAAAAAAAATTGCGGCAAGATCTCAAGGAGATGTTCGTTCAGCATTAACTGATTTAGAAGTCCTAACGAAACAGAAAGACAAGATTAGAAATGAAGATATTTATGATTTATTTAGAGAGCGGGAAGAAAGTATATTTTATGCAGTAAAAATAACTCTAAAATCCTTTGATGCGAAATTAGCACTATCAACATTTTCAGAAGTAAAGGTCGATTCGGGCGAATATGGTTTATGGATAGATCAGAATCTTCATCATGAATATTTGGATCCAAACGCACTTCGAGAAGGATACATAAATTTATCCGATTCAGACATATTTAGGAATCGAATTTCAAATAACCAAAATTGGGGATTGGCATACTATTCAAACGTATCTGTAACTGCGGGAGTTCAACAATCAAAATCAGCAGTTTCGCAAACTATCTCAACATATCGGCGCCCAGATTTAATGTTGAAGATTTTTACTTTGGCAGCCAAACGGAAAAAGGCAAAAGGCATTTCTGAACAAATGTCAGATAAACTCCACACTTCAGCGAGGTCATTAATGAGAGATTTTTATCCATATTTCAATTTCATAAAGGAAAAAAACCCGAAGATGGGCAAAGCGTTAACTAAGTATTTAGAGAGCTAATAATAATTCTTTTAAACTGAAAATTTCCGAGTTTAATGGGCTAGACAGGCCGGGTAAGCGCGGCTGTTATCTTGTATGCTGAGATGTCGAAGCTCAGAGGGCGGCATGGACTGTATGCCTTATCCCTGACATATGATGTCGAAGCGTTGCCTCTTTCGGCGGGTTATTGTGAGAACCTGGTCAGGCGGGGAACCGAGCAGCCATAATCATGTTTATTCGTGCTTTAGAGTAGCGGCGTGGAGTTATTTGTTAGTAAGATAAAGTTTTCAAGAATTGTCCACCTCTGAGTGTGCCCTTTATTTTCTCAAATCGCACAAAACTTTAATACTGTAACTCGTTTTTTCATTTATGTCTTACAAGATTATGAGCGGAGGAATATTTCCTTATGTTGAAATGGGAAATTACGAAATTCATATCATGACAAATTTTGATCTTCCAAATTCTGAAATGGACTTTTCAATTACAACTGGCAAAATTTGCGCTTATCAGAGAATAGATATACCTCAATCTGAATTAGTAGATTTAATTAGAGACGGAGAAATTTTTTCACACTTAACCAGTGCAGATTTATCTTCAATAATTGAACAAAATCAAAACAAAATTTCACATTTTGTGGAAAACCACGACGAATATATGAAAGGTCCACCATATCCAGACTATGCGATTATCGAAGACTGACTTGATAAACTTCGGAAACTCGAAGTATTTAATTTATACCTCATTAGTTATTTCAATAATATGGGTTTATTATTTTTAGAATTATTCTGGCCTAGCTTTTATAAAAAGGTAGACGCCAGGGGTGGGATTTGAACCCACGCTCCCAATGGGACAGGATTAGCAATCCTGCGCAATAACCAGACTATGCGACCCTGGCAGCGCCTCTTCTCCTCGGGGTTTGAGGGCCGAAAAACGGCGAAGAAGAGACAAATGGGACTGGCAGGATTTGAACCAGCGACACCTCGATCTTCAGTCGAGCGCTCTTCCAGACTGAGCTACAGTCCCATGGAAACTTTTGATAGGACATTTATAAAATTTTGTATTAGGGTCATAATCGTTATATAATTTAATCGGGTACGAATTGTATGTATTGGCATACTGAGAGTTTAGATTCAATTTATTCAGATCTAAATTCGTCAAAAACAGGACTTACTGATCATGAGTCTGTCAAACGACTCGATAAATATGGAAAAAATAAACTTGTTAAAAAAAGAGAATTTACTGCCCTTAAAATTTTCATAAACCAATTCAAATCGTTCTTAGTTGCACTATTAGTTCTTGCAGTGGGAGTATCATATTATCTGGGAGAAACGTTAGACGCATATGTAATCGGGATAATTATAATTTTGAATGCGTTATTAGGATTTATTCAAGAATACAAGGCCGAACGAGCAGTAGAGTCATTAAAGAAACTCTCCTCAACCAAGGCAAAAGTCTTACGAGATGGTAGAGAAGAAGTAATTGACGCAGAAAATCTAGTTCCAGGAGATATAATCTTGCTTGAAGAAGGAGACAAAGTTCCCGCAGATGCCAGATTAATTGAGACAATCAATTTAGAAATGGACGAATCTGCATTAACGGGAGAATCAACCCCGGTCTCTAAAGAATTAGTGGTTTTGAAAAAAGAAAAAATTGTAGTGTCGGAAATTCGAAATATGATTTTTATGAATACTTCTGTTTCACGAGGGCGAGCTACAGCACTAGTTGTGGGAACCGGAATGTCAACAGAAATTGGAAAAATTGCAAAAACAATTACTGAACAGAAAACGCCAGAAACTCCTCTACAAAAGAAATTAGGAGTAGTTGCTAAGAATCTTGGAATAGCAGCAATAATAATCTCGATATCCGTTTTTGGAATTGGACTTTTGAAAGGCGAACCAATTGTGGAGATGTTTACAACAGCAGTTTCTTTGGCTGTCGCAGCAGTTCCCGAAGGGTTGCCTGCAGTTGTAACGATTACTTTAGCATTGGGATTGAGTAAAATGGCAAAAGTAAATTCAATTATCCGAAGATTACCTGTTGTAGAAACACTAGGTAGTGCAACAGTAATTTGTTCCGACAAAACGGGAACTCTAACTAAAAATGAAATGACCGTTACTGATATTTATACAAACCACAAAGCGTTCAAAGTTTCAGGTTCAGGATATGATCCAGAAGGAGCGATTAGTTTGGATGGAAAGAAAGTTGATCCAAAAAATTCCAAGAATCTGGACTTGCTGCTTAGAAGCGGAGCATTATGTACGACTGCTAAGTTGACACACCATAAAAAAGAGTGGAGTATTATTGGTGATCCGACAGAAGGAGCATTATTAGTATCATCTAAAAAAGCAGGAAAAGGAAAAGACGAATTATTATCTGAATTCAAATTTAAAACCGAAATTCCATTTGATTCAAACCGAAAGATGATGAGTGTAGTTTATGAAAACAACGGAAAACACATTGCTTACATCAAAGGTGCACCTGAAATTTTCCTAGAAAACTGTTCCCACATCTATATGAATGGTACAATTAAACGAATGACAAAATCCGATCATGAAAAAATTAAATCTCAAATCGACGGAATGACAAAGAGTGCATTGAGAGTACTGGCTATGGGATATAGATATGTGAACATGAAAAAGAAAATATCCTCACAAAATGTTGAACGAGATATAGTTTTCGTAGGATTACAGGGAATGATTGATCCTCCTCGAACAGAAGTAAAACCCGCTCTTGAGAATTGTACAAAGGCAGGAATAACTACAATTATGATAACTGGAGACCATGCTGAAACTGCACGGGCGATAGCAATTGAATTGGGAATTATTAATGACAAAGCGCCAACCGTCACAGGAGATGAACTAGAGAAATTATCTCACGAGGCTCTTATGAAGAAATTAGAAACAGTCAGAGTTTTTGCAAGAGTTTCTCCGGAACATAAATTAAATATAGTCAATGCTTTGAAATCAAGAGGAGAAGTTGTAGCCATGACCGGGGACGGAGTAAATGATGCTCCGGCATTAAAGGCGGCAGACATAGGTGTGGCAATGGGGATTAAAGGAACAGATGTTGCCAAAGATTCTTCAGATATGATTTTGATGGATGATAATTTCGCATCAATTGTAAAGGCCGTAGCGGAAGGGAGAGGAGTATTTGATAATATTAGGAACTTCATAAGATATTTGATTTCAAGTAATGTTGGAGAAGTTCTCGCAATATTTGTGGCGATGTTGATAGGATTGCCTTTACCACTCATTGCAGTTCAAATTCTTTGGATGAACTTATTAACCGATGGATTGCCTGCTTTAGCTCTGGGAATGGATCCACCTGAACCAGATATAATGCGAAGAAATCCTCGCAGACTGAAAGAGGGCGCAATATCAAAAGATACTTGGGTGTTTTCGATTATCGTTGGACTTATAATGATGATGGGAACTATTCTATTGTTTTATTGGAACTTGGATTCAGGAATAGAACACGCGCGATCTATTGCGTTTTCGACGATAGTTATGTTCCAAATGTTTAATATATTTAACTCCAGAACTGATAAATCTATCTTGAAGAATCCAAAAGAGATGTTCAATAACAAAGCATTATTGTTAGCGATTGCAGCATCCGTCTCGCTTCAAGTTCTAGTTGTTTCCCATCCCTTCTTCCAAACTTATTTTGAAACTGTCGCACTAACTGCATATGAGTGGTTCTTAGTTACAGCAACAGGTTCCACAGTAATAATTGCAATCGAGATAATTAAGAACAACTTCAAAACTATTTTAAACCTTAGTCAAAATTAAGTTTCATGACAAAAATCAAAAAGGGAGACCTAATTGAACTAGATTTCATAGGAACTTTCAAAGAAAACGGTGAAATCTTCGATTTAACAATAGAGAGCGAAGCAAAGAAAAACAATATTTTTGATCCAAATTTTAAATATAGACCAATGAAAGCATTTGTTGGTTCAGGCCAATTGCTTAAAGGAATAGATAAAAAATTAGTTGGCGCAGAAGTCGGAAAGAAAATGGAATTTGATTTAGGGCCAAAAGAAGCATTTGGAATACGAAGTTCAAAATTAATTCAGTTAATCTCGTTGAGTAAATTGAGATCAAAGAAAGTAAACCCGGTCGTAGGTATGAGATTAGATGTAGATGGCAGACAAGCAACGGTTCGTTCAGTAAACGGAGGGAGAGTATTATTAGATTTTAATCACCCGTTTGCGGGAAAAGATGTTCACTACATGCTTAATCCAAAAAAAGTTTTGTCAGATGTTAAAGACAAAGTTGCATTCTCAACAGAACTACTTGGATTCCAAGCACAAGGTTTGAAAGTCGAAGGTAAGAAAGTAACTTTTAAATTACCAAACAAGGAAAAACTCGGGAAACCATTTTTGGATTTGATTGTCACTCAAGTCAAAAAACTGGTACCGGAAGTCACTGATGTTACCATTGCGTAGTATCTTTTTAACAGTAATAATGTTTATAAAAACTTGAAGAGACCTAGACTCATGGATCCTTATGATGAACTTTCTGATAATATAGATTTTAATACGGGTGCTGATACAACTCCGAAAGATGACTATTCAACAGACCATTCAAGCGATAGCAGTAGTAGCTATGAATCATCATTTACACAAGAAACAACATCCAATACCGAACAAGCTTTTACTGACTCATATGATACACAAGCTGTATCAAAACTAAGTAAGGAAGACGAAGAATTGGAAAGCATTTTATCAAATCGAAGAGCAAGAATCAAAGTTATTGGTTGTGGGGGCGCAGGAAACAACACAATTTCCAGAATTTCGGATATCGGAGTAACCGGCGCAGAAATTATTGCAGTCAACACAGATGCTCAAGATTTATTGAACGCAAACGCAGACAAAAAACTCCTAATGGGTAAAGATTTGACACAAGGACTGGGGGCAGGTTCTGACCCGAGAATTGGTAAGGATGCAGCAAAAGAATCACAAAAGGAAATTAAAGACGCATTATCCGATGCACACCTAGTTTTTATCACCGGTGGTCTAGGAGGAGGAACTGGAACCGGAAGTATGCCTGTAATCGCAGACATCGCAAAGAAACAGGGGGTTCTAACTGTCGCAGTTGTTACACTTCCCTTCGAAATGGAAGGAGTCCTTCGACACGAAAATGCAATGATTGGATTGGAAGAATTGGAAGGATTAGTTGACACATTAATTTTAATTCCAAACGATAAACTAATTGAATTGGCACCAGATTTACCCCTACATACCGCATTCAAAGTAGCAGACGAAATTCTAACAAACGCAGTTAAAGGAATTGCTGAATTAATTACAAAACCGGGACTAATAAACTTGGACTTTGCAGACATCAAAGCAGTTATGTCTTCAGGAGGAATCGCAATGATTGGGCTTGGAGAATCTGACACAGAAAATCGAGCAGTGGAATCTGTCGAAAAGGCATTAAATAACCCTCTTTTAGATGTTGAAGTAACTGGAGCAACCGGAGCGTTGATTAATGTTATTGGCGGACCAGATATGACTCTGGACGAAGCTAAAAAAGTAGTTGAAGCAGTAACAGATAAGTTAGACGAAGGAGCAAAGATTATCTGGGGTGCACAATTGAGTCCAGAACTTCAAAATTCTATTCGAACAATGTTAGTAATTGTAGGTGTAAAATCGCCACAAATTTTTGGACCGAAGCGAACTTTCTCAAATAAAAAACAAGAAGACATGGAAGACAATTTCGGAATAAAGTTTATTGATTAGGCTTCAAAAGCTTTATAAATGAACTCTCGCAAAATTTACCATGGCTTCACTTATTGAAATTAATCCTGATGATTTCAGAATTCCTGGACCAAAAGAATGGCCCGGAATTGCTTCAAAGAAGTTGAGAGAATATAAGCGAGTTCTTTCGATTACCCGGAAGCCGAAAATGAACGAATTTCAAGCAGTTGTTAAAGTAACTGGACTTGGGATGGCAGTCATTGGATTAATTGGATTTGCGATTTTCGTAACCGTTCAATTAATGAAAAACTTAGCATAATGGCAATATTTACAGTACGAACTGGAGTTGGAAGAGAAGAACAAGTAATGGATTCATTATTTACAAATGCTCAAAAAGCAGAAGGAATCCACGCATTACTATCGCCTCACGGAGTAGTCGGATATATCTTCGTAGAAGCAGACTCAGTTACAGAAGTTCAACAAATTACATATAGAGTTCCCTATGTAAGAGGAGTACTTACAAAGAAAGTCGAATTATCTGCATTAGACCATTTAATCGAATTTAACCCAGAAAATATAGATATTCAATTAGGAGATATTGTTGAAATCGTTGGCGGACCATTCAAAGGAGAACGAGGTAAAGTAACTCGATTAAACAAACAAAAATCCGAAGTTATTGTAGAATTACTTGACGCAGCAGTACCAATCCCAATCACACTCAATTTAGATTCCATCAAAGTTGTTGGAAAAGAAAATAGAGGAGACGAATAATAATGACAAAAACATCAGATTTAATCAGGGCAGAATTGAACCTAGAGAAGGGTTCTGGCGCTCCCGGAAAAGATTTTGTAGCAGATATGACCATACAACAAGCCTTAAATGTTGCTGACAAGAAAAAAGATGCTTTACTTGCACGTTCAAGAAAGGCAGCTTTGAAAGAAATTGTCGGAGTTTGTGTAACTATGGGAATAAAAGTTAACGGTAAGAAACCAGAAGAAGCATCAAAATTAATTTCAGAAGGCAAATGGGACAAAGATATTAATTAAGTTTATTTTTTCTTAAATTTCTTAAACTCTTTACGAGTCTTTTTCCATAAAGTGAATAATTTTTCAACAGCTTTTGGAATATTATTTGTATTAAACTTCAATTCTCTCGAGATTAAAGCTTTGGATTGACCCATCTTCATTTTCATCTCAATGGTTTCACTTCGGAATTTATCAATATTTTTTGCTAAATGCGTCGTTTGGGTCTTCAAAAGCTCCGCAGCAGCCTCAATTTGATTGATTGGAGCAATTCCACGAGTTTTAAATGCGGCCATTATCGATTTTCCAAGTTCTTTTTCTTCACGTTCTAATTCTTCAGCCACATCTCCGGCAACATAATTTAGGCGTATTAGCCCGTCTTGAATCTTCTTTGACCCAGTTATTCTAATCTTCTTTAATTCTGACGTGTTTGATAAGTGTGTTCCACCACAAGCTTGAGCATCAAATCCTTTAACGTGCAAAACTCGGACATCTCCGCCTGGAATAAATCCTCCTTGATATAGTGTAAATCCGTATTTTTTTTCGGCCCGATTTTTTGGTAATACTTCCTTTTCGACAGGCACCCGCTTTTTGATTATATTGTTTGCAACTTCTTCAATTTTTTTCAATTGATTGGGAGTTACATTATCAAAATGAGTTATATCGAGTCTACCTCTGTCTTGACTTACCTCTGAACCACCTTGCCATACATGCTTACCCAAAACTTTCCGTGCAGCCCCACCGATTACATGAGTTCCAGTATGGTGTCGCATTGTTCGACTTCTCCGAACATCATTAATCTTACCGATAACTAAATCTCCTTCTTTGAAATTAATATTCTCAACTTCGTGGAATATATGAGGACCACGATTTTCCACATTTACTACGTTAGAATTATTCAAAAAACCCGTATCATTTAATTGTCCACCGCCGGTTGCATAAAATAAAGTTTTATCTAAAACGACATATCGATTGTTCACAATTTTTAGAACCTTGGCTTCAAATTCGCGAGCTTTTTCATCCATCCAAAATAGTTTAATTGTCGGCTCTATTCCCGGAAGTTCTTTTTCTTCTTCACGATATTTCGGAGAGTTCTTTTTTTCGTGACGTTCAGAAACTTTAGTATAGAAATCAACAGGTACTTTAATTTTTTTACCAACTTTTGCGCCCTCTTCAGCAATAAGTTCAGGAGAAATTCCGTGAGAATCATAAAGTTCAATCAATTTCCTATCATCTAGCTTACCTTTCAAAACTCGGTCCATAATTTTTTTACCCGTTTCTTTGGTGTTGAGATATTTGGTTTCCTCTGATTTCAAAATCTCATTAACAGATTTCACAGATTTCACTAACTCAGGATATTGAGGCTTTAAGAAATTTGCATGCATTTCAATCAATTTTCCGTAATCTAAGCTTATATCATATCTGTGCGCTAAATCCATGCTTCTTCTAAACGTACTACGGAGATTATATCCGCCTCCAGAATTAGAAGGAAGTGCTCCGTCCGCGAGAGCAAATAATAGCGTACGAGAGTGGTCGGCAATAGCATAAAGAGAAGAGATAGGATAAATTTCATTTTTCAACTTTTCTTTAGAGTATCCAATTTTTCTAGCAGTACTTGCCCACATTTTTTCGATATCATCGACTTCATCAATATTCAAATTTCCTGAAAGCGGAACGAATTTGTTCCACACCGACATATTTGGCTTCCGACCAGATTGTCGATATAAATATTTGATTGTGTTGGGCATAGTTAATTCATAACTCAAAGACTGTCCGGAAGTTAACCAAGGATACCGTTCTTGACCAGAACCCATATCTAAAACATTAATATTCAAATCCCTGTAGCCGTTCGGAGTTATTTTATATTTCATATAGACTTGATTCCCTAATTCGACTCCACGAGAAAAATATTCTAGAGACGTACCAAGATTTCCGCCACCGCCCCACTGGTCTTCATGAAATTGAATTTCAGTTAGAGGCAATTTAACACCCTTAGTCAGCCACGAAATTATATCTGATAGGTATTTTTCTTGATCATATTGTTCTTTTGGAACAAAGGCGTGCTGACCCAAATGGAAATGAGTTGAATAATGTCTTCCTGTAACACCGACGTTATCCAAATCATTAAATCTTAAGCTCGGTTGAGACATAACTAACGGATTTGCAGGAGGTTTTACTTGCCCACTAACAACAAATGGTTGAAAACAATAAATCGAACCCTGCGTAAACCAAGTATCATCTCTCCATCGAGCCACAACAGGATACCGCTTTATTGGAGAATAACCCAGTTTTTTGAAGTGCCTAGAATATTTATCCCACGTTTGTATATATCCTAATTTGGACTTTGTGGGCGATTTATTTATGAATGAATAACCACCATTACAATCAGGTTCACCGCAAGTATTTCGATTTACAGTACTCCAGAATCGAGTCGAACATTTACGACAGATGTATCGATTAAAACCTAAATTAGTTAAGACTGAGATTGGATAATATTGTTCAGGATTCTTATCCGTTTTTTTCTTTAAATCCCGCTTTAGCGATTTAAGGTCCATTAAAAGATTACTCAAGGAGAATTATTAAAGTTATTTCTTCATAAGTTTCTTTTGTAATTTCAGAATATCGTCTTTACTTAGTTTTTCACCAGACTTAATTTGTATTTTTTTACTCTCTCTATTTGGTGTAAACATATCTAATGCAGATTTTGCAGCAGCGCCCGGAAATTTAGACATTTCAGACAGAACTCCACCCAATTTTGCATTCATAACGCTAATTTGATCTTTCATACCTGAAAGAATAACTTTAATCAAATTTCGTTGCTTCTTAATTTCAGAAATCTTATTGGATATTTCAGTTAATCTATCAAATATTTTACTAATCTCTTTTGCTTCCTTTTGTATTTGAGCATGAATTTTATCGGAAGCAACTTTAAGCTTCTTTGTATCTCGCCGAACTTTGTTATAATCTCGCTTAGTGGTTGTAGAAGTTTTTCCTAACTTGGATTTCAAGTCTTTAATTTTCTTCATCAATTCTTTTTCTTTCTTCTGGGAAAGAGTCCCAGTTTCAAGATTAAAATTAAGATTATCTAAATCCTTTTGTAATTTATTTGTATCTACTTTCGGCTTTTTGGATTCTTTAATATATTGAGCACGCAAATCTTTCAACTTTTTCAAACCTTCTTGAACAGCTTTGTTTTGTATGTTTCGCTCCTTTTTCAGGTTTGCAATTTTCTTTTGATATTCTCTTTTTTGCGCCTTCAACTCAACAGCTTCTTTGATTAATTTGTTCAGCGCACTATCTAACCTAGTTTTTTCTCGGTACTTTTGTTCTTTTTTTGAACCAAGATCTCGTAAGTTATTACTAATATCTCGTGCTTGTTTTTTCAGATTTGTTATATCCATCATTTATACCCTCTAAATTAGGTAAGTCAAAGTGCACTATTTATCCAAATAATGCACCAAGACCTTCAGATACTTCTTCATCTGCTGCTGCCTTTGGTTCTTCCTTAGCAGGTGCTTCTGCTGCCGCTTCGCCGCTTGCTTCTGCTGCAGGTGCTGCTGCCACTGGGGCTGCCGCGCTTGCGATTTGCGTTTCAGAAATTACTTTTTCGATATCAACATCCTTTAGAGCTGCTGCAGTTGCTTTAACTCTGGACTCATCTACCGTAATTCCTGCTGCGGACAAAGTTGCGCTTAAAGCATCAGATGTAATATCCTTTCCAGCTTTGTGCAATAACATTGCGCCATATACATATTCCATTTTATTTTTCAACCTCTCCCTTTAATTTAGTAGCTTCAGCGTTAGCTTTAGCCAATAATAGTTCCTTAATTTTATCAGTAAGGATACTTTGAGAGTATGCTAATTTCATTGATTCAGTTTCAGCTTTTTGTACAAGTAATTGAGCAGTTTCAACATTTATGATTCCAATACCATACGCTAACTTAACTGCATCTGAATGTAATTGTTTAATGTCTTCAGCAAATTCTTCCGAATCAACATCCAACGTCTTTCTTAAGAATAAGGTTCCGTCTTCAAGAGATACAACCAAATTAAGACCCATCTTCATCGGTCTTACATCCAATCTTGACAAGATTGCGGCAAGTTTTTCATTAATTTCTTCACCGTCTTTAACAACAAGAGAATCTTCTTTAATTTCAATTTTACCTGCATTAATACCCGCTTTAATTCCAACATCACCCAGTTCTCCTAAAATAGGTCCTGGTGCAAAACTCGTTGGTCCTGCAGGAATTACAATATCAAAAGGTGCCTTCTGTCCAGGCTTTGCCGGAGATTCAGACATATTCTCCTTCAATAATTGCCATAATTCAAACGAATCTAATTCAGACAATAATAACGCAGGCATTCCGTCTTCAAGATGTGTAACTAATTCTGCTGCACTTTTTCTACCTGAGTCGTTTAATGCCAATGTCAAAAGAGTTTTTCGAGCCATTCTTAGTGTGACTTTATCTCCAACATTTTCTCTAATTTTTTGAAGTTGCTTTGAAGGTAAATCCAACATATTCAAAACAGCAACAGTTTTTGAAGAAGAAATTTCCTTAGCTAAACTTCCAACTAGGTCCTTTTTCCAATCAGCGACTTTTGCTTGATAAGTGGTTGACATTATAATTTCACCGCCTTAGACATTGTCGATTTAATGTAAATTTTACCAATATTGTTTCTTCCGTTAGGAAGAGTATTTTCTACAGAACTCATAACTGCCAAAATATTTTTTGTTAATTCTGCATCATCTTGAGTTTCGATTCCAACAGGAACTTGAAACATAGGAATTTTATTTGCGACTAATCGAACTGTGCTCCGAAGCCTTCCAACTAAACTTGAAATGTTTGCTCTCGGCGGCACAACACAACCTGCCTTCGGACTAGGCATTCTATTAATTGGTCCAAAATATCTACCAAATACTTGAGCAACTCGAGGCATCATGTCTGCTTGAGCAACAAAGTAATCATATTCTCTAGCAAGTTTTTTGATGTCACGTTTTTCCTTAAATTTATCAAAATCGCTGGACAAAATAACTCTGTCGGCACTCTTTGCGCCCTCTTCAGATTCATTACCTACTAACGCACAAATTTTTGCATCCTTACCAAGACCTGACGGCAAAGAAACATATTGTTCCAACTTAGGAACCTTGGCCACGTCAATATCTTTGAAAGCTACAATTAAATCAATAGTTTGAGAAAATTTTCTTTTCTTAATGGTTTTTCTTAGTTCTGTTAATGCTTTTGTTACAGATTTTTCATCCATTCGCTTACGCTCCTGACCAAGTCAGTACTATTGCTTAGAATATAGGTTTATAAGATTTACTATATGTTCAAAGAATAAGACAGTGAGTCAACAACTTTAGTCCCGTTGCCTGTTTTTACTTTATAAAACGGTATATATGATGCTCGCTTGGCAACCAGTTCATACCCATTAGATTTCAAATAATTAACAATTTTGTCCACAGAAACCCTTGCCTGACGCATTTCACCATTTAAATTTACATATTTTGGCTTCATCAAAAAATTATATCTATCGAGATTAAGTCCGGAGCCACTAACTTTTGTTATTATTTTATTTTCAACGCGAATTACCTTTGAACTAACTAATTTATTCAGAATGGAATTAACTTCACTAAATCCTAAACCAGATTTTACAAATACTTCTGAAACCGGAGTTCGATCTCGCAACAGATCAATAACTTTTTTCTGATTTCCAGAAAGGACCGGTGTTGAACCTAAACTAACTTTCTTCAAAGTCTTATCAAAATTCAGAATACCAAATTTTTCCAAATCAAAGACCAAATGAATTGTTTTGCCGTTTCTACGACATAATGAACTCAATACTGGCTTCAAAACATATGAAATATTTTCAATTTTATTTGGTTCCAATGCTTCAACTTCAGCACGTTTTAATCTTGGTTCAAAAATACTTAATTGTTGAGCACTTTGCATTGTGGAAGAAACTGAACGCGATTCAGTAGGTTTAGGGTTAGAATAAGTTGAGGTTGGTGAAACTACTGCTCTACGTGCAGTAGTAAGCGTAAATGATTTTGCAGCACCACCGTGCTGAGACTTTCTAACTCTTATATCTACAAATATTGGAAAATCTGTTGCACCAATGACCATTGCTTTACCAATAGGCAAGTTTTTGATTTCACCTTCGGCTTCAGAAGTTATACCTTCGAAGCTCTTGGCAATCGCATTTAAATCGCTAGGATTAGTAACTTGAAGCGCAATCTGACTGCTACATTGAGAAAGTACAGATTTATCGACTCTTGCAGGACGCTGAGAAATTATACATAGTCCGACACCGAACTTACGACCCTCTGAAGCCACAGTTCTCATGATTTTCGAAGATTTAGTTTCCCCAAATCCTCGCTCAGGACAGTAATTGTGTGCCTCGTCCACAATTATAAAACAAGGCGGAACACCTTCTTTCTTACGTTCATCAAAAATTTTAGTTAATAGTGCTCCCGCAACGATCCCTTGCATCTCAGTAGGTGCTCCTTTGAAATTTACAATAGATAATTGCCCGGGTTTGACAATGTCTTCAATTGAAGTTGCACCGTGACTGAACAATCCACTTTGTTCCAATTGTTGAATCCCTCCAATCAACCGCCATTTGGCAGTAGACTCAGAAATTTCTAATTCCTTGATTAATTCATCAAATTCGAAGATTCCTTTCCGTTCATTCAAATCGTTAACAACATTATACAATAAACCTCGTTGAGCATCAGTGGGCTTGAAAGGCAGAGTCTCAATCAGAGCAAACGGATCCTTGGGAATTGGCAACCTAATTTGATGAGCATCTATATTTATAGAGGTATTAACTGCGAATTCCATAACTTTACTTCCAAAACCCTTTCCACTAATTCCGAAGGTCTCAAAATACTTTGTCTCTTCCTCATTTTTATTTTCGTATTTAATCGAACTGTATTCTCCGTGCGGATCAATGATTACAATGGGCAATCCCATTTCCATCAACTCTTCTAATATTACTCCAACTGCATAAGATTTACCGGCTCCAGATTTCGCCAGAACCGCGAGATGTTTAGTAACCAATTTTTTCGGATCAAGAAATGCTTTGATATCTTTTCCTTGAAGTTTACCCAAATATATACCGTTCATCCTCAAATCCAAAATGGATTTAATCAAATTATCGTCTGCGATATATACTTCGGCGCCTGGCTCGAAAGGTGTTCGCGGTTGTCTCAAGAAATTTCTCTCAGTTCTATAACCAATTATTAGTCCCTCTGCAATCGTATTTCCATTATTCTTTTCAATCTCAATAACTTGGGTCAAAACTGGACCAACTTCATGATGATTAACTGCAACATAATCCCATTTGTTTATAGAACTCTCAACTACAAATTTAAATTGTGTTGTAGAAGTTTTGCCGAAGATTTTTCCGATAGCAGACATACCTAAAATTTTACTTAGGCTTATATAAAAGAATATAGGATGAAGACTAGATTATCCAGTTTACTTCGACTTGATCGGTTCGCCATCTAACGTCGATCTCAGTATCCAAAATGTTTTGACGCTTTCCTGCAGAGTGTTCCACAATTCCTTGCCAAGCTATCATTGCGCCATTATCTCCTGCCAAACTAAAAGGACAAACTGCAAATTTAATTCCTCTATCTTTACACATTTGTTTTAACATCGCAGTCAATCTTTTATTTGCTGCAACACCACCTGTTAACAAAACTTCATCTTTACCGATGTGGGCAACAGCTCGTTCTGTTGCTTCAGTCAACATCGCAAAAACCGTCTCTTGAATAGAGTAACATAAATCTTCTTTTGGTTCCATTTCAACAAGTTGTCTTGCTTTATTTTGCAAACCTGAGAATGAAAAATCCATCCCTTTAATTGGATAAGGCATCTCGATGTAATTTTTTCCTTTTGAGGCAAACTTTTCTATTTTAGGTCCGCCAGGAAAACCAAGCCCCATATATCTGCCAACATTATCCAAGAAATTACCGACACCAATATCTAATGTCTCACCAAAAACTCGATATTTTCCACCAGCATATGCAATTATTTGAGTATTTGCGCCAGAAGTATACAGCGTTATTGGATCTTTTAATCCAGTTTGTTGTTTCCCAATTTCAATATGTGCAACACAGTGATTTACGCCGACCAAGGGGATGTTTAATGCCTTCGATAATGATCTTGCAGCAACGGCCCCAACTCTTAAACATTGCCCAAGGCCCGGACCTTGTGAAAACGAGATTAAATCTATATCTTTCAAAGTCAATTTAGCGTCAGATAAAGCTTCATTGACTAACTTATCATAATATAGAATATGTGCCTGAGCAGCTTTAATTGGATGAATCCCACCAGTTTCAGTTTCCAGAGTGTGCTTTCGATTCGCCAAAACTTTACCTTTATCGTTGACAATACCTACTCCAAAAGTATGCGCAGTCGATTCAATACCTAAACAAATCATAAATGAAAGTCATAATTATGATTTAAAAGGCCTATTATTCACCAATTGGCTCGCAGCACCATGTTTTTACACCGAAACACTTTTAAACTCATCAACTAAGCTAGAGAGTTACAATGACTAAGATTTTAACAAAAAATTTCAGCTTAGAAGAAACACCTAGTCAAAACATTAAAATAACTTATCGTCCAGCGGAAAAGGTTATGAATTTGAATTTAAACGGACTGGACAAAGAGGGTGAAATTAGAGCTCGAAGAGTCGCAAGTTCGGATCCACTTGATGTTTGGCCTACTGACGAAGTAAACTTCATTTCACCAAATGCCAAGATTAAGTTATACAATACTAGTTCACTAATTCACAAAATCGGAAAGTTAGATTCAGATTATTTTAGTTTAGCTGATCGAAAACATGACTCAATTGAGTTACTTTCTAGAAATCTCGAAACAAATAAAAATAAAATATACAATCAAGTTATATCTCGATTTGGAGATAATCACGAATTAAAACCAGTTCTTAGAGAATTAGGTTCGGTTACCCCTGTTGTTGAGCTGAATCCAAAAGACTGGGCAGAATCATTATTGGCTTACCGATGGAAGCCAGGAAATGAAGACTTTTTAGTAAGAAAATCTCGAGTTACCGAATCACCTAGACAATTGAAAAGAAATCTTGAAGCAAATCTAGGAATGCACATTTTGAGATCAGACGAATTTGAACAATATGTAGGATTAATAATGCAAATGTATCGAGGAGAAGGATATCCTGCTACGGCTCGTAAGAGCGGATTAATCAATAAAATCAGACACAATTTCAATCCTGAATCTCAAAACTTAGCGTCAATTGACGATATTATTGAAGTTGTAAATGAGGGCGAAATTCGAGACGGAATTTACACTTGGAGACGCCCTGAATCAAATTTTAACGATTTCGGTGAAATCGAAACAGAATATGATTTTGCACTAACGTTATCTCGATATAATCGACCAAATGGACGAGTTGAAAACAAAGTAAAACAACTTGCAAAAAAACACCTCGGAACTCGAACGGTAAATCGTAAAAACATGGTTGACGCATTTAATTTGGCTAGAAAAGAAATAGAAAGCAATAAAGTAAAACAACTTGCCAAGCGAGTTAAAGTCAAGCGAAAACTGTAATCCTATGCTTTTTAAAATTTTAACTAATTGAATTAGTTATGAAAGTTCCCAAGCATTTAGCCATAATTCTAGACGGCAATCGTAGACTTGCCAAAAAATTAATGGTAAAACCTTGGAAAGGCCACGAATGGGGATCAAAAAAGGTAGAAAAGTTGTTAGACTGGGCATCTGGCCTAGGAATTAAAGAATTAACATTATATTCACTCTCTATCGAAAATTTCAATCGACCAAAAACAGAATTTGATTATTTAATCAATTTATTCAAGAAGGAATTCAAACGAATATCTGAAGATGATAGATTAATGGAACAAGGAATTCGTGTAAATTTCATTGGTCGAACATGGATGCTCGATAATGAACTCCAAGAAATTTTATCCAAACTTTCCGAAAAAACAAAAAATAACTCAAAATTAATAGTTAATTTTGCAATGGCATACGGCGGACGTCAAGAAGTCATCGATGCTACTCGAAAAATTGCCGAACAAGTGAAATCTGGAAAATTAGAATTAGATAAAATAAATGAAGAAACCTTTTCAAAAAATCTTGACCAATCTTCGGAACCCGAATTAATAATTCGTACGGGCGGAGAAAAGAGAACTAGCAATTTCTTAAATTTTCAGTCAGCCTATAGCGAATGGATTTTCTTAGAGAAACATTGGCCGGAATTTGAAAAAGAAGACTTAATTTCTGCAATAAATGAATTTTCAGATAGAAATATTAGAAGAGGACGTTAAGCAACAACCAACGGAAGTAATACCGTAACATCACCTTCAACAGTTATGTGATTCGCTTCTTCCTTTACCTTACCCCAAGAAATAGCTTCTCGAGTTTGCGCACCGCTTAATGAACCATCATATTCAACTGCAGTACTCATTTGAATTGCATAATCTAATCCTTCTCGGAATTGATTGAACCAAATTACGTGGTGTTTTGAAATTCCTCCGCCCAACATAATTGCACCAGCAGTTTTTGCGTCAGTGACTCTAACAAAGAAATCTTGATCATCTTCAAATAAATTTAAATTGAAATCTCGATTCATTTGCCAGAAATTCCACAATTGAGCACCCCATGCGCCGTCCAATGGACCCGGCAAATAGACCGGAACTTTATTTTTCCATGCCCAATAAATTATTGTTTCCTCGGCGTTTGGTTCATCTTTAATTGCTTCTCCAAATGCCCAAATTAATTCATGAACGTTCCAAACTTTCTTTCGAGCATATAATCTTTTGATTATTGGTTGCAATTTTTCTTCAAGAACATCTCCGTAACATTCATTTGGAACAAGAACATTTCCCAATCGGTTAATTCCTTGTTTATGTAGTTCAGTATCATCCATATTGAATGCACCTTGATAATAATCCTTCCAAAGTCTTGCTAAATCGTGGTCTAAAGTACCACAAGTTGTCATAACTGCACCAACTTTCCTGTTTTTGATTAAGTCTCGAATAACTCCTCGAAGACCTGTAGAAACAATACATGCAGGATGGCTTAAAATTTTGAAACAATCTTTATCTGATTGCATTTTTTGATAGATTTTGTTAGCTTGAAAAACTTTTTTTGCAGAGAAACCACCGGCTTCACCAAAATTTTCAACTAGATTCTTTATAGTTGTATTTTCATTAACTGTGTAATCTTTAACTGATTTCATAATCTTGCCTCGGAAAGGACTTTAAAAAAGTGTTTATTCGACCTTTCTTAATATAGCATAATAGTGATTTCCTTGAAAATTACCGTTTGTTTTAGGCATGAATTCGTCCTCAATTTTAAATAATTCCTGAGAGTTTATTGCGTCGTAAGATCTATTCAATGCTTTAACCTTTTTTTCAAAAAGCTCTGAATTAAAGTTTGGTGAATCTTCGTTTAATTTATTACTGAACCAACCGTGCGGTGTTGGTGTAGGTTCAAATATTATGAAATAACCATCTGATTTTAATGAATTATATACACTTTCAAAAGCACCATCTTTATCTGGTTCAAAATGCAATGAATTAGAGGAAATTACCATGTCAAATTTCTTATCAAAAGGTATTTCTTTAAAACTCCCAACTTTAAAATTAATTTTATCTTCAAGTCCAAATTTCTCAATATTCTTGCGTGCAGTATCGATCGATTCGGAAGAAATATCAATGCCAGACCAATGTTTTACGAGCTTTCCCAAATGTATGGCTAATCTTCCAGTTCCACATCCAATATCTAGAACGTCTTTATTTTTCAAAGAAGTATATTTTTTAATAATGCTCTCATATTTTTCAGTAAGATTTGGATTAACTGCTACTTTCTTAGTATAATTAACATAAAATTCAGAACTATCCATTCTTTTCAGTGTGGCCACTTGCGCCACAATGTTTTCGATCGGCATGAACTGCCATAAACAATCCGTGGTCTTTCGGGGATCGCGGGTTTTTTCGAATTAATTTACCGTCTTTAACTTCGTAAAGTTTCCATCTTTGATAAGCTGGTTTTTTATCGTCAGCCATTATTCAGAAGCCTCCTCAGTCACAGGTGTTTCTTCAGACTTTGCTTCTTCTGCAGAATCTTCAGTAGTTTCAGCAGGTGCTTCTGGTTCTGCTGGAGCAGCTTTTGCTTCAGCTTCTTTAGCAGCAGCCTCTTCTTCTGCCTTGAAAACTTTGTCTCGTCGCTCAATTAAATTTTTTGTTTCGACTTTCGACATTTCTTTATCGTTATCATAAATATACAATACACCTTCTGTAGAATGTGCTCCAAATCGTGTATTAAATCTCTTAAGAATCATATTATTTTTTGGAGATTTTAATTTGGCAGCAAAATATGTGTAAATAGAACTCTTATCTGGTGTTCCAGCAGAGTCATGATTTGCATTAAAACTAACTTCCTTTCGATGGAACAATTTATTATCGTTTTCAGATAAAATTTTAATCTTCATCTTAATCCGTACTCTCCTGCTTGATTCACTTTAACTTTTTTAGCCATTTCAGATTGTTCCGGATTTACAATTATTAGCCGACCTTTCCAATTGTCAGATTTCTTCATCCCCTTCGCAATTATAGGTAATTCTCTTTTTGCCATTATTTACTTTCCACCTTTCTAATATCCTCTAACCACTCCATTTTACCTAAATAAGGTTGTCGCATAGTCATACCGATTTTAGGATCTTTAAGGTTTTTTATGCTAATTGCAATAATTCTTGATCGCACTTTGTCACCAACTTTAAGCACCTTATTGGAATCCTTACCAAGTAAAGTACCATCTTTTGAGAATGACACAAAGTCATCCATTGTTTGAGAGATGTGAATCATTCCTTCAAATGCTCCGAAGTCAATGAATGCTCCGAATTTTGCAATGTCTTTAACTTCACCTTCCACTAATTCATTTAGTTCAGGCAAATAATGTACTGCTTCGAAAGTTACATTGTAGAATGCAGCTCCGTCTCCAGAGATAATCATTCCTTCTCCAACTTTGTCGACCGAATTAATGACTAAGACTCTTCCCAAGCCATCAATAATTCTATTTTCGTAAGTTGCCCGCAATTCACCAAGAATTACAGCCTTAAGGTTTTCAGCGAATCGTTTTGGTTCGACTCTAACTACTCCTTCGACTTTCGATTTGTAATACATCTTACTTTTCTTGATATTAGTACCTTTTTAAACCTTATGATGTAATTATCTTTTTGTTTCTACTCAACGAAAGAACTCGAATATTGGATTCAGTTAGTCGCTTTTTCAGCGCAGAATCATTAGTCATAACAAGATTTCCATTGGATTTAGAATATGAAACGATTGCATCATCAGTGTGCCCGGAACCAATTTTTATTAGGTCTATTTTTGAATAATTAATTATTTGAATTGCCAATTTGGCAGATTTTTTATCTGCACCCTTTACAGCACTTTTGGTAAGAATGTTCAATTCTTCAATTACTTCAAGAGGAATTAATATTTTTGAAGCACCAAACTTCTTCAATTCACCGAATAGGTCAAATCCGCCTTTCGCAGAATACAATAATACGTTTGTATCGACTAATACCTTCATGATTTTTCTCTTCGATTAAGTTATTAAAGCGTATTGCTATTTCAAATTATGCTGAATTCAAAAATTGCACAAAAACTATATGACAAAACCGCAAACATTTACAACAGCAGATATAGAACTGTCCAATTTGAAAAATATTCTCGCGCGCTAAAGGACGTAAACCTGTCTGGCAAAATTCTTGATTTAGGATCTGGAACCGGACTATTATCTAACTTCCTAAACCAGAAACTAATCTCAATAGATATATCAAAAAAAATGTTAAATAAATCCAATTCCAAAAATGTTCAAGGAGATATGTCGGAACTTCCTTTCAAAAACGAATCTTTTGATACAGTGTTATCCTTTTCTGCATTAATGAACTCACCAAATCCTCAAAAAACAATCGAAGAAGTATATCGTATAATTAAACCCAAGGGAAGTTTTGTTGTTACTTATTTGAAATCATTTGATTTTACTAACGATTTAAAACGAAAATTTAAGATAAACGAAAGTATTGATTGTGGTGAAGATATATGCTTTGTTTTATACTCTAACAAATAATTTGAATCGGTCTTTATCTTCCAATTCACCAAGAATTCTTCCAATTATTGCATTCTTTGGATTAGGAACAGAACTAATTCTTTTTTTAATATCTTCAAAATCTTTGAAAGGTTCAATTTCTCTTTCAGCCAATAATTCTCGCGCGTGCTTTTTACCGATTCCCGGCAATATTTCCAATTGGTGAGATCTTAATGAAATTGGTCCAGAATTATTGAAAAAATTAATGTATTTTTCTTGATTTGCATCAACTAACTTTTCAACGACAAATCGTAATTCATTTTTTGCAGTTTGAGTCAATTTTTCAACTTTCAAACTACCTTTAATATATGCAATTTGGTCTCGTTCTCCATCACCAATATAAACTTCATCATTAGGTTTGAAACTAATATCTGGTTTCGGAATTAATTCTAATAAAACAAAATGATCCTTTCCCATAACTTGCAAAATTGGTTCCTTCATATGGAATGGTCTGGAATCGTTAGAGTATCCGTGCTTTAGATAGTCCAAGACTATAGCATATTCTTCCTTTGCACGTTGCTTTCTTACTCTTTCCATTATATCCCGTCACTATTTTCATTGAGATTTGATTATACTTAGGATTTTTTCCATCCCTTCTTTTGAAACAGTTAATTTGTTTCTAACGAAAATCGTCTTCAATTCAGATTCGTTTTTCGGTAGTATATTAACAATTTCAACTACGCAATCATTAGTTAATCTAGGAATTCCTGCGGCCTCAATTTCTTTAATTAATTTTGCCGCTTCAGATTTATTAATTTTGTTGAACTTGGCAGTAAAGTCTCTAATTTTTTGTTGACTACCACTTAATTCACCTTTCTTTTCTAATTTAACTAATATATCATTAACTTCCGCAATTGGAAGCGCTTCTTTTTCAATTATTTTTACTTTCATTTTAATCTAGCAAGATGAATTGCTCGAGAAACGACTTTCTTAAGCTTATTTCCATCCTTTATTTGTAGCGTGTAAGCGTTTGAACCTTCTTTTGTCAAGATTGTTCCAACCAAGTTTTTGAATCTCGGATGAGGCATACCTTTTTGTACAGCCGGCTCTTGTAAAATTCTTACTCGGTCGCCAACATTAAATTTTCGTAACAATCGAGTAATAGTTACTTTACCTTTTGTACCAGCTTTTTTCTTAAGCTTATATCTAGTATTACTTCTGAAACCACCTTTTCGTCCAGTTCCGCTTCCAGCCATGACTACTCCTATTTTATTTACTTTTTAAATGTTTCGAGATTGAGTCTAAAATAATCCGGGAAATCCCTTTCCTCCACGTAATTTTTGCATTCGTTTCATCTTACGTGATTGCCCTGAAATTGCTTTCATCATTTTTTTCATATGTTTATATTGTTTAATTAATTCTCGCATCTCATCTGAGTCTCTTCCGGACCCGGAAACGATTCTATCAATTCGAGATTCATTAATCAAAGACGGATTTTCCTTTTCTTCATGAGTCATAGAATCCATTAAATATTTCCAAACTTTCATTTTTTCTTCTTGTTCTTTTAGCGCACTTTTCGGAATGTTCATTTTACCCATCCCCGGAATCATATTAGCAACTTGACCCAATGGACCCATCTTTTGAAGAGCCTCCATTTGCTGATATAGGTCATTGAAAGACATTTCTCCCCTCATAATGTTCTTTGCAGTTTTTTCAGCAGTTTCGGAATCAATAGCATCTTTTGCTTTTTCTAAAAGCGTTTCAAGGTCACCCATTCCAAGTAATCTAGAAACAAAATTCTTTGGTTTGAATTCTTCAATAGCATCAAGCTTTTCACCGACACCAATGAATTTAACTTTTGCATTAGTTACGGCAGCTGCAGAAAGTGAACCTCCACCCTTTGCAGTACCATCTAATTTTGTGATTATAACGCCAGTTACTCCAACGTTTTCATTAAAACTTTGAGCAATTTGTTCAGCAGCTTGACCAATATCGCCCGATAAGACCAATAGTTTTTCCTGAGCATTAACTGATTTGTCAATGGATTTAATTTCATCAGTAAGTTCAGAATTTAATGCGTCCCGACCTGCTGTGTCTACAATAACTAATTCATATTTTTCTAGTTCTTTTTCAAATGATTTGTAAATTTTTGCAGGATTGGTTTCTTTCGGATCACCATAGAAATCAATCTTCAGAGCCTCAGATAATTGTTTTAATTGAGCATATGCTGCAGGTCTCCAAGTATCGGTTTGAATAAGCGCAATTTTTTTCCCTCGCTTTTTGTAAAATTTAGCCAGTTTTCCAGCAGTAGTGGTTTTACCTGCTCCAAATAATCCAACAAGCATTATCTTTGTCGGTTTAGTTTCGGTACTAATTTCTTCAAATTTGTCACCCAATAATTTTGTCAGTTCTTCATAAACAATATTCAGCGTGTGTTCTTTGGCAGTAAGTCCGCCAGCAACTTTTTCTTTAAGTGCACGCTCATTAATTTTTTCACCAATATCTCGAGCTAATTTAATAGAAACGTCTGCAGAAATCAGAGATTTTTTGATTTCTTCAGTTAATTCTTCGACTGCAGCTTTGTCTACTTTACCAGAAGTAAGCTTTTTCAAAGCATCTTTTAGCGAGTCAGACAATTTGTTCAGTACCATATTTTCCTCGGATTTTAGTGGTTTTTAAATTATTTGATTCAAGATTTTATTTGAGTCGAATTCTTCAAAGTCATCATAACCTTGTCCAGTTCCAAGGAATAAAATTGGCTTATTTGATTCATGAGCAACAGAAATTATTGCTCCACCTCGCTCATCAGCATCAGTTTTTGTTAAAATAACACCATCAATTCCAATTTTTTCACCAAATAATTTTGCTTGATCCACAGCGTCGTTACCAGTTAGCGAATCAACTACTAAAATAGTATAATGAGGTTTTACAACCCGTTTAACTTTCTCTAATTCTCTCATCAAATCTTCATTTGCGTGATTTCTACCGGCAGTGTCGATTAGAACATAATCTAATTTTTTCGACTTAGCATGTTCAACGGCATCGAATGCAACTGCTGCAGAATCAGAACCGTAATTATGAGAAATGACTTTAACGTCCAAATTTTTTCCATGTTGTTCTAATTGTTCAATTGCTGCTGCCCGAAAAGTATCTCCTGCAGCCATAACACATTTTTTCTTAGATTTCTTAATTTTTTGAGCAAGTTTTGCCAAAGTTGTTGTTTTTCCAGCACCATTTACCCCAATTAACATAATTATTGTTGGGTTTTTTTCTTCGAAAATATTTAATTTAGATGAAGATAAAATTTCATTTAATTTATTCTTTAAATCACCCTTCAAATTTTTAGCACTAGAATTTTTTACTGCGTCCAAAATTTCACTAACAACCCCGTAAGCTATATTGTTTGAGAGCAATTCGTCTTCAAGTTCATTTGAAAGTTTCTTCAATTTTGAACTTTCAATTTTTTTGATAACATTAACTTTTTCTGCTTCTTTTTTTACCTTACTCGAAATTTTCGAAAAGGTATTTTTCAGTTTACTAAACATCTTAGTTTTTAGCCTGTTCAGCTTTTAATTTCTTTTGAAATTCAATTATTTTCGAATTTAATTCATTAATTTCAGAAAGTTTCAATTGCTCAGATTTTTCAATCTCACCAATTCGTCGCTTCAATAAATCAATTACCTCGTCCTTTGTTTTTTCAACAAGATTCCCTGCACCAACGTTTAACAAGAATTTATCAGATTCAACAGTCGATTTAAAGTAAATTCCTCCTCCAAGCGGAGCGTTCATAGTTTTGTTCTTTTCCATGACAGACATAGTTTCAATTAACATAAGAATTTCAGTTTTTTGACGCTTGAAAAATTCTAAATCTTCCTGCGCCTGACTAATTTTTTGCTGTATTAAATAATCCATTTTAAATAAATCCTAGACTTTCATCAATTCGACCCATCTCAAAACCAGTCGAATTTGTTGAAACCAAAAATCCGTTTGAATTTGCTATAATTCCTGAACTCATAATTGAGCTACCTGTTGAAACTGTTCCAACACCAACTTCGAATCCAATTAGTTTTTCAACAGATTTAATTTCGGCATCTTTGACAATTGAACCCAATATTCCGCCCTTATTTGTTAATATGCCGTATGAACCTGGAACATCCCCTTCTGCCAATCTTATTTGTTTTACATCGATACCAAGTTTACTTTGAACATCTTTTAGTTCTTTATCGCTGAATTCTTTGCTCAGTATACCAAATTTATCATTACAAAGGATATTATTTCCTAATGCAGTTTTTAGAGTTTTAATTTTCTTTACTTCAGCAATCCCTTTCAATTGTTTTTTCAAACTTTCAAATTCTTCATCAAAAATAATCGCTGGAACCAATACGGTATTTGAATTTGCAACACAGAAAATTCCAACAAAAGGAGTACCGTAAATTTTTGAAGTAATTATTGGAACCCCCAATACCTCTTTCAAAAGGTTTAATTTACTCTTACTAAGTTCTTCACCTAGAAGCACATACTTGTCTGTGGCAACACAATATAATCCAATATTTGGGTCACCCTTAAAATTAACTTTGTCTACGTGGGCCATTACTTTGTTTTCTTAGATGCCGTCTTCTTCGTTGTCGGTTTTTTGGCAGTTGATTTAGAAGTCTTTTTCGGGGCAGCTTTCTTCTTTGGTTCAGACTTAGGTTTTGCCGGAGATTTCTTCTTCGTTGTCGGTTTTACTTCTTTCGCCTTTTCCACTTTCTTTACCTCAGTTTTTTCTTCAACCTTTTCAGGAATTTCCTTTGTTTTAGATTTCTTCGGTAATTCAGACAATTCAACAATAACAGTATCTGCAGTTCGTTTTACATCAACTCTTACTCGAGACGGTGGATTTTTTGCGCCTCGTTTCCAAATGGATTCATTAACCCATTTTCCAATTTTAACATCCTCAATTTTAGAATGTCGCTCTACAAAAGATCGAAGTGTTGAAACCGCTTTCTCTGCACGTCTCCATTTTGGAGTCTTCAAGTATTCCTTTCGTAAAGGTACAGTATATGTTCGCGTTTCTCCGTCTTTCATAATTATCCTCGTTGAATGCTAGATTTTCTCCATCTTCGTTTCTTTCGGGTTAAGGTAGATGGATGAACTCTTCGTCCTACTCCAAAAACTTTCGGAATTACCCAAAACGGTGCCCATCTTGTTTGTCGACCCGCACTAATTAATCGATTTTTTCGACCAGAAGGTTTTCTAGAACTCATTTCTTTTCCTCCTTTTTGGTAACAGCCTTAGGTTTTGATTTCACAAGACTTGCTTTGTCTAAAAGAGATTGACCTTTCGGAGCAATAATTCGCCCCTTGTGTTGAGTTGCTGATTGTTTTATTAATTCAGCAGTTTCAAGTTGTTGAACAATCTTTCGAATAATATTTCCTGAAGCCTTTGCAAATCGCTCAGGTTTTCTACCTCGATTTTTTCGACCGCCGTATCGTGTTCTCATCTTGGAAACACCGACAGGTCCGTGATTGTATATATTTTTCAGAATTGAAGCCGCTCTAATGAACCACCAATCTGGATTTTCCGGAGGTCTTTCATTATGGTTTCCAGTTTTTACAAAAGCAGACCAACTAGGTGGATTAATTGCCTTAATTTTCTTCAATTCACCAGCTAATTTTTGATTAGCTTTTTCGGGACCAATGTCATTAATGGACGCCATAATTAATGAGTGACTGGCGTACTTTTAAAAAGATTACGAATTCAATGCAATTAGTAAACCGATAGCTCCAAACAGCAAAAATATTCCCATTTGTGTTAACATTGACCTCAATGCAATACGTTTATTCATATCAAGGTTTAAGGAAGAATAGATAATCAATATACCGTAAATCAATATCACTGACATATTTGAGGGTTCAGGACCTACTGCCAGACCACCGAGGGCAGCAATTAAGTATTTTAATTTTCCAAACTTATTTCTTTGCTTAGATTCGAACCACTTATACTCTGAACGCGCCAAATTTTTCAGAAAAAAACCCGCGACATATGCGGAAGACATGAATAATATGATAAATATTGTTCTAAGCATAGATTTTTAACTGAATTATAATATTTAATCTTAATGGAAATTTTAGACTCAGTGTACGAACCGCGAGAAGATTCATTCTTACTAAAGCGAGAATTAATCAAATATCTAAAGTCCCACAGAGTCTCGAGCCTATTGGATATGGGTACTGGATCAGGAATACAGGCAATTGCAGCTAAAAAATCAGGCGTAGAAAGAGTAGTTGCATCTGACATAAATCCTGAAGCAATAAAATGTGCCAAACTAAATTCAAAAAATCTCAAAATATCTTTCAAAAAATCAAATCTATTTTCAAATATTTCTGAAAAATTTGATTTGATTGTTTTTAATACACCTTATCTTCCTCCCGAACCCCCTTTGGATCCACAATGGAGCGGAGGTAAGGAATTTATCAAGAAGTTTTTGAAAAATGCAAAGAATCACTTAACTCCAAATGGAAAAATTATCTTTCTTCATTCTTCGAAATCTCCAATTTCTCTAAAACACGAGCTTTTAGCTAAAGAAAAGATGCCCGACGGCGAAAGTCTATATGTCTCGTTGAGATAATTTTATATTGAATCAGTACTTTTTTGTTTTAGAAAGGCGGGGCTAACCTCGTGAGTTGTCTGAGTTAAATTTCAATCTTCGCGAATGGAATAAATGGACAATAAGGATGCAAGAGCAACTGTTAAGTGCTTAAAGCAGCGTTTAAAGATAATAGGCCGCGATATGCGAACTTTATTCGATCTGTTTGACCCTTCTTAACATCTCTTGAGTTCAGTTGAGGCTTACGACTTCATATGCTTGAGCAACTGGTCATCACGTTATGGCGCAGTGGGGCAGCAATGATGCGTTGGACCTTGACCGCGTGGGCCTATACGCCTTTCAAACTCTTTTTAAATTTATTCTGATAAGCATATGTCCGATGTTAAGCGCATATATTTTAATTGAGGCAGAAGCAGGAAAAGAGCGAGAAATTCTTGAATCTTTGAATGCGAATGAAAATGTAGTTGATGTAAGTATTGTCTATGGTCAATATGATATAATTGCAAAAATTGTACTTAATGAAGGAGATGAATTACCGAGTTTCATGATGGACGTAATTCGACCAATTAACGGAATTTCAGGAACATCTACTTTGCTTTCGGCTTACGACCCTTCCCGACCTTAATTATTAAATTTTTAATTAAGTAAGAATTTGGAATCAACATTGTGTTTTTGCTAGTCATATCCAATTGAGTATTTAGTAAATTTATTTTTTTGATAGTTCCATCAAAATCCTTAAATTTAATTTTCTCGCCCTTAACTAACTTCTTAGTAGAAATTAAATAAAGTCCTGCAACCACATTCGGAACAAAATCTCTCAATGCCAAAGAGAATGAAATCAAAATAATTCCGGCAAACACAAATAGAAGAAAATTCATAACGCTAATCGCAATTCCGACTTGGATTAACGCTGCAATCGTTGCAATTAAAATTATGGAATATTTAACAATTCGATATGCGATATTTTCTGGATCGAAATCTACACCTAAGGTTTTCTTTAGATTGCCGTTTAGATTAATTTTCCGAACCAATCTTTTAGTTAGATTACCCAAAACATTACCTAGAAACAGACCTACGATAAATATGATTCCGGCTAAACCAAAGGTTAAACTCGCGTATTTTAATGCAGAATATGCTGCAGGCGACATGCTAAACATTGCGGTTAATCAGTAATTCTTATTAATTTAAACCTTTCCTTTTAATATGGCAACCAATGTCGGTCACGAATATGTTAATGCAGAAAAAGAATATCATGATGCTAAAAATTCTCAGGAAAAACTCAAGGCATTGAAAACTATGCTCTCGGCGATCCCAAAGCACAAGGGAACCGAAAAAATGCAGGCTCAAATTAAAAAACAAATTGCAAAAATGACAGACCAAATTTCTTTCGAAAAGAAACAAGGAAAGGGATCTTCACGAAGTTCAATTAAAAAAGAAGGTGCCGGTCAATGTGTAATTTTTGGTAAAACTAATTCTGGAAAATCAACACTTCTAAAACTACTTTCAGGAAAAGATGTTAAGATTTCAGAATACGAGTATACTACTCGAATTCCAATCCAGAAAATGATTCCATTTGAAAATATAAAAATTCAAGGGATTGAAATTCCAGGAATTTATGACGGATTTTATGAAAGCAAAAACGGCCGACAAATCTTAAGTTTAGCGCGAATAGCAGAAGTTGCAATAGTTATATCTGAAAATAAATCAGATTTCGACATGATAAAATCAGAACTTGAAAAATCTGGAATTTTTTTAACTCGAAAAAAGTCTGATAATCCATTCACTAAAAATTTAACTTATATTCGAACATCTAAGGCTAAATTTGACAAAAAGTTGATTCCAAAAATCTGGAAACTATTGGATAAAATCCGAGTCCAGACAAAAACTTCGGGAAAAATCGCCAAGAAACCAATTGTTTTGGAATCCAAATCACGAGTTGAAGATGTTGCTAGAACAATACACCAAGATTTTGTAAAAAATTTTAGATACGCCAGATTATGGGGACCCTCAGCAAAATTCGATAGTCAACAAGTTGGCCTTGAACACGTTTGTAAGGATGGCGATATTGTGGAGATATTTACAAAATAATGAAAGCGAAGGGGTCTAATGCGGAACGTCAGCTTGTTGCCAAATTTTGGAAAAACGGATATGCTGCCATCAGAGTGGCCGGTTCGGGTTCATCGAGATTCCCGTGTCCGGATGTTTTGGCGTCTAACGGTCAAAAAACCTTTGCAGTTGAAGCAAAGGCAACAAAGACAGATTACCAGTATTTTCGAAAGGACCAGATTGAGCAATTAATCAATTTCTCTCAGGTGTTTAATGCCGAGCCGATTTTGGCAGTCAAGTTTTCAACAAATTGGTACTTCTTCTATCTAACGAGTTTATCTATTACAAAAAAAGGAGAATATGCGATTAAAAAGAGAGACGTTGAAACAATAGGAATGTCCTTTGAAGAATTAATTTCTTGAACCAGTTAAAAATTCGCCCAGTTCTTGCGTAATTTGTTCTTTACCAATAAATATTATTGCGAATAGAAGAATAACTGAGAATAGAACGGGAGCCGCAATTAAATAAGTCCAGATTGCATACCCCGTACCTTTGACCGTTGTCCAAAATATTGAAGTCATATATGAAAATGAAACTGCAATAAATGCAGTAAATGCGATTAGAGCAAAGTATAATTGGTCCTTTATTTTTTCAAACGCATCTTTTCTCATTTTTCCATTAAAGCTAAGTCCTTAAAGAAGGCTTGCGCAATTGATAAGATTATTGGTCCGATAATTATTCCAATCAATCCAAGGATGCTTATTCCCCCAAATACTCCGACAAAGATGATTAGTGGATGAAGCCGTGCCTTTTTACTCAAAAGCATAGGCCTCAATGAGTAATCCAAGATGCTACCTATAATTATTCCATAAAGTGCCAATCCTACTGCAGTCATAGTATCTCCTGCAGCGAAGAGAATTAGTCCGGCGATTAAATAGAGCGCATAAGGTCCAACGACTGGAAGAAGAGATAATAATCCCGCAACTAGTCCCGCCATAAGCGGATAACCCAATTCGAACATGTAGAATCCGAATCCGGCCACAATTGCTTGAACCAAACCAATGAAGAGAGTTACGTAAACAAATGCGTCTACATTTTGTTGAATGTTAGTAAGGACTTGCATTTTCTTTCGAGCAGGAATCGGTAATGCGTCCTCCGCCCAATTTACGATTCTTCTTCCGTCTTTCAAGAAGTAGAACAGAGAAATAAAGAAAATTACGCTAGACAGTACAAAGTAAGGTAATTGTAAAACTAAATTGGAAAGATATTCAGTTGTATTCAGTACAAAGAACCGCACAACTTCATAGGTTGTCGAAGATAAAGAACTCGCTGTCGAAGTAACAGAATCATAAACGTTCCAGATTTCGTTAAGTATGAAATCAATACCGTTATTGAATAAATATGCGATTAGCCCGGCAAAGAATAAACAGATTAGGATTGCGGAAAGAGTTGGACTCAGTCTTTTGTTGAGACGCAAGAATATTGGATTCGAAAAATAAGCTATAATTCCTGCAAAAATCAGTGGAGTGACATATGGCCACGCAACAATAAATGCAAGGACACCAACAAACAAAGTTAGACCTAATTCTGCCATTTGTTTGTTCTTTAGAACCATGCTTAATCCTGGCTACTCATATTTATAATAGTTCTGATAATTCAGATAAATCTTTAATTATTATGTCAGGGTTTTCAGAAATTATTTCTTCATGATTTCTAGAACCCAGTAAAATAATTGACTTTGTACCATATGCCTTCGCCGTCCTTACATCGACTTCAATATCTCCAACATATGCAACAATCTCTTGCTCCAAAACAGACGCCAATTTCTGTAATGGTTCAGGACTCGGTTTCGGAGTCGTTACATCATCGACCGCAACAATCGCTTTGAATAGTTTTGGATCAATTCCAACAACCTTCATATTTTCAACAACTTGTCGATGTTTCGCATTAGAAACTACTGCTAAGTCATATTTTGCCCTGAGCTTCAGCAGAGTTAAATTAACATTGGGTTTTAATTTGAATTTTGACACATCTAGAAAAGTTTGTTTATCATCAACTACGCTTTGAAGTTTTCGATGAGATAAATCAGGATAGAATTCTAAAACCAAGTCTTTGGCTGGAACTCCAATCAGAGCCTTTATTTTTTCTTTATCGACACGCAAGAGATTGTTTTTATGAAAAGATTCATTAAACGCTTCGGCAAGTGCTTCTTTGCTATCAACGAGTGTACCGTCAAAATCAAATGCTACAATCTTTTTCATAACTTGAACCGCAATTTAGCAATTATACCCTTTAGTCCATTTAACTTTTTACCTGCTGAACTAGCGGAATGAATGATTATGATTGAGCCACCGCTTGTCTCGACACCATCCAGAAGTTCAGACACTCCGTCAGAATCCATCAATTTTTCAGTTAAAATCAATTCATTCACTGCACCGTGCTCGACCGCAGATTTTACATCCTTTAGACCATATATTACAAGTTCAGAACGTTTTGCAATCAATTCGAGAAGACCGTTCACAACTTTCTCATCCTTAGCCAATTTACTGTCTTTAATTATTCTTTCAAGAACCTTCCCGGATATTATCTCTCGGACGCTTGCCTCGTCGCCACCGGAAACATCTTCTAACGCAATTTTTTTTGCGACGTCTTTATCCAATTCCAAAACTTTTTTCTGAACAATTTCTTTCCAAAATAACGGACTGCCCAAAATTATATTATCGACTTCATAAGATTCATAATTTTTGATTATATTGTTTGCAACACGAGTTATATCTTTCTCACCTTGGTTTTTATTTTCTTGGTATCGTTTTTTTGAAAGCCTCAAATTTAATTGACCCAATTTTGTATATCCCGATGCAGTAATGTGTGCGAAAGTCGATACTTCATCATCTAAAACACAAATTAATGCTTTTGGAGCTTTCGACGCCCTTTCCGCCTCTTTAATCAAAGTAAGTTGGTAAGGTTTCCAATTTTCCTTACTAATTTCAATTTCACTTCCAGATTCAAAATCAATTGAGTGTGCAGCATTGGAAGGAATACCCTCAATTTCACTTTCAACTGAACCGTTCACACGGAATTTACTACCAATAGATATTTGAGTTACCTTTATTGAAACCCAAATCGATTTTTTTACTGATTTCTGCCGGCCGCCGTCTGTCCCCAATTTAATCTTCCTACTACTTTTTCCACGAACAATATCCCCAATTTCGATAATTTGTTTTAGATAAAGAAAATCATCAATTGAATCGAGTTTAAGTACAACTCGGTTTTCACTTTTTGACAAGAACTCCATGCTTTTTTAAACAAAAAGTATATATTAAAAGGTTGTCAGATAATCTTATGCGTAAAAGAGGAGCCCAAGTTATACCGAGTCCAACTGCGTCAGTGACGGTGTTGGTCGTTTTGGCAGGATTTTTACTATTTGTTCTATCTATTCCCGAAGTAGATAGACAGGAACTGTTAGATGCTCAAAAACCAGACATTGATGACGTAATATTATTCTCCAAATCTGATATAAAATTTCAAGGATATTCAGGATTGACTAAAGATGTCCTAAATTTTAATGACCTAACTCTAGATGGTGCAGCAAAATTTGAGAAAAACGTCATCGCGTCAGATTTTACTCTTACTTCAAGTTTATTTAAGACCTCAAACTTCGAATTTATTTTCGTCCCAACTTATGATTCCTCGACACTCGGGCACCAAGTAACTTTTGATATAGATTCAGTAACAGGATATGGCAAGATTAAAGTGTACTTGAATGGCCAAGAAATCGGAGAGTTTGAACCGACTAACGGACAAGCAATAAATATTGATTTACCACCATCTATTTTGGTTCAAGGAACAAATCAATTGAAAATAAGCGGAAAATACATTGGATTGAATCCATTCAATGAACTTAAATTATCGATGGCAAATTTAGCAATCCTGGAGAAGAAACAAGGTATTGAGTTAGAAAAAACAATCCTTTTTTACATGCCTGAAGATAGATCAACAGATTCCGCAAGAGCAGACTTCTTGGTTAGAAATCTGGGTGAAACAATGTCTTCCCCAATAATTGTTCAATTAAATTCAAATGAAGTGTTCAAAATTACTTCAGTAGGCGCAGTATCATTCCCATTACCGAAATCATATATTCAAGCAGGAGTAAATAAACTTAGCTTTAATATCGACAGGGGAAGTGCATTTGAATTACTATTCCCAAAGATAACAACATATACCGCCAGAGAATCTGCAGTAAAAAGTTATCAGTTTAACATAGATGAAACGGAGGCACGATTGGTTACCGACGGAAGAGCAAGTTGTAATTTATTTTTGGCATCAGAAGATGATGATGCTGACCTTGATTTAGTTATTAACGGATATTCAAAATCAATTTCTATAAGCGGAGATGTATATGAAGAAAACATTTGCGACAACCTGGTTTACGGAACAAATAGAGTTTATTTGTCATCGGAAGATTCCTTTGACTTAGACGAAATCACAATCAAGTTGTATTAAAATGGGAATCAGAGACTGGGTTAAAAACAAAGCTGCGGCAGGACGTGATAAACTCAAAGCAGCACCCGGTGCAGCATGGTCAGTTACAAAAAAAAGTGCTGCAGCAGGAGCAGGAGCAGGAGCAGTAGTTGCCGGAGCAAGTGCCCGAACGGTAGGATCTGCAGCTAAACCAGTTTTTTTTAGTAAAATAACTTCAGTACTAATAGTATTTTTATTTGCATCGATGGGATATATTAGTGGATTTCCGTTATATATTTCTGCATGGATTGGCGGAAAATTATGGTCATTATTTAATTTCATTGCATATAGTGTACCTGGATTGGTTCCAATTCCAGACTTTTTCTTTAGCTCTGCTGCGCAATTTACGAAGGGCGCTTTCGGTGCACTACTGAATGCATTCATGGGATTCCAAGTAGTAAAAACTATGGGGAGAGGATTTATTCGATCATTGTTATCAATTTCATTTCTGTGGGTATGGATTAGTATGGTGTTCATGATAGTTTATACTGGATATATACCTCTTTTCGGACCATCGCCTATTGGATTATGTGGTCTTCACCAGACTGCGAATGAAATGATTGGTGCAGAACCTGTAAGTTGTGACCCATATGAATTTGGAGTCAGATCAGAGAGATTATCGTCTGGACTTGAAGAATCTTCAATTCTAAATGAAGCATTGGGAATATTTGAAATACGAACAGATCGCGGTGTTGCATTTAAATCAAATAGGTTGGAGACGGACTATATTTTGAATGATGATGCCGGATCAGTTATAACTAATTTTGAACCAATCAAAGACAATTTTTATTCATACGTTGGAGCGGATTCAATTGTCGCGGAAGATATAACTTTGATGGGTTTCTTGAAATCAAAGACGTTATTTATTGATTCAAGAGGGGGTGAAAATTTTGTAAACGTAACACTTAGCCCATATATAGCTGAAAATCAGTGTACTTGCGCAGGAAATGTAGCTTGCATTCCACTAATGGACGAAACGTTCCCTAATTTCAAGGCCATATTTAGTGGCAAGGAATACAATACAGGTATAGTAAACGCTTGGTGTAGCGAACCATGGATTTGCAGCATTCCTGGATCAGAAGAACTTGAGACGAATAGATTCAGGATAAAGAGCGGACAAAATCAGCAGATTAGATGCATACATGACGGTTTGGCAATTAATGAATCAAAATTAGAAACTCGAACCGGAAGGACGAGATATGGCGGACTAGGAAAACCATTTTTTGTTGATTTCGGATTTTCTTATGAAGCAGAAGCAATAGCCACAAAACAATTATTCGTCATTGATAGAGAGATAGTTGAAACTCAGCAAGATCCTTTCACTTATTTGAATATAGATAAAAAGGAAGTAGTATCTAGTTCGATCACGGACGGAAAGATAAATTTCGGTATTGGTCTTGATCAACAGTTAGATTATTTGGTGCCGAGTTACAGCGAAGATAAATCTCCGACCATAGTATTACTTGGATTCAGCATCGAAAATCCAAGAAGCTCTAAGGGAGATGTAAATGATTTGAAGATGAATATTCAAATATATCCGGATAGTCCACATATATCTTTTGTATGTGGCGCACCCGATTTTGATCAAAATGTTCTAAAGAATCCATGTAGCGTAAATGATAACAAATTCAGCGGTAATTTCGAATTCAAAGGAAATGAAGACAATTATTACAAATTCGAGTTGTCTCCACACAGAATTGATTCAGATAGAGTTCTGAATGATAATACTGAACTATATTACTTGACTATGTTTGTAAACTCAGAAATATTGTCGGGATCGCTTTATCAAGGTATTTTTGTACAGGCAGAGTTGGACTATGATTTTGAAACAACTATCGCGACCGATTTTAGAATTACACCGGCTTCAGCGAGCAGTACTTAATTTAGCATAACATATAAAAAGAATGAATCATTCATAAAACCATGATAAAAAGCGCAAAGCTAGCACTTATTCTCATTCTAGTAGTTCTTTTTAGCGGATGTACGGATACTGAAACTTCAGATGTCGCCACAAACACAAACGGCGTATCTTTCGAAGTTTATGCGGACACCCTACAACCACAATTATACGAAGGTCAATCTTTCAGTTTTCAAGTAATGGCGGAAAATAACGGCGGATACACCGTTCCAGTGTCACACTTGAATTTATTCTTAGGAGGAATTAGTCCGACAACATATAGTTCTGCAGCAGAGGATTTTGCAAAATCTAACACTTTAGACTTAACTTCAATTGGAATTTATAATGAAGAAACCACGGTGCGTGGACAAGAAGTATTCTCGTTTGAAGAACTATGTTATCAAACCGATCTATCTAGTGACCTAGATGTTGACTTTCATTTGAAAGCATGTTATGATTATAAAACAAATGCAAAAGCCGGGGCTTGTTTCGGAGAAGCATACTCTCAATTTAACGAAATTTGTACGGTCACTGAGCAAAAGACTGTAACTAATACGGTGGCACCAGTACAAGTAACTGAAATATATGAGAGTTCAGCAGGACAAGACAGTTATAGGTTCATAGTCAAGGTTGAAAATCTAGGAAATGGAGAAGTATTCTCTCAATATGCTTCTGCAGACTCCTCATCCAATGATTTAACTGAAGTAATTACAGAAAGTGTTTCATCCTGTCGTGATCTAAATCCTGCAGATTTAAATGTCGTGTATATCGATAGTATAAAATTAGACGGAGTGGAACAATTAGATCTTGATACTTTCCAATTAGAAACATATAGAGAAAACGAAGATGTTGCATCAATTGAAGACGGAAAGGGTAGATTCTTCAATCTAGTAAATGATAGAGGTCAATTCATTTTTAAGATATCAGACGTCACAGAATCTTCAGACTTTGTTGGAAATCTGGAGATAGTATTGGGTTACGGATATTCTGAAACAAAAATTAGAAGCGCAGAATTAGTTTCCCTACCTGACGTAGTACCTGATTGTCAAGCATGAAATTCATTCAAATATTTTCAGTAATTTTGATAGTAATAGTTAGTGGGTGCATTGGAGGAGAAGATTCAAGCTCAGCATCACCTTTTGTTAGCGGAGATTCAGGAATAGAGTTTACAATTGAGAATCTTCCCCCAGGAGTTAGAACAAACGAACCATTTTCATTTATAGTTGAAGCCACAAACTACGGCGGCCATTCTGCATCAGTTGAGACTGTGGAGGTCGGGCTAGCAAACACAAATTTCTTCCAAGCAACATTGAAAGAAGATCTAGATCAAACCGTAACTGAGGATAATACCTTGGTAAATTCGATACAACTATTCAAGAGAGAAGCCGATTTAGACAGGGGAGACGTAGCATTCTTCAATTATGACGATGTCGTATTCAAATTACCTGCGTTTGCAGGAGATAGTTCGGCACTGTCCTTACAAACTTGCTATTATTATCAATCTGACGGATTAGCAAATATTTGCATATCGGAAGATAGTTACGGAGAAGTTTGTAATTCAATTGGTGAAAAGGAAACATTTTCTTCAGCAGCACCAGTAAAAGTAAGAAGCATAGCTCAGAGCAATAGTCTTAAGATAGGACCATCTACTTTAGCCAATATTCGTTCAACAATACAATTTAAGTTAGAATATGTTGGAAATGGAGCAATTTATGCCGGATCAGATGCCGACGGATTTAGTTGTTTTGAAGGCAGCACATCTGTAAATACGGCAAGAATAAATTCAATAAAAGTAGGAAACATTTTAGTACCTGAAATCAACAAAGCATGTGGAGGGTCAAATATTGTTAGTTTTGATGACAATAATCAAGCAACTTTGACTTGTGTAATAAACACCTATGAGGGTTGGACATCGCAATTGGGAGAATTTGAAGAAAGGTTAACTATAAATTTAGATTATATTGAACGAGATGTAGTGTCAAAAGACTTATCAATAATCTAATCTATTCGAAGTCATGTATTCTCTAGATTCCTTAAAAAATTGCAACTTATGTCAAGACTTAACCAAAAATAGGACACAAGTTGTTGTTGGCGATGGAAGCTTAAAACCACAAATATTATTTATTGGAGAAGCTCCCGGAGCACAAGAAGATATTCAAGGAAAACCCTTCGTTGGACGTTCCGGAACAATTTTGAGAAACGCACTCCGTGAATTAAAAATTAATAATTTTTACATAACTAACTTGGTTAAATGTAGGCCTCCCGGAAATCGAGATCCATTGGAATCTGAATCGTTAAATTGTTTTCCTTATTTGAAACTCCAACTTAGACAACTAGATCCAAAAATAATCTGCACCCTCGGTAGACACTCAACTTCAAAACTGCTCTCTACGGCAGGAAAAAATATGAAAACAATAACTGCACATAGAGGTAGTGAAATAGATATTGTGATTGATGGAAGAGAATACAAATTATTTCCTATGTATCATCCGGCAGCAACAATATACAATCAAAAATTGAAAGAAACCTTTATTGACGATTTAAAGAAATTATCCAATATAGCTAGTATCTGATGACTTACTATACATACGTTTAACTGTTTTTGAAAGAACTTTCTTCTGGTCTTCAATACTCTTAACTTTCTCTTTTTCTTCCCGCTTAATTTCTTTATCTAAGTCAGATAGTTTAACTTCAACTTCGAGAATATCTTTCAATGCTTTCAAAAGGGCTTTAGATTCCTTCAATCCAATATGGAATTGATGTCCGAAAGTCTCAACCAATAATGAAACTCCAAACATTTTTTTGAATTTACTTAGCCCAAGTATTAATCCAGTTGCACCAATGATTGCATCTGCCTTCATCTTTTTGAAATTTACTCGATTTGTTAATTTTGAGAATCTTTCTTTGGCAGCTTCACTGTTCGCAACACCATAAACTTTTGGATGATTTGGTTCGGTGCCAAGTCCAATACCGCCAAGAGTTATAATTTCTTTACAACCGTGCTTGTGTGCCAAATCAACAATTAAATTACTGAATTCATAACTCGATTCTTCATCCACAGGTTGAACATCTCCTGAAAGCAAAATTAAATCTCGTTCCTTCAATCTAACATTATATAGTGTTACCGAAGGCATTTCAATTACATTATTATCATTTACAAATACTGAGTGTGGAAAACTAGTAGAATAAATAGTATACATTACTTTGTGTTCTAATTGATCGATTAGGAAATCAACAGCAATCTTTCCAACATTACCGATTCCCGGAAGACCCTCAATTAGGATAGGATTCTTCAATTTGACTGAATCTCCAATTTTTTTATCAATAATCCACTTATCCATTATTTAGAACTCTTAATTGTCAAAGATCCATTCTTTAGATGTTTTGACAATCTAGCCTCCATACTATTAACTAATTTTTGAGCAGTTTTCCCATTTTCATGTTCTAGAACAAATCGATACTTAGGGGCACCAATGTATTTAACGGTCAAAGTCCCGCCTTCTCGCTCAATGAATGAAATTGTATCGGAAATTCCCTTCTTTATTTTACTCAATCCGTTGGAATCTCGGGAAGATATATTAACATTAAATTTCAAAATAGTGTTTTTCAGTTTAATTCTTGCAGAAACTGCATTAATTAATGCGTCACTTGTTTTCTTATCGAGCTTCAATTCTTTAACTAGCGAATAATCACGAATCAAAGCTTCAAAGAAAGGATAAATCAAATTATATTTATTAAGCACAGGAGCACCAATCTTTTTGAATAAATCACTATATTTTTTCTTTGTAGATTTTGATAATTGAGATATAATTTCGTCAGCAATTTTTTCATTCTTGAATTCTTCTTCTTTGGTTCTTTCTTGTCCAGCTCCAACTTTCCGAAGCGATAAATTAACTTCGCCCTTGTCAGATGAGATTACCTTACAGACAAATTTTCGGCCTGTCTTAAAAATAACTCTCAAATTTCTAACTTGCTTTCTATGCATTTCAGAAGTATATAGAATTCCTTTAACTTTATTATATTCATCAAGATTTAATTCAATTCGATATTGAGATATTTTTGATACTGTTCCAATTACAAAATCGCCAATATCGGGTAAACCTTCTCTAAGATACATTGAATTTAATTAAGTTCTTTAATTACTTTTCCACCAATAATATTTATCTTTCCACCAGTGGATTGCGCAAGTTTTGTCTTACACACCAAGCAAACTAATTCTTTACTTGCTGCTCGTTCAAATAATACTTGTTCGTTCTTACATTTAGAACACTTAATTTTCAAGAATTTAGTTTTAGTTTCGTTTAATGCCATTATACCAGATTCGCCTTCTTAAGCCGACTAAATGCTTTTACGTGGGACTTGTTACAAACATCACAAGTGTACACAAAAGTTTGTTTGGTTGTTTGTTTGTGCTTTGTAGCAGCTTTTGCTCGAGGCATTCCTCCATAGCCCGCCATAATTTTGAAAATTCTTCGAGCTCCACTATTCAGAGCGTTCTTTTTTGTTTTCGGCCGAGCTTTGTTCTTCAAAAGTTTGATCTTGTGCTGTGTGTGTTTCTTGCACTGTTTCGAAGGACAAAACGTCCGTGTTTGTTTTGGAAATTTCATTTTGGCTGTCTATATCATCTGTGAGCACTTCATTTTTAAATTCTTCGATAGGAGATATTGGCTCGCTTGCGTCTTGGTGTTCGGGTTTTTCAAGGCCAATCTTATTTTGCGGCAATAAAATATTAATTATTTCTTCAGGTGCGTTAACGACATCTCCTTGATTAAATGGCCCAAACTTATTCGTATCTGGCCCAAAAAATTCAGGAATAGTTTCTAACGCATAATATGTTTTGGGAACGTCTGCAATTTTTGGTTCAGATTTTTCCTCAATTTTCAAGGGTTGCATCTGTTCAATAGGATAATTACCGTCATTATCAATGGTTGCTAAGAAACCCTTTCGAAATCGTTTAAGTAAAACTGTCAATTGGTCATATAGCTCTTCCTCAATCTTCAACATATTGCTGGTATCTCGAAGAGAATCTTCACTTCGACTATTGAACACGGCCCGCGATATAACTTTTCTTTCTCGACGCTCTAACAAATCTTTCACGACCCGCGTCGCGTTGGATAACTCCACTTGAATCTTTGCCCGATTATGAGTTGAGAATAGATTAAGTGATTGATCTTGATTTTTAGTCTCCTTATTTTTCTCTTCAAAATAATTCTTTATTTTCTTCAAATCACCGGGCGTAAGCTCTTGTAAATCGGTAGAAAATCGCTCATTTCGATAGAGCTCATATATGTCTTCATAAGTAAAAGCGTCACCCATAGTTTATTGTCAGAGATTACTTTAAGTACATTCATATGGTTTATCCTTTAAATATAATTATTATTTGGATTTAAATGAAGCGTAGCTTAATGGATTCTTTATCTTTTTACAAATATTATCTGGAAAACACACACCGATTTCTTGGTAGTGAGCTTTACAATTCGGCGGAGGAACGACTTTGTGTTGTTTTTTATGCCAAGACAGCTGAGATTTGATATACCCTTTCTTTAGCGGAGGTTTATTCTTTCCATTCCACTCATAAATCTTGGCCTCCAATTCCTTCCAATCCATATCAAAATTTTTGTAGAAATTTATCAAAGAGAATAACGCACGTTTTCGACCATCTTCTAATCCATTCAAGATTCGCTTCATACACGGAGGAAATATTTTTTCGTTTAAATCTAACTTTACAAAATCATATTTTTTGGAAGAAGATTCTTCTTCCTTTAAATCAATACCCGTAAATAGATTTTTGGCCTCATTTGGTTCAGAAGCAACCCTATCAATGAACACTTTCAATTCATTAACATTTGATGGCTTCGCATCATCAAACTTGAACGATTCAATTTCCTTTTCATCAATTACAATAGAAACCAGTCCGCTCTTTTCGTGTAAACTATACGGGCTCCTAATTAAATGTCGCGGGCTAGCAATGGCCAAATCAATATCCATCAAATCTAAGAAATTGATCTTACCATTCTTAGTTATCTCTTCTTTAGTCTTACCCGTCTTTTTCAGAATATCGCTTAGATTGGATTCATAATATCCTGGATTCTCTTCATTCAAGTAATCATTTAATTCAACCTTTATCTTTTTCAAAATTTTTTCTAAAAGCAAAGGAAAAGTTTTACGAGTTTCAACTTTACCTGCAAATATTTTTTCAGGAAAAGACTCATATGGAATTGCAATGTGCCAACCCTTGTTTCCAGAAAATTTTATTCCAATGTTTTTCAAACCTTTGCTTTTGAGATATTCAACAATTAATCTGGCCGTTTTTCGAGAGTACTCAAACCAAGGACAATCAATATCGATAATTAAATCCCAACTTTTTCTAAGTTCATTCAGAAAATGCTCAGTACTTTCACCACTTAACCTCAAAGGATCATCCCAATTTTCAACAGATATATGAAAAGAAGTAACTCCATTACGTGCAAAGTCTGAAACATCTTTAGGAAATTGTAACACGTTTGGTCGTTTACCAAATCTTCCCGAGAGTAATTGGACTGCAACTTCCTTATTATCTGCAGATTCAACAATCTTTAATCCTACATCCGTTCTAGAATACCATCTAATAATATCGGATTGTTTCATAAAAATTTCTCTAAGTCAAGAGTTATTAATTCTTCTCTAGTGAAAAGGCACGAAATTCATTTCCACCAATCCTGCGTTCAGGAGGAATTAATTTGAAACCCAATTTTCGATATACTGCACTCTCAGTTTTAGTTTCAATTTTTTTATCCGTTTCGCGATTAAATAAACCCCATTCGGATAATTTGAAACCTCTCTTAATTGCAATTCTTCGCAATAACACATTGTGTTCCATACTACCTGTAAAATATTGTGCAGCGGATCCATAAGATTCTTCGGGAACAATTCTCAAATCAATTTGCAAAGTCCCATCAAATAAAACCGAACTCTTGGTGGTGCCTTGAACCAAAACATGCGTTACGCCTTTAATCTTCGTAAATTTATTCATAACTGCACTTGAGTTATCTGATGCAACTAATATATCTACGTCTCCAACAGTTGATAGTTTACGTCTTAACGAACCCATATATCCGATTTTTTTAACAGATTTAAGCTTACCCAACTCTTTTATGAATTTATTTGCAATAGGTAGCGCCGCCGAATAAGGAACTCGATTAAGATTCTTCTTTCTACGATCAATATTATTCAAAATTTCAGTTTCACTTTTTTCACCAAAACCAGACAACTCTCTGATTTTACCTGATTTTGCGGCCCGCTTTAATTTTGCCAAAGAATCAATATTTAATTCTGAATACAATCTCTTAACTTTTTTCGGACCCATTTGAGGTATCTTCAACATATTTAGAACGCCCTTAGAAATATTTTTCAATAGACCATTTAATTTGTCAGATTTTCCGTTGTGATTAAGCATATATTCGATATTTCCAGATATACCTCGCCCAACACCATCGATTTTCTGAAGCGCTTCAATTCCGCCCAGCTTATATAATTCCGACAAATTTTGTGACTCGTCTTCGACTGAACGCGCCGCCCGTCGATATGCTACGGGTTCAAAACGAACGTCTTGAATTTCCAATAAATCTGCAATTTGATATAATTTCTCCGCCACTTGTTTGTTGGTGACCATTAGTTAATACAACATTTGCGATTAATTAAGATTGCCCTAAAGCTTTTAAACCAGAAATTAAACCAGAAATTATGAATCGAGTTGATTACCCCCACATTCGGGAATAATTTTTCTAGCTCGGTTTCTCGTAAATCTTTTAAACGGAACAATTTAGAAGTAGATAGTGGAGAAGGTGGGGTAGCTTGGTTATCCTCTCTGTTTGTGGTGCGGAGGACCCGTGTTCAAATCACGGCCTTCTCCCTCTTAATCTTTTTAGGAAAAAGCTTAACCAAAAATAAAAAACTGGTAAAAGTCAACCCAAATTTTAATAATCTCGGAGGCATTAGTCTATCATGAAACTCCAAACTCCGAAAGGAACTTCCGACTATATTGGGGAGCGAGCTCAAAATTTGAATAGAATAATCAAGGCATTTAGTGAAAGTTTTGAGTTATTTGGATTTAATCCAATCAAATCTCCTATGTTTGAGTATGCGTCAACGCTGAAAGGAAAATACGGCGCAGATGAAAAGTTAATTTATGAGTTCAAGGACAAAGGAAGTCGAGAACTTGCTTTGAGATATGATTTAACTGTACCTTTGGCAAGAATTGTCGGGACTAATCAATTTTCATTGCCTGCAAAATTTTACAATATAGGGAGCGTATTTAGATACGATAGACCTCAAAAAGGTAGAACTAGAGAATTCATACAGGCAGACGTAGATGTAATCGGTTCAGAATCATCTGCCTGCGATGCGGAACTAATTGCATGTATGAGTTATGGGTTTAACAAATTGAAACTGAATCCAATTTTTAGAATAAATAATCGAAATTTAATGAATCAAGTGTTTGGCCAGATAGGTATATCTGAATCAAAATATGCTGATGTATTGAGAGCAATTGATAAATTGGACAAAATCGGTACAGACGGAGTTTCCAAAGAACTAGAATCTATCGGAGTAAAGCCAACAACGCTAATTAAATTAGTTTCAATTAATGGGAATTTGAGTCAAGTGAAATCAAAGGTATCCAAATTAAATTTGGACTTGGATTTTTCAGAACTAGAATCCATATTCGAGACACTATCTAAAGTTCAACTGAATAATACCAAACTAACTTTAGATTTAAGTTTAGCAAGAGGATTGGATTACTACACTGGAAACGTTTACGAAATCGATCTCGATACAGGGATGAGTCTGGGAGGCGGAGGAAGATACGACCAGTTAATCTCTGAGTTGACAGGTAAAAATCTGACGGGAATCGGAATGTCTGTTGGAGTTAGCAGACTTCTAGATTTAGTTCCAATAACAAATTCGAAGGCGAGCAAAGTTTTCGTTATCGGAGTGGATTCAGACATATCCGAAATTGTATCTGCGATTAGAAAGGATAATGTTTCCTGTTCATATAATCTGAATGCCAAGAATTTGAAAAGTTCGTTTAATTATGCCGACAAACAAGGTTTTGAATTAGTGATTATTGTGGGTAAAGACGAAATAGCTTCAAAAAAATATGTTTTCAAAAATTTGAAATCAGGGAAAGAAGAAAAATTAACAATTTCTCAGATAATCTCAAAGCTTAAATAATATATTCTAGAATAAAGAACATGCCGGTAAAAGACCAAAAAATTGGAAGAGGCAACGCCGTAGTCATGGCAAATGCACTTTTTGATTTAGATGAAGTAATTGATGCAATTCGATACTGGGCGGATCGTGAAAAATTCCAATTATTCAAAGTAAAATCATATATCGAATCCAGAACATCTCGGGGACTAAGGAGCAGAGTAAAAATACATTTCAAAAAAGATATTGATTTTTATTTGAGACAAGAATTTGACATAGAACTTAATGTAAAACGAGGACAGAAAGGTAGATATAGTTCTCCCGAAGGAAAGATAAAAACGCTAACTCGTGGAAACTTTTCTGCAGGAATCGATACAAAACTTGTCCCAGATTATGATGATAATTTTACAAAGAAAGGCGAATCCAAAAAACTAATCCACAATCTTTTCTTTGAATTGATTTACAAGCCAAAATTCCTGAGATATAAAGTACAAACTGGAATTGGTACTGGAAAAACTATGAATGTGATAAAGAATAAAATCAAAAGTTACTCTGAATTCAAACCCACTTCTTAAGTTTGAAGTAAGAATATGTGCCGATGATTGAAACTGCCATTAATCCTAGTGAGAAGAAATAACCATATTTCCAAGTTAATTCAGGCATATTGTATGGCGAAGTTTCAGGTTTGAAATTCATACCATAAATACTTGCAATTAATGTCGGTAGAAGGATAAATGAACCAACAATTGTAAGTCGTTGTATGATTTTATTCATTTCGTTGGAGATATTCGAATTATAAATTTCGACTGCGTTACTCAAAATTTCCCGGTAGATTGCCATGGTCTCAGCAAGTTGAATTTGATCAGTATGAATTTCAGATAAATCTAATTTTTCCATTTTATTTAATCTAAACATAGATGCATTTGTAATCATGCTGTTTATGACGTCCCGATTTCCTGCAACGCTTCTGGCCAAGAAAACTAAATCTTTTCTGACCTTGAATAATTTTTCAATTGTGGATTTAGAAGATTTTGAACTAATTCTATCTTCGATTTTACTAACTTCTTCCTCCAATCTGTCTGTTTCAATAAAGAACGTTTTTGTAACTTCTTGAATTATCCTAATCAATAAACCGTTGATACTTTTGATGTTCTCAGGATGATTAACTATGTCTAAGACAAAAGGACATCCGAACTCATGAACCGTAATTATCTTTTTATCGAATAAAAATACACCCATGGTTGCACTTCGATTCGATTTTTTACTATTTATTTTGAACAAGATTAAAGTATAATTTTCTCTATTAACAATTCGCGAGCGTTCAAGTTTATCAATGCAGGATTTAAAATCTCTAAGTCCAATCTTTAATGGCTTAACTGTGTCGAAATCATCTTTCTTTGCTTTTTCTAAATGAACCCAATTGGATTTTGAAACATCTGAACGATTTAGACCACGGGGTCCGATTTTATATGACTTGAGCATACCTAATTTTCTTAATAATAATATAAAACTGTGAGTTGTAATTGGGCAGTAGTTATACTAAATAAATTCCGGGTTTTCCCGGCTTAGCTTTCTTAGCTTTCCCTTCAGGATCAATTTTATTTGAGTCATTTGATGCGAATACTTGAACGCTTGCACCCAATTCCATACTCAATTCTTGTTGAACCGACTTATAATTATTCAATTCCGGTGGAATAACATATAAATAAATCTGTTTAGCATGCTTACCTGTAATCTTCAAAATTTGTTTAATATCTGAAATAGTTGTTCTGATTGATTCTTCGCTTTGTTCTGCTTTCTTGTTAATCTTAGATTTATTTATTTCTGGCCAACCCGATTTTGCAAGCAGCGTCCGATTCCCCAATTTCTCCCAAACTTCCTCAGAGACGTGTGGTGCAAAAGGATACAACATTGTGATGAAAGCAGAAAGGGCCAATTTTGAAGGATATTTTTCAATTAAAGAATAGAAATCCATCAATTCAATCAAGACTTTATTTAATTCTAAATTATCAAAATGTTTAGTGCAAGAAGATATTTTTGTTTGAGTAATACTTTCAATATATTCTTTTTTCAATGATCCAAATTTCAATTTTGAAGAATCCAAGGATTTATTTAGAAACTTATGAACTCCCTTAATATCTTTATCAGACCATTCAAATGGCGTCGAGGGCGATGCGATAAATAGTAGATAAGTTCTCAAAGTATCGGCACCATATTTGTTAATCATATCTAGTGGATCGATAACATTACCTTTGGATTTAGACATTTTAGAACCACCCATATTCACCATCCCTTGATTCAAGAGACTCAAGAACGGTTCATCAAAGTTTACATATCCTAATTTCTTCAAAAATTTAGTTATGAATCGAGAATATAATAGATGACCTACTGCGTGTTCAGTTCCACCAATATATTGGTCAACAGGCATCCAGTATCCAATTTTCTTCCTATCAAAAATTGCTCTTTGATTTTTAGGATCACAGTATCTGAAATAATACCATGCTGAATCAACAAAAGTTGTCATAGTATCAGTTTCCCGCTTTGCTCGACCATTACAGGAAGGACACCTAACATTAACGAAGGATGAGTTAGTATCTAGCGGAGATTTTGTTGCCGCGCCGTAATCTACAGTTCGAGGTAGTTTGACAGGTAAATCTTTTTCTGGAACAGGAACCATTCCGCATCCGTCACAATATATAATCGGAATTGGAGTTCCCCAATATCTTTGTCTAGAAACATTCCAATCTCGGATTTTGTAATTTACTTTTCGCTTAGCCAATTTTTTCTTAATTAACTCATTCCCAATTTTTTCCTTTGCAATAGCGGAATCTAGACCACTATATTTTCCGGAATTAACTAATTTCCCTTCACCCGAATAAGCTTTATTCTTCGGAGCATTCTTGTTTGAGATAACTTTCTTTATTGAGATTTTGTACTTCTTAGCAAATTCGTAGTCACGCGAGTCATGCGCAGGAACAGACATTATTGCACCAGTACCGTACCCCATCAAAACAAAATTTGCAATGAAAATTGGAACTTTTTGCCCATTTACGGGGTTAATTGCATATTGATTAAGGTATATACCTTCCTTATCTTTAGACATTCGTTCCAACTCGTTTTGTTTAGATAATTTATTCAAAAAATTTCTAACTTTAGATTCAGATTTAGTTCCTGCAACCAATTTTTTAACAAGAGGATGTTCTGGAGACAGAACCACATAAGTACAACCAAATAAAGTGTCTGGACGAGTTGTAAAAACCGGAATACTATTTCCGTCAGGCAAATTAAACTTTATTTCAAAACCATCGCTCTTTCCTATCCAATTTCGCTGAAGTGATTTAAGATGTTGAGACCAATTAATTTTGTCTAAACCGTTCAATAATTGGTTTGAAAATTTAGTAATTCTAAAGAACCACTGTTCGATATCTTTTTGAACGACTTCCGAATCACACCTCCAACAAAGACCCTCCTTTACATCCTCGTTTGCTAGAGTTGTTTGACATCCAGGACACCAATTTCCAGGAGTCTTTTTTCGATAAGCCAAATTATTTTCCAATAATTTCAAAAATAACCATTGATTCCAACGATAATATTCAGGATTATGTGTTCCAACTTCTTTATCCCAATCATAACTTAGACCCATGGCAGACATTTGCCGTTTGAAGGTAGCAATATTTTGTCTGATACTTACTGTCGGGTGGACGCCACGCTTAATTGCTTCATTTTCAGTGGGAAGACCAAACGAGTCCCAACCCATAGGATAAATTACATTAAAGCCCTTCATTCGTTTGTATCGAGCAATTGCGTCACCAATAGAATAATTACGAGCGTGTCCAGTATGCAATCCCGTTCCAGAAGGATAAGGTAACATCTCTAGATTGTAAAATTTCTTTTTATTTGAATTGATTCTCGCAGAAAAAGCATTACTGTCTCTCCAGCGCTTCTGCCATTTCTTCTCAATTCGAGCAAATCCACTCATGAGGATTCTAGCAGTCAAAAGTTTTTAACTCTTAGTATAAAAGGTGGGACGGGCCCAACGGGATTTGAACCCGCGACCTACAGCTTAGAAGGCTGTCGCTCTATCCAAACTGAGCTATGGACCCAATTTAACGCCGTAAATTTGATTTATAACAGTTTCGGCTTGAAATCTCGAGCACTTTTTAAGTGTTACTCGGCAGTAAGAAAAATAAGGAGTGTAACGACTCTCTGGTAAGCACAAGATGACAAAAACAAAAAAATTGTTGAGTATTTTACTATTATTCTTAGTAAGTTTAACTGCAGTAGCTGCAACAGTGGCTTTAAATGTGTCTGTTTCTACAGATATCAACGGTTCAAGTGTAAACCACGGCGAAAGCCTGACCGGAACCCTAACTTTTACAAATTCTGACACTATAAATTACACATTAAATACTAGCGGATCATCCTCAATTTCAGGATTGACTTTTGGAACAATTAGCCAAACCGCAGTTGCAAACGGCTCAACAAATACTGCCACATACACAGTATCTGTCGCACAATATACTTCTGCAGGAACATATAATTATGATATTACTTATCACGCAGATAATGACTCAACAGATACAAACACTGAAACATTCAACTTAGTTGTACCTACCGATAATACTTTAACTAAAACAATTGATAATGATGAAACAACAACCCGTTCTTCAACTCAAAATTTTGTACTATCTTTAACTAATTCCGGAAACGAAAATGGGTCAATAACAAACGTTTCATTCCCAACATTAAAATTGAATTGGGATAATGAAGTTAATTTGACTCCAAGCGGAAGTAGTGCAGATATAACTTTATCTTCAAATACTACTGGCAACAAAACTTTCACTTATACAACTGACGCCGAAACAAAATACGGTATCTACGCTGGGACATTAAATTATGTTGATGAAGACGGTGCTACTCAATCTGAAACAATCACGTTGAGAGTTTACGAAGATTCATATGATTCCAGATTAGAAATCGATGCAGATGTAGAGGACATAACCAATGATGATGGAGACACATATCCTGGAGACATGATTCGAATTGATGATATAGAAATAACAAACGAATACACAAATAATAACGACGATAGTATTTCAGATATTGAATTAGAATACAGAGTTTATTTCGTTGCAGATGGTGACGACATTGTTGATGAAACACATTCAGATACTTTTGAATTGGAAGAGGATGAAGACACAGACAATTTTGATATTGACTTCCAAGTCCCATTTGACACAGAAGAAGGAAAATACATTGTAGAATTAATCGTAACTGGTGAAATTTCTTCAGACGGAACAGATGATGGTGATGAAATATCCAATCGACTTTACTTAGAGTTCAACGTGGATAAAGAATCCAGACACATGATTCCAAAAGAGTTAATCACCGATTCATACTGTCCGGGAGAAACGGCAGAACTACGAATTGAATTAGTAAATATTGGAACAAAAGATCTTGATGAAGATGACGACATGATGGTTCGAGTAAAAATACCAAGCTTTGAGTATGATCAATGGCACAACTATACTGAAGATATAGATTCAGGTGATGTTGAAACTATGATAGTTAATGTAGATATTCCGTCAAGTGTAGCAACGGGAAACCATGAAGTAAAACTTTATTCCCGACACGACGGAAATTCAAATTCAAACAAAGACGGTTCATTATTAACTGAGACACTAACTTTGAGCTCAACTTGTGTAGGAACTGGAAGTTCAGAAACTACAACTCTGTCTGGACAAACTTCGGAAGAGGGAGCACACGGAATGAACACAAAATATACTTTAACAGTTACAAATGACGGAGACTCCGCAGTAACTTACGAAGTTGAAGTTATTGGTGTTGATGCATGGGGTGCAGCAGTTGTTAGTCCAGAAACATTAAGTGTTCCGGCAGGCGAAACTTCAACATTCAATGTATATTTACAACCTGAAGAAAATGCACAGTCTACAAACAATGCAGTTGTTAATTTGAAATCTGGTGGAGAAGTTGTTGCATCAAAGACTTTGACGATGACGATCTCTGGAATGAGCATTTCAACTTTAACTGACGCATTATTCGGAAGCACACTACCTGAACTAGGAAACACAAACATGGTGACAATACTTTCACTATTTTTAGTTCTTGGGACAGCAGGAGGCGCAATCTGGTTAGTGCACGGTAAAGAAATCAAAAAAAGAACTTCGCAAAAAAAGAAAAAGAAATCTAAGAAGAAAAATCGAAAGTAAATCATACTCCGTTCCGAAGTACTTCGGAGGAAAATAAAAATGGAAAAAATATTAAGAAAAACAATGACAGCATTTCTGGTATTATTAACTTTAATGATTCCAGTAAGCGCAAGTATTTATGCGCCAGCAAACACTGTTATTTCAGTTACTGAAGGGGATCAAATGATTGATGTAACCTTTAGTTATGATAACACTAGTTTGTCTGCCGGAACTATTACTTTAGCTTTTGCCGGAGATGCAGTATTAGACAACACACAAACAAATACATTAAGTGCGGTAACTGGACAAGATAGTCCACACACCGTTAGTACACCGTTATCAAGTGGATTAGCAGTAGGAACACATAATTTTACATTAAATGTTTCTCAAAGCACTTGGTCTGACGTAATTACGTACACAGTTAATGTAAACGCTGCAACTTCAGAAGAAGCTTGTTCAGCATTGATTACAAATGATGGCGAACTTGAAGACGAATACAACCCAGGTGACACAGTTAATCTGGAACTTGAATTAGAAAACGAAGAATGTGGAGGTTCAACTTGGACCGACGTAGTTTTTGAAGCATGGTTGACTGATAGCAATGGAAGAATTTCCAGTGTTGAAGATACCGCAGAATTCAATCTAGGCGATGAAGAAGAAGATACTCTTCGATTCAGTTTCGATCTAGAAGATGATGCAGATGCAGAAGAAACTTATCAAGTAGTTGTAAGAGCAACAGCTGACGAAGCTGCTGAATATTTGTGGATGTCCTCAAATAATGAATTCAGTTTCGATGTTGAAAGAGAAGAACATAGCCTATTGATTACAGATGTTCAATATGATGCAAGTGCACAAGCAGGTGAAACTGTTGATGTAGCTGTAACAATGTTGAATAATGGAGAAGGCGATGAAGGCAATGTTCAAGTAAGTCTTTCTGTAGCTGGAGCAGCACAAACTTCAAGTTACTTCACTATTGAAGAAGACGAAGAAGTAGTCCGATATTTCACTTTAACTGTTCCGAATGGAGCAAGCGGTGAAGAATTGTTGGTAGTTAGAGCAGCTAACGCAGACGCATCTGATTCCTATTCGGGAAGCATTAGTGTTGGCGCAGCAGCAAGTGATTCAACTAGTTTAACTGAAGACCAAATCGAAGCATTACTAGACGCAAGATTGTCAAGTGGTGATAGCGATTCCGGTGTATCAGTAGCTTGGATTATTGCAGGTCTATTGCTTGTTTGGATGTTACATCAAAACGGCGGATTAAGAACTAAACCAACTCGAGGACGAAAAAAGTCTAAGAAAGTTTACTATTAAGTGAGGGATTTTTCCCTCATTTTTTATTTTTTTATTACCGTTTCATAGCATAAATATTTATATATCGTTTTCATTAAATTTCAATTGAAATGAAGAGAGCTATAATCATACTTACATTATTAACTTTAATGAGCCCAGTTTATGCAGGATTTACAATAAGTGCAGATTCAGTCAATCCGTCGATATGTCCAACTACTACCGAACTCTTAACGGTTGAAATAACAAATCAAGACAATACTTATCGAACATATACTTTTGGACTATCTGGCGAAGCGAGCTCTTGGACGGCAATAGCACCCTCGGGGATGACTCTTGCACCAAATGAACGAGGAAGCGCTTATTTGTATGTAACGCCTTCGATGTATGCACAAACCGGAAATCATAATCTAAAAGTTACTGCATCTTCGGCAGGAAGAACTGAACACATAAATTTTAATGTGGAGGTGCCTGAATGTAACGGATTAAGTCTGTCTTCGATTAATGAAGAACGAGCAGTCTGCTCGGGAACAACCGGAGATTTCACTTTAAATTTAAACAACGACGGAAGATGGACCGAAACATATGATATTATGTTGTCGGGCGAAGCCGCACAATGGGGAAGCATTAGTAAGAATTCAATGACAATCTCTTCAGGAAATAGTGAAGAATTTAATGTATATGTACTTCCTGAAAATGAAAAATACGGGGACTATTTAGTCACTGTAACCGCACAATCGAGAACTACTGACGCAGTCGTTTCAAAAGAACTGACTCTAACTTCCGAAGATTGCTACGATTTCGATTTAAGTGCATCAGAAAATTTTGCTTCATTTTGCGATAATTCCGAAGTTAAAATTCCACTAACTGTCGAAAATTTCGGCGTAGAACAAAATAATTTCGAATTAACTTTGAATGGAAAATCGTGGTCTACATTAAGCACAGACCAATTCACAATTCCCGCAAGATCTTCAAAAACTTTTGATTTAATTTTGTCTCCCGAAACAGGAGAACTTGGAAATTATCAATTTGAAGTAACTGCCAAATCAACAAATAGCGATAAACAAGATTCAACAAAAATAACGACCAGCGTATTGAGCTGCCGTAAATCAACAATGACTGCATCAGCAGATTCAGTTGAATTATGTCCGGGAGATTCAGACGTTGTTGAAATAATGTTATTGAATTCAGGTCGATTTGAAGAAACATATGCGATTAGTGCTTCAGGTATATCTTGGGCAAAATTAGATAACTCATTAGTAAATTTAGAATCTGAAGAATCAGAAACTGTTCAATTAACAATTACAACAGAGCATTCTACTGCACCAGGAAACTATCGTTCAGAGATAGTTGCTAATGTTCAAAGTATAGACGGCAAAGAATTGAAATCAAATCTGGACATAAAGGTCAGTAACCCAAATTCTTGCTACTCAATTTCTGCAGACTCAAAATCATCAGTAGACATTGGAATCGGAACAGGAACGTTAGTTCCAATAACTCTGAAGAATACTGGAGCCAGAAGTGACAATTATCAACTAACACTTACTGGAGACGCAACACAATATGCTCAAATAAATCCTGGCGCAATTTCAATCGAAGGGAATTCCGAAGAAACAGTATATTTATTTGTATCTCTACCCCGAGATGCAGAGTTAGGACTTTATGGATTAACTTTGGTAGCAGAATCAGACAGATCTTCTGTAAAAGTACCTATAAATATAATTGCAAAACAAGGAAGAGTTGACAAAATGTTATCAAACATAAATGAAGTTACTGGTCAAACTACTGCAAATATTGCGAGTGGGTTCAATTCAGTTACTGCAACAATTTCAAATTGGATTGAAAAGTCTGCAGACTGGATTAAAAATTTAGTTGTCTCTGAAGACAGTCATCTTGTTAAATACTGGTACATTTTCCCAATAATTTTGTTAGTTATGATTATATCGATGTTCCGATTCAATAATGACTCTTGGATGAAAGATTTAGAATTATTGGAGAAAGAGCTAGAACTAAAACCTAGAAAAAAGAAGAACTTAATTGAAATTTTAAGTGAGCGATGGAAAGCACATAAGAAGAAACAAAATAAAAACAAAGTCATAACGAAAACAATTTCGAAGCCAAAAAAGAAAGTTGTAGTTAAGAAAACGAAAAAATCTCAACCATCCGTTTATTGGCAAAAATTCAACAGTTGGTTAAACGAAGAAATAGAAGTTCCAACGCCAAAAAAGAAAGTTAAACCAAAACCAAAGAAAAAGCAGAAATCGCTTTGGAATGAAATTCAATTGTTTGTAAAATCAAAGCCTAAATCCAAAAAGAAAAAGGCCAAACCAAAGAAAAAAGTAGTAAAACCAAAAAAGAAAAAACCAAATGCAACTTGGCAAAAATTTATTAAATGGTTAGATTCAGAACCCATTCCAAAGAAAAAGAAAGTCAAACCAAACCAAAAAAAATCTAAAACAAAGAAAAAGAAAAAATCGCTTTGGCAGAAATTCCTAGATTGGTTAGACGAAGAATGAATTTATTAGATGACTTATTGGAAGTCAAATATACACTTGCTCAAGGGTACATAAATAATTCCGATTTTGACAATATTGAATTTGCACCAGTAAACTTTGAATTATCCAGAGAAAATATAACTGAATTTTCTAAAGAGGCAAGAGATTACCCTACGCTTGACGGAAAACCCTCTAGAGCTAGACGAGATTCAGATGGGCGATTAATAATTCGAAGACCTTACGATGGAATTGTGAAGCGATTGAGAAAAATCAACGAGCTGGACTATATGTTGGTTGGAGATAAATTAATCGATAAAGAACGCATTCCTCCGGAAAAAGCAATGTTCTCATTTAGAAAATTTGAACACGAATATAGTTTGGACATAGATTTAAGGTCGGATGAGAACTTTTTATCTTTGTTAGAATCTCTATCTTCAACCAATCCAAATCCTCAATTTTTGGAATGTACTTTAAAAAAACAAAATAGATTCACTAAAGATATTTTGTCCGAGGAACCAAAATACTTAATTGATGTTACGAACAAATATTGGAATTCTACAAGCAATAAACATTGTTGGTTCTCTGTTTTTTACATATCGGATTCAAAAAACGAATTAAAGCAAAACATAGTCGATAATCTAGACAAAACTTCTCGAAGAAGACGAGAAAACTATTTAATCGATAAATTGATGGCAGAAGACGCTAAAACTTCACTTCCATAAAGTCTCTGGCCATACTTAGCTTACCTTTGAATACAGATTTTGCTTCAGATTCTAGCTCCTTTGTTGAACGATATCTTTGACTAAAGTGAGTCAGAACTAGATGATTAACTTTAGCTCTTTTACCTAATTTTGCCGCCTCTTTAGTCGTCATATGACCACCTTTTTCTGCAGAATTCTTTATTTTGTTTGAAAAAGTTGCTTCGCATAGAAAAACATCGGCGTTTTTTGCTAAATCAACAATTTGGTCGCAATAGGCTGTATCTATAGTAACTGCAAATTTTTTACCAGATTTAGCATATGTGGTTTTTTTCCAACTGATTTTTTTTCCGTCAATTACGATATCCTTTTTCATAGTTAAGTCTCTGAGAGAAGGATGTTTTGTTTTTACTCCCAATTCGCTTAAAATATTAGTATCAACTCTTAGTTTTTCTTTTTCTTCAAAAGCATAACCTAGACACGGTATAGGGTGGCTCAACAATACGGCACTAACTGAATAGTCATCATTTTCAAAAACCGTAGTTACTTTTTTCGGAGTTAATTCTTTGATATCCAGTTTGTAACTTAATCTATCGGATTCATATGCTTTCATAATAGCAGTTAATTTCTTCTTTGTTCCAATCGGACCGTAAATTTCGAGTCGAGAAGTTCTACGATTCATACCCATGCTCTGTAACAGTCCCGGAAGACCTAAAACGTGGTCTCCGTGCCAATGAGAAATAAAGATTTTAGTTATCTTCTGAGGATTTTCATTTGATATCCTGAGCTGTCTTTGTGTTCCCTCTCCACAATCAAATAATAGACTTTCTCCGGAATAATTCAACAGATTTGCAGTATGATTTCGAGTTCGTGTCGGAAATGCCGAAGATGTCCCAAGTATCCTCAATTTCATAATTGAATAACTTTTTTAATGTATAAAAAGGTAATTTTTTAATGGAATCAGGAAAACTTGTAGGCGATAAAACAGTTTTAGAAACCACAAACTTACATACAAAGAATTTTGGAACTGTCGAATCAGGAAAACTAGTGTTGAGCTCAGAAGAAACTCTTTTTCTAATCGAGAAAAAGAAAATTGATATTGGTTTATCTTTTACTGTTACTCTAAAAAAACTATCTCGAAAACAAAGAAATTTAGCTGAGAGATTTGCAGTATATCGAGATATGCGTTCTAAAGGATATATTCTAAAAAGCGGGTTGAAATTCGGTTGCGATTTTAGAGTATATGAGAAGAAAAAAGACCACGCAAAATGGCTTTTGTTTGTCACCAAAGATTCAGAAAAACTTCAATGGAAAAACTTTTCAGGGATGGCGAGAGTTGCAAACTCAACAAAAAAGAGCGTATTGGTTGCAATTGTAGATTCTGAAAACTCTCCAACATATTTTGAAATTTTCTGGAAGAGAGTATAATGGAATTTGTTGGGTGGGTATGCACAAACTGTAAGCGAGCATTAAATTCAGGAAAACAAAAATTTCAACACGATTCTCGAGTAAAGTGTTATGGTTGTAATAAATCCACAAAACTATCCGGAACAATTCACTCGAAGATTTCTAGAGATTCCCTATTAATAACTGAATGGGTCAAAGAATATAATTCTACCAAAGGTTAAGTCTAAAATGATTATCTTTTAACCATTGTTTATACAGTTTATAATTTGGACACATTTCTTCAACATGTTTCCAAAATTTCTTTGAATGATTCATCTCCAATCGATGACACAATTCGTGAATTACAATATATTCAATCACTTCTGGCGGAGCCATAGCAAGTTTCCAATTAAAATTCAAATTACCTTTATTGGAGCAAGAAGCCCAACGTGTTTTCTGAGCTTTGATAAATATATTATTGATTTTAAATTTATCATCAGTATTATGTAAATCAACTAACCCTTCAACTATTCGGCGAGTTTCATTTCGATAAAAATTTTCATTTATTGGACCATCAATTTCTTTACCTAAGTGCAAATACGTGTTTCGGGCAGATTCATATTTCTTCCAATTATTTTTTATCCAAAATTTCTTTTTCGCAATGAACGCCTCAATAAAGTCTTCAGGAATTTTTTGTCCTGCATTTATCCTAATTCCGTTCTCATCAACTTTTATAGAAACAGATTTGCTACTAGTCCAATTTAAGGTATAAGGAATTCCAAGATTCTCTAATGATTCCATTTAGAATGGCAAGAACGACTGAAGATACGGCCAGATGAATGGAGATAATGCAACCAGAACTCCAATAATTAAACTATGTGGCCATCTTTCGTGTGTACCTGGACCCCTTGCTCGAGAGAACACAGCGGATTTCGCATGTACTACAACCATGGCAATTAGACCCAGCAAGAATAACATAAGGTATTGGTTAGATAAGAAACTAGGTAATCCTAAACCAACCACGAAATCAATATTTAATGCGGCAAAAGTTAGAGCAATAACATAAATCATTGAAGAAAGACCGTGCATAATTGTGGACTTAGCGTCTCCTGAAAGGTCAGTTATCATAAATATAATATCAATCGCACCAACTATTACGCCCCAAACGACTGCGCCAAGGATTTCTAAAGCCATACGTTAGTTTAGTTAGCGTCCTATATAAAATTTTCTCGGGCAAAGAAAGTCTTTAATATCCTCCTCCGTAGGTTAATTATGGTCGATATTTCTGCATTTATTAAGAAAAACGGACTAATCTGGGGTCCAGAACCCGAGATATATGAAGGTATTGCAGGTTTCTATACATATGGACCGCTAGGTAAGCTACTCAAAAATCGAGTAGAAAACCAAATCAGAACCACCTTTTCAAAATATGATTTGTGGGAAGTTGAGACGCCACTAATTGCACCAGAAGTTGTTTGGGAAGCATCAGGACACCTTGGCGGATTTACTGACCCATTAATTAAAGATGAGAAAGGCGGATTACATCGAGTCGATAAATTAATTGAGGAACAACTTCTAAAAGATGGAAAAAACCCTGATGAGTTTAATATTGGAAACATGAGCAATAAAGAATTATTAAAATTCATTAAAGACAATAAAATTTCTGCACCAAATGGAAGACAACTTCAGGAAAAAATCGTAGATCACAATTTAATGATGGAGACCACTGTTTCAACTGAAACTCGAGCATTCAATCGTCCAGAAACCGCAACACTAACTTATTTACCATTTAGAAATTATCATGAATATTTCCGTAAGAAAATGCCGTTCGGTGTGTACCAAATTGGAAAGGCTTTCAGAAATGAAATATCTCCTCGAAATAATGTATTGAGAGGAAGAGAGTTTACTCAGGCAGAAGGACAAATTTTCTTACACGAACATCAAAAGAAAGAGATAGAATTATCTGAGGAAATTCTGGACATGGAATTACCTTTCTGGTCATATAAAATGCAGGATGAAAAGAAAAATTGGAACAAAATTTCAATCAAAAGTGCTCTAAAGAAAGGATTAATCAAATCGCGAGGATATGCTTATTCCTTGGCGATTTCTTATGAGTTTGTTAAAAAATTAAATATCCCTGAAGACCGAGTTAGATATAGACAACACAACCCGAATGAATTGGCGTTCTATGCAGAAGACGCATGGGACTTAGAAGTCAAGACAAATTCTCAAGCATGGGTTGAAATCGCAGGAGTTCATGACCGAAAAAATTACGATTTAACTCAACACCAAGGAAAATCAAATACAACTTTAAAGGCAGATGGAGAAATACCGCATATTTTAGAAATAGCTTTTGGGACAGATAGAATCACATATTCTCTAATTGACATTTTTGCGACAGAAGAAAAAGTTGACAAGGATTCAAGAGTAGTATGGAAGATTCCAAAAAATCTAGCACCGGTCCGTTTCGCAATTTTTCCACTTCAGAAAAAAGATGGTCTTCCTGAAAAAGCCCGAGAAATATTTGATAAACTTTCTGAAAAATACCAATGTATCTATGATGAGTCTGGTTCAATTGGAAAAAGATATCGTCGACAAGATGAAAGAGGTACGCCTCAATGTATAACTGTGGATTACCAATCTCTTGAAGACGGAACCGTAACACTCCGAGAAAGAGATAGTATGGAACAGAAAAGAATAAAAATTAAAGACCTAAATTGAACAGATGTTAGTTCGAATATTCGGTCTCGCAGATTTATTGGCGGCATTATTTTTATTATCAGTAAGTTTTGATAGTGCATTCCTAAATATTGTTTTAAAATCATTAATGGTTATTCACTTATACAAAGGTCTAATCAGTTTTTTCTAAACTTCAAAATCAACTTTTTGTTCTTCAGTCTCAGAGTCCTTATTTTCTTTCAACGCAGCCAGATATAGATAATCTGAGAGTCGGTTCAAATATTTCAAAAGAAATTTATTTATTGCTCTTTCTTGAGCAATCTTAACTACTGATCGCTCTAATTTTCTTGAAAGTGTCCGAGACATATGAATCATTGAAGCAATCTCAGATCCACCTGGTAAGACAAAACTAGTTATCGGCCCAACTTCGTTTTCAAGGTATTTACACATCAATTCAATTCTCTCGAGATGTCTTTCTTCAACCCTCTTTGTTCTGTGCTCATGAGTTGTACCTAAAGGAGTAGCAATGTCTGCACCAACAACAAACAATTCATTTTGTATTTTTTCAAAATCTTCCCGGTATTTCTTTGACTGAATTAATCCGATAAATGCATTAAGTTCGTCAGAAATTCCAATTGCTTCGATAGTTGTAGAATTCTTTCCAATTCTTGTTCCGTCAAACAACGAAGTGTCACCGTTGTCACCACCTTTTGTAGAAATGCTCATATTATGAACAGCCGCTAGTTGCACCACAGACGTCGCACAATTCACATGCACCATTTCTTCGCATCATCATTGCGCCACATTCTCCACACTTACTTCCAGTGTAACCCATGGCTTTTATCGCGTCATCTGGTTCTCCCTCTTCTGCTAAAACTTCCGGAGTTCCTGTAGCAGCAAGTTTTGTTTGGATAATTTGTTGAGAATATTCTCCCTTTAACACATCTTCAACTTTTTTCAGAATAGGATGGTCCTTCCATTCAGCAAAACATTCATCAATTAGTTCTTGAGTATTGTGTCCACGAGATAAAGAAAAACTTAGAGTACTGCTTATGAAATCTAATATCTCTTGGTTACTAGGAGTTGTTTTCGGCATAACTAATTTAAGTTTGATTAGCTTACCTGCTTCACTTACACTCGTATGTACATAAAGATCTTGCGGACCTACTTTGTGATGATTAATCATTTCAACAGTTTGAACATCTAATTTAGTATTTTTACCACCCTCGGCGGCAACTTTCTCATTAAATATATCTTCAAGTTCAGAATTAATTCCTGATGTGGATGACAACGGTTGACTCAATTTACTTTCGTCTCGATAAAGTGCAACTGCTTTAATCATTAATTTCCAACTATCATAATATGCAGATTTAATATCTTCAATGTTAACTTCTCGCGGCATATTGATTGTCTTACTAATTGCACCTGAAATGAACGGTTGAGCAGCAGCCATCATTTTCAAATGACCCGCATGATGGATGTATCTTTTTCCGCCCTTACCACACTTATTTGCACAATCAAAAATTCTATAATGATCTCCTTTAAGGTGAGGTGCACCTTCAATTGTCATTGTTCCGCAAAGATATTCGTCTGCAGCAGAAATTTCTTCTCTACTAAATCCCAATAAGTTTAACATATTTAAATTTGGGTTATTTAATTGTTCATCTGTTAATCCTAGTTTAGTTTTACAAAATTCTTCTCCAAGTGACCACTTATTGAAAATGAATTTAATTTCGAAAGCAGTTTTTGCTTCCTTTTCAAGCGCATCTAATTGTGTTTGTTCAAATCCTTTTTCAGTTAATGTTTTGAAATTAATAAATGGCGCATCTCTAATTGAACCATGTCCAACACAATATTTTTCAATGTCTCTAATTTGGTCTTCTGAATATCCTAATTTTTTCAATGAAGGTTTCACTGAATTATTTACAATCTTGAAATATCCTCCACCGGCTAATTTTTTGAATTTTACAATAGAAAAGTCCGGTTCAATACCTGTAGTATCGCAATCCATTACTAACGCAATTGTTCCAGTTGGAGCAATAACTGTAACTTGAGCATTCCGATAACCGTTATTTTGACCAAGTTCTAATGCTCTATCCCACGAAGAATGTGCTGCAGTTAACATGTCTTTCGGCACAACTTCTTGATTTAGTGCGTGAGGTAGAACTGTCAATCCTTCATACGAATCTGGTTTTGCGTTATATGCGGCCCGACGATGATTTCTAATAACTCTCAACATGTGGTCCTTATTTTTTTCATACTTCGGAAATGCTCCCAAAATAGAAGCCATTTCTGCAGATGTTGCATATGATTCGCCACACATTAAGGAAGTTATTCCGCCTGCAATTGAACGACCATTTTCCGAGTCATATGGAACAGCCATTTTCATTAAAAGTGAACCAAGATTTGCATATCCTAGACCAAGAGTTCTGAAATCATAACTTCCTTGAGCAACTTCTCTACTTGGGAATTGCGCCATCAAAACAGAAATTTCTAAAGTGATTGTCCAAAGTCTAACTGCGTGTTTAAACGCATCAATATTGAAAGTTCCAGTTTCTTCATCGAAGAATTTGGTTAGATTAATACTTGCTAAATTACACGCAGTATCGTCTAAGAACATATACTCGGAACAAGGATTGCTTGCATTAATCTTGCCGCTTGCAGGACAAGTATGCCATTCATTAATGGTCGTATCATATTGAAGTCCCGGATCTGCACTCACCCATGCACTCATTGCGATATTGTTCCATAATTTTTGCGCAGGAACTTCTTTGCAAACTTGACCGTCGGTTCGATTTATTAAATTCCAATTTGAATTTGAATCCAACGCATTGAAGAAATCATTCGACACTCGAACACTGTTATTACTGTTTTGACCCGAAACAGTTACATACGCGTCACCTTCATAATGAGTATCTAATTCCTTGAAATCCATTTTACCGATTCCTTGTTTGGCCAACTCAATGGCTCTAAGAATCATTCTCGAAGGGATATTATTGGTATGTGCCGTCCGAATTGCAGATCTTAATTTGTTATTCTCATTCAAATTTACTCCGGATTCATTCGCAATTGCTAAAATGTCATTCAAATATTTTGAGCAAGTTGCATTACCTGCCACCAATCCCGCCACCTTATCTTCTTCACTAGCTTTCCAATTAACAAAATCTTCAATTTCAGGATGATCGATATCTAGACAAACCATCTTTGCGGCTCGCCGAGTAGTTCCACCAGATTTTACTGCGCCAGCTGCTGAATCATTAATTTTCAAGAAAGACATCAATCCTGAAGAAGTACCTCCTCCGGAGAGAGTTTCACCCTTTCCACGAATTGAGGAAAAATTAGTTCCGACCCCGGAACCATATTTAAAAATTCTCGCTTCTCTCGTAACTAAATCAAAAATTCCGCCCTCATTTACTAAATCATCTTTAACAGATAAAATGAAACAAGCATGTGGTTGTGGTCGAGAATATGCATCTTTCGAATATAATAATTCTTGAGTTTTTGGATCAACATACGAATGTCCTTGAGCATTTCCTGAAATTCCGTATGCAAAATTCAATCCAGTATTGAACCATTGCGGAGAATTTGGAACAGCCATTTGATTAAGCATCATATAAGCCATTTCATCATAAAAAATTTGAGCATCTTTTGTCGAATTAAAATAATTATGAGTTTTACCCCAATGTGTCCAACATCCAACCATTCGATGAACAACTTGTTTTATACTGGACTCCGACCCGATTTCAGGAATACCTCTTTTTCTAAAATATTTCTGCGCCAAAATATCAGTAGCAATTTGAGACCATTGACTCGGTACTTCAACATTATTTTGTTCAAAAACAACGGAACCATCGGGATTTTTAATCACCGAACTTCGCATATCGTAATTGAACATATCGTATGCAGAACTCCCTTCCTGAGTAAAATATCTCCGTACTACTAAACCGTTAGATATAGTTGCCTGTTCTGCAGTAAACTCTTTAGATTCCATGTTACGAAGTATTAATAAATTGGTTATTTCTTTTATATTCGTTTATAGTTTTAAGAAAATAGAATTGTTCCCACTATGTAAAAATAAACTTTATTTTCTCTTGAAAGTCGTGAATTCACCTGTGGGCTTAGTATAATGAATTTGAACGGTTTCTACATTTGACATTCTCGGACCATCTTGACACCACAAATACAATTCTTTTAGAAGATTTTTTGACCCCTCAGCAATGATTTCAACAGCTCCGCTATCTAAGTTCTGAACAGTTCCCACTAATCCTAATTCTTTCGCAAATTCTCTCGCATGAGCACGGTAAAATACACCTTGAACTTTCCCAGATACTAAAATTTCCGCACGTAATTCTTCCATTTTTGTTCGTTTTTGTAGACCAAAAACCCTCCAATCAGTAATGATCCAAAGTATAGGCTTATATTTCCCGCCAATATTTTTGCACCGTCAAACATACCAAACGGTATCATATTGATGACCATCAGAATTAAATTTATCTTTTTGGACATTATCCAAGCATGATTATATTTTGGCCATTTCTTGCTCAATAGTGCCCATTCAGATAACCAATAAAGTCCGAAATTTGCCGCCGGACCGGCCAATGCTAGAACCGCAAATTTAGCGGGATCTGCAACTGCTAAAGTGCTTACAACAAATGCTGGAACGAAGAAAATAATCGGAGACCGAATATATCTCAAAATTACTCCGATACCTAAACCCATCACACTAATATGTAAAACTGAATCAAAACCATAAAATAAACCGACGAATTTATGTCCAAATTCATGTAATAAAACTGCTGGCGTGGCAATCATTGCTGCATATTTTATATCTCCCCAACTATCTCGAGCAAAATATCTTGATAATTCATCTCGAGGTTTTCTAACAAATCCTGAAAAAATATATCCCATTGCAAAGGTCAAAATCGCTATATCAATAAGCTCTTGTCCGGAAATTATCGCCATACTCAACTCTACCTCTACATGCTTAAATAACTCTCGATTCCAAAGAAAAACTTTATAAAAGCACTTCCCAAGCATAATTATGTCCATGTATAAATACGTAAAGACGCTTTGGAAAAAACCAAAAGCACATTTTGGTACTGAGGCTTGGAAAAATTGGCTTGTAGAACTTAGAAGTCGACCAGCTTTTGAGCGAATTGAAAAACCAACTAGATTAGATAGAGCTAGAGCTCTTGGATACAAAGCAAAACAAGGTATTTTTGTAATTAGGGGGAGCGTTCCAAAAGGAACAACTAAGCGACCTAAATTTACAGGTGGACGAAGACCTAAGAGATACACTCGAAGAGGAACTCCTTCAAGAAGCAAGCAATCAATAATTGAAATGAGAGCTTCTCGAAAATATCCAAACTCTGAAGTTCTTAATTCTTACTGGGTTGGTGAAGACGGTAAACGAGTATGGTACGAAATTATCATGGTTGACCGAGACCATCCTGCAATCAAATCCGACAGAACTCTTTCATGGATTACTACAAAAAAGAACAGAGTTTCTCGAGGACTAACTTCTTCTGGAAAGAAATCTAGAGGATTAGTCCGGTAAAAGTTTTTAATAGATTTTCGTATATCTATTTAATGAGTCGTTATGAACGGAGCATCGAAGAAATTACTGACATTCTCGACGCGGCTCTCGAATCTGGAAAAGCATTTTGGTCAATTGAAGTTGGATCGAGAAATGCTCGAAA
>Ga0208408_1000059_pt1 | contig 81227 bp, 80 predicted proteins | sample ETNtaG_4_FD_185776 | JGI IMG/M metagenome (GOLD analysis project Ga0208408, IMG submission 185776) | Marine microbial and viral communities from oxygen minimum zone, Eastern Pacific Ocean - ETNP201406SV67 (SPAdes) (version 2) | ecosystem: Environmental > Aquatic > Marine > Oceanic ... | reverse complement strand
TCTCCATGGTCATCATGGTCATCATGGTCATCATGGTCATCATCGTGGTCATCATCGTGGTCATCTCCATGTTCGTCATGATGTCCTAGCTCAACTTCAGAACTCAATAACCCCAAAGTAGCATTAATAGTGAATTTATCACTTAGTCTAAATTCACCGCTTGATTCAGAACCATATTCATAACCTGAGTCAGCATTTGTCTTAAAAAAGGCAAACGCATTAGGATTCATTGGATCTAACTGCTCACTTGTTTCATAAATATGAGCATCATGCTCTAGATAAAATAGAGAACTTGATAATTTGATATTATCAGTATACCATCTTATTCCAGTAGTAATATCATAGTAAGTTTCTTGATCATATGTTTTTTCATCACCATCCAAATATGGATTTTGATTTATACCTCCAGGATGATATCCTTCGGCATAATAAGCAAACCAGTGAAGGTTTGGAGCTGGATGTAATTCATAAGAAACTTTATATGAATTTTCAAAATCACCCATAATATCAAAGCTTCCACCTTGATCATTGAAATCATGATATGTCATATCTCTGGCTTCTGATCTAAAGGCTAAAGAAAGCGATGAATCATTTTTAAAGTTATATGCAACTTCACCATATGCAGACTTTGTCACAATGTCATAACTAGAAGATAGGGCTGTACTAGAACCTCCAAAAAGATATCCTACAGCATTAGTTTTCTCTTCATAATTAGATTGATATAAACCAATCACATAGTCTATTCTATTGTCATCAGCAGGATTTGATCTTAATCTGAAGTCTACAGTTCTTGTATCAATATCTCTATCAAATGAATCAAAGAAGTCATAGGTGCTAGCATCAAACTCAAAGTGATCATCATGGTCGTCGTGATCATCACCGTGGTCGTCTCCATGGTCATCATCATGATCTTCATAATCAAGCCAGAAACTATAATTTCCCCAATCTGAGTCATAGCTCTGCAATGTTTCATTGTTTGACATACCAATATTCAAATCAGCAAAACCCTCACCAAGGTCATAAGTATAGTCAGCTATAAAAATCTGTGATTTTTGACTATCTTTACCTGGATTGTCTGAATATGTAATATTGTCAGTATTATTATCTGGAGACCAATTATCATACCCATTGTCAAAATCAGAGTAAATCATTGTATACTTTTGCGTGATATTATTATCGCCACCATCTTTTAATAGTTTTGCTCTAAATGATGTTTCATCTCTATTTGCTGATGCATAACCACCTAAAGCAGCATTTTCTTTATATCCATCAGAAACATTAGAGTGACCTACTAATCTTAGCTTCCAACCGCTATCAAGAGGTAAGTTGTAAACTAATCCATTGGTAAAAGTATTGTATGAACCAAACTGTGTCATCACATACCCTTCTTTTTTATCTGTTGGATCGTTGGTTTTGAAATTAATCAAACCAGAAGATGCGGCTGCGCCAAATAAACTGGTTTGAACACCCATTAATACTTCTATTTGCTGCATATCAAACAAAGGTGTGATCATACCAAGCTCAGATAAGTCCATTCCATCCAACACTAATCCTACATAAGTACTTGGAGGACCTTGATCCGCATATCTGCTGGTAGACCCTTCTCCACGTATCTGAAAATATCGTGGCCTAGATGTTCCACCTGCATAATTTAGATTTGGAACTTTTTGTATTAAGTCGCTGAAATGTTGTCCCTTTCTAACTTCTAACTCATCATTAAAGATGATTGCTGAACTAGCTAAATCACCTTCATTGACTTTACGAAGCGATGACATAACTCTTACGCCCTCCAGCGATACAGCTTGACTAACAAGCTCGAATCTTAAAGGTTGGATATTCCCATCTTTTAAATCAAGATTGACAACTGCGTTTTTATATCCAATAACAGATACTTGAACTTTTCCGCCTTCAGAAAGGCTAAGTACAAATCTTCCACTATCATCAGTGCTAGTTCCAGCAATGGTTGTTCCGCTATTATCAAGAACAGATATATTAGCATCCTTTAATGGAAGGCTTGTGCTTTGATCAATGACAAGTCCTGTAATTGTTGATTGAGCAAACGCAATGCTCATAAATAATAATGTTAAAATAAAATTTTTCATTTTTTTCTCCTTAAAAATACGTTTAATAAATTTGATACTTCTTACAAGTATCAATAAGATAATTACTAAACGACAGGCGGAGACTTATTGGATATTCTATAAATTTCTTTATAAAAATATGTTTTAGAACTAACTATACTATACTCAATAAAGAAAGCTTTGTTCAATAAAGTAATATTTTCTTTAATAAAAAATTTAGTGTTACTTAATTTACAGATATCACATTCATGAATATCTTCATTTGTTAAAGATTGAATATCATGATTAAATAATTTGTTATTTGACAAATTAAAATCATGTTGATGAAACACTTGAATGCTCATAAAGAGCATCGCAATCAATGATAAGAATGATATATAATTATTTTTCTTCATTAATAAAATAATTTGTAAGTTACAAACTTATGAAACAGGAGATAACTGTAAAAGCATTTTTTTTAAGTATTCTCTTATCGATGGTACTTTCTTCTGCAATGGCATACTTAGGGTTATATGCAGGAATGACCATCTCTGCTTCAATTCCAGCTGCAATTATGTCAATGGGAATTTTGAGACTATTTCGTGAATCCAATATTTTAGAAAATAATATTGTACAGACTGCTGCATCAGCTGGAGAATCATTGGCAGCAGGAGTTATTTTTACCATACCAGCGCTATTATTAATAGGATACTGGGATACCATTAGTTACTTGGAAGTCACTAAAATTGCTATGGTAGGCGGAATACTAGGAGCATTATTTACTGTACCATTAAGACGTGCATTGATTTTAAAAGCTAATTTAAAATTTCCTGAAGGTGTTGCAACAGCTGCTGTCTTAAAAACTGGACATGAATCAGATGCCAAAAAGTCTAGTGAAAGCTTAAAATTAATTGGGTTCTCTGCTCTTATTGGAGGAATAGTGAAGCTTGGAGAATTAGCATTTGGAATTTGGTCTAGTGCTGTAGGCGGAGCAGTTGCAATTAGAGGCGCTGTTTTTGGAATGGGTGCCAGTTTATCTCCTTCGCTTGTTAGTGTGGGATATATTGTAGGAAGAAATATTGGTATTCTTGCATTTTCTGGTGGATTAATATCGTGGGCAGTAGCAATTCCTATTTATTCTTATTTCTATGGACATGAAGGGGATTCTTTATTTGAGGGTGCAAACATTATTTGGAATGCTAAAATACGTTATTTGGGTGTTGGTGCAATGGTAGTTGGTGGAATCTGGTCTGTTATCCAATTAGCAAAACCATTGATTGAAAGCATTCAATTAAGCTTGAAGACTTTAGGAGAAAATTCTGACAGTATTCCATTAGAAGAAAGAGATCTTCCTATTAACTACGTATTTATGGCTATTGTGTTAATGCTTGCTCCTATATCATTTACATATTTTGGCATTATTTCATCTTGGGGATCTGCAATTATACTATCATTGATTATGTGCATATTTGGATTTCTATTCTCTGCTGTTGCTGCATATATGGCAGGAGTCGTTGGATCTTCAAATAATCCTATATCAGGTGTAACCATTGCTACAATATTATTTAGCTCTCTATTAATAATTACTTTCTTTGATATAGACTCATCAAAAGGTGCTGCCACTGCTATTTTAATTGGCGCAGTCGTATGTTGTGCAGCTGCAATCGGTGGAGACAATTTACAAGATCTTAAAACAGGTAATATTGTAGGAGCAACACCATGGAAACAACAACTAATGCAATTAGTTGGAGTAATCAGTTCTGCATTGACACTTGGAATTGTTCTAACGCTACTACATGAAGCATATGGCATTGGAAGCTCAGACTTACCTGCACCTCAGGCAGTACTAATGACTAGCGTAGCAAATGGAGTCTTTTCTGGCAATCTAGAGTGGGGTATGATTTATGCTGGAGCAATATTAGGTGTTTTCATTATTATGTTAGATCAATATCAACTACGCAGAGGTGCAGAATTTAGAGTGCCTATATTAGCAGTTGCCATTGGAATCTATCTTCCTATAGAATTAACACTCCCTATTTTTATTGGAGGAATGCTTAATCACTTTGCTGGAAAAACTGCTTCCGAATCAGGAAAGAATAATGGATTATTACTTGCTTCAGGCCTAATCACTGGAGAGGCATTAATGGCTATATTTATTGCAATACCATTGTTCTTTAATAAGAATTACTGGCCTGAGTATGCACTGCCTTCGCCTTTAAATGATTTAGTAGGATTAGCTTTAATATTATCGATTGTTATTGGATTGTATAAAGTAGCAAAGAAATAAGTAATTAGTATCCAGATATAATAAACTCAATATCCTTCTTTGTAAGTTTCTTTGCCTGTTTCTCTGCTATAGCATATGATTTAAAGTTGCTACTTCTCACATAGTAGATCATTTTACCTCTATTCATCACTTGACTCACTTGAATATCTAATACGCCATCCTTTATTAGAGTTTCTTTAAGAATGCTGGCACTATCCTTCTTGCTGTAAGCCCCAAACTGCAAAAACCATACTTTATTTTTTTTAGCAACTTTCTTTGGTAATAATGATGGACCACTCAATTTCTTTTGGTAAACTTTCAAAGAATCAAGCTCTCCTGCAGCATTTAACGATTTGAATAACAAATCTTTTGAGATATCACTTACTAAATGTTTTGGTGCTCCCACATTAAACTCTTTAAATAAATTAGAAGCAGAAATGTATGAACCTATCGCATAATTAATTTCAGCTTTTTTCAATATTGATAACCAATAATAATCAGATTTATTATTTGATTTGATAATTTCATCATAAATCTTCATTGCTTTATCTGCGTCCATAGTATTTATAGCTTCCTGATAAAGAATTGCTGAATCTCTAGCCTGACTAAATAACATATTCATAGCACAAACTAGTATTACAGTGCTTTTAATTAATATTTTCATTTTCAATTATGTCATTACAGAAACTGGATAATGCTTTTCTTGTATCAAAACTATCCGAATCTATTTTCATTTTATTTATTCGAATTACATATGACTTATTAGAGCTCTTTGAATGGTAATTAAATCGAGGCATAAACTTATCGACTAGCTCCATAGCTTCATCTTTTTGGCTCTTTTCAAGATAAATATCAATCAACCTATTGAAAGCATAGCTATTGAATGTATCTTTTAGAATCTTCTTATATAGATTTTCTACATCATCAAATCTTTTATCGTCAAACAGTAAATGCTCAATTTTTTTGAATGCACTAACACTACCGCTTGGATTCGCTTGTGAAAATTTCATAAGATATTCCATTGCCAAGCCTGTATTGTCAACATAATGCGAGGAAAGCTCCAAATAAGATTCGCTATAAGGATTATTTACTTTGATGCTTTTCTTAAGGTAGTATAAATAATTTTTTTCGTTGTTTTTATCTTTATAGTCCATCGCAATAAAATAATTTAGTTTTGATTCATCTCTCTTCTTAATCTCTGGATAATATTTTATTAATTTCTTTTCGTATTCAAGTGCATCTTTCCATGATTTATTATCGGTTGCAATATTTTTAAGTATTCTTAAAGACCATCTATTTTTAGAATCTATTTCTAGCATTTTTTTAAACTCATCTTCTGCTCTTGCCACCTTATCAAGCTCTAAATAATCCAATCCAAGTGCTTGATGAATTTGCATTTTTAATTCTTTTGATAACTTTGGTCTAACAATAATGCTTTGATGGATTTTAGTAGCTTGATCAATATCTCTATCTCTTAGAAGGTTACCTAACAGCAAATATGCCTCGGTATTATTAGAGTCTTTAGCAATAATATCCTTTAAAATCTTAAATGCTTTTTTATGATTGTTGTCAATAATAGCTTTTAATGCTTGATTATATAGTTCAATATCACTTGGTTGTTGAGACGGTCGTCTATTGATAATATAAACAACAATCAGTATGATAAATACAGGGAGAAGATAGAGAATATTCAAGAGAGCTTACTCCTTTTCAGTAAAAGTAAACTCTTCGCCAACAGCTACATTTCGTAAGCTATCAAGCTCTTCTGAAATCTCTTTATTTGTTTTAACAAGCTTTGATATTTCTGATCGATAAGAAAAAACAGATTTTAAAGATATAAGGTATCCTATGATTACACCAATCATTGTGAATAGTATAAAAGCGAGATATCCAGGAATTTGGAATCCATTATCTTTAAAAAAGTATATTATAATTGGTTCACTATTTCTATCAAACAACAAAAAGGTTCCAGCCAAAAAACCTAAGAAAAATAGTATTTTTAGTATTCTAAACATTATGCTCCTATTATTTCTTTACCACGTAAAATTACTCCAGTAGCCTCTGTAATTTCTACAGGGATAATATCCTTAATTTTACTATGATTTTTTTCTACAATCACCCATTCATTTGAATCAGTTCTTCCAGCCCAATGATTGGTAGATTTTTTACTTTCTTTCTCTATTAATACTTGTTCAAAATTTCCAACTTTTTTCATATTGAGCTCTAGAGTGTGTTCTCTTTGCAAATTAATCATTTCATTTAATCTATCTTTTTTCACTTGCTCAGAAATGTGATTGGAGAATTGTTCAGCTCTCGTATAAGGTCTTGGAGAGTATTTAAAAGTAAAAGCTGTATTAAACTTAACTTTTTCCATCAAGTCTAGAGTTTTTCTGAATTGTGTATCAGTTTCTCCTGGAAATCCCACAATAATATCAGTGGATAATCCACAATTAGGCATAATCTCTCTTATTTTCTCTGCCATATAATAAAAGTGTTCTCTTGTATATGTTCTATTCATACGCTTTAGTACCTCATTTGATCCTGATTGCATTGGAAAGTGAACATAATTACAAATATTGTCTCTAGAAGCCATAACCTCTAATAATTCTACATTGATATCCTGAGGATGAGGTGAAGTATACCTAATCCTTTTAACGCCAGGAATATCAGAAACTGCTAATAGCAAATCAGCAAATGATTTATCTTCATACTTATAAGAATTAACATTTTGCCCTAATAGCGTTATTTCAACATAACCTTGGTCTACTGCTTTTTTCACTTCAATAACAATGTTATCAACAGCTCGACTTCTTTCTCTTCCTCTGGTAAATGGAACAATACAAAATGAACAAAACTTATTACAGCCTCTCATTATTGAAACCCAAGCATTAAACGTATCTCCTCTGTTTGGGAATATATCTTCATAGACTTCATATCTTGATAACTTAGTATCAACAATGCTCTCTTTTTCAACAAGATGTCTACTCATCAGTTTTGGAATATTTCTATAAGAATCAGGCCCTAAAATAATATCAACATATGGCTTATTTTTCAATAGATCATCTTTAAGATTTTGAGCCATACATCCAAGAACACCAATAATTAAGTGTGGTTTGGATTGCTTTATTTTATGAAGATTTCCTAAACGTGAGTGAACTTTCACTTCAGCATTTTCTCTTATAGCGCAGGTATTAAGGAAAATAGCATCGGCATCATCTAAATCTTGTGTTTTCTCTAGGCCTAAATCTATTAGTATTCCCTCAACAAGTTCAGAATCAGCCGTGTTCATTTGACAGCCGTATGTTTCAAGGACAAATTTCTTGATAGGGAGGGTTTGCATTTACTTGATATATCCTGTGAAAAAATACTTTGCAGGATCTTCAACTTTTTTATTCTTATGAACTTCATAATGCAAGTGAAATCCAGCTGCTCTTCCGCTGTTACCAGACTTTCCAAGAAGATCCCCTCTTTTAACTTTTTGACCCTTCTTCACTTCGATTTTATACAAATGAGCATAGATTGTTTCATATCCATATCCATGATCAATTTTAACATATCTTCCCCATCCAGAATCATATTGTGCCTTCTTTACAACACCATCTCCTGTTGCAATAACATCAGTATTCAAATTAACAGCAAAATCTAATCCACGATGCATCCTTCTTTTTCCATCTATTGGGTCTGTCCTATAACCATATCCAGATCCTAAATAGGCCTCTACAGGACTAATAGATGGAATATGAGAGTACATCTTTTCATTTGATTTAATTTTGTTGAAGATAGTATCGTAACTATCTTTTTCCATATTGACGCTATAGGATAAAGAATCTATTTTATCTTTTAGTTGAAATAAAATGCTCGTAGCATCCTTGTCTTCTACAGAAACTTCTTCCACTGCACCACCCTTACCTTGTGTTCTAATATCTTCACTAAGAGGTGGAATAGCAGCATAAGTTCTAAGCTCTTTATCTCTTTCTTCTATTAATAGCAATTCTTCTTCAAGTTGAGCTATCTTGTTTAAAAGTTCTTGAGATACATCGGCATATTTTGCATCTGTCTCTCTTAATTGATCCTTATAATATTGATTAGAAAATTCTAGCGAGAGATAATAATTAGCACCAATAATAATAGCTAAAATCACTGAAAAACTGACAGCGATATTTATTACTGAAAAATTAATCTGATGCAATCTGTCAGATGATAAATATTGAAAGGAAAAGAATTTTTTCTTTAGCATAACTTATTCGCTCTCTTTACTCTTTTCTTCACTATCATGATGAATAGATTCTTTTTTATCTGCAATTCTCTTTTTTATTGATACAATGTTTTCAACCAAAGCAAGATAACGTTTATCTCCAACGAAGTTAAGCACATTCTTCTCTTGAGTTTTAGCAAAGACATATAATCCCAACTTTACATATAAACTAGATAGCTTTCTTTCTAATTGTAAAATGTCTATACGCAATTTACTGTTATGGGTAAACTCTTCTGCTTTCTCTGAAGCAACAACGCTCCATTCAGAAATATTGTTTTTTAGATCTTCAAAAAATTTATTCATAGGATAGAATTTATAGATGAAAATAAATATAGCAAAGAGTTTAAGAGGACTCCCAAACTAAAGGATTAATTGGGAGCCCTCTCGTTTATTGGTAGCCAACCAAATTATCGTTGTTTTCTTATATAAGCAGGCACATCTAAGTCAGCACTTTGATCAAAATCATCAAATACTAACGTGGGACCATCTTCCGTATCTTTGTTTTCTTCAGAATATTCATCTTCTTGAAAACCTGAATCTGGATTATTTTTCTGATATAATGTCCTGTTTGGAGTATCCATAAGTTCTTCACTCTGTCTATCGTGACTACTTTGTATGCTCACTTTCAACTTTTCCTTCTGTTCAATAGGTGTGCGATTAAAACCTGTAGCAATAACAGTAACTTGAAGTTGATCTTCCATATTTTCATCAACACGTACTCCAAAAATAACCTTTACATTCTTACCTGCTTCTTCATGGATAAGTTTCATAGCAGCATTAACCTCCATGAGAGTCATATTTTTATTTCCCGTTATATTAACCAGAGCTGCTTGGGCGCCACTGATAGAGTGAGAATCTAGTAGAGGACTGCAAATAGCTTGTTGTGCAGCTAGAACAGCTCTTTCTTCTCCTCTTGCAGTTCCCGCTCCAATTACTGCATCTCCCATACCGCTCATAACTGATTTAACATCAGCAAAATCAATATTTACGTTACCTTTTTTGTTAATTAAATCTGATATACTTTTAGCTGCTTGCAACAAAATTGCATCAGATTCCTTAAAACCATCCTCAAAGGTCGTAGCATTGTCTACTACAGATATTAATTTTTCGTTCGGGACAACAATCAGGGTGTCGCAAAAATTGCGCATTGATTCGACACCATTAAGTGCTGATTGCATTTTCTTTGAACCTTCAAATTCAAATGGCAAAGTAACAATACAGACTGTTAATATCCCTAAGTCCTTACAAACTTTAGCTACAACTGGAGCTGCTCCTGTACCTGTACCGCCTCCCATTCCAGCTGTTACAAATACTAGGTCAGATCCTGCCACTAATGATGTTAGCGCATCTGTATCATGCATAATTGCTTTACGTCCGATCTCTGGCTTTGCACCTGCACCTAGACCTTTTGTTAAATCTTTTCCAATCTGAAGCTTAGTTTCGGCTGGATTACTACCTAAATCCTGAGCATCTGTATTAATAGCAATAAACTCTACTCCATCCATCCCTGAAGTAATCATTCGATTTATTGCATTACCTCCAGCACCTCCAACTCCTAGGACCTTAATCCTCGCTCTCTGGCTTGCTAACTCGTCAAATTCAAATAACATATTTAATCTCCTTTTTTATATTCTTTAATCAAAAAACCCTCTCCATATATTTGAGATGCTTTTTGTAATTGATTTAAAATCTTTAATCCCAACACTTGAGCTGCTATCTTCAACATTAAATATTGGCCATGATAAAAGGCCGATTAAAGTAGAAAGCTCTCTTCTATCTTCTAGGTTCTCTTTAAAGACAGTATTCTTGATTGATAGATACTCACACTTTGTATTCTCAAAATGTTTTTTAAATAACAGATCTAAATTCTTTACATTAGATCCACCGCCTGTAATCTTAATACCTGATCTAATATCGGATATATCCATACGCAATAATTTCAGTTCAGATTTTATTTGATCTATAATATCTTCATATCTCAACTCTGCAATTTCAGATATTTCTTTTTTATTTATACTTTTTGTTAAATCATCATTTTCTATTGGTAATTCAAAATTAGATTCAGAATCTGCAAAATCTGATAATGCAGATACGTGTTCATGTTTAATTCTTTCTGCTTCCTTGATAGACGTTTGGAGATATGCAGCTATATCCTTTGTCACAGATTTTGAACCCAATGAAATAACTTTAGAGTGAATTAGGTAGTTATCTTTATAAAGTAACATATTTGTCTTATCTGCTCCTACGTCTATGAATAAAACTCCTAAATCTTGATCATCTTTACTTAAATTGACTGATGCTGCTGCTAAACCATCAAATACTGGGTTAACATCAATACCCAAATCATCACTAAAACAATGGTCAATTTGTAACAAGTTAAAGTTCTTGATATGAATCACATGCGATTTTGCATCAATAGATCTACCTACCATACGTAGCGGATTTCTTATTAGAGATGAACCATCGATAAAAAAACCTCTTTCAAGATTGTGTAATACATATCTATCTGAAGAAACTTGAATATCAGAACATTGGGTTAATAATTTTTGCTTTGTTTGCTCATCAATCTCAAATTCTGCATTATCTTTTGATCTAATTCGAGTAGAAGAATTGATAGATTTAATATTTTTTCCAGATACTGAAACCCATGCATCATCATCGATATTGATTTTTGCATCTTTCTCCATTTTTTCAATTAAATATTCTAAGCTGCGCAACAATTCTTCCTTATCAATAATATCTCCATTATCCATACTATTTGTCTTTATAGATTGAATAGATAGAATCTCTATCTGATTATCATTGATTATTCTTCCAACCGCTCCCTTTATGCTAAAAGAGCCTAGATCGAAAGCTACCTGTATTCTATTTTTCATTATATTTCATCCACCACTATCTGTCTTTTATATCTCAAATCTATATATTTATAACTCTCTAATGTTTTCTCTTCTGGCAATACATCTGAAAAAGCATTTAAATAATTTATTTTTGTAAATATGTTATCATCCCCAAGTAAAATTTTTGTTCTTCCATTTTTTAAAATAATTTCATATTCATTGTCCTCGTTAAAAACAAACTCTGATATATTGTCGTATAATGCATAAAAGTTATCTTTTGAGTATTTAATAACGTCAATTGACTTTAGAACATTAGATGATTTAGTCTTTTTACCCTTTTCATACAATTCTTGATTGGTCTTGAAATTTGACAAGATAGGTAATGAGATTTCACAATATTCAACTGGCAAACAAATTCCTTCTGAATCGAGAATAATTAAATCATTAGCGTTTATAATAGCTAACGGCTCTCTTTCATAAATTTGAATCTCAACTCTATTAGGGAATGTTCTTGACACCTTGCAATCCTTTATATGATCTAATGCCTCTATGTTATCTTTGTAATTTCCTAGATTGGAAAAGAAGATATTCTGATTTTTTATACTATCCTTATACTCTAATAGCATTGTATCATCAAAGTAATTCACTCCTTCAATATTTACATCTTTCACAATAAACATTTGATTAAATTTGGCCCATTTAATAGATCCAAAAAGAAAGATTCCTATCAATAATAAAGATGATATTGGCTTACTAATAGAATCAAAAATCTTTATAAAATCATTCTTCATTATTCGCTCATTTCCTTAACATCAAATCCTAATAATTTTACTTCTAACTCTAAGTCAATATTGAATTTCTCTTTCACGGCATTCTTCGCTTTTTTAATAAGCGCTAACATGTCATCAGCCTTTGCACTACCGTTATTCACAAAAAAGTTTGCATGTTTATTAGAAATCTCAGCATCTCCCACTGAAAAACCTTTTAGACCTGCTTGGTCTATTAACATTCCAGCAGAATGCTTAGAAGACGGATTTTTGAATACACTCCCTGCGGAACGATAGTTCAAAGGTTGCGTATTCTTTCTTCCTGCTCTTGCTACATCAAAGTTCTCGTGAATTGATTCTTTTGGTGATTTTTTAAGCTTGAATGTTGCTGCTAACAAAATTGATTCTTTTGCAAAAGAAGATGATCTATAAGAGAAATCAATATCTTTCTTAGATAGTAATCTAATTTTATTTTTTTCATTTAGTATCTCTACAGTTTCTAAGTTTTCTGAAATCTCTCCACCCCAAGCACCTGCATTCATTATCAATGCGCCACCAAGTGTGCCTGGAACTCCAATAAGATTTTCTAATCCTTTTAAATTGTGTTTCATAGATTCTCTGATCATTTTACTTAGAATAACGCCACACTCTACATAAACCTTTTCTTCATCAATACGAATCTCTTTTAAACAATGCTTAATTGATATCACAACGCCTTTAATACCATTATCACTAATCAATAAATTTGATCCTGAACCTATAATAGTTACAGGTTGTTTATAATCCCTACCTATTCTAACAGTATCAATTAAATCTTGCTTGCTTGATGGTAAAACAAACAATTCAGCAGGACCTCCAATACCATATGTAGTATGATTGTTCATGCTTTCATTAGCAAGAACCGTTGCATTTGTCTGTTCTATAATCTTCTCTTTCAAAGAATCAATCATTTCATATTCTCGGTTAATGTATCTGCATATCTCCAAATATTACCTGCACCAATAGTTAGAATAATATCCCCCTCAGTGTAATGGTTTTTGATATCTTCAATTAAAGATTCTGTAGTAATATCAAATACATTCTCATGATTCAACTCTCTAAGATGTTCGCTGATTCTTTTTGAACTGATAGAAGGATCTAACTTTTCTCTTGAAGCAAAGATTTCAGTAATAAAAATAATGTCAGCATCAAAGAGAGACTTTGCAAAATCTTTATGGAACTGCTTAGTTCTAGAAAAAAGATGCGGTTGAAAAATTGCCAATAATCTTCTATCCCAATTACTTTTTACTGCCTCAATAACGCTCGAAACTTCTACGGGGTGATGAGCATAGTCATCAATAATAGTTATGGTCTCGTTATGTCTTTTAATATCAAATCGTCTTTTAACGCCTGAAAAATCTTTTAAGCTCTTACTAATATCTTCTATTGATAAACCCATAGTTTTACATACAGATATAGCGGCTAAAGCATTTAAGACATTATATGAACCTGGAATATTCATTGAAAATGAATAGTTCTTTCTCTCATGAATAACATCAAATGTCACTTTTCCATCACTATGGATAATATTCTTTGCCTTAAAATCAACATTGTCAGATTCTATTCCATAAGTAACTAATGGCTTATCAATCAATGGTATAATTGATGCAGCATTATCAGAATCCTTACAAATACTAACCATTCCATAAAAAGGAACTGAATTGGCAAATTGGATGAATGCATTCTTTAAATCTGCTAAGTCCTTATAACAATCAATATGTTCCAAATCGATATTATTAACTACCGCTATAGTCGGAGTAAGTTCAAGAAAACTTCTATTAAATTCATCAGCTTCAACGACAAAAGTATCGCCGGAACCTAGAACTGAGTTAGTATTTATAGATTTAACTACACCTCCTACAATTATAGTGGGATCCAAATCAGAATCTTTGAGTATTGAACCAATCATAGATGTTGTAGTAGTCTTTCCATGTGTTCCAGAAATTCCAACTGTAGAACTTTTTAACTTAGCAAGCTGTGATATCATTTGTGCTCTAGAATAAGATTGAATATCTCTCTCATCTGCTGCAACTAATTCAACATTATTCTTAGGTATAGCATCCGAGTAAACTACAATTTCCGCTTCTGATATATTTTTCTCATCATGACCGATTGCTATGACAATATCTAGCGCTCTCAACCTATCAATATTTGGTGACTCAGATATATCTGAACCTGTAATCTTAAAATCCTGGTTATGCAAAAGTTCAGCGATTCCACTCATTCCAATACCACCTATACCAATAAAATGAATCCTCTTTATACTAGAAAGCATGCAAATACTCCATAATATTATTAGTTATAACATTTACTGAATCAGGTTTGTTCATTTTTTGAATATTCTCTTTCATTGAGCTGTATACTCTATCATTTTTACAGATTTCATTGATTCTTTCTGATAATAAAGATATTGATATGTCTTTTTCTTGAATTGATAATGCTGCAAAATTCTCTTCTAAATATCTTGCATTAAACACTTGATGATCTTCTGCTGAAAATCTAAAAGGGATTAGAATAGAAGGTTTTTCAAATTTCAATATTTCAGAAATTGTCATTGCTCCAGCTCTTGAAACTATCAAATCGCATAGATCATATAAATATGGCATGTTGTCAACGAAAGATAAAACCTTAATTGATTCACTACTATAATGCTTATGTTTATCATAATGATTAAGACCTACTATCCATAAAATATTAACATCATCCAATAATTTTTGATCAATACACTCTGATATAAGCTTATTTAGAACTACTGAACCTTGACTTCCTCCTACTATCAATACGGTTCTTTTATTTGTATCTATAGATATAGACATATCTTTATGATTATGACTATAAATTGGATTGCCTGTAAAAAGAAGTTTAGTATTTTTTAGATATTTTTTTGCATTTTCAAATCCAAGAAATACCTTCATTGCACTAGAAGAGAATACTCTGGTTACTATTCCTGGAAATGAATTTTGCTCGTGTAAGAAATATGGTACTCTAAAGATTTTTGCTATTTGAAGAGGCAGGAATGAAGCGTATCCGCCTGTTGCAATTACCAAGCTAGGTCTCTTCTTTATAAAGAAACAACCAACCCTTATTAATCCAAAAAATAGTTGAAATATTAACATAAAATTTCTTCCTATTGCATATAAAGAGAAGGATCTATCAAACCCTTTAATTGGAATAAGTAGGCTGTTTATATTTTCAGAATCAATTTTTCTTGATTCAATTCCATATTTTGAACCGATATAGTGAAAGTTTTCACTTCTTATTTCTTTTCCAAGCCCATTTTTAATCGCCATTAATGGATAATAGTGTCCGCCTGTTCCTCCTCCGCAAAAGATAATTGTCTTGTTATCCATCAACTCGAAGTCTCCATTTTTTCACTTTAAATTTTCGCTGTGCTTTGCTGATATTTAGCAAAATTCCAACCATTAATAAATTGATAATTAATGAAGAACCTCCATAACTAATAAATGGAAGTGGGACGCCTGTTACTGGAAGAATATTAATTGCCACACCAATATTTATAAGAGCATAGAATGTAATACTCAAGCCAAAACCAACGGAAAGAATAATACCAAAAATATCATTTGATTTTTTGGAAATTTGAATAGCTCTAAATAATATGATAGTATAAGCTAACATAAATACACTTGTTCTTATAAAGCCTAATTCTTCTCCAATAATAGCAAAAATAAAATCAGTATGAGTCTCTGGTAAATATGAGTGCTTCTGTATACTCTCTCCTATACCCATACCAGTCAATCCTCCTTGCTTTAAGCCAATAAGTGCTTGACTAGATTGATACCCCATACTTCCTGCTGAATTAGGATCAAGAAAAGAAAGAATTCTGCCTAATGCATAATTCTTACTGTTTACAATGAAAATAAGAATTGCTCCTACCGATAAAACTCCTACAGTGCCTATCTGAGGAAATGATACTCCGCCAATAAATAACAAAGCAAATACAATACTTAGCAAAATAAGTGTTGTGGAATTGTCTGGCTGAATGATAATCATGAAACATATAGGTAAGATACAGGCAAATGGAATTACAATACCTTTAACAAATTGATCCATATATTTATAGTTTCTATCTATATAATCAGCTAGAAATAGAATCACTGCAAATCTTGCTAAATCAGACGTCTGAAAAGATATTGGACCGATAGATAGCCATCTACAAGAGTCACCATCGCAGCCTTGCATGCTTGTATAGGCTAGCAATAGAAATGAGCCTACCATCAATATTGGAGCAAGATATTGCAATCTTCTATAGTTAAAATGAGATGCAATAAGAAATACAGCTATTCCTGGAATAAATTTCAATAGTTGATTCTTTAAAAAGAAAATACGTGAAGCTCCATCAGTAATCTCAAGAGATTTTATCCAGCTAGCACTAAATAAAATGAATAGACCAAAAACTATCAATAGTATAACTGTCCACAACAACCATTTATCTTGTTTTCTTTCTTTTATATTCATGAATAATGCCTTTCTACTATATTCTTAAAAAAATCCCCTCTTTCTTCAAAATTTCTGAATTGATCATAGCTAGCACAACCTGGAGACATTAAAACAGAATCTCCTTTTTCTGCTAAATCAATTGCATAATTAATAGCTTCATCAAATTTTTTAATCTTCTTTACTTCTAATGAATCTGATAGTGAAGCGCATATATCATCCGATGCAACACCATATGCAATTATAGATTTTATAGAATCAGAATATTGTAAAATGTTTGAAAAATCAGAATCCTTAGGAAGACCACCCATTACTAGAATAATATTACTATCTATAGAATTAATTGCTACTTCAACAGATGCAATATTTGTGGCCTTAGAATCATTAATGAATCTGATACCATTTATTTCTTTAAATATCTCAAACCTATGACGCAATCCTTCAAACTCTCTTAAAGACTCAAAAATTTCCTTATCATTCAATCCTAAATAAGAACCAATAGTAGCAACACCTATAAAATTAGAGACATTATGTATTCCAGATATTTTGCAGTCATCTATTTTAAGAATCTCATCACTATTAGATGATTTTATTTCTCTATTATCTAAATGAAATCTGCTAAATTTTTTATCTAAAGAGTAAGACATAAAGACTCTATCTATCTTCTCTATTTCATCGCATAGGATACTGTCGTCATGATTATAGATTATTAGATCATCATGGGTCATATTTTTGAAAAGACCCATTTTTGAATTAGAATAGTCTGAAAAATCTTCATATCTATCTAAATGATCTCTTGAAATATTTAAAATCATTGCTATATCGGGCTTAAAAGTATCAATATCGTCAATCTGAAAACTAGATAATTCCAATATGCAAAAATCAGTACTGGAATCTTTAGATTTGTTTTGTTGATATATAATTTCTGAGAATGGATTACCTATATTCCCGCTTTTTACAACATTAAATTCTTTCTTTAGTACATTATAAAGGCATGTTACAGTTGTTGTCTTCCCATTAGTTCCTGTTATAGCAATGATTTTTAGCTCCGACAATCTATAGGCAAATTCAATTTCGCTTATCATCTCTAGATTATTATCCAGTATTTTATTAATTATTTTTATATCACTTGGTATGCCAGGTGATTTTATAATTAAGTCTGAATTAAGGATTTTATTAGAATGATTGCCCAACTCTATATCAATACCTATCTCTCGTAATTCTACTAAATATTCATCGCTAATATCTGATTTGCTGTCTGACACAAACACATTTGCACCAAAAGAAGAAGCTAACTTTGCAGCCCAATATCCGCTAACCCCCAATCCAAGAATTCCTATATTCATTTGATTGATATTCATGATTTTATCTCTGCTTTTAATATGCATATAGATTGCTTAGGTATCTTGTCTCCAGCTGGAATAGACTGAAAGACTACTACTCCATTTCCTGTTAATTGAGGCTTAATACCTTTCTTATTTAAAATTGAATATGCCTCCATAACACTTTTTCCATATAGGTTTGGCATCTCTACCATTGCTATATTTTCTGATTTTTTAATATTCTTTTGAATTAAAATTGGATCAGATTTTTTATTTTTTTTCCTTTTATTATTCTTATTATTTGTTATTCCTGAATCAATATTAATGATGCGTTGCATCACAGACTTAAATACTGGAGCTGCAGACATTGATCCCCAATGATAATTGCTAGCAACGGATGCGCCATCAATTATAATTAGTCCTAATAATTGAGGATTCTCTTTTGGAAAAAACCCTATAAAGCTAGCTAAAAATTCTGATTCTGAATATTCGCCATCAATAATTTTTTTAGATGTACCTGTTTTTCCAGATATATCCCATCCAGACAATTTCGCTTGTTTGCCGCTACCATTTTCAACTGTATAAGATAGCATATCTTTCAATATTTCTGCATCTGACTGTGATAAAATTCTCTTTCTCAATCTTTGTTCGTTCTTTAGAACTGTATTGTCACTCTTTTTAACTTCATCAACCATATATGGTTTCAATAAAAAACCTCCATTTGCAATTGCTGCATATGCCATGGCAATTTGTATTGGTGTAACAGAAACTTCATAGCCTATAGGAACGCTATGCATCGATGATAAGCTCCATTTCTTAGTTTCATAAACTGTCCCGCTCTGCTCTAAATTTGGATTGAAACCGGTTTTAGATCCAAATCCAAATTCTTTTGCTTGCTTGTAGAGCTTATCGCGCCCTAAAGATTCAGCAATTTTTATTGTACCTATATTGCTTGAATAGGCTAATATTTCTTTAACAGTAAGAACTGAATGTGGCTCTGAATCTTCAATCATTTTTATGTCATGAAAATTATATGGTCCTTCAACATTGTATTCATCTTTAGGATTGATATCGTTCTTAAGAGCTGCTGCTATAGTAACCACCTTAAAAGTTGAGCCAGGCTCTAGGGTGTCTAGAATCAATCTATTTTTTTGATATTCTACTTCAAAATCTTGTGGATTGTTTGGATCAAAATCAGGAACGCTAACCATAGATACAATTTCTCCTGTTTGAGGATTTAATATCAATCCCATAGCAGAAGATGCTTCTGTCTTTTCTACTTGATCAATTAATTCTTCTCTTAGTATTGCTTGGTATTCCTTATTAATAGTTAAATAGATATCTGAGCCATTTTCAGGAGCCTGATATGGTAAAGTTGGATCAGTGATACGTTTACCCAATCCATTTCTTTTGAAGACTCTAGATCCTGTTTTAGGTTCTAGATATTTATTGTATTGATACTCTAATCCCGAAATTCCTATATCATCCACATTGGTAAATCCTACAATCTGACCAAATAAGTTTTCTTCAGGATAATATCTCTTATGATCTTGATTAATAACCAATCCATCACCATACTTTAGCTTTAATTCTTGGCAGTTCTTTATGGTCTTTTTTTCTAAAGGTATGTAAGATTTCCCGCTATTATATTTATCAATATAAATACCTAAATCAGTGCCAGTACAATCTGATAAATCTTTTAAAAGAATATCTTCATTAATAATCTTATTTGGACGTACTCCAATATTGTAGAAAGTTAAATTCTGAGTAATATTATTTCCTTTTACATCAAAAATATTTCCTCTTTTACCTTTAACCAATTCCTCTCTAATGCCTTGGGGCTTATCAATACCTTCTATAACTTGAAGCGTAAAAAGCTCGACAAAAAACAATATCCAAACTGACATAACTAGGAAGTTTATGATCCTAATTCTATTTTTAAATTTTAAATAATTTTTAGTCATTGCTTATTTTTACGATAAGTGTTTCTGGTTGACTGTATACCAGTCCAATTTTCTTTGCTTTTTTTGAAATAACATCTGCTCGCTTCATCTTCTCTACTTCATTGATCTTGAGCGTAAGATCTTCACTTAGCTGAGCTAATGTTTTTCTATTAAAATCGATACTAGACTGAGTTTTATCTATCTCTATAAATGCAGCTAAGTATAAAGCGATGGTTGCGATTGTTATAACAAACATTGCACTCCATTTTATATTTTCTCTTTTCTTGATTTGAGCTTTTGTTAGTCTTTTCTTTCTAACCAATCTTCTCTCCTACTCTCATTTTTGCACTTCTGGATCTTCTATTATCTGATATCTCTTGATCTGTTGGTATAAAAGGTTTCTTGGATAATACTTTTAGTTCTTTATTTAATTTTAATGCCTTGAATTTGTGTTTTACCATGCGGTCTTCCATAGAGTGATAACTGATAATAACAATTCTACCGTTAGGTTTAAGAAAATTCATAAAATCGTTTAAGAATGATTCTAAGTGCTCTAATTCATCATTCGTTTTGATGCGAAGCGCTTGAAAAATTCGTGAATATGTTTTAATACGATATTTGTAAGCTGTCATTCGACTAATAATTCTGACTAATGTTTCTGCATTTATTTCTTCGTTAGATTCCTTTATAGCTCTAGCAATTCTAAAAGAATTCCTTTCTTCCCCAAATTCATTAAAGATATCCGTAAGCTCTTTAATAGATGAACTATTAATAATTTCTTCTGCTGTTAACCCACCATTGGTATCATCAAATCTCATATCTAGAGAAGAATCATATCGATGCGAAAATCCTCTTTGATTATCTTCTAGTTGGAAAGAAGAAAGGCCTAAGTCTAAAAGTATGCCATCAAACTTCTTTATGTTAAGTTTTTTACAAGCATCATCTAAATTTGTATAGCTAGAGTGAATTAATTCAAAATTATCAAATATACTTAGTCTTTTTTTTGCAATTTTTATTGAATTGGAGTCTCTATCAAAACCAATTAGAAATCCTTTCTTAATATGTTCAAGAATTTTAACTGAATGACCCCCAAGCCCGATGGTGCCATCAACATAGATTCCATCTTCTTTGATATCTAAATTATTAATTGATTCCGTCAGCATAACTGGATAATGGCTATAGCTTTCTGACAGAATTGAGGTCATCAGATATTGACCCTCTTGGAAAGTTCTTCATAGGCTTCCTCATTAATATCTTGCTGAGAATCTAATTCATCTAATGTATGGTTGTCCCATACTTCAATCTTATTTAAAACGCCTATAATAGTTATATCTTTTAGAATATTCGCATATTCAATTAAGCTTTTTGTTAAAATTATTCTTCCCTGTTCATCTGAAGATACTATTTTCGCATGTCTTAAGTGATTTCTTAAGAAAGTACGATTTGTTCTAGAAAGCGAAGAGAGTTGATTCAATTCTTTATCAATCTTCTCCCATTCACCTATGGGATATATCCAAATACAAGGATCAATCCCTCTTGTAATAACAAACTTATTTTTATCTGACTTATGAAGTTGTTTTCGAAATGTTGCAGGGATATTGATTCGATTTTTTGAATCAATAGCAAAGTCATACTGTCCTGTAAATGTATATTGGCTACGCATAATAAACGGTAATTAAGGGAATTTAACCCACAATTCACCACTTATCTTAATATGTATATAGCATCTATGTCAATAAGTTTGTTATAAATAGATAAAAAATGGTGAAAGAAAATGAATTAGAAAAAACAGATCTAAAGACTATCTATCTTTTTGGTATATATTTTGTAATAGAAACAGAAAGAGGATCTGATATAAGATCTATTCTTACTGGAAAGTCATTAACTATACTATCAGAGAAGTCTCTAAAGATGTCTTCAGAGAAAAATACAAACTCAAAATTTGCTGTATTTGCTATTAAGAATGATCTATTATCTCCATTCCAAATCTCAGAGAAAGAACTTGATTGATTATTATTACCCTCATCAAATACAAAATATTCTTTTGCAGAGATTTCATCTGAATATTTGATATAATTTTCATTATTCGATTTGAATCGAATAGTTATTGGAAAAACAAAATCTTCTTCGCTTAAAACTTCCTCAGTTCTTACAACATATAAGTTGTCTAAAAGAGATTGGGACATTCTTAATTCGTTCTCTTTATCAATATTAGAAATATCAGATGAATTATTAAGTAGAAAACTAAGTAAGATTAAAATTAAAAATCCTGCTAAACCAATCAAAATATTTGGATTAATAGTTTTTTTGGTATTAATAATATCAACAAACTTTGGACTTTTATTCTTATCTAATGTTTTTTCTTTTCTATGTTTTGGTTTTGAATCAGAGCTTTTCTGATTAAGGAAATCATCTAATTCACTCATACCCTCGTCAAGGTCCACGCCAATCTCTTTAAGATATGCTTTAAAAAATAATCTGACATATACTGGAGAAATCTCTGAGAATTTTCCTGATTCCATAGCCTTAATACTATCAACATCTATTTTTGTTCTACGTTGAATATCTTCAAGCGAGATCTTATTCTCTAGTCTAAAGCGCTTATATCGTGAATAGAAAATCATAGGGTGTCTATTATCTTTTTTATCTTACTCATTTCGAATTTCTTCAAGGGAAAACCTACAATATTATTGTAACATCCGTCAATATGTTTAATTAAAATATTTTCAGCATCCTCAATATTATAAGCTCCCGCTTTATCCAATACATCAAAGGAATTGATATAATCTTTTATAATAGATTCAGATAATTTTTTAAAAGTAACATTTGTTTTATCAAAAACAGTAGTGGATCTTCCTTCATAAAAAAGGGTTAATGCGCTTATTACAGAATGTATTTGATTAGACAGTTTATTAAGAATTTCAAATGCTTCATTATGTGAAGATGGCTTACCGATGATTTGATGATTAAAATCTATGATAGTATCGCCTGAGAGAATATAATGATCTTGATTGTTCTCCCATACATGACGGGCTTTATTTTCTGAAATTCTAATAACATAAGAAATCGAATCTAAGCCTTTATCATTTGATTCATCGATGTCTGGAGGTATACACTGAAAACTATAGCCTAAATCTTCGAGAATTCTCTTTCGTCTTGGAGAACTTGATGCTAATATTAAACCCATGTTTTAGTTATTTTTTTTGTAGTTAAATTTAAATAATTTAGGCAGGATAAATAATGGACCAAACTAAAATAGTTAAAAAAACATACTCTAAGTATATAGATTCTCTTCCCATTGCTAGAAATTTTTTTAATAGACCTTTAACCTATACAGAAAAAATACTTTTTTCGCATTTAAGTAAGCCCTTAGAATCAATCCCAGAAAGAACAAAAACATTTTGTTGTATTAAACCTGATCGAGTAGCGATGCAAGATGCAACGGCACAAATGGCATTACTGCAATTTATTAATTCTGGAATGAATACAACCGCTGTGCCTAGCACTGTTCATTGTGATCATTTAATTACTGCTATTCATGGAGCAGAAGATGATTTAGATAATGCTCTTATTACAAATAAAGAAGTTTATAATTTTCTAATATCTGTCTGTGAGAAATATGGTATTGGCTTTTGGAAACCCGGTGCAGGCATTATTCACCAAACAATATTAGAAAATTATGCATTTCCTGGATCGTTAATGATTGGCACTGATTCACACACCCCTAACGCTGGAGGTTTAGGAATGATTGCAATTGGTGTAGGTGGAGCTGATGCTGTTGATGTGATGACAAATTCACCATGGGAAGTTAATTGGCCTGGAGTTATTGGAGTTAAATTAACTGGAAAATTAAAAGACTGGGCTTCTCCGAAAGATATCATCCTTAAACTAGCTGGAATCTTAACAGTTAAAGGTGGAACTGGAAAAATTATTGAATACTTTGGAGAAGGAACTAAGACAATAAGCTGTACGGGTAAAGCTACTATCACTAATATGGGAGCTGAAGTCGGGGCAACCACTTCTTTATTTCCTTATGACAAGAAGATGTTTGAGTATCTTGTTGCCACTTCAAGATCTGATATTGCTGATTTAGCAGAAGAATTAAAAGACAACCTAAAAGCAGACAAACAAGTAGAAGAAGATCCTGAAAAATACTATGACGAAGTGATTGAAATTAATTTGTCTGAACTTGAGCCTCATATTGTTGGACCATACAGCCCTGATCTTTCTAGGAAAGTATCAGAAATGCCATCAGCTATCAAAGAAAATGGCTATGACGATGATTTAAAAGTAGGATTAATTGGAAGTTGCACTAACTCTTCATATGAAGATATTGAAAAAGCTGCTCATGTAGCAAAACAAGCATTGGATAAAGGATTAAAAGCTAAATCAGAGTTTTATATTACTCCTGGTTCCAATCAAATAAAGGCTACTATGGAACGTGATGGATATACAGAAATATTCCAAAAATTAGGAGGTAAAGTACTTGCTAATGCTTGTGGCCCATGTATTGGACAGTGGAAAAGATCTGATGTTCAAGATGGAGAGAAAAATACTATTATTACATCATTCAATAGGAATTTTGCAAAAAGAAATGATGGAAACGCAGCTACTGAATCTTTTGTAGCAAGCCCAGAAATTGTAACAGCTCTAACTATTTCAGGCAAACTCAGTTTTAATCCTTCTAAGGACTCTATTCCCATGAAAGATGGTAGTAAATTTATGTTTGATTCGCCTATTGGTTCAGAATTACCTGATGAAGGATTTGCAGATATAGAAAGTAGTGATTTTTTATCAGGAGATTTAAATCCATCTGCAGAAATTATAATTGATAAAAATAGTAGTCGATTGCAAACATTGGAGCCATTTGAAAAATGGAATAATAAAGAAATTAAAAATTTACGCGTTCTATTGAAAGCAGAAGGAAAATGTACTACAGATCATGTATCCCCGGCTGGACCTTGGCTGAAATATAGAGGACATCTTGAAAATATATCTCAAAATATGTATTCCGGTGCATTAAATGCATATACACAATCTACTGGAGAAGCAATCAACACTGACACTAAAGAGACAAATGATATTTATGAAGTGGCACAATATTATAAATCAAATACTATTGATTGGATTGCAGTTGCCGATGAAAACTATGGAGAAGGTTCTAGTAGAGAGCATGCAGCTATGGAACCAAGATTTATGGGTTGTAAAATTGTTCTAGCAAAAAGTTTTGCAAGAATTGCTCAGACAAATCTAAAAAAACAAGGCATATTACCTTTAATATTTCAAAACAAATCAGATTATAATAAAATTGAGGCTTTTGATACTATATCAACTATGAATCTGAATGAGTTTGATCCATCAAATAATATAGATCTAATCCTCACTAAACCTGATGGCTCTACACATACTATTGAAACAATGCATACTTTTTCAGATAATCAAATTTCATGGTTTAAAGCTGGATCTGCTTTAAACTTAATTGCAGATCAAAAAAATTGAATAACATAGAAAAGATTAATAAAGATTGGGATTTTGTAATTGGTATAGAAGTCCATGTACAATTAGAAACAAAATCAAAAATGTTCAGTACTTGTGAATACTCTTACGATCAAGATGTTAATACTCTTACCTGCCCTACTTCTCTAGGATTACCAGGAGCGCTTCCTTCAATAAATGAAAAAGCAATAGATTTTGCTATCAAATTTGGTAGCGCAGTAGGTGCTAAAGTGCATTCTTCTTTTTCTTTTTCTAGAAAACATTATTTCTATCCTGATCTGCCAAAAGGATATCAAATATCACAATTTGATCAACCTATTGTTACTGGTGGAGTGATACCGATCTGGTGGAATGAAAAGAAATATGATATTCAATTAACAAGAGCTCATTTAGAAGAAGACGCAGGAAAATCAACGCACAATTCTTCTAATAATAACAGTGAGTTAGATTTTAATAGAAGTGGTGCTCCATTAATAGAAATTGTAACAGAGCCTGTTTTAACACATCCCGTACAAGCAAAAATACTAATTCAAAGAATTAAACAGATTGTCAACTATATAACAATTTCTCATGCTGAAATGGAACAAGGAAAGCTGAGATGCGATGCAAACATATCAATCAAAAAGAAAGGGATTAAAGAGTTTGGCACTAAAACAGAGATTAAAAATATTAATTCTTTTAAAAATGTACAAAAAGCAATTGAATCTGAAATAAAAAGACAGCATGATCTGCTATCAAAAGGAGATTCAGTAAAACAAGCAACACTTACCTGGAATAATGAAAGAAATACAGCAGAAATAATGCGAATTAAAGAAAATGCTGATGATTATCGATATTTTCCTGAACCCGATCTTCCTCCAGTAGAGATTGATAAGAAACATATTGATTCAATTAAGAAACTTCTTCCCACTCTCCCCTTTGAATTAGAGGAAAAATGGATGAAGGATTATAATTTTACATCTAAAGAAGCAAGCATACTATCAAGCACAAGTGAAATTGCATCTTATTTTGAAAAAATGATATCTAATACAGACGCTAAAGATGCAAATAAATGGATAACAGGAGAATTATTCAGATTATTCAATGAAGAAAATGAAGAGTTTGATGATAAAAAAATAAATCCTAATGATTTATCAAAAATTATAGCATTAGTCAATAATGGAGAAGTCACTGCAGCTTCTGGGAAAGAAATCTTAAGAAAATTGTTTAATTCTGATAGTTCAATTGACTTTATCCTAAATAAAGGAGATTACCTAAATAATACAGACCATAATATAAAAGATATTATTAAGAAAGTATTAAAAGATAATCCAAATGAAGTAAAAAGATTTCAAGATGGTGAAGACAAACTATTAAGCTATTTTATGGGTAAGGTAATGAAAGAATCAAAAGGAAAAATAAATCATGAAATTATTATTCAAGAACTGAATAATAGTCTCAAAAAATCTTAGAATTTTCTTCCTTTAGCGGCTAATTCCTTGATTACAGAATCAATGCCTTTTTTATCGATAATCTTAAGGCCTTTTGCTGAAACTTTAAGAGTAATTGATTTATTTAAGCTATCGACCCAGAAAGTCTTCTTCTGGAGATTTACATCAAATCTTCTTCTAGTTTTATTGTGTGCATGACTAACATTGTTACCATACATTACTTTTTTGCCTGTTACTTCACAAACTCTTGACATTTTTTTAACCTTTTATGTTTAATTTCAATCAAACTCCGGCAAATTTAAACTAATAATTGAACCGAACAAACAAAAAGAATTATGATTGATTTAAATAGAAAAATAAAAATTGGATCTTTAAATCTAGATTTCCCTTTCTTTTTAGCTCCTATGGCAGGAGTAACTGATTATGCATACAGAGTAATTGCAAAGGAATTTGGTGCAGGTATAGTTTATTCTGAATTTGTTTCAGCGCATGGCATTATCAGAGAAAATGAAAAAACCTTGAAAATGATTGAATTTTCAGAATTTGAGAGGCCAATTGGTATTCAAATCTTTGGTGATACTCCTGAAGTTATGGAGAAGGCTGCCCGATTAGTCTATGAAAAGTTTAAACCCGACCTTATTGATATTAATTATGGCTGCCCTGTTCCAAAAGTCACCACAAAAGGTGCTGGATCTGCGGCACTAAAGGATTTGTGTTTAATGGAAGACATTACTGCTGCAGTTGTTGATTCTGTTAAAGAAGTCCCAATCACTGTAAAAATGCGAGCAGGTTGGAATTCTGAAAATATTGTCAGTACAGATGCAGGTATAAAACTAGAAAAAATTGGTATTAAGGCTATCACATTACATCCAAGAACAACTGTTCAGATGTATAAAGGAAAAGCGGATTGGTCATTAATAAAAGAATTAAAAGAAAATGTAAATATTCCAGTAATAGGCAATGGAGATATTAAAAGTATAGAAGATATCAAAAAAATGTTTTCATTAACAAAATGCGATGGAATCATGATTGGCAGAGCTGCTCTTGGAAATCCTTGGTTTTTTACTCAGATTAAAAAATATATGAAAAATGAAGATTTTAATGATATAAGTTTTAATGAAAGATTGGATATTTGTGAGAAACATTTAGACTTACTTGTTGAAACACATGGTGAGGTTGTAGGAACTAATAATATGAGAAAACACTTTGGTTGGTATTTCAAAAACTTTCCAAATGCGTCGGCATTAAGAAAAAAATTAGTTTTAGTAAAGAATTATTCTCAAATGAAGGATATTTTAATTAATATTAGGCACTAAAAACAAAAGGAAAAATTATGGACAAAAATTTTAAAGCAGTTAATGCTCCAATTATAGATTTTGAGCCTGGCTCAAAACATCGTGAAGAATTAATAAAAGAGATTGAAAGACAGTCAAATAGAGAAAAAGAAATTCCAGTAATTATTCATGGAAAAGAATATTATACCGGTAACACAAAAACGTGTACAAAACCTCATGATCATCAACATATTTTAGGAACATATCATGAAGCTGGAGAGAAAGAGATTGAAATGGCAATAGAATCCAATCTTGAAGCATGGAAATCCTGGTCAAACACATCACTTAACTACAGGGCTTCAATTTTTAAGAAAGTTGCTGATTTAATTGAGGGTCCATATAGATATAAAATTAATGCTGCAGCAATGCTTGACCTTGGAAAAAGTGTTTTTCAAGCGGAAGTTGATGCATCATGTGAACTTATAGATTTTTTAAATTTTAATATTGAGTTTGCTTACAAGATGCAAGAAACATTTACTCCTATTTCCCCAGAGGGAATGCACAATGCATTAGAATTTAGACCACTTGAAGGTTTTGTTTTTGCTATCGCTCCATTTAATTTTTTTAGTATTGGAGGAAATTTGGCTATTGCTCCTGCTGTTGTTGGCAATACAGTATTGTGGAAACCAGCAAGTAGTGTTATTTATTCATCTTATGTAATTATGGAACTCTATAAAGAAGCTGGACTTCCTGATGGAGTTGTTAATTTCCTTCCAGGATCTGGATCACAAATTGGAAACAAAGTTTTAAATCATAAAGACCTGGCTGGTATTCACTTTACCGGATCTACAGAAACATTTAGGTCAATATGGAAAACTGTATCTAATAATATAGAAAATTATAAGAACTATCCTAAGCTCGTCGGAGAAACAGGTGGAAAAGACTTCTGTATAGCTCATGAATCTGCGAATATTGATGCTTTAGTAACTGGAATGGTTCGAGGAGCATTTGAGTACCAAGGACAAAAATGCTCAGCAATGTCTAGGGCTTATCTTCCTAAAAATCAATGGAATGAAATTAAAGAGAAACTAATCAAAGAAGTTGCAACTATTGATGTTGGACCAACTGAAGATTTGAAGAACTTTGTTAATGCTGTTATTGATGAAAATGCTTTTGATAAGATTGCTTCTTATATTGATTTTGCTAATGACGCAGATGATTGTGACGTTTTATGTGGAGGAACATATGATAAATCAAAAGGATATTTTATTCAACCTACCGTTGTTGTAACAAGTAATCCTCACTTTAAAACTCTAGAAGAAGAAATCTTTGGACCAGTACTGACAATTTATGTTTATGATAACAATAAATGGTCAGAAACATTAGATCTTATTGATAATACTTCCCCTTATGCATTAACTGGATGTGTTTTTTCAGAAGACAAAGCTATTGCTGAAGAAGTAAAATCAACACTAAGATTTGCAGCTGGTAATTTCTATATAAATGATAAACCAACTGGTGCTGTTGTAGGACAACAACCTTTTGGAGGTAGTCGAGCTTCCGGTACAAATGATAAAGGTGGATCTATGCTTAATCTTCTAAGATGGACTTCACCAAGGACAATTAAAGAAACATTTGAGCCACCTAAGGATTACCGTTATCCTTATATGGATTAATATGAAAATTCACGAATATCAAGCTAAAGAAATTCTTAAAAAGTTTAATGTTCCTATCCAGGAAGGTTATGCTATTGACAATAGCAGAGATATTGATAGTACTATTAAAAAAGTACAGGCTGACTTTAACAGCGAAGCTGTAATCGTCAAAGCTCAAATTCATGCTGGAGGTCGAGGAAAAGGTGGTGGAGTTAAATACTGCCCTACTTTTGAAGATGCTCAAGATGCTGCTAATACAATTTTAGGAATGAATTTAATTACTCACCAAACAGGCCCAGAAGGCAAAATGGTCAATAAAATTCTTATTACAGAAGCTTTAGATATTGAAAAAGAATACTATTTTGCTATTACCTTTGATAGATCTAAAAATTCTGATGTGTTTATAGTTTCTAGTGAAGGTGGTGTGGATATTGAAGAAGTAGCAGAAAATAATCCTGAACAAATTATTAAAGCATGGATTGATGACTCACCTAATGCTCTAGATAGTGCAGTAAAAGAAATTATTGCATCTTTATCGCTTGAAAAATTTGAAAATGTAGGGCAGATGTTCAAAGACCTGTATAAATGTTATATTGAATCAGACTGTTCCCTTTTAGAAATAAATCCTTTGGTATCAACAACCAACAAAGAAATTATAGCTCTTGATGCAAAAGTGGACATTGATTCTAACTCCCTATTTAGACACCCTGAAATTGCTTCTTATCATGACAAGTCAGAAGAAGATCCATTAGAGCTTAAAGCTGCTGAGTATGGATTAAATTATATCAAGCTAGATGGCAATGTAGGTTGTATGGTTAACGGTGCAGGATTAGCAATGGCTACAATGGATATAATAAAGCATTGTGGAGGTGAACCTGCAAACTTCTTAGATGTAGGTGGAGCTGCAAACGTAGAAACGATTAAAAATGGTTTTAAAATTATTTTATCGGATAAAAATGTTAAATCAATCTTAATTAATATATTCGGTGGAATTGTAAGATGCGATAGAGTCGCTAATGGTGTTATACAAGCAGTTAAAGAATTAGAATTAGATGTTGTTGTTGTTGTGAGACTACAAGGAACTAATGCAAAATTAGCTAAAAAGATACTTGATGAATCTGACATTGAAATAATAAGTGCAGAAACAATTAATGAAGCTGCAACAAAAGCTGTGGAGATAGTAAAATAATATGTCAATTCTATTAAATAAAGATACAAATATATTAGTTCAAGGAATTACAGGATCAGAGGGGTTATTTCATGCAGAACAAATGATTGAATATGGCTCAAAAATTGTGTGTGGTGTTACACCGGGTAAAGGTGGCCAGAAGGCAACCACAAAAAACTTGCCTGTGTTTAATTCTATTGAGGATGCAAAAAAAGAATTTCAAATTGATGCTACCGTTATTTTTGTACCTCCAAGATTTGCAGCAACAGCAATTATGGAAGCAATTCAAGAAAATATTGAACTAATAGTCTGTATATCTGAAGGTATTCCTACTAGAGACATGGTAACGGTTAAAAATATGCTTGATAAATCTTCTAGCACTCTTATTGGACCAAACTGTCCTGGCTTAATTACAGCAGAAGAATCCAAGATTGGAATTACGCCGGGATTTATATGCAAAAAAGGATCTATAGGAATATTATCAAGATCTGGAACATTAACATATGAGGCTATCGATCAAGTGGTTAATGTTGGGTTAGGAATTACAACTGCAGTAGGTATTGGTGGAGATCCAGTTATTGGATCAAGTATGATAGAAATATTAAAACACTTTCAACAAGATGATGACACAAAAGGTATTGTGATGATTGGTGAAATCGGTGGAAACATGGAAAATGATGCTGCAAGATGGGTTAAAGACAATTTAGATAAACCTGTAGTATCTTTTATAGCTGGTCAGACTGCCCCAAAAGGAAAAAGAATGGGTCATGCTGGAGCAATAATCTCAGAGGGATCTGAAACAGCTGAGGCTAAAATTAGAATATTAAAAGAATGTGGAATATCAGTTGCAAATACTGTATCTGATATTGGCATTACAATGAAATCACTTATAGGGGGAAAAATATGAAGAATACACTTGCAATTATTAAACCTGATGCAATGAAAAAAGGTTGCCTTGAAGATATCAGAAAGGATATTTTAGACAACGGATTTGATATTGTTGAAGAAAAAACTCTACATCTTTCAAATAAACAGGCTTGCGCCTTCTATGATATTCACAAGGATAAATCTTTCTTTGGTGAACTAGTCGAATTTATGACATCATATGAATGTCATGTAATGAAACTAGAAAAAGAAGACGCTGTTGTTGAATGGAGAAATCTAATGGGTGCAACAGATTCTCAGAAAGCAAATATTGGAACTATTAGGCAGAAATATGGTACTGATATATCTATGAACGCTACACATGGATCAGATAGCACCGAAAATGCTCACAAAGAAATAGAATTCTTTTTCAATGATTAAATATTATTTATTACTGTTTTTATCTTTTTCTACAATCTATACCCAAGAAGTAAATGATAAATGGCTTGATACTATTCTAGAAAAAAATGTACCAGTTAAAAAGTCTCAAATATTAGATAAAGAAGAAAAACAAAAAAATAATACCTATTTTACAATACAGGTTGCAGCAAAAGCTAGTTTTGCAGATGCACAAGAAGTGGTCAAAATATTAAATAATTCGAATTTTGAGGCTTTCATTCAAAAAAATGACTCAAATGATAAATTAAAATACCGAGTCAGATATGGAAGCTTTTTATCTAGAGAGGACGCTTCTATGACTGCAAATGATATTAAAAATCAACTAGGATATGATTGCTGGGTAGATAAAATAGAATTATAAAAATTATTTTATTCCAAAGATTTATTTGTTTATATTGCCCATAGTTAAGGAAAGAAAATGTTACCTAAGAAAAGACAGTCAAAGACAAGATCGAAGAAAAGAAGAACTCACTATAAGTCTTCTTTAGTACATACCGTTACGTGTAAAAATACTGGAGAAGAACATCTACCGCATCATGCATACTATCATGACGGAATCCTGTACTACAAAGGAAAACCTGTCGATCAGAACTAATGGGCAGTTGTTTTATCTTTTCGGGGCAAGGTTCTCATCGTCCTGGAATGGGATTAAATCTTTATCAGCACTCTAAGATAGCTACAAATAAAATTGACTTATCAAACGAGATTCTTGGTTATGATATCTCTAAGATTATGTTTGATGACAATGAAAGCGTTCTAAGAAAAACCAACCATGCCCAAGTGGCAATTTATATTTATTCTTGTATTCTTTTTGATATAATAAAAGAAAATGATCATACACCTGAAGTTGTTGCTGGACACAGCCTTGGCGAGTTTTCTGCTTTATATGCAAATAATACTTATTCCTTCGAAACAGGGCTTAAGATTGTCAGTATTCGTGCAAAAGCAATGCATGAATGTGAAAAGAATAATGAAGGTAAAATGAGTGCCGTAATTGGAATGGATCAGGAGAAAATAGCTGAAATTTGTATGGGCACAGACACTCAAGTTGCTAATATCAACTCAAGTCAACAAATTGTTATATCAGGATCAGCAGATTCTATTCACTCTGTTTCAGAATCGCTAAAAAATTATGGAGCAAAACGCATTATTCCTCTCCCTGTTAGTGGTGCATTTCATTCGAAATTAATGTCAGATGCAAAACCTCAACTAAAAGAGGTTATATCTAATGCAGTGTTTAATGAATCTAGCATACCCATTGTATCAAATTATGATGCGGTGCTAAAATCTGATCCAAATGAGATTAAAAAAGCATTAATTGAGCAAATTGATAGTCCTGTGCTATGGTTTGAGAGTATTCAAGAATTAAGTAAAATAAATAGTAATTTTATCGAGATAGGACCTAAAAAAGTTTTATCAGGAATCATCAAAAAAATAGATGAATCATTGCATATTTCTAGTTTTAATAGTTATAATGATATAGAAAGATATTTACATGTTTAATTATTCAAATAAAACAGCATTAGTGACAGGGGCTTCTAGAGGTATTGGTAGAACAATTGCCATGATGCTTGCAAAAAATGGAATGAAAGTTATTGGAGTAGCTACATCCAAAGAATCTCTTAAGTCTATTGAAGATATTGAGAATATTCTTCCCTTCTGTTGTGACATATCAAATGAAAATTCCATAGAAGAGTTATATCATTTTGCAAAGAAGAATGCTGATGCTATTGATATATTAGTCAATAATGCTGGAATCCATATGGATAATATTTTATTGAGAATGAAAAAAGAGGAATGGCATAAAGTCCTAGATGTGAACTTAAATGGACCATTTTATTTAACAAAAATTTTATTAAAAGATATGATCAAGAATAAAAATGGTAGAATTATTAATATCTCTTCTATATCAGGAACAGATGGTAATAAAGGACAGAGTAATTACTCTGCATCTAAAGGAGGATTACTAGCATTTACAAAGTCCCTTGCTAAAGAAGTAGGTCTAAGAAATATCACTGTTAATTGTATTGCTCCAGGAGTAATTGAAACAGATATGATATCAGATTTAACAGATACAGTAAAAAATGATTACTTAGATAGAATACCATTGAAAAAATTTGGAAAACCAGAAGATATTGGTAAAATGATTTTGTTTTTATCTTCGGATGAAGCCAGTTATATTACTGGACAAACATTTTATATAGATGGTGGGATATCGTTAAACTAGATAGGAGTAAATATTATGTCATCAAATGATAAAGTAAAGAATATTATTGTAGATAAATTAGGTGTTGATGAATCAAGAGTAGTTCCTGAAGCAAGCTTTCTCGATGATTTAGGTGCAGATTCATTAGATACCGTAGAATTGATTATGGAATTTGAAGAAGAGTTTGATTTAGAAATTCCAGATGAAGATGCAGAAAAAATCACGACTGTTGGTGCTGCATTTGACTACGTTAACAATCACGCTGAATAATCTTGTCAAATAGAGTTGTCATTACTGGAGAAGGCAGTATTTCTCCTCTCGGATTATCATCCAAAGATCTTTGGAATAATCTTATTGATGGAAAATCAGGTATTAGACTGATTCAAAGTTTTGATACAGAAAATTTCAACGTTAAAATTGCTGGAGAAATCCCTGATTTTGACCCTCTAAATTTTTTTGATCATAAAGAATCTAGAAAACTTGATCGCTATACTATGTTTGCTATGATAGCTGCAGATCAAGCAATTAAAAGCTCTGGTCTTGACTCTTCAAATGTAGGTGTAATTCTAGGGACTGGCGTAGGTGGTATGAACACCTTAGAAGAAGAACAAACTAAGCTTACAAAGAAAGGTCAAAGAGGTGTTTCTCCTCATTTTATACCAAAGATGATTCCAAATATTGCGGGTGGTCAAATCGCTATTAAATATGGATTTCATGGACCAAATTTTTCTCTTTCTACTGCATGTTCTTCTGCTAGCGACGCCATAGGAATGGCTTACAGATTAATCCAGTCAAATCAAATACATGCAATGGTATGCGGAGGTGCTGAAGGAGGAGTAACTCCTTTAACCTTGTCTGGATTTTCAAATATGAAAGCTTTATCAAAAAATAATGAAAATCCTGAAGGAGCATCGAGACCTTTTGATAAAAATAGAGATGGCTTCATTATGTCTGAAGGATCAGCGATGCTTGTTTTAGAGTCTTTAGATAGTGCAGAAAAAAGAGGTGCAAATATTTTAGCTGAAATTGTAGGTTATGGAATTACAAACGATGCATATCATATTACTCAACCTCACAATGATAGTGTAGGTGCTATCAAGGCTATTGAATTAGCACTAGAAGATGGAAAAATTAATAAAGATGATGTAAGCTATATTAATGCACATGGCACTTCTACCCATTACAATGATATGCTAGAAACTCAGGCCATCAAAAAAGTTTTTGGAGAAGATAATGCACATAACTTATTGGTTAGTTCTACCAAGTCAATGACAGGCCATATGTTAGGTGCTACAGGTGCAATTGAAGTAATTGCCTGTATGTATGCCATGAAGGATGGAATTATCCCTCCTACCATCAATTATGAAACGCCTGATCCTGATTGTGATTTAAATTATGTTCCAAATAAAAGTATAGAATCAAATGTAAACATTACTCTAAGTAATTCTTTCGGATTTGGTGGACACAATTCAGTTCTAGCTTTGAAAAAAATCTAAGCTAATTCTTTTTTAAGAATATCGATTGATTTTACTGCATCAATATCAACATTATTTAATTTTCCGCACCAATAACTCAACCAATCAATGTAATTAATTAAGTAGAATAGACCGCTTAAATCATTTTTAATATCAGATGGAATCTCAATATGATGACTCGATGAAATCTTATTTCTCAAGATATCTTTTGTAATATCCATTCGTTTAATATTTGCAGGCCAACTAATATCGATCCAGAGTAAAGAGAAAAAACTATTATCAATTTTTTTATTTTCCCATCCGACAATATCATTATGATTCATTTCTGGCAAAGTAACGTTATAAGATAATATCTTACTATTCTCATTAAGCTGAGACTTTAAACGATAACCAATCGAAGATAAATCTTCTTCAGTAATAATAACCGGGAAAGTAGAGTGAATTTTATGAGCTATTTTGTAGACTTCGCTATCTTCGGTAGAGAAGCTATCAGAATATTCTTGAAGTAAATCAATATTAACAAGATCAAGCAGTTCATCTTCATCTAATAATTTTATTAATACTGTTAGAGCATATCCAAGAATAGATCTTGGTGGATAACCCTTAGGCAAAAGACAGTGATTATGATTATCATTTTTTAGCAATTCTAAAAGTTTCCCCCCAGATGTTATTCCAAAAATATTTTCTGTCAAGCTTGATGCGTGATTATAATAAGAGAGAGTCTCTTCTGTATTTCCAGAATAAGAACATATAATTAACAAGGTATCTTCATCGATGATAGCATTTGGAAAATAATTTCTTTCTACTATAATTTCCAAATGAGGAGAAATATCTTTCATAATTAATCCAGCAATAGCAGAACCTCCCATACCTGCAATTACGACCCTATGAATTTTATCTAAATTAATAGATAAACTTTTAGTGTCATTTATAGCTTGAGATATTTGAGATGGAAAACTTTGAATTTCCTTGTGCATTTTAATTCTTTCTCTTTGCAATAATATTTAATAAATCATTCATATCATTATGAATTGTATCAGGTAACAATTTAATTATATCTTTACACTTTTTCTCAAGATTTAATAATATTTCATTTGATCTATCAATAATGCCAGAGTTGCTATAGTAATCTTTAAGCATTGATTTTTTTTCTTCTAGCGAAAAATCTTCTATCTTGGATTGAAGACTAGTCCATTTTTCCTTATCATGATCTAATGCCATGCTAGATAAAATTGTCTTCTTCTTTCGTTTAATATCAGAGCTTGTCCTTTTCCCCATATTCTCTGAAGAGGTTGACATTTCTAATATATCATCCTGTATCTGAAAGATGATACCAAGATTTCTTCCAAATTCTTTGAGTTGAGATTTGAATTCTAAATAATCATCACTAATTAAAGAAGATACTTCAAAACAAAATTCAAATAAAGAACCTGTTTTTTTTGCACTCATCAATAGATACTCATCAACAGAAGTATCTCTTGATTCAAATTCCATATCATATGCCTGACCTTCACATATTTCTAGTATAACTTCATTATATCTTATAAGGATATCTAAAGTATTCTTTTTTATTTTTCCAATAAAAAGTGGTCCAAGAGCTCCTAAACCATCTCCTGCTAGTACTGCATGAGCATTGTCCCATTTTTTATGAATAGTGACAACATTGTGTCTTAAATCATCTTCATCCATAATATCATCATGCACTAATGTAAAATTATGTAATAATTCTACTCCCATAGCAGCGTTCATTGTGTCGTCGGAATCATTATTAAATAAATCACCTAAAAACTGAACAATAAAAGGTCTTAATCTTTTTCCTTCAGATTTTATTATATGTTTAATGGGATCATAAAGGTATGAAGGTATTTCTAGTTCTTGTAGCTTATTAAACTCTTCTGAAAAAAGCTGTCTATAGTCTTTGATATCTTTATTTATCACTTAATTCTTCTAATATTTTTTGAGTGTCCTTGTAACCATCTTCGGCAGAAGGTTCTCCAGCCTGATAAACAGAACAATTTTCTGTATCATGCATTATCTTTGCTAGTGGGTAGTCATTTCCACCTTCCATGGTTCTATCGCCTATGAAAATATACTCTTCATTAGCATAAAATTTCTTAACCTCATTTAAAACTTGTGATTTATTCATACCTTTAGGTGTAATATCAATAGATATCTGGCCACCTATCACTGCATCAATATTTGCCCATCTATTGATAATCTCATTAGCAATATTTGCTCTTTCTTGAGTCTTTAAATCATATTCAAAATAATTTATTCTCTCTTCTAAAGAACAATCTCTACCAATAACACTGAAATTTAACATTGAACCTCTATCTTCAATATGATTCCCAGCTCTCAATGGATACTTACTATTTTCTAATTGCTCTTTTAAGAAAGATAATAAATCATCTGAAGGTTTAAACTCGTGATTATATGATAACTTTCCATTCAACCATAATTGATTACCTCCACATGTAAATACTCCTTCGGATAAATCTAGAATATACTGAGGAACTTGTTCTTTAATTTTTTCCAGGTTACTTCCACTAACAAGAAAGAAAGTGTGTGTATTTGCCCACATCGAAAAGAATTCTTCAAAGTCAGGAGTCATTTCTCTCCTTGATGGAGTTAATGTCCCATCCATATCAAATATATAAATCTTTTTCATATTACAATTCCCCCTCTAAACAGTTTCAAAATATTTCTTTGCCTCTTTTTTGATATATGGCGATAAGTAAATGGCTGAAATCATAGTTGGAAAAGCCATTAAAGCAAACATAGCATCTACAATATTTACTGCTAAATCTAAAGATAAAACAGAACCTAAAACAAGACTCATTACATAGAAGATTCTATAATAGAATTTTGAACCTGCTCCAAACAAATAGGATGCACATTTACATCCATAATATGAATAACCGAACATTGTTGATAGCGTGAATGTTGCTACTGAAAAAATCAAAATAAAGTCGCCTACAATACCAAGATGATTTGCAAATGATTTCTGGGTTAAAGTTACACCAGAAAATTCTCCAGACATCCAGTCTCCCGACAACAAGATAACAATTCCAGTAATAGTACATACAATAATCGTGTCAATAAGTGGACCAATCATTGCAACCAAACCTGATCTAATAGGTTCGTTATTTTTTGATGCTCCAATAGCCATAACTTCTGTACCCATCCCAGCTTCATTTGAAAATGCTGCTCTTCTAAATCCTTGGCTAATAACCACTGCTGTTCCTACAAAACCGCCAGCAACAGAACTTCCATTAAAAGCACTAGTAACAATTAAATTAAAAATGGATGGCACTAATGAAATATTTGAAAATACTATAAATAATCCAGCGAAAAGATAGATAAGTACCATAAATGGTACAACTTTGGATGCTACATCTGCAATACGTTTTAATCCTCCAAAAATAACTGCTGATACTATTAGAGCAATAATAATTCCTATTGTTAAATCAAGTGAAATTCCTGTACTAATTTCTGGATTTATCTTAGTCAATTGATCTGAAAGAATTTGAGTTAACTGATTTACTTGCAACAAAGATAGACAGCCTACAAGACCAGCAATGCTAAACCAATAGGATAAAAATTTGAATTTCTTACCCATTCCTTGCTCAATAACATACATCGGTCCACCCTGTAATTCGCCATCAGAGTCATATCCTCTAAACATAATACTAAGAGAGCATGTAAAAAATTTAGTTGCCATCCCTACTATGGCACTAACCCACATCCAAAATAATGCTCCAGGTCCTCCTAAAGATATGGCAACTGCTACTCCAGCAATATTGCCTATTCCTACTGTACTAGATAGCGCTGTAGAGAGTGCCTGGAAGTGTGAAATTTGACCTTCATCATCAGGATCGTCATATTTACCGAGCAATATGTCAAAAGCATGTTTGAAGTATCTAAATGGAGTTAATTTAGAATAAAATAAAAAGAATATACCCCCACCAATTACCAAATTGGCTACTCCAAAATTTCCCCAAAGGAAATTTGATAAATTTGCAAAAAAATTATTAATTAAATCCATGATTAAGTAAGTTAAGAATATAATGAAAAAAATTGACTATTATATTCTTAGAGAATTTTCGATCACATTTCTATTTGTATCTTTATTCTTTACATTAATATCACTCATTGTTGATATTTTTGAGAACTTAAATAAGTTTATCGATAACGAAGTGACAACTTCTATCTTAATTGACTACTATATGGCTGCTATCCCCTCTATGATTAGCGTTACTATTCCTGTTACCTGCCTTGTAGCATCCGTATTTACTTATGGTATGATGGTACAAAAAAAAGAATGGCTTGTTTTGAAATCATCCGGATTAAGTCTTTATAGGTTATCGATTCCTGTATTATTTCTGGGACTACTATTAAGTATTGGATCTTTCTTTTTTGATAATACTGTCGTTATAAAAAATAATAAGATACAAAATGAAATAAAGAAAAATTATCTACAGAAAAACAAAAGCAAGCGTAAGGATAAGTCTGTTTATGATAATGTTTATTTCCAGAAAAATGGAAGTCAATTAATTGCAATTGATAAATATAATAACATGAATCAAGTCATAGTGAATCTAAATCTGATGGAAATGAGTGATGGAAAAATGCAGAAAAGAATTGATGCCAAAAAAGGTATCTGGAATACAGAAAAATCACAATGGAATTTAAGAAATTTTTCTATCAGAGAATTTGATGAAATGGGGTATGAAACTATCCTTGCAAGATCTAATGAAGATTCTCTATTGAGCTTAAATTTTTCTCCTGAAGATATCACCCAAACAAGCGGATCATCAGAAGAACGCTCTTACAATGAACTTAAAGGTCAAATTGCAACCTTAAAGAGTAATGGTGTTAATACGCTAAAATGGGAAGTAGACTTACATTACAAGCTTGCATACTCTTTCATTAGTCTTATTGTAATATTTTGTGGAATTCCTTTATCAGTTTTTAGATCTAATACAACATTAGCATTTGGAGGAGGATTAAGTCTAGCAACCATATTTGCTTATGTTATTATTTTGAAATTTGGTCAATCTCTTGGTTATGCTGGTGTATTATCGCCTTTTTTAGGCGCATGGCTATCAAATATAATATTTGTAAGCATTGGTCTATATTTAATGCTTAATGCAAGAAAATAACCTGATGAATAAAGCTAATAATCCCTATACTAATGCACTTGATGGATTAAAACTGAATGACCCTGTATCCGCTTTTTTTGATTTTTGCCGTGAACGAGAAAAAATTAGACTAGCAAGAGAAAGTGGTGATGCATATCCGTGGACAGATGATATTATTCTTCAGAAAGGTCGATTCTTAAATGTATTCCGAGAAGATGATCGTAGTAGTAAAGCCATTATAGCTTTTGCTAAAGATTCGGAAAAAGATTTACCAATGTTGATTCATGCATTATTCTTTGCTCGTTGGTGCAATAAACAAAAAATATTGGATAAACTGTCTTCAGATATATTATTAAAACCAAAAGATTTACTGGTCACATTAAAATCCTTTGATTCCTGGTGTAATCTTACCGCTTACCCTGTTGAACCTATACATTGGGAGGGAAAAGAGTATTCTCGATTAGATGCAGCAGTACAATTATTTCCAAAAATTAAAGAATCACTAGCTGAAATTATTATAGAATCAAAAGGAAATGTAATCAAAGCTACTAATTCTATTAATGCTCTTTTTAAAATGGAAAATGATTTTCCTATTTTTATGGCTATTATTGATTTGGCTTGGTTTAGACCGGATATCATTAATCCAGCAAGCCATGTTCCAACTGGGATTGGTGCAATTGCCTATTTAGATCGATTACAGAAACATCTTGGATTAAAAAATCATCAAGAAACATGTGAAAAAATGATTGAACTACAAAAAAGATACTGGCCAGAATCAAAACGACCATTTCAACCTATTGATATTGAATATCTATCTTGTGAATGTAGAAAATATTATAGCTATGTTAATGGTACAAAATTACTTGAAGGAAAAAATCTCTTTAAATCTGCAATGCAAGAAAATGACCTTACGAAGATTTCTAATTAGCTTTTAGCATTGGCTTTAATAGATAGTAAAAAATTGCTAATCCAAATAAAAAGAATATTCCAGACAATCCAAAAAGCTGCATTGCTATACCCCCTCCATTAGGAATTATACTTAATATATATCTCGGAACAATAAGATATAATGTTCTAAAGAGAACTGATATATTCATAATCACTGTTAACCAAAAAATTTTTCTTGGATTGATCTCTCTTCTAATCCCGGTCATTGGAGGAACCATTCTTAGTCCTAGTCCCATAATTAATAATGATACAAATCCTGCAAGCCACATATGACGAATTCCATCTAACCTGATATCTGTTGGAATCTCAAATAAAAATCCTATCTGAGCTATCATATCAATAATCAATCCAATGGCTAACCAAACAAATGCAGATCGGACAAGACCTTGAAATGGACCAAAGTCTCCATAATTTTTTCCAGGTTGGGAAGAATTATTCTTTATTAGACTACTATTCCATGGGAAACGAATCTTGGAGAAAATATTTATCTTAAAAATAAACCATATAATAAGAGAATCTTTGATAATAGATAATACATAAATGAGGATATCAACATTCTGAATATTATTTAAGAAATCTCCAAGCACCTGAAACTTTAAATTGAAAATTGTTACAACAATAACTAAATAGATTAGGCTGAACCTCTTTACATCCCATTGAATAGTTTTTAATCTTAGAAATAATGGAATTACTCTTAATCCTACACCAATACAAATAGGAAAAATTGTAAAGTGAATAAATAAATCAACTAAAAATAAATGATATTCATGGTTTAAGGAGATATGGTGGTTTAATACCATCGTTGTTAGTAAAATAACTGTTCCTAATCCATAAATAATCCATCCTAAAATATTCATTATTAAAAAATACCGGATGTCTCTGTTTGGAGATGCTAATTCAGGTTTCATTATTGATACAATTGAAAATAAGAACCACATATAAAGAATAATGCTCAATAAAACCAAGATACTTGATAACACCACAACTGAACCAATTATAGGATACCAGGTTGATTCAGTTAGATATGGTAAAATTGAATGAAACAAGTATCGACTAGAAAGGCCAAATATCATGAAGATATAAATAAATCTCACAAGCGCTTTATTGAGATTATGAAAATTGGCTAACCTAGGAAGGAAATGAATTGAAATACCCATAACAAACAAACCAACCCAACCCATAAGCTGAAGATAACCATGAGTTTGTATGTAAGGAGAGTATGTTTTACTGATTGGAAAACCAAACGCAGTAGTAAATGCAACATGCGTTCCCATGCTAATTCCTGCCCAAAAAGCAATCATAATAGCACTTCTTATGTATATAGATGGAAACTTAAGAAACAATGCACCCCCATACATTATATTGACACTCTTCCTAGAATTTACACTAAGATATCTATTTATTCTGCAGTAATCTTTTCAATTGCTTTAATTGTAAACTTTATATCTTCACCTTGAATCTCAAGCGTAAAATCTTCATCAATTTTTTTTCCAACTATAGCTTGAAAAAAAGGTGACTTATAACTAACAGTCAATGGATATAAATCCAATTCAGATTCGATAGGGCCTAATAAATAATAGTCTTCAGCCTCATCTTTTCCTTCTTCAAGGACTGCGACCTTATTTCCAAAGCCTACCTCTTCAACTCCAATATCGCTATCTCCAATAAGTCTGAATGGTGCATAAGACTGCATCAATTGTATTTTATATACTATTAAACTTTGCTTCTCTCTGGCAGCATGATATTCCGCATTTTCTTTAAGATCTCCATGGTCAGCTGCCTCTCTAATCTTTACTGCGGTCTCTCTCTTTGATTTCTCAAGAGATTTCATTTCCTCTTCTAATGCATTGTGTGTGTCTCGTAAAATTAAAGTTGCCATATTTATACTCCTCCTGATTGATTTTTTGGACCAGCATTCAGAATATCTTGATCTGATATATCAAATTTATTAAAATTTTTATTAAACAAATCAGTTAGCATATTACCAGTTCTGTAATATTCATCTAAATTGTTCCAGCCCCTATCCGGCACTAAGAAATCATTATCTAAACCTTCTAGATCTAAAGGAATATCCAGATGAAAGAACTTATCTTTTACTGAATTGCTAAAATCTAACTTACCATCTGTAATTAAATCTATAATATGCTTTGTAAGTTTAAGATCAATTCTTTTTGAACCTGAAGTTGCGCTTGATCCAGACCAGCCAGTGTTAACTAGGTATATTGGAGCTTGATATTTTGCTAATTTTTCTTGTAATAGTTTTGCATATACTAATGGATGTAAAGTTAGAAATGGACCACCATAACATGGTGAAAATGCTGCTACAGGATCTACTACACCTGTCTCAGTTCCTGCCATTTTAGCTGTATACCCACTTATAAAGTGATACATTGCTTGGTGTGAATCAAGTCTAGCTACTGGCGGCATAATGCCATAAGCATCACAAGTTAAAAATATTACTGCATTAGGATGAGGTCCTGCGCTAGGCATATCTTTTGAACCTAAAGAGTTCTCTATAAAATGAATTGGATAACATATTCTTGAGTTTTCACTCTTTGCATTGTCATCAAAATCCACTTCTTTTGTTTTCAAGTCATAAACAACATTTTCTAAAAGAGTCCCATGTTGAATAGCATTATAAATTTCAGGCTCTTTATCTTTATCTAGGTTGATTGCTTTAGCATAACAGCCACCTTCAAAATTAAAAATACCATTATCAGACCACCCATGCTCATCGTCTCCAATCAATGGCCTGTTTGCATTAGTACTCAAAGTAGTTTTTCCAGTGCCAGACAATCCAAAAAATAATGCTGACTCACTTAAATCTTTTGAAACATTTGCAGAGCAATGCATTGATAATACATTCTTCAGCGGTAAATAGTAGTGCATTATAGAAAAGATCCCTTTCTTCATTTCGCCAGCATACTCTGTTCCACCAATAATTGCTATTTTCTTTTTTAAATTGAATACAATAAAGTTTTCTGAATTGAGTCCGTAATCTTTCCATTCTTTCTCTTTGACATCATAAGCATTAATGATAGTAAAATCGGGAGAAAAATTATCTAGTTCTTGCTCTTCTGGTCTGATAAACATGTTATTTACAAATAAAGACTGCCATGCTTTTTTAGTAACCATTCTTACATTAAGATTATTGTCTTTATCGTCGCCAGCAAACCCATCAAAAATATAGAAATCATTATCGAGATCATTGTATGTTTTAGTGACTTTCTCTAAGAGATAGTTAAAATTCTCTTCTGAAATCTTTTGATTAACCTCTCCCCACCAAATATTCTCAGATGAACCTGGTTCATCAACAATAAACTTGTCATTTGGAATACGTCCGGAGAATTCTCCAGTATCTACCATTAATGCACCATTTAATCCAATAACTCCTTCTTTTAAGTCTATTGAATCTTTAATAAGTTGATCAGCACCAGGATTGCGTTTCCAGTTATTATTGTTGATATTTAAATAATCTAAATTCATTTCTCTCCTCTTGGATGAGATTTTTTAATCGTCTCTTGAAGCTTTTGTACACTTACATGTGTATATATTTGAGTAGACGCTAAATTTTCATGACCCAGCAAAGATTTAATAGCGCTAAGCTCTACTCCACTATTTAAAAGATGTGTAGCAAAAGAGTGTCTCAATGCATGGGGACCATATGAATTCAGGGTTAAAGTTTTTAAGTTCTGCATAACTAAATATTGAATATTGTATCGTGATAAATTTTTATTCTTTTCATTGACGAACAAATTATTATTGAAGTTTGTCTTTATCAAAGGATATTTTTGCAAACTTTTTAGATATTTAATGATTAAATCTTTTGTCTTAGTATCGAAATTAGCTAGGCGCTCCTTATTTCCTTTTCCTACGACCCTAATTGTCTTATTTGTAAAATCTATATCTTTTAACTTAATAGACTGCAATTCCTCTAATCGCAAACCAGACGTAAAAAATAGCATAATTAAAGATTGGTTTCTTAGCTTAATGGTGTCAGAGAATTTCTCGTTACCATTAATACTATCGATGACTTCAAGAATTTGTTTCATTGATAAGAAGCTAGGAATAGATTTCTTGTATTGTGGAGAAGGATAAGATTTTACATCATTTAAAACAACATCAGTAACAATACCTTCCGTGTGTAAAAACTTATAAAACGTCCTCATAGTAGATAACATCCTGGAAAAAGATCTTGGGCCTAGAGAATTAGTTAAACTTGCCTGAAAATCAAAGATTATATCTTTGTTAACCTTGCAATAATTAATTCTATTCTTACTGATGAATATACGGTACTTATTTAAATCTCTATTGTAAACTTCAATAGTGCGATCTGAGTAACCTCTTTCAAGTTCCAAAAACAACAAAAATTCTTTTTGATAATCTTTAAATTTCATCGTTTAGAATTGATTGGTATATCGCATTAAAATTATTATCAGGCTCTACAGAAAATTTTACTTTCTTTGATGTTGATGGATGTTCAAATTCAATAGAATTAGCATGAAGACAATGTCCTTGAACTGATAAAAAATAATTTTCTAATTCCTTTCTTGTGTCTTTCATAAACTCTTTAGATTTCTTAATTCCGCCACCATATAGCTCATCTCCAAAAATAGAGAATCCAAATTCTTTGCAATGCACCCTAATCTGATGGGTTCTACCTGTTTTTGGAAAAAATCGAACCGCAGATAAATATTTCCCTGACTTAATCAATTCAAAATGTGATAAAGCCTTTTTTCCGCTATCAGATGATTGGAATTGGATTGGATTTCTCTTGCTACGATTTAAGATATTATCTATAATTCCGGATTCTTCATTCCATTGACCCCACGTCAACGCTATATATTCTTTTTGAATAGTTCTATCTTTGAATTGGTCAGCAATCTTCCAATGTGCATGATCATTCAAAGGAACAATCATTATACCGGTGGTATCTTTATCCAATCTATGAACAATTCCTGGTCTTGATGGATCTATTGCATTGTTTAATTTTTTTTCAAACTTATGCAGAAGAATATTTACTAGAGTTCTATCGTAGTTTCCTGAAGCTGGATGAACTATAACACCTCTCGGTTTGTTAATAATAGCAAAATCTTTGTCCTGATATAATATCTCTAATGGATAGTCCCACTTATTTAATAAAAACTTCTTTTGATCTTCCTTATTTGACAAATCAATTTCTATCTGATCGCTATAGGTTAATCTGAAATTTTTCTTTACTTCTTTCTTATTTACTAAAATTGATCCATTAGAAATCATTTTTTGGATATTCGTTCTAGAAAATTGAACTAATCTTTGGGATAAAAAACTATCGAGCCTTTTTAGCTCATCTGATGAAGAGACAGATATTTTCATAATATATTTACTTCTTAATAAGTATAGAGCTATACAACAAGAATAACAATCCTATTGTTACAGATGAATCTGCGATATTAAATATGTACCAATGAGCTCCATTAATATGAAAATCAATGAAATCAATCACATATCCACGAAATATTCTATCCAATATATTTCCAATAGCCCCTCCAATAATGAAAAACAATGCAATCTGTGATGCATTATCTTGAAATTCTTTGTTTTTAAGAAGAGATATCATATATAGAGTGATTAATATTGGAAATACAATAAAGAATATTTTACCGCCTGGAAAATTAATTCCAAATGCAATTCCTTCATTTCTTATATAAGTAAAATCTAATAAAAAAGGGATTACATTGAATGAATCATATAGATTCATTTTAGAATGCACTAATATTTTTGATAATTGATCAATTAAAACAATAAAAAAAGGTAGAAAAAAATTCATACTAAATTTAATTTTTTCTTCTGCTTACAGAAAACACCCTTTGTTGCATTTGGAACTTCTAATAGTCTCTCTTTATCAATTAATGGACTGCCAGGGCATTCACATTTTGTAGGATCATCTTGGTATACTTCGCATAAACCATATGAACCATCTTCAATTCTTTGTAGTGCCTTCTCTAAATTCACGATATAATCAGACTCTCTCGACATTAATAGAAAACTCTTTTCCACTTCATGGGCTTCAGTACCTTCATTATAATCTTCTGTGTTATTTTCTGCGAATACAGAGCTATTACTAGATGTTGTAGCTCGAACAGCTTCTATATTTTCATTAATGTCATACATTTTACTATGTATGTTTTTCTTAAACTTCTCTAAATCTGTTTTTGAATATTTTGTTTTAGCCAACTAAATACCTCTTATACTTTTTTCTTAATCAATATATCAAACTTTTCTGTTTTATGTTTGAAGACAGAATTATAATCACAATTTTCCAAACTATCCACTATATCTGTACATAAAATTTCATTCATAAAATACTCTTTGTGGCTTTCTATAGCGCTCGCTATTTCATTAGAAAAGTTTCCAGATAATATAATTCTATCATCGACGTTAAAATCTGCTTCTTTTCTCATTACTTGTACATGTCTTATTAGCTCTCGAATGAGACCCTCAGCTGCTAGACTTTCATCAATTTCAGTACTTATAGATACGATTACATCATTAGAGAAGAATGCCTCTTCTTTTTCATGTCCTTGAATCTGAATAATAATATCTTCTTTGATAATGTCAAATTCTTCTGAAGCTATCTTCTCATTATTTAGATATTTATCCATTACAGGATACTGGTCAAGTGTGGCAATATATTTAACTACTGTTTGCATATCTTCATCAAATTTAGAAGATAAAATTTTGAAATTTGGCTTTATAGAGAAAGAACCCATAGCCTTCAATTCTTTAACAATTGATATTGTCTTAATATTTAATTCATCTAAGATAATTTGCTGCTGATCTAGAATAAAAGAGGTAATTGATGAGTTATTCTCATATATCTTTAAATTTGACAATGGTTGCCTAACTTTAATATTAGCTTTCTTTCTTGCTGCCCTACCAGACTCAATAATCTTTTTGAGCGTTTCTACTTTCTTGATCAAATCCATATCAATCTTATCGTCTTCATATTCTGGATAAGAAGATAGATGCACACTGTTATGATTCTCTTTTGAATCATCCTGGGAGATATTAAGATACATACGCTCTGTAATGAATGGTAGAATTGGAGATAAAAGCTTGACAAGCAATAACAGTACATCATACAGTGTTTGGTATGCCACAAATTTGTCAGAATCGTTCTCGCTCTTCCAGAATCTTCGTCTATTTCTTCTGATATACCAGTTAGATAAATCATCAATAAACAATTCAACTTTCTTTAGCAATTTATCTGCTTCAAATCGATCATAATGATCCGTAGAATCTTTTATTAATAAATTTGCTTTTGCAACAATCCACTTATCTAATAATGTTAAATCTTTATCGTTTATATCATGAGAATGTGGTTTAAAATTATCTAGACTTGCATAAGTGCAGAAAAAAGAATATATGTTCCAAAAACTAATTAATCGCTTTCTAACCTCATCTGCTTTTTCATAACCAAACAATAGGTTATTTTCAACGTTTTGTCTTGTATACATCCATCTCATTACATCAACACCTATTTTTTCAGCAGCATCATCAAACCAAATAGCATTTCCTGCTGATTTGTGCATCTCCTTACCATCTTCAGCTTTGACTAGAGCATGACCAAGCAAGGTTTTAAATGGAGCTTTATCTTCAAGAAAAGATGACATAGCTAATAAAGAATAAAACCAGTTTCTAAACTGACCAGGAAAACACTCTGTAATAAAATCAGCTGGAAACCATTCATTCCAATATTTCTTATCTTCAAAATAATTTAATGTAGAGAAAGGAACAATCCCTGCATCAAGCCAAGGATTCCCAACATCTGGAATTCTTGTTCCAATTAAACCTGTGTCAGGATGTTTAATCTTTATATAATCAATCCAAGGTCTATGAGGACTATTTCCATCAAATTCTTCCCAACCTTCAACAGAAAGCTCTTTTAATTCTTCTCTGGAGCCCACTACATAGAAGCTTCCATCTTCAAATGTCCAGATTGGTAGAGCTAATCCCCAAAAACGTTTTTTTGAAATCATCCAATCGCCCATATTATCTAGCCAATTGTGTTCTCTATCTTCTCCCCATTCTGGAATCCAGTTAATATCGCTTACAACGCTCTTAATTCTATTTCTCCAATCCATATTGATATACCACTCATCAACTTGCTTGAATACAAGCTCATCTCCTGATCGCCAACAATGAGGATATATATGAGGATAGTCTTCTGCATATAGCAAAAGATTTCTATCTTTTAAATCTTGTATAATCTTTTGAGTAGTATCTGAATCTGTGACATTCAATCCTGACATAAAGTCAAATCCATCAAGAAAATTTGCTTGATTATCGATAGGTGATATTTCTACAAAACCTTCTTTCTTACAAATTTTGCTATCTATAGCTCCACAACCACCAGCCATATGTACAATGCCAGTTCCTTCACCCTCTACTACCATGTCATTTCCTTCAGAATCTTTTCCTCCATCCACTATGAAATGACATTGTATAGCAGTAAGGGCATCATCTTTGATATCTTGGCTAATATTTGGGTATCCTCCAGGAGTTTTTTGTGATTCTAAATGATCGTATGGTCCTTCATAATTCCAACCAATCATATCTTCTCCTTTAATTACTTCAAGAGTCTCATATCCACCTCTCTCTTTAAATATCTGATCTAAAGTTTTTAATTTCGGCACTCCATCAATCCAATTCTTTTTCTCTGAGAACTCTTTACTTAAGCGCTGAAATTTTAAATTATTCTCGGCGACATAATAAATAGATTCATCTGCTAATTGAATTTTTGCATAATTAATCTTTTTATTTACAGCAACCGCAATATTTGAGGAAAGAGTCCAAGGAGTTGTTGTCCAAATTAATATATTTTCATTCTTTCTATCTTTTAAAGGAAACTTGACAAAGACTCCCTTATGAACAGTTAACTTACGTCCCTCAATAATTTCCATCTGCGAGTATGACGTACCAGATCTTCCAGACCAAGGAACTACATCTGTTCCTCTATAAATTTTTTCTTCATTAAATAACTTTTTTAGAAAAGCCCATATAGCATAATTATTTTCATCAGACATTGTATAATATGAATTTTCCCAATCCATCCAATAACCCAATCTTTTTGATTGGTCAGTTTGAACATCTGAATATTTTTTAACACGCTCTTTACAAAGATTGACAAACTTTTCAATTCCAAGTTCTTCAACTTCTTTTTTTGATTTGATACCAAGTTCTTTCTCTACTTCAATCTCAACCCAAAGTCCTTGACAATCGAAACCATTTTGATATCGTAGTTGATATCCATTCATAGATTTATATCGTTGGTAAAGATCTTTTAATGTTCTTCCCCAAGCATGATGAACTCCCATTGGATTATTGGCTGTAATAGGTCCATCAAGAAAACTCCATTTCTCGCCTTTAGAATTTTGATTAACTAGTTTTTGAAAGATTTTCTCTTTTTCCCAGAAATCAAGAATATCATGCTCATTGGATACAAAATCTATTTTTGGATTTTCTTTTCTTATGCTCATAGTGAATTAACTATGAACTTATAAGAAATGTTGAATTATTGCAATTTGATTAGAATTTATCTTCTAAGTGTTAAAAACCTAGAAGCATTACCGCGTTTGACTAAAAATAGAATTTTTTCATCCTTATCATATTTAGAAATCTCATTTTCAAACATATTAATATTAGATATTTTCTGTCTGCCTACTCTAGTAATTAAATCCCCTTCTTGCATACCTGACTTTTCTGCAATACTGTTTTCTTCAATGTCGGTAACGACAACCCCTTGAACATCAGAATTCATAGATCTTTGAATATCATATTTATCAATTAACTCATCTGTAACATCAAGAACAGATAATCCAAATTCATTGTAAGCACTATTAGCGCTTGTCATCTCACTGCCCAATCTTTCTTCAAGTATAACGGCAACATCTTTTGACTGACCATCTCGAAGAATTGTTAAGGTTATTTCTGAACCTGGACTAGCACTAGATACTAAATTTTTTAGTTCAGCACCATTTGTAATTTCTTTTCCTTCAAAATTAGTAATTACGTCTCCTGACTCTAAGCCAGATTTATCAGCAGGGCTGCCCTCAACAATATCACTGACTATAGTTCCTTTTCTAGATTTTAACTCCATTGTATCATAAAAATCTTCGTTAATATCTTGCATATAGATACCTAAAAAAGAACGTACAACATAACCTTTAGAAATAAGGTCACTCATTACCTTTGTAACTATGCTAGATGGAATAGCAAATCCTATACCTGCATTCGATCTTCCGCTACCTGAAGCAATTGCTGCATTAATTCCAATAAGTTCTCCGCTCATGTTGAGTAAGGCTCCTCCACTATTGCCTGGATTAATTGCTGCATCTGTTTGAATAAAATTTTGATAGGTATTACTGCCCCTCATTACATTATTTCTGCCTATCGCGCTAATAATTCCTGCTGTAACAGTATGGCTAAGAGACTCTGAGAAAGGACTTCCTATTGCCAGAACCCATTCTCCAACTCTCATACGTTCAGAATCGCCAATTGGGACCGCTTTAATGTTATCTGCATCAATCTGTAGTATCGCCAAATCAGTGCCTTTGTCTAAACCTACAACCGTCGCTTCAAATACTCGTTTGTCCATCAATTCTACCATAATTTGATCTACAGGTTTTTCATTTCTTTCATCAAAAATTACATGATGATTTGTCACAATATAAGCATTGTCTTCATCGACAATAACTCCTGAGCCTAGTGATTTGCTTTCAAATTCTTCAGGAAGAGATCTTCCCCAGTATCTATAGAAATTTTGCACATCTTCATCCATTGTTATTGTATTGGTAGTAGTAATGGTAACTACTGATTCATTCACATTTTCAGCAATATCAGCAAACGAGTTGCTAAACTGTTTAAACATCGATCCTTGACAAAACAAAGATGATGATGCAATTAGTATTATAAATAGTCTTTTCATATTTCTCTTATTTAAATGGAAGCACCTGCAATAAGTTCCATATTTAGTTTAATCCTTTTTCTAAGAAGGCCTTGAACTGTTCTATATCTCTAGTCATCCCAGGGAATTCATCAATAACTAGATCATTTTTATCTAATATAACATAATAAGGTAATGCCGCTGTTTTAAATCGACTAATCTGATAATCTCTTTTCTCAAGATAATTATCTCCCGCATCGGTATATAAGCTAACTAAAATAAATTGTGACATTATATCTTCTACAGATTGCTCTGCAAAAACATTTGTTTCCATCCAACGACAATTAGTGCATGTAACCCCAGTAAAATCAATAAATATTTTTTTATCCTCTTCATTTGCTATAATAAAAGCATTATCAAGAGAATGAATCCAGTTTAAATTTGATTTCATTTTTTTAGGTGGAAGATAAGATTCGATAGTACCGTTAATATTATATCCAAAATTTCCTGATAATAAATAGAATGATAGGGATAAGAATAAAATTGACAGCAAACTTCTCTGATAAGAGAATGCTACTTTAGAATCATTTTTAAATCGAATATATCCTAAAATATAGACAGCACATAAGGCCATAATAATTGCCCAACAAGTAAGCACTACCTCATAAGTAAATATATCCCACTGCCATACTAAATCTGTATTGCTAATGAATTTAAACGCTGCTGCTATTTCTAAGAATCCCATAGTCACTTTTACAGAGTTTAACCAACCCCCTGATTGAGGCATCTTTGTTAAGTAGTGTGGAAAAAGAGCTAAAAAGAAAAAAGGAGATGCAAAGGCTAGACTAAATATTAACATACCAATAATAGGCCAAAACCATTGTCCTTGTGATGCTGCAACTAGTATTAGACCCATAAATGCCACTGTACATGTGAAAGAAGTAAGAGTAAAAGTTAAAGCCATAAACAATATGCCTGCATACCCTTCAGAATTCTCTCGTTGCAATGAAAAACGTTTCAATGATTGAGGAAGCTCAATTTCATAAAAACCAAAAAGCGAAAAAGCAAAATAGATGAACAGAAAAGCAATAAATAGATTTACATAAGGATTAGAAGCCAGTTGCGTTGCTCCTGAAGCACCAAGAAAAATAGCTAATAACATTCCAAGTAACGTAAATGTCATAACAATCCCAAGCATATAAACAAGAGCACCTTTAACTGGTGAAGTATTTTTATCTTCACCTCTCTTTAAGAAAAAAGAGATTGTAATAGGTATCATAGGAAAAACACAAGGAGTTAAGAGAGCTAAAAATCCCATACTTAGTGCCAGCAAAAGAAAGGATCCTATTTTATTGTCAGCAATATCTAATATAGAATCTTTAGAGAAATCAAACTTATCAGTCTTAAAATCTTCTCTTATGGTTCCACTTTGTAAAGTAAATGAGACATTATCACTATATTCATTTGGCGGATAACATAAGTTACCTGTACATACTTGATATTCTACTGTTATATCAAATGAGTACACTCCATTAGATAAATTCTTATCTATAACAATAGGAACTCTAAATATAGGGTTCCCTTCATGATACTTTGTAATATTATCAAACCCTTCATCGTATGTAACAATGGGGTCTGGCTCAATGATTCTCCCTGTCTTAACAATTTGATCTGATTTAACTTGAATGACTGTGGGCTTAGGCCCTTCAGGAACATCATAGATAGCATAAATATGCCATTCATCTTCAATATTGGCTTGAACTTCTAGTACAACCACTTCACCCTGGTTTGCACTGTCTATATTGAATTTAAATTCTGCAGGATCACTAAATTGACCAAACAAAATAGAAAAATAGGCTAATATTGGAATTATTTTTTTCATCAAAGAATTTAGAAAGGTAATCTTTTCTTTAGCTTGGTCCAAAAACTTTCTTTAACAGGTTCTGTCTCCTTATCTATCATAGAGTCTAATTTGTTTAATAATTGCTCCATTTCAGATTCTGCTGCATTATATCCGTTATCAATAAACTCCTCGGTACGATCAAAAGCAGACCAATGTACATTTTCATGTTTAGGATTAATAACAAAATCAGATTGATTGAGTAAATAAGAGTTTAGATGTAGTGTAGATATATCTCGAGATCGATTAATAATCTCAAAAATGTTGTTAGGTTCATCATCTGTTTTAAATGCTTTGCTAATATTGATTGCAATAATGAAATCACATTCACCGACTAAAGGAGGAACAGGTGTTGGGAAAACAATTCCACCATCAAGAAGCATTCTATCATCTATATATGTTGGTTCTACAAAACCAGGTATGGATGAACTTTTAACAACTGCATCAACCACACTACCAGATTTATAGACCATAGGTCTTCCTGAAATCAAGTCAGTAGCAGAAACTATCAGAGGTATTTTTAAGTCTTTGAACTGATTATGTGAAAATAGATTAATTGCAGCTTTTGACAATCTTTCAGTTTTGACAATTGATTTTCTATTAGAGCTTACCATCAATATATATTGATTCTTGATCTGTTTAAATATTTGAGAAAAAACTGAATCATCTTTCTCGTTATTAGAGATATATCTAAAACCTAAGTCTTTAAAATCTTCGCCATTGACATGTTCAGTGTATTTGTTCTCTACAACACTAGCATCGGCATGAGAAGCATACATGGCTCCAATCATTGACCCTGCGCTCGTTCCAGATATAATGTCTGGTATTATTCCATGACGTTCTAAAGATTTTAATATACCTATATGACAAGCGCCTCTTGCACCACCACCACCAAGGGCTAAACCAATTTTTAGATTTTTATACATTGCTCCCCGGCTTAATTGCTGGCACATCTTTAAGATTTTCTGGAATATTATCTTTATCAAAAATCTTAGCAGTTTGCTTTGTAATTGCAAAAAAGTTATCATGCAGATGAACAGGCGTAATACTTCTATCAACAATAATTCCGATACCGACAATTACACCCTTGTGTGCATTAATTAGCTCTGAAACTTCTCTTATTGAACCTCCAGTGCTAAGCACATCTTCAATGATAAGAATTTTTTCTCCAGCATTTATTTCGAAACCTCTTCTTAGCTGCATTTTACCATCTACTCGCTCTGAAAAGATTGTTCTTTTATCTAATTGTCTTCCCACTTCTGTTCCTAGAACAATACCTCCAATTGCTGGCGATATTACCTTATCAATAGATAGATCTGAAAAATGGGATGATAAAATATCTGAAAATAAAGACAAATATTTAGGATATTGCAATACTTTTGCACACTGAAAATAAGCATCGCTATGCATTCCAGATGATAATACAAAATGACCATACATCAGCGCTTCAGTTTCTTCAAAAATCTTTATATAGTCTTTATCGTTCAAAATGTAGCCTCATTTGATTACAGAGATCTTGTGCAGCATTATGAATGCTATCAGAATCATGATCTCCAGCAAAAATAATGGATCTAGAAACATTAATTAAGGTTGATTCTGTATGATTATTATTAATCTGGATGACATCTTTCAAACTACCTCCCTGTGCTCCGATACCTGGAATAAGAAATGGCAGATTATTTGTTTTTCTTACTTCATTCATTTTTTCAGTATCTGTAGCTCCAACAACTAAGCCAATATTTTTATATTTATTCATACTCTCTGACAAACTCACAACTTTATCAAAAATAGTATCTTGAATATAGCTAGCAGATGTATTCGACGTTCTACATAAAACATAAACACCCTTATTTTGATCAGAACAGAATGGCTCAATAGCTTCTTGTCCCATATATGGATTTACAGTAATAGCATCACAATTCAAATACTTAAAAAAAGCGTTAGCATAATGCTTTGCTGTGTTACCAATATCGCCTCTTTTAGCATCGGCAATAATAATATGACTATCTCCAATCTCTTTGACCAATTCTTCGAGCCATAAAAAACCTTTTGATCCCCATTCTTCAAAAAAAGCAAGATTTGGCTTATATGCCGCTGCAACATCTCTTGTTGATGCTACGACTTTGAATGAATAATCTTTAAGCTCTTCGATGGTCACATTATCGTCGAAATACTTCCTGTCAATATCAATACCAACACAGAGATTTGAATTCTTTTCTTTTATGGTGTTATGTAGTTTTTCTTTAAACGATATCACGGAAGAAATTTAACTTAATTAATACTATCAAACAAATGCCTTCACACTAGATTGAAAAATTTTTAATATTCAACACAATGGATCAATCTAATAATTCTTCGAAAACAAAAATCATTGCATCAACAAATGTATTTCAAATTGAAAAAATTGAAGAAGTAGGAAAAGCAGACTATCCTCAGCTTATAGAGATATCATTGCATCTAGCAAAAGAATATGGAAGGCAAGCTGTCTTGACAAAAGATACCATTCAAAAATACTTCAATACCGATAAATCATTACCATTTATTGCAAGATATCAAGATGAGATTATTGGATATATTATTGGTATCCCATTGGAAGAATTACGTCAAGAATCATGGGCTGTAAATGATGAAAACTTTGGTAAATACAATACTTTATATACCTATGCTTTTGTGATTATGGAAAAGTATAAATCCAATGGATACGCTAGAATGCTCAAGCGTGTATATATTAGTTGGGCTCAGAAAAGGTCTAAGATCAAATACATTACTGGCCATGTCATAGAAGGAACTTCAAACATAGCAGATGAAAATATGGCTATAATTAGTCGCATTCAAAATTGGCAAGGCACTAAAAAATCTTTTGAGTACTACAGAAGATCATTTGATAAAAAAGAGAGTAATGCATCTATCCATAGCCCTCCTTTAGAAATTACTATCTAGTAAAAAACTCTCAAATGTAACCTTGACTTCTCATATTTATAATGTTAAGTTTGCGTTACATTTTAATAAAAAAAGGAAATAAAATAATATGTATAACATAACAGATTTAATATTAGGTGCGCTAGGAATAATGTCAGGATTTATAATTCCTCTAGGAGTATTTTTTTGGCTATACAAAGATGCTAAAAATAAGAGAGCAGCCATTGTTGCAATTGCAAAAACTGCCAACGATCCAGAAAGAGTACAAGAGTTTTTAGATACGCTTAATGCTGAAGATAAAAAAAGAGAACCGATTGACTATAAAAGAGATGGAATGATAACTTTTTTCGTAGGAGTTGGTCTTTATCTTTTTGGTGTTGAGTTTGTGTTTGTATTAAAAGGTGTAGGGCTTTTAGTTGGTTCAATTGGAGTTGGTCTTATGGTTGCTGGATATTTTTATCCAGATGATAGCGCTGGAATTACAAAAGCTGTTGAAGAGTTTGAAAAAAAATAGGTTAGAAAATTGGGTAGAAATCATAAAAAACTTCTCAACAATTTAGAAGTATTAAGAAAAAAATCTGGATTAACTCAGCAAGATCTTTCGGAGAGTGCTGAAGTTTCAAGAAAGAGTATTAATGCCATTGAAAATGGGATCTATATTCCTTCAACTGTTCTGGCATTAAAAATTGCAAAAACTCTAAACTGCTCTGTTGAAGATTTATTTCAATTGCCTTGAATACCACTTATAACTAGCAATTAAACCACATACTGAACATAAAGAAAACATAATATTCACTACCCAGTCATCAATATGCCCCATTCCAAATACTGGAGATTGATTAAATAATCTAATTGACCATAGGATCTGTCCTAAAACAAAAAACGAAAAGGATGCTACAAATAATAAAGTTACTTTTTTCATTTTTTTATAAGGCTTACTAATACCAATGCAGAAGATGAAATAGCTAATGCTGGAATAACAGCTTCATCAAGGCTCCATTGATTTCCAAAATAGACTGTTGCAACTATTCCTGATATAATTGAACATATAGCGCCATACTTCGTTGCTTTATCCCAAAAGAATGCTGCTAATAATGTAGGGGTGATTGCTGTCCCATAAATTGTAAATGCATAAAGCGCTTTCTCAAAAATAGTGGTATCTGCTGCAAACATTCTTGAGACCCAATATGAGAAAAATCCTAACAATAACACTAACAGCCTGCTCAGTGTTACAATTGTCTTATCAGAATATTGCTTATTAGAATATTTTAAATAAATATCATTGATTAGAATTGTGGTAGGGACAAGCAAAAATGAATCAGCTGTGGAAATAATAATACCTATGATTGTAGCTAGCATTATAGCCCCAACGAGCGGTGGTAAGAAATTATAAGCTGCATAAATTAATACATGTGATTCTTTTGCTATATCGGTAATCATACTTGAGCTAATCCATGCATTGGCAATAATCAAAGACTCCAATATGACAATAGCGAAGAATAATAAATAAGTTGCTCTTTGAGCAGATTTAACTGATTCACTAGCAAAGAACCTTTGATACATATTCGCATCGCCAAGAATTAATAAGAAAGATGGCAAAGTAAAGTTTATTACTTCTCTAAATGAGAGCACACCAAACATAGACATATTATTCATCATACCTTTGCTTTCAAAACCAGCAGACATACCATCAAACCCTCCTGCTTGAAAAAACAAAATTGGTAATGCAATAATAAAACAAGTAATCATAAGAATTCCGTTTGCAACATCTGTATATGCAACACTTAACAAACCAGCTAATACAGTGTATGCAACAATAAATAGTGCTGCTATTATCGTTGCTTGATCTAAAGTCAATCCCGAACCTAAATTATCATGAAATATAGTATAGATTACTGCGCCACCAGCATTGAACTGGTAACTAACAATTACTAGGTAAGCAGTAAGCAATGCAATAACAGATAGAATCATTGCTATATCTCCAAATCTGGATCCGATAATTTCTGGCACAGTTAATTTGCCAGAAGCTCTTGCTTTCCCTGCTATCTTTGTTAATGCTAATACGCCAAGCATTCCACCAATAGGCAATAAGAATCCCGCTGCACCTATCTCGAATGCCTTTCCTGCATTACCTAAGACAGATCCTGTCCCCATCCAAGTTGCTGCCATTGTTCCAACTAAAATCCAAGGGGAAAGGGATCGTCCTGCTACTGCAAAATCTTCCTGATTTTTAATAGAATCAGATTTGCTAAATCCAATTAAGAGTAAGCCAATAAGGTAAATTCCAATAATTACATAATAAATCATTGAAATAATTTAAACATAATCCATATATTTGTTCTTAATTAATGCAACTACACTGGAAAATAATCATTGGGCTAGTCTTAGGGACTATTTATGGAATAGCTAGCGCTATTAATGGATGGTCAGATTTTACATCAAATTTTATTTCTCCATTTGGAACAATCTTTCTAAATCTTTTGAAACTGATTGCTGTACCATTGGTAATATCGTCTCTTATAACAGGTGTCGCATCTCTTTCTGACACTAGAAAACTCTCTAGAATTGGCTGGAAAACAATCGCCCTGTATATCAGCACTACAGCAATAGCTGTTAGCATAGGATTAATATTAGTCAATGTTCTTGAACCTGGAGCAGGTATACCAGAAGATTTTCAAGAAAGCTTAAGTCAAGAATATGTCGATAAAGCAGCTAGCAAACAAGACCTAGCAAGCTCTGTTCAAGATAATAGAGGCCCATTACAACCATTGGTAGATATGGTTCCAAGTAATATGTTTTCAGCAGCTTCCAATAATAGCAATATGCTTCAAATAGTTTTTATATCAATCATTTTTGGAATTGCATTGATTGGCATTGATCGAAAATTCTCACAACCGGTATTAGCTTTCCTAGAAGGTATCAATCAAATGATTATTAAGCTGGTAGAGATGATAATGTATTTTGCTCCGTACGGAGTTTTTGCTTTAATAGCTAAGACTATTAGCTCTGTTTCTGGAGATGTTTCTCAAATTGGAAGTATTTTATCTGCACTCCTATTCTATATGGGAGTTGTAGTGTTGGGACTGTTCATACATATGAGCCTTACATACCTTACAATATTAAAGATGTTCACTAATATGGATTTAAAACATTTTTTCAAATCTATGGCTCCAGTGCAATTATTAGCATTTTCAACAAGTTCAAGTGGAGCTACTCTGCCAGTAACAATGAAACGTTGTGAAAAAGATTTAGGCGTATCAGAAGAAATATCCTCATTTGTTCTTCCTTTGGGAGCAACAATCAATATGGATGGTACTGCATTATACCAAGGAGTTGCAGCAGTCTTTATAGCGCAGGCTATTGGTATGGATCTTACTTTTGTTGATCAATTCACTATAGTTGCTACTGCTGTTCTAGCATCTATTGGAACTGCTGCTGTTCCAGGAGCTGGGATTATCATGTTAGTAATTATACTAGAAGCTATTAACGTTCCTAGTCAAGGAATCGCTTTAATATTAGGCGTAGATAGAATTTTAGATATGATTCGAACTGCAACTAATGTAACTGGTGATGCTACTGTTGCATGTGCGATGGATTCTTTAGAGAAATAGACCATTCTTTGTGTTTTTCTACAATAACATCTTTAATATTCGATAGCTGAAGTGCCCTTGTTGCAGAAACCATAATCGCTTCAGGAAATGATTTTTGTAAATAAGATATTCTGTCTTCATCTACTATATCAATCTTATTAAATATATACTGATAGTCAATTTCATTGGCTCCAATTTCTTGTAATACGCTCTGTATTGTAGCAATTTCATTATGCAAATCTTTAGAGTTAGCATCTAAAACTATAAGCAGCAAATTAGAATCAACAACCTCTTGTAAAGTTGACTTAAAACTTGCAATAAGATTGTTTGGAAGATTTCTAATAAAACCAACAGTATCACTCATTAACACATAATTAGAATCACCAATAAATAAACGTCTCACTGTCGTGTCTAACGTAGCAAATAATTGGTTTTTAATTAATACGTCGCTCTTAGTAATTGCTTTCATTAGAGAAGATTTTCCAACATTGGTGTATCCAACAAAAGATGTTCTAAAAAAAGATTGTCTTTTTTTGCTCTGAACTCTTCTTTCAGAATCAATACCTTTCAATTTTTTCTTTAGGTTTGATATTCTTTTTCTGAGAATTCTTCTATCAACCTCAATTTGCGTCTCTCCTGCCCCTGCTCTTGTTCCAAAACCACCCATTTGTCGTTCAAGGTGGGTCCACATTCTTGTAAGACGAGGTAATTGGTATTGAAGCCTTGCTAACTCTACTTGAGTCTTAGACTCCTTTGATTTTGCATTATTAAAAAATATCTCAAGAATCACTCCACTTCTATCAATAAATTTTATTTCTTTTTCTAATTTTTGAAAATTCTTCGTTTGAACAGGACTTAAGTCTTCATCAAAAACTATATAATCTGCTTTCAAGAGTTTGGCTTGTTCTACAATCTGCTTTGCTTTTCCAGAACCAACAAAATAGGCAGGATTAATACGATTTAACTTTTGCTCAATGACGCCACAAACTTTCAAACCTAATGTATCTATTAACAAAGAGAGTTCTTCTATGCTATAATTATAATTTTTATCGCTTTTCCATATTCTAGGTGCGACTATTAGAACTTTTTCTGGATTACGATTCATTATAAGAGAATCTTTGGAAAAATATACTATTGAAGATATCAGTTAATAATAAATCAAAAGATTCATTAGACCAGTTTGAGTCAATTTTTGTTGTTAGAAAAAATATTTTTCCCCCTAAAACGTCTTTTTCTATTAGTAGTGGATCGTTGGTAGATATCATTATTCTAGAAAAATCTTTTTCACTGTCTTTAAGTTCAAAATACCTATAAACCTTAGTTTGATTTGCCACATTCTTTGAAAAGAATGAATGTTTTTTTAAAAATCCTTGATCTATAACAGAAAAAAATTGATTTCTTGAAGCTCCCCTGATTGCCTTGATTTGGGGATATCCTAAGCTATAAGCAAGCTCATTATTAACTTTGATATTTTCATTCATTAAGACAATTACAAATCCATCATTTAAAAGGAATTTTTGTAATTCAACAACCATTTTATCAGATAGCATATCTAAATCATCTAGAATAACAATTTCAGTGTTAGTAAAATCATATTTTTCAAATTTGTCATATATAATATTCGTATGATTTATAAACCTATTATTAGCAAATAAAACATTTTTATTGCTGTTATTATCAGAAAATGTAGTAACTGCGATATTTTTTCTTAAAGGAATAGCGTGTTCTTTCTCAGTGATGATCATATCATCCTTTATAAAAGACACTTGAATACTTTTACTTGCATCGCTAACAGGAATATGCCCATTTAATATTTGGATAGAAGAATCAATAGATGAAATTTCAAAAGATTCATAGGCAATGCTATCAATTGCAATTGACATATTTAGAGATTCTGCGCCGATCATATCAAATGTTAGCTCATAATATAGAGAATCAGAGCTCATGATATCAGTATCATTAAATTCTAAGTTATAATTGAAAGCAATTTCTTCATTTGCTTCCATTTCGTTATTCGAAGAAGGATTGGAGCAGGAAAATAGAGCAAATAGTATTACTATAACCAATAAGCTCTTAAAAAGAATGAATTCTCTATTTTTTACAATAGTCATTTGCTAATAATTAAGTTTATATGGCTATCTTGAGACACTTTAGTCCCTTCTCTTGGATTTTGACTTAGAACAGTGTTTGGTAAAAATTCATCTTGTGCAACAAATTTAATAGATCCTTCTTTCAAACCTATTGCACTAATCCTCTTTATGGCTTCACTATAGAAAATTCCTTCTAAATCAGGAACTGTAACGAAATCATTCGGTGCTAAACCAGTACTGACTTCAAGTCTTACTCCAAGACCTTTCCTCAGACTATCCAGAGGAGCAGGGCCTTGCCAAGATACAATTCCCTTAGGATAGTTGGGACTATAAGCATACTGTACAGAAATTACGTTAAGACCATTTTGGTCTAATTCTATTTCTGCAGATCTCAATGTTTTTCCGAGGACATCTGGTACCAGTATTTTCTGACTAAGCTGAGTAATCTTAATTTTGATTGCTCTGCCGGCCTTTACTTCTTTCCCTGCTGAAGGGAATTGTTCTAATATAATACCAGGGTTAAGATCATTTGTAAAGATTGTATCTGCAACAACGACTTGTATGCCTTCAGACTTTGTAATAGACTCTGCTTCTAGTATGCTCAAACCTTCAAGATCAGGTATAGCAATCATACTTTTTTGATTTATATAGGTCGGCATCAATAAGTAATTAATAAATAGAATAAAAAATATTCCAGTAGTTAAAAAAATCAATATATGTTTAAGAGAATTCACCTAGCTAAACCTACTGCCTTTTAATGTTGGCATTCCTAATATAAAGTCTTTTGCAGGCATTATTTTCTTTCCTTCCATCTGCACTTTATGAATTCTTAAAGATTCTACAGTACATGCAATATCAAAAGAATCACTAGAAATAGTATCAACTTCTCCAGCTCTTTTAGGGGATTCATTCCTAATCAATTCTGATTCAAAGAACTTAATTCTTTTTCCATTGAGCATGGTATATGCACCAGGATAAGGACTGAATGCCCTAATCTGAGCATGTATATCTGATGCAGACTTGTCCCAATTAATCATAAATTCCTCTTTTGTAATTTTAGGCGCTAGAGTAACTAGGGATTCATCTTGAGAGTAGGGTTCAATTTTTCTATCCAAATATTTCTCTATAGAACTCACAACTAAATCTGCACCCATATTGCTTAACTTTTCCGATAGTGATCCATAGTTATCTTGATCGCTGATATGATAAGAGGTTTGTTCTAAAATTTTTCCTGTATCTACCTTTGGTTCAATCAAGAAAGTAGATACCCCTGTAACTTCTTCATGATCTAATATTGCTCTTTGGATAGGGGCTGCTCCTCTATATTTTGGAAGCAAAGATGAATGAAGATTGATTGCACCGTACTTCGGTATGCTCAATAGTAATTGTGGTAATATCTTATAAGCAACAACAACAAATAAATCAGGATTTATATTTTCAATCTTCTTGATAAATGCTTCATTTAAAAGATCGTTGCACTCAAGAACATGTAAATTCTCATTTTGTGCAAGAGTTTTTACTGGAGTATCAATCAACTTTTGACCACGACCCATTTTTTTTGATTCATTAGTCACTACACAAGAAACATTATATGCTTCGGCACATTTCAATAAGACAGGGTTGGAGAAATCTGTATTACCAAAAAATATAATTTTTATAGATTTATCTGACATTATTAGATTTCATTAATTTCAGTGCTTTGTCATACTTTAAAAGATCTGCTGGTGTAGCATAGTCTGTAATTAATTTTCCATCTAGGTGATCATTTTCATGCTGAATAACAGTTGCTAACAATCCAGAAAATTCTTTAGTACATTTCTCTAAATTTTCATCAATATAGCTATAGGTAATTGTATCAAATCTTTCAATATTAATCCTAATCTCAGGCAATGACAGACAGCCTTCTGAATCTACACAAGATCCACTTCCCTTCTCAATCTTACCATTCATAAATACCATTGGTGATGTATCGCGGTATTCAGATATATGGCTTATATCAATTACAAACATCCTTTTATTGATTCCAATTTGATTAGATGCTAGTCCAAGACCATCAAATTCATACATAGTATCAAACAGATTATTAATGAGATCATCCACATTCGAAAAGTCTGTTATATCTGTACATACTTCTCGTAAAGCCTTGTGACCATAGGTAACTACTTCTTGAACTGCCATCTTAGTCTTTTGTTTCTGAATTCTTTAATCTAGTTATAGCCGCAATATCTACTGTGAGCTCATTATTGTTGGATACACGAAGAGTAACTTTATTATTTCTTACTTGAGTAATTTTCCCATGTATCCCTCCAATAGTCACAATATTGTCACCTTTTTTCAAATTCTTCTGGAGGTTTTTTACATCTTCTTGTTTTTTATTATTCGGCCTTAGAATGAAATAATATAAAACCAAGAATATCAAAAAAATTGGTAATTGCGCAAGAAAGGCATCAAAAAATGATACCTCAGATTCTTGAAAGTATAATTTATTTATTATCATACAGCAAAGTTAGTCTAGCTATCTCCTTTTAACAAGCGCATTAGAAAAGGTCTTATTAGTATAAAACATATGATAAAAAGCATCATATTTGATAAGATAAGGAGAGACTTAAATAAACTGTCATCATATTTAAAGATAATAGAATGTTTCCCTTTATCTAGCAATACACCCCTAAGCACTCCATTTGTTTGATAGATTTTTATCTCTTTAGTATCGATTGTCGCTTTCCATCGCTCAGGATAATATACTTCACTTAAAACAAGGAAAGCTTGTTCCGAAGATACATTTACATCTAGAGAGATTTCATGAATACCCCAATCTAATCGCGTAATTTCTCCCTTTGGTAACGATTGAGAATCTAAATCCTTAACAACTGCAATATTTTCAGGATCAAAAGCAGTGGCTGTTAAATAACTATATAAATTTTGATCTTCTTTGATAATATTTTTTACAAACCATGCTCTGCCCAGATTATTCTTTAATCTGTAAATATGTAAATCTGTATTACCAAATGCAGAATAATATTCTGTATTTAAAGACAGTTCAAATTCGCTATGATTTAGTTCAACTGGACTTAATAAATATTTAACATTTAGAAATTTCAATACAGGAATCGATAATAGATTATTAGTCTCACTTAATAGATCTGTATAATGTCTAAATTTAGCTGGATGGTAACCTCCAACCGAATGAATTCCATGAAATTTTAATTTAGGGTCTTGAAATAACTCTCCTGCTGAATAAACTCTATATAAATCTAAATCATTCTTCAAAAATCTAATGGCTTCGTCTTCCTTGAAGAATGAATGGAATTTTTCTTTGGAAACTATTTGTGTTTTTTGCATACTGCTATCTGAAGGAGAAATAATATTCTTATCTATTCTATAAATATCAATAATTGATAAGATTAAAAATATAGCTATGATTGTTGCTGATGGAATTTTTCTAAATCTCTCTATATTTAATATACTGCTGATAATCTCCTTCAAACCAAAAGCTGCAAGTATATATAAAATAAAATTTGATAGAATTAAAATCATACTTGGTACGCGAAAATTGCTAAAATAAGGAAAGAAAGAGTAAAAGAAATTGTATAGAATATCGAAGTATTTTCCAAAAGATAGGAATATAGATAGCAGCAAAATACTTATAAAAAAAATCTTCTTATTGTTGAGCCTAATTACAGAAAACAAAGATGAAAAAATTACAAAAAATCCAATATAATTAGGATAATCAGTAAAAGGCATATGACCAGAATAAGATGATCCACCAAAGCCATAATAGTGAGGAAAAATATAAGTGATTAACTCTTTTGGATGCATAGACCAATTAGTAGCATATTGATAATGATTATCTCCACCGGCCCTGATTGAATTACCTAAATAGTCTAATGATGGATAATAAATATGTGATGCTAGCAAAAACCCTAAGCCACATGAAAGCATAAAATATAAAATATACTTATTTTTATCGTGCTTCTGTTTAATGAGAGAATAACAAAAATATGCTCCAGATAACATACAAGAATAATAGGCTATTTGTACATGACCTCTTTGCAATTGAAGTCCTATTAATAAAGCAAGCATAAATGCAGATTCTATAGAGACTGAATATCTTAATCTATTAATAGCATATAATATCCAAGGAATATAAGCTGCAGTCATCATTTGACTCCCATGGCCAAAAACAATCATTGTAATAAGATAAGGATTTAATATCCATAGTAGTCCTATAGAGAATGCTATTAATCTAGAAATCTTAAATTGTTCTAATAATAAATACATCCCTACTCCAGAGAATACTAGATGCATTAATTGAATGCTAAGATCAGAAATGCCTAATCCAAGCATGATTCTAGTTGGAAAGTACAATTCATTAATATAAGTGAATGCTTCCATGGTTGGCATGCCAGAAAAAATCCATGGTTGCCACAAAGGCCAATCACCTATCTTCTCCTTATATATGTCTAAAATATGATTAGCAGAATAAGGATTTAGCGTATCTCCTGACCCAAATATATTGTCATAGAAAATTACTGGATAAAAGAATAAAATAATCCATAGCAAATAGATAATAATCAATAAATATTTATTCATGATTGATTAAATATTTTGTGCTTTAGGCTATCAATCATATCTTTGTCTTCCTCATCTACTCTTAATAAGATATAAAAAGAGAAGTATAAAATAAAAATGAAGAATATAGCAGATAATAAGTATAAGCTTAGATTTAAAATCGATGATGAATAGTCGAGAAAACTTAGGGCATGTTTCTGAAAGATGATAGCTGACCCTGCAGTTAAAACTCCAGCAAACAAAGGCTTGAATAATTTGAGTGAAAAAACATTTAAACTGAGCATATAATAGTTCTCAAAGAATCTTAAAAAACTAATAAAGAATAAGGCGATTGTAGTAGCAGAGGCTGCTCCTATGATTCCATATTGAGGGATCAAGACAATGTTCATAATAATATTAACAATAAGAGCTACTAACACATTGAATAAATTTACATTTGAAAAGCCACTCATGGTCAGCGATGAAGATCCTAGACCAAAGAAAGCTTGAATCATTATTCCAGTTGCTAAAATTCTTAATGCCAAACTATTATCAAACTCACTTCCAAATAACATTAACATTTGACTCGAAAATAGTATTAAGAAAATAAATAAAGGGAGTGAAGATGCAAGTATCCATTTGGTTGATAATTGGTATATTTCTTTCATCTTCTCTGAATTATTCTGATAAAAATATTGAGAGAAAAGTGGTGCAAAGATACCTGCAAATGCAAATAGTATCATTCTAATAAGACCAGCAGTTCTTTCAATAGGGTGGTACATTCCTACTGCGCTTGCATCAGCAAAAATACCGAGCATCAGAACATCTATCCAGTGCATAATAATTCCAATTGCTGAAACAAACATAAGTGGTATAGAAAATCTTAGAATTTCCAGATTAAATGGAGTAGAAATAATTTTTTTGAAATCTATCGCTATAAATCTCTTTAGAAAAATTAGTATAGAGATCATGCCAATAATTGCAGACAAAAATGTAGGGATTAGAATAGCTATCTTTGCACCAAATGTTAGATAAGAAATAATCATAGAAAATAGTAGTACTGAAGGATTGACAATATGATTAACAAAAATTTTGTACTTTAATACTTTAAATCCTTGTGTAGCAAATGATGCAATTAACGTCGTTACTGTAAATGGTAATGTGAAAGCATAGAACTTGATAATATTAATTAAAAATGGATCTTCTTTTAGAAAATTCAATACAATCCATTCTGCAGAAAAATATAAAATAATAGCAAATAAAATACTTGATGTTAATCCCATCTTTAGAGATGAGTAGATACTATCTTTAGCATTTATGCTATCTTCATCTTCTCGACTAACGAATCTAAGCACTCCATTATCTAGACCCATTATAGCAAATATTTCTCCAATACGAGTGAACGCATTACCAAGAGAGTATAAACCTAACATCTGAGGACCCAACCATCTTGCCATAAAAATTGAGAATAAATAACGAAACACTGATCCTGTACTCATTCCTCCAAATGATGTAATAGCTTCGCTAGCGACTTTCTTACCTAAGCTATTCTGTTCCATTTCTCTCTCTCAATTTAAAATAAATCAATTTTAAAAATCCTATTGGTAAATAAAATAATAACCAATGAAAAGTTAACGTTATTATCTGTAAACCTGATGCATGTTTCCAAAATAGTTTTACTTGTCCTAATAACTTATTCTGTATTTTTTTAAGTGAATTTTCTCCTAATGATTGAGATACGCTGTGTAATATAATCGATTTCGGGCTATAAACAATTTTACGATTCATTTTTTTAGCTCTTATGCTCAAATCTACATCCTCGCAATACATGTCAAATGTAGTATCAAAATATTTTAATCTTCTGAAGTCGTCATATTTAATACAAAAACAGCAACCTGTAGCATAGTCAGTCTCCATCATAAATGAATACTTTGGTCCGTCAAAATTGCGTATACCTATATGGTCTATTGATCCTTTCCACATGCTCACTACTCCACCTGCATACCATATCTTATTAATATCCATTGCAAAAAGAATTTTGGGAACTGTGATAATACAATTTGTATCATTTAAGAATGGAACCACTAAATGATCAAGGAAATCTGAGCTTACTATGGTATCATTATTAATAAAAACTAAAAAATCCTCTTCTTCTGGTTTCAAATAATCGACTGCCGCATTATTTCCTCCAGCATACTTTAAATTCTTATCTAAAGCCAAAATATCATATTGAGGAAAATGCTCTTTAAAAAATTCAACTGATCCATCTTGAGAGTTATTATCAACAATTAGAACCTCATAATTCGAATATGAAACTTTTTCAATAGAAGACAAACATTTCTTACTTATTTCTTTATCGTTCCAATTAAGAACAATAAGATAGACTTTTGGATCTGATATATCAGTGCTATTCATAGAGATTCAATCTTTCTTCAAATAATTTCCATGAAAATTTATTTTTATAGTCTTTAATAAAATCGCTCATTCTGTTAAATAAGTTTCTATTAAAAAATATATTAATTTTATCGCTGATGTTTTCTGGATTTGGCGCAACAATAAATCCAGATCTGTCGTCTGATACATAATCAGATAATCCTCCAACATCTGTTACAATAACAGGTCGATTAAAATTGTATGCAAGAGAAAGAACTCCGCTTTGAGATGCAGATTTGTAAGGAAGAACTACTAAGTCTGAAGATAGGAAATACTTTTCAATATTATCTTTATTAACAAATCTATTAATAAAGATGAAATGACTACCTATACCAAGCTGTTCAATCATTTGATAATATGGCTTTAAAGATTCATAACTCTCTCCAACTACTAAAACTTTAAGGTTTTCAACTTTGTCTTTACTTAATGCAACCGCTTTAATTAAGAGATCCAATCCTTTATATTTTCTAATAAGTCCAAAAAATAGTATAGTTTTCTTTTCCTCTATTTCTAAATTTTTTCTATGCAAATTATTTGGAGTGTTTGATTGAGGAATATCATATATAGGATGAAGATTATTAATAATGTTAACTCTAGGATTCATTTTTCTAATCAATCCTTTATTATAATCATTCATAACAATGCAATGATCAATCTTATTAAGAAAATATCTCAGAAAAAACTTCTCGAATATTCTGTTTTCATGAGAAACAACATTGTGGAATAAAACATATCTATCACCTTTTCTGACCGAGCCAAGTAAAAATATATACAATGGAATAAAAAAGAAATTCCAATATGAAACAATTATCTTGTCTGGATTATCCTTTTTAAGAAGAGACCTACCTTTAATCCAACTAATAATATTTAAAGGGTTAAGAATGGTGTAAACATTTTTAAATCTACTTTCATTGGTGCCGTATTGAGACTTTCCTGGAAAAAGTATCTTTGGATATAATGATTTGAAATTTAGAACTGTGACATCATTTCTTTTACTAAGCTGTTTAACTAAAGATTCGTGAAAATCAGAAATGCCACCTCTTAGAGGAGGAAATGGACCTATGGTAACAATCTTTAATCGACTACTCAATTATTTCTTTGATATAATTTCTATCTTTATATTTTTTGTTGACTATTAATTCACCCATTAAGCCGAAAGTAAAAAGTTGAAGTCCTACAATAATCAAAATTGCTCCAAAGATGATTAATGCTACATGCTGTTGGAAAGAATCCAATAAAATGTATTTTAGATATAAAATGTAAATCTCAGTAATAAGCCCCATTAAAATTGAAACAAATCCTAGAGACCCAAAAAAATGTAGTGGACGATCCATGTACCTACCTAAGAATAATATAGTTAAAAAGTCAAAAAAGCCGTCTGAATAACGTTTTGCTCCGTATTTAGATATACCAAATTCTCTTTCTCTGTGATCAACAATAATTTCTGAAATTAAAAAATTTTTCTGATGAGCGAGAAGAGATATATATCTATGCCTCCCTCCATAAAGAGTTAACGTATCTGTCACTTCTTTTGTGAATACTTTTATTCCACAATTGGAGTCATGTATTCTAAGACCGCTAAAAATTCTAACAAAAAAATTAAAGACTTTTGATGCAATTCTCTTTTCAAACGGATCTTTTCGATTCTTCTTCCAACCAGAGACAACATCATATCCTTTATTTAGTTCATCAATTAAACGATATATTTCCTTAGGATTATCTTGTAGGTCAGCATCCATTGTAGCAATAATCTTTCCTCTTGCAGTATCAAATCCTGCTTGCAATGCAATAGACTTTCCATAGTTCCGATAAAGATTAATAATCTTCCACCTAGAGTAATTTTTGATTTTATCTTCTAACATAGATAGAGTCTTATCTGTAGATCCATCGTTGATAAAAATAATCTCAGTTTCAGATTGATGTGCAAAAATATCTGTAAGCTCTTTAAATAGGTTGTCTAAAGACTCTTGTTCGTTATAAATCGGAATAATAATGGATAACTTCATCTATATCTCAAAATTTCTTCGTGTAAAAAGTATTGTATATTTCTGTTTATCATTATTCAAAGAAAATGTTAACTCATTTAGGAAGTTAACACCATCAAGACTAATTAACTTTGTTGATATCAAAAAAAGATTTTCGGTCCTAACCTGTAAATCTTCAAATACATCTGGTGTTCCCCATAATAATCTTTTGTAAGTGTTAGCATCAAATTTGGTAGCTATAGGAAAAAATTTATTAAAATCCTCTATTTCTATTTCTTCATTTTTCCTCATATTAACATATCGAGTATTATCCTTATCCATTTCTACTAAAAATAACCTTCTTCCTATAATGTCTTTGAAAACAATATATGAGAAATCATCTTTTGATTCGAATACAAAGTTTGATGAAAAATTTGACTGTCCTTTTCCTATGAGCTTACCAGATCCAAAAACTCTGGAAAAATCTTTCTCTAAAATTTCGATATCTGCATGATTTCCACTATTAATAGAAACAAAATTCTGATTCGATGAACAACCAATCAAAATGAGAAATAGACATATTAACCATTTATTCATTTGGTACTCTAGAATTGTAACTAGAAATCTTTTCTATTAAATCTGTATTCTCTTTGTCTAAATCAAGAGCTTTATTATAGAAAATTAATGCCTCATCTATCTCGTCTAATTTTATTAGCACATCTCCATAATGTTCTAATATTACCGAACTAGATTCGTCATATACAATAGCTTCACCAATAAACTCTTTTGCTTTTTCTAAATCATTTAACTTAAAATATATCCAACCAATTGTGTCCAGGTAGGATGACGTTTTTGGGCTTAACTCGATTGCTTTCTTTGCTAAAGTTAATGCATAGTCCACATCTTCATTTCTTTCTATCAAACTATATGCATAATTATTGTATGCTTGAGCATCGTTAGTATTCAGTGCAATTAATTCGGTATAGAGCTGATCTGATTCTTCCCATTTTTTATTCTGGTCATATGCCATAGCTAATGCATGCATAGCTACAATAGAGTTTGTATCAATTGATAAGGCTTTCTTATAAAAGATCTCCGCACTCTCAAATTCTTGTAATGAATAATGAGCTAATCCTAAGAAATAATTGATTTGAAAATCTTCAGGAAATAATTCTAAAGCTTCTGATAATTGGTCTTTTGCAAGACTAAATCTCTGTATGTTTAATAGCGATATGCTCTTATTTATATATCCTTCTTTATCATTAGGATAAAGCCTAATATGCTGCTCAGATAGTTGGATAGACTGATCAAATTTTGCCGATTCTCTATATAGCGTAGATAGATAATATAACGCAAACCTATCTTTGTCGTTTATTTCTAATGATTTTTCAAAAAATTCTTCAGATTTATCATAATATCCATTTATTAAATATTCGTAAGCTAATTGATTATATAGATTATTAATAAATGGATTTGATCTTATCTCTTTGTTATCTAATAGGGACTCTATTTCATTAAGATTGTTTCCCTGTTCAATTGATTCGATATACAACTTTAAGTATTCTGGATTCACAGGATTCGATAATAGTAATTTCTTGACAATAAGAGCTGCATCTCTATGTTTAGACTCAATAGCTAACTGTGCTGCAACCTCTAGCGCTAGAATGAGAGCGTTGTCTTTATCATACGCCTCTTGATAATAAACTAAAGCGCCATCAATATCTCTGAGCTCTGATTTCAAATCTCCTATAATAAATAGAATGTCAGCATTATCATCTTCGTTATTAGCTAAGTTCTCAAAAATTTCTAATGATAAATCAAGTTCACTCAAAGCAATATATTTTTTTCCTAAAGAAATCTTATAATCTCTGCTAATCGAATCCTTCTCTATGGCCTTTAATGCATAGTCAATACTTTTATCATACTTTTGTATCATCCAATATCCTTCTGATATAGAATGATAGACTTCTGCGGAGTTAGACCCTCTTTCAATAGCCTCTTGAAATTCAATAATAGCTCTTGAATACTCGCCTTGCTCCATAAACATCATACCATCCATGAAAAATTGGATTCCGGATAAATCCTGCGTCTCTTCTATGATTATATCTTCTGTTATATCGATAGGAGAATCTGCAATAGTCTCAATGTTTGTCTTTGAAACACTACAGCTCCATACAAAAAGAAAAAATAATATAAGGATATTAGACTGTTTTAACATATGAATGCAAATTACATAGGAGTATGGATATATTCAATTTTGTTAAATCAATCCATAGAAATAATAGATGCCTGTATTTATATGATTATTGCTGATCGTTTACAAATGATCCATCGATATTATTTAACATATCAATCTCTTTCATATCTTCCATTTCTTCTTCTGACTCTAGAGAATCTGATGGGCTCAATAATTCTTGATTATCAGGGTCTTGATCAGCAAATGTATATGCCGAGTTAGATTGAAGGAGAAATGATGTAAGAACAAAAATTGCTCCTAATGCAAGAGTAATATATGCAAAATTCTGATTAGAAAATCCAAAAAATCCTTTGCTAGGGGCTTTGTTTAGATTCAGTGCTGCTAGTCTTTGATTTAAATTGGAATCAAAATCAGAAGAGACCTTTAAAGAAGGAGTTTCATTTATTAATGAAATAGTCTTACGTACTTCCTCTACTTTCAACTGATATTCTGGATGATCCGATAAGAATTTTTCAAATTCTTTTCTTTCCTTTATATCCATATCATTCTCAATCCAGCGAGAAATTCTATCTTCAAATTTGTTGTAATCCATTTACTACTCCTTAAAATGTTTCATTTTTTCACTCAATTGAATTCTACCTCGATTAATTCTCGATTTAATAGTTCCAATCGGTATTTCAAGTATCTTACTTATTTCTTCATAAGAAAGTTCCTGAAAATCTCGTAATACTACTGCAACTCTAAAATTTTCAGGTATTTCATCTAAATATTTATTTAATTCTTCGACGGCAATCTGATTATGAACAGTTTTTTCTAATGATTCACCTTTCGTCTCAATATCTATAGGTTTGCCTTCATTTGTCCATAAAGAATCCGTTTTTTTTCTTTTATTTTTCCTTAATTCTGTCAATGCATTATTTTTAGCGATTGTATAGATCCAAGTTGAAAACTTTGCAATATTTTTATAATAACTCGCATGAGTATATAGCTTAATCATAGTTTCTTGTACAACATCCTCTGCTTGCTCTCTATTATTAAAGTATCTAAAAACAAAATTTAACAATTTGTCCTTATATCTATTAACGAGCTCATTATAAGCATTAATGTCTCCATCCTGGAACCTAGCAATTAACTTTTCGTCAGTTAATTTAAAAGGATTATCCATTTCTGAAGATCCCACTAATAAGGTTTGTAAATTCTGACTCATCTATAATATTTCTCGTTTTAATTTTCTTATCTAATGCACTTAATAGCTTAATGCCCGTCTCAATCTCTTCTAAAGTATACTTAGTTGAGGATGAAGAGATTTTATTAACAATTTTACCTCTTAAAGTCTTACGACTATTATCTGTGATTGTTCCATTATTTAATTTTGCATAAAATAATGCTTCAAATATGGTAAATAATGAATTTGTCATATACAATAATCCAAATTGATTCATAATTGAAGAACCAAACATCAAAATCTTATCTACCTCTTTATCGCATACAGCATAATTAAATTCCCATATCTGTTTATTCTTTTTCCAGTCATAAAAACTATCTAGCCATTCATCGTTAGATGTATCCATATCTTCTGCTAGAATACTGAGCTTAGATATTTCATTGTATATAGCAGAAAAATTGGTGCCAAATATGTCAATTAAACTATTAGCAATATCTCTGGTTATCTTAAATCCTAAATCTTCAGAAAATATCTTAATCCATTTAATCATCTCACTCTCAAACGGAGTACTAATATCAACCACCACAAATAAATCGCTGATATCTTTTGTAGAAGCATTCTTAATGAAATTACTCTTTGAGCTATAATCAAAACCAAGAAAGCTATGATCAACACATAATATTTTATTAGGGTTATCACCATTAGATAAAGCACTCTTAAAAGCATCTTTATTTTTAGCTGAAACCTTATTAATATTTTTAATAATGATAAATTTTTTATCTGCAAAGAGATCTATTGCATTTAACTCATTTAATAAATCCTCTTGAGATGTTCCTTTATCTGAAAAATCAAATAATTTTGTTTCAACCAGATCTGCATCGCACTCTTTGATTATTTTTTTGAGGTATAGATATAGAAAATCACTATCTCCAACTAACAAATAGTGATTATTTGGATTTTTCTCAACATTCTGAATTGCTTGTAGTGCTTTAATCATTCTTTTTATACTTACTTATAATTACTATAGCAAGAAAAGCAAGTGCAAAGCTAATAAATCTCTCTGTAATAATAGATTGTAGATATGGGCTGCTTCCCCAGATAACTGTACTTATTGATCCAGTTAATAAACCTGCAATAACACCCTGTCTTGTAATGCCTTTCCACCATAAAGTAAGTAGGAGTACAGGGCCAAATGAAGATCCAAGTCCACTCCATGCAAAGCTAACAATACTAAATATCGTGTTTCCACTCCACTCTGAGTACATTGCAACCAAATAGGCAAAAACTCCTAAAAGAATGGTTACAATTCTACTGTTGAATAGCTTATCATCGTTTTTTGAAACTTTAATACCTAAATCTTCGCTAATAGCGGATGTTGAAACTAATAACTGTGAATCTGCAGTAGACATCATGGCAGCAACTGCGCCTGATATCAATAATCCAGCTAACCATGCAGGCAACAAAGCCTCTGCAAGCATAGGCATAACATTTTCTACATCTTTACCTATGAAGAAGTCTTCTCCAAAATATCCCATACCTACTACACCAATTAAAAAAGCACCTGAAATACCAGGTATAGCCCATAATGCAGCTATAATACGTGCTTGCTTTACGTCTTTAACAGATCTAATCGCCATATATCTAATCAAAAGATGTGGCTGGCCAAGATAACCAAGACCCCAGCTTAAACCTCCTACAACTACTGAAAATGTAGCAAAAATACCCAAGCCAGATGGAAAGAGTGCACTTTTCTGTGGATCTGCACTCATAATTAATTCTTTAATAGGTAAATCCATAGATGATAGCTCCATTAAACCAACAATAGGAAGAATAACCAAGGTACCTATCATCAGTATCCCTTGCACAAGATCTGTCCAAGCAACGGCTAGTAAGCCTCCCATAATTGTATAGAGTATAATTACTATCGCACTCAATGATATACCGTATAGAGGCTCAATATCAAAAATAGTATTTAAGATCTTACCGGAACCATGAAATTGGGCTGAAACATAAAACGTGAAAAAAACAGCAATAATTATTGAAGAATACGTTTTAATAATTCTAGAACTATCATTAAATCTTTTGTGTAAATAATCAGGAATAGTAAGTGCTTGATATTCTTCTGTCTCAGACCTTAGTCGCTCTGCTATAAGAAACCAAGAGAGTATGATTCCAGTAATGATTCCTATTACAGCCCATACCTCACCATATCCAACTGCAATTGCAGCTCCTGGTAACCCTAATAATAACCATGCAGATTCACCAGAGGCCCTTTCAGAAAATGCTGTAACCCAAGGACCGAGCCTTCGACCTGCTAATAAGAAATCAAGTTGAGAGTTAATAAACCTATTGGAAAAAATACCAACTAGTATTATCAACAGTAAATAGAGTGTAAAAATTATTTCAATCATAAAACTAAACTAATAATTATACAGTATAATCCAAACCAAGCAAAACTAAATCTTTCAAGAAATTTGATTAAGAATATTAAACTGAAATATCCAAATATAAATGATGATAAGAACAAAACTAACCCTGGTTGAAAAGCAATTGATTCAAATCCATCAGAAAACAACAATTTGTAAACAATTGATAGCACAATCACAGGTACTGCCATAAAGAAAGCATATTGAATTATTTTCTTTTTTTCTAAACCAACGAACAACCCATAACTGATGACCATTCCTGATCTCGATATTCCAGGAAGCATAGCAAGAGCTTGAAAAAGCCCTAAGAAAAATGACGTTTTATAGTCCCATTTCCATGGTGACTTCTCCATTGAACCTCTTAAGATGCTTAATGCAATTAAAAATCCTCCATTACATAATAAAGCAGTTTTAACAAAATTATAATTAAAGAATACTTCTAAATCAAAAAAGAAACCGCATAGTACAGCAGGAATCGTGGATATAATAAGCATTTTTAAGGTATTCATATGAAAAAAGTCATCTGAATTCTTATTTGAAAAAAACGTAGCCCTATAAAAAAGAATAATGCTAAAAAGTGTACCAAAATGTGCAATAATCTCTGCAGAGGCTCCTGCATTATTAATTCCTAGAAAATCCTCAAATAAAACTAGATGCCCTGAACTGCTAATAGGAAAAAATTCTGTTACACCTTGGACAAATCCGAGAATTAAATAATTAAGCAACTCGTTTATCATAATATATCCAACCTTTCATCCTTTTATCTGTTTTATCGCGCCTGTATGAATGATAATTTAGATTATCATACGTACATTCTTTAGCATCTATAACATTATCAATACCATAAGAAGCAAATTTATCAATTGCAACTTGCTGTAAACTTAAAAAAATCTTTTCATCTTTCACTATGGAAAATTTAGAATCAAAATAAGATAAAACATCATTTTGAACTTCAAAATTCTTTTGACTAATAGAGGGACCAATAAAAACCGTTACATTTTTTAAGTCAAAATTATTCTTCTTAATCAATCTAACACTATTCTCAATAATGCCATTTGCTAATCCTTTCCAACCAGCATGGATAGCTCCAAAGAAAGATAAATTGTTATCAAAAAAGAAAATAGGCATACAATCTGCCACCTTAATCTCTATTGCGATCCTATGATCTAATGTAAATATGGCATCACTAGGTTTATCAATAGGGATATTCTTACTTATAAAACTGACATTTGTAGAATGTGCCTGATTCATGCTAATAATATCGTTTGATATTGACGGCACTCCCTCTTCAGTATTAAAGATTATTTTTAGATTCTTTATGCCGATTTTTTCTGAATAATCAATCCACATAGGATGCTATTCGTTTGCTATATTCGTTTTAATAATGCGTTTATTTGAATACTGCAATATGTTAACGCCCTGATTTATTGTTCCTGCGCTAAAATCAAACGATCTTGTGTTGGAAAACTTATTTGGCTCACTGTCGTTGAAGAAAAAGAAATTATTATTATTGGTCTCAACATCAATAATGAATTGAGCAAAATCGAGCCCATAATGAAATAGATTATTTAACTTATGATCATAATCAAACTGATTACCAATTCTATAGTTAGGTTTAAAGCTACTAACAAAATACATTCCTGATATATGGGGAGAAATATTCTCTTGATTGATAAAGTCTATATCAAGCCATAAATCGTTTCCGAATAATTGTGTCTCAAGATTTGATAGAGAAACTTGAGTCGCAACATACGTTAATCCTTCTCCTGCTAATGGAAAGAAAATTCCATCAATAGACTCCAAAATAACTTTCGTAGAATCAATGCTATCATCCTCTTGAATATTAAAGATATCATAGACTTCATCTGAGTCAACATCAAACATTGAATCCAAGATATTAATATCTACTCCTAAAAATTCTTGATATTCATCTTGCGCATTAATTTCCCAAGCAACTTCTCTTAAATTTTTGAATAATCCTCGCAAGTCAATAGGATCCGTATTCTCATACCATTGAATAGAAACAGGTTCCTTATTTAGCTTGTCCATTTCTTTTAAGAAAGAATCAACTTCCTCAACACCTTCTTTGGTTCTTGGAGCAATAATTGCTACTTTTTCTAAATTAAGGTTATTCACTACGTGATTTGCTAATACTTGACTTTTTGTATCTAGGGAAGAATCTAATAGATATACATTTTGATTAATTGAATGAATGCTTTCATTATTTGAATTTGGTGCAAAAATAGGTATATCAGAATTAGATAGTGCAGTTGCAGCAGATATCAAATTTTCATCAGAAAAAGGTCCAATAATACCATCAACTTTATGAAAATTGACCAGATTATTGCATGCACGTACTGTATTTAATTGTTCTCCGTAATTATCAACAACAATGAATTGAATTTTATTCGTATTATTTGATAATTCATTCCCTTCTTTTAATCCAGAAAGGAATGCTTTAGCTTGTGTTGCATATTCACCAGATAATGGTAGAACTACTCCCATTTTTAATCCAAATGAATTGTTGTTTGAGATATTCTTATTAAGGTATCTATGTGACGATCTTAAATCTCTTGGCAATAAATTATAATCAATCAAAGCAAAAACATCTTTTAAGTTGCTTGAATTATTTCTAGCCATAGAAAAAGACTGTGCCAACAATAAGATATTTCTATTAATAGGATCATTTTCAGTCAATAACAATGAACCGATTTGCTGCTCATCTAACTCCATACGAACCATTTTTTTAATGCGTTGATTGATGCGCTTATTTGATTTTGAATCAATATTATTTTTATTAGCAATCAGATAATACTCAAAAGATTTATCAAAGAAACCTTTTTCTGAAAAGATATCTCCCATCTCTATACTATAGATGGTGTTAAGATTGGATTCTAGAGTATTAAGATTAATACTTTTTCTTACTAAAAGAGCTTTTTCTAGATCTCCATTCCCATGAAAAGCTTTCATTTTTAAAATCAAAGAATGATTCAATAATATTGAAT
>Ga0208408_1000055_pt1 | contig 84525 bp, 81 predicted proteins | sample ETNtaG_4_FD_185776 | JGI IMG/M metagenome (GOLD analysis project Ga0208408, IMG submission 185776) | Marine microbial and viral communities from oxygen minimum zone, Eastern Pacific Ocean - ETNP201406SV67 (SPAdes) (version 2) | ecosystem: Environmental > Aquatic > Marine > Oceanic ... | reverse complement strand
GCTGCTGGTTCTTCGGCTGCTGGTTCTTCGGCTGCTGGTTCTTCGGCTGCTGGTTCTTCGGCTGCTGGTTCTTCGGCTGCTGGTTCTTCGGCTGCTGGTTCTTCAGCTGCTTTCGCTGCCTCTTGAGCTTTACGTGAAGGTTTTGCTTCTACGACAGGTGGTTCTGTCACACTAGTTCCTTCAGGTAAACCTTTGTAATCATCCCAGGCACCTGAAATTTTCAATAACTTTTCGACTCTCTCTGATGGCTGCGCACCATTATTGAGCCAGTGAATAGCTTTTTCATTCTCAATTTCTATGACTGATGGATCCTGCTTTGGATCATAAAAGCCAATAACTTCAATGAATTTGCCATTGCGTGCTTTACGCTTATCCGCCGCTACCACTCGATAGGTCGGCTGCTTCTTCTTGCCCATTCGCATCAAACGAAGTCTTACGGTCACGTCTATACCACTCTCTCTTTTTCTAATGCATACCAAAGATATTTTTGCATCTTTACAGTCCAACAGTCTGCCTTATTTTGACAGGATTCACGCCACTTTAAAGAAACACGCAAAAAAATTCAGATCTTTACATTCTCGTTCTACAGATCAATTCTAAATGGTAAAAACCAATATTCAAGCATCTCTTCCTACTGATACTCGTCATCTAATGATGCAAGTCGAACAATGGCTTCTAAAATTTTCTCTCCTCTGATGTACTCAAGAGTAACTTCATCACCTGGAAGTCGAAGTTGGATATCAGCCCTTAAAGCTTGCATATTCAGAATTGGTCGCCTGTCCACACGAATGATTAAGTCCCCTACTTCCAATCCTGCTTTATACGCCGGTGAGGATTCTTGAACTTCTATTATCAACGCCCCTGCTCTTCCGTCTGTGGGTGTCTCCCCAAGTATTCCCAGAAAAGCAGTTCCTATAGGTTCTCCGGAAATTAAACGTTGCGCCACAAGTAAAACAGTGTCACTAGGTATGGCGAAACCAACTCCGACGTTTGCTGACAAAAAACCCTCTGTTCTTATTGAGGTGTTCATTCCTATTACGTGTCCGTTTCTGTCCGCAAGTGGTCCTCCCGAATTACCTGGATTAATAGGAGCATCAGTTTGTATCATTGCGACCCCTGCGCACTCAGCGCTCATCGTTCCCGCGATTTCACAGCCGTACGAAGGTTCCACTCGTCCAATCGCACTTACTATTCCGGCTGTAACTGTTTGATTCAATTCAAAAGGACTTCCAACTGCTACAGCTAATTGGCCCACACGCAGATTTTGACTTGAACCAAATTGTGCGGGTGTCAAACTATTATCAACATCAGCAAGTTCAATAACTGCTACATCCCGCCTGATGTCTGAACCGATAACTTTAGCTTTCACCATTCTTCCGCTAGGCAGAAGCACTTGAAGTGTCTCAGAATCTTCTAAAACATGGGCGTTAGTGACGACTCGACCTTCATCATCTAAAGCTATTCCCGACCCTTGTCCTGTTTCAGAACGAACTATTACCACTGAACGAGAGACTGTGTCTGCTACTGCTACTACAGGTTCTACTTTTGAATTAGACAAAGTAATTTCTGCAATAATCGCTGCTACTTCACTTTCAGTTAGCTCTGAAGAATTATTGACAAGCGCTTCCATCAGTTCTTGAACTGCAACAATTTGACTCGATGCCAAATTTACCGACGAGACTTCACTGTCGTCTCCATTTATCACCCAACTGAAAATAACCGCTCCGGTTAAGAGAACTATAAATAAACCTGCGGCAAGAAATAATGTCCCAATTTTTCTCATATTTTTTTGATCTGAGATTACAGGTGCAGGTAACAGGTCCGGAAACGTTTGTTCATTTTGGTCAAAACTATGAGGTTCTGATTCATTCGTTTCATCTTCTGTAAAAGGTTCTAAATCTTCTTCCATGACGTAAATCTATTATCTCTGAAGTCAAAAGAGCTTAATATTTCATCCTTTTATCAATCTGGGCAACCAAATCGTAAAAGTGGAACCTACACCCTTTGTTGAACGAACGGTGCTCTTGCCGCCATGGCTTTCAACAATTGTTTTCACTATTGCCAAGCCAAGACCCGAACGGCCAGCTTCTCGCGCTGATTTCTCATCACCCTTCCAAAATCGGTCGAAAACTTTCTCAGAATCTTCAGGTTCCAGTCCCAGTCCTTCATCACGAACAGAGATCCAAACCATCTCTTTATCACTCCCGGCTTTCACATAAATGTGCTTACCTTTTTCGGACACCCGAATGGAGTTACTTAGAATATTGGCAAAAGCGCGTCTCAGCGCTGAAGAGTCACCTACAACTTTCAAATTTGAGTCACATTCACTCTCGAGTAAGACTCCTGATGACTTTGCTTCTGCTTGAAAATCTTGAACAGTATTAGTGACTAGTTCCGATAAATCTAAATCGCTTCTCTGTAAATCTGGTCGTTCGTGGTGTGCGTAAAGGAGTAGGTCGTCTACGAGCTTTCCCATACGGTCTGATGCCCGACTTGCCACCTCGCCTGCTGTAACAAAATCCTCGATTGTTGAATTTGGGTCTGCTATTACAACTTCCAGATTTGCCCTCAGAACAGCCAACGGGTTACGTAATTCATGTGCTGCTTCTTCAACAAATTCGCGTTGATCCCGAAAAGCCCTATCAAGCCTTTCAAGCATGTCATCGAAAGTGTCTGCCAGATCGCGTAGCTCATCTGCAGGTCCCCTTAAGTCAATTCTTTTTGACAGATCAGTGGCTGATATTTCACGTGCTGCAAAAGTGATATGTTTTATTGGCTTCAAAACTATTCCTGCTACATACCAGCCAACTGTAAGGCTTATAAGTAAAAGCCCAGCGAGAGCTAGAAATATGTAGTTGCGTAATTGTTCAACCGCATTTTGATTAACTTTTTCTTCAAACAGTATGAATTCTTGAATCTCTTCAGGTTGAATAGATTCACCTTTTTTCAACTCGTCTTGTCTGATCTCGATGTTTTGCTGTGAGATCTCCTCATCTGAAAGTGACTGCGAAAACGAAAGATATATGACACCTAAAACTATTGAAGCTAATCCGAATAGGAGAACAGAGTAAAGCAAAGCTATTCGTGTTCTAATACTCCCGAGTCTTTGGGTTTTTTCTTTTGAATTCAATGCTTAGACCTGCTTCTCTGAAGTTTCTGTAAGTGGATCTTCTAATAACCGGTAACCGCTACCGACAACTGTTTCTATTAAATCAATCTCATCGCCAACTGATATTTTCCGTCTCAAAGTTCCTACTGTTACCCGCACTGTGTTAGTAACAGGGTCAGCGTGCTCATCCCATACATGATCCAGTAACTCTGATTGGGAAATTACTTGACCTGGTTTCGCCATGAAGTATCGCAATAGTGTGAATTCTTTTGAAGTTAGTTCAAGAAACCTTTCACCTCTTTTAGCGATATGTCTAGAAGTGTCGACCATCAATGGGCCTATTTTTATGACAGAGCCTGTCCTTCCAGAGTCACGTCGTAATAATGATCGAACTCTTGCAGCTAGTTCATCAAAAGAAAAAGGTTTAACTAAATAGTCATCGGCACCTACATCCAAACCTTGAATCCGGTCTTCAATAGTGTCTCTAGCCGTTAGCATCAGCACTCGTGGAGTAATCCCCTGAAACGACGATGTTCTAAGCGAGTTGCATACCTCTAGACCATCTAAATCAGGCATGTTCAGATCTAAACAAACCAAATCGTATGGATTCCAAGATGCTTTTGCTAAAGCTTCTTCACCGCTTGTAGCCGTATCTACTGCATAACCTTCTCGCTTTAGTCCACGCGCTAAAGCTGCTACTAGATCTGGTTCATCATCAACTACTAGAATGCGCACACTTTGACGCTACCTTGGCTAGCAAATGTGGAGTAATCGGCGTGGTTATTTCTAGCTAGCTAGCATGCCAAGGCGTTCTGCTGAACGCGTTGCCTTAACTCTTTCGCTGACAACTTTTGAAGAACCACCTGAGGCCATGGAAACCCCATAAAGGCAATCTGCCGCTTCCATGGTTCTCTTTTGATGTGAAACTATTAGAAGTTGAGATTCATTACGGAACTGGTCGACTAACCCGAGAAAACGGAAAAGGTTTGCGTCATCCAACGCAGCTTCAACTTCGTCCATTACATAGAAAGGTGAAGGTCGGCTGCGGAAAACTGCGAAAAGGAAGGCGAGGGCTGTCAAAGATCTTTCGCCTCCAGAGAGTAGGGAAAGTTTTTTTACATTTTTTCCTGATGGTCGAGCTTCAATATCTATTCCTGTATCCAAAAGATTTTCCGGATCAGTTAAAGATAATTTTCCGTGTCCTCCTGGGAATAGGACCTCAAATAAATCGCTGAAATTAGTTGTCACTTCAGCGAATGCTGAAGCAAAAACTTCTTTGATTTCAATATCAATAGAACGAATGACCTTTCGGAGTTCTTTTCTAGTTGATCTGACATCTTCAAGTTGTTCCTCGAGAAATTCATAGCGTTCTTTCAGGTCATCGAATTCGTGCAAAGCTAAAGGATTTATTGGTCCTATGAGTTTTAGCTCCCTCTCAAGTTCAGCTATTCGTTCAGAAACGTTCAACCCTTCGGGTAATTCTGGAGTTGGCAATTCACCGACTGAACTGGGTTCTCTGTCAAATTCAGATCTCACCATTTCAGTCAAATTCTCTAATTTTAATCGAGTCTCAGCTCTTTCTATTTCTAAGCGAGATTGTTCTTCTCTTAAAGTCCTTATCTCGTCTTCTCTTTTTCTGCGTGATGATCGAAGCTCATCTAATTGTGAAGTTATCTCTCGGACACGATCAGATTTGTCTCTTCTATGCATTCTCAAGTCTTCTAAACGCTGTTCTATGATTTCTGTTCTGCTGTCAAGTGAGCCAATTAAGAAGGATGTAGCTTTTTCTTTCTTTTCAATTATTTCGCTTCTATTACTGACTTCTTTTCTTTGCCCAGAAAGTCTTTCTAATCGCACATCGAGTTCATCCACCCTGGCTTTTACAACAGCTAATCTCCCGTGAATATCGGCAGACCTTACTTCGCATTCTGTTCGCCGAGCTGCGGTTTCAGCAGATCTGCTTTCAAGTCGACTTCTTTCATCTGTCATTCTCTGAGCGGCCTGAACTGACGTTTTCTCTGCTTCCTCTAGTTCTTCTAAACGGATTTGTAGTTCAGTAATTTGACGTTTCTCATTCTTAATCCGCTGATCATTTTCATTGATTCGGTCTTGCATTACTTGATTTTCTACATCATTGGTTTTTTGTTCAACTTTGATTTTCTGAAGTGTCTCAGATAAGGATGATTCACTGCGTTTACTTTCTTCAAACTTTTTTTGTGTTTCTTCTAAATGAGTTTCAATCTCTTTGATTTGTGTTTCAGTTTTGGAAAGAAGGAGTTGTTTTTCTCCCACCTTTCCCTCTTCTGTCGAAAGACGGTTTTCAGTATCTGTCAGAATGTTCTTTATGTTTCCTTGGTCTTTTTGGCCGACTTTCCATCCGAGAGAGCCAAACCTGTCTCCGCTCTTATTCACAACTGTGATTTCGGGATTGTTTACAACAATTTCAACTATCTGGCGGAGGTCACCTTCATGGACTATCACGTTGGCGAGAAGTTGGTCTAGGAACGAGTTGAGGGTTTCATTCGTTGAATTGACATGTCTACGAAGTGGATTTTCAGCATCTATCAAGTGTAATTCTGTAAACCGTGTGTCAATAGCTAACACTGACGCGGATCTTGTTTCCACATCAATATTGCTTAACGCTTCTATTGCATTTTCTTTTGTATCGAAAATGATCGTAGACAAAAAATCTCCAACTACACATTCAAAAGCCTTTTCGAAGCCAGCCTCGATTTCAATTAAATCTCTTAAAAACCCTAAGCTCCCGTTGCTTGACACTGTCTGCTCATCTGTCGATGCCTGACCGATACTGCTGATTGCTTGGGTCAAAGCCTCTATCTCTATTCGCGTGCCTCTTAAATTTGCTTTTGCTTCAGCTAATTCTTCCCACGCAGAATTGCGGATATCTCTTTGTCTCTTTAATTCTTCTTGATCGTTAGTAATACTTCCTGTTAAAGCCACATTTTCTTGTCTTGCTGAACTGAGATCGTTAGTTAGTGAGCTTAATTTTTCGTTGATTTCTATTTCTGGTTGTTTGATTTCATCCAACTTTGTTTGGAAGCGATTTTTTTCAGATTCTTTTTGATCAACGGAAGCTTTTAGAACACCTAATTCGCCTCGTATCTCCGAAGCTCGACCTCCTATTACAGGAACTCCGTCAGCCCAATCAGTTTTAAACGTTGCCCAGTCAACTGTTAATTCTTCTTCTAATTGTTTCAAGGTTTTAATCTCGGGGGAAAGTAATTCTTCCTCTTTGGTCAAACTTTCCTCTTCTTTTTTTGCTTTGATCAGTTCGACCTCTAGCCCAGCTATTACTTCTGATGACACAAGGGTGTCACGGTCTCGTTCTATTCCTTTTTGACGTTCTACTAAAACTGCTTTAAGACCTCGAGCTCGTTCTCTAAGGGCCTCAAAACGAACTAATTGGTCTCCTAAATCGTCCTCTCCTCTTGAAGCTAACTCACTTTCAGCTGTTGAAATTTTAATTTCGAAGCGTTGTAGTTCACTAACACTCTGAGTTTCCTGTTTGGCTAGATCTGTTCGTCTCTCTGACTCGCTTGAAGCCAAGCTTTTCAATTCGTTAAATTCCTTACTGAATCGAAATAGGCGGAGAGATTTTAATTCTTCTAAGAAATTGCCATGTTTTCTCGCTGCTTCTGCTTGTCTTTCTAATGGTTTTAGTTGCCTTTTCACTTCACGCTGCATGTCACCAAGTCGGTCAAGGTTCGAACCTGTTGAATCAAGTCGTCTTTCTGCTTTTTCTTTCCTCTTTCGGAATTTCAATATTCCTGCAGCGTCTTCGATTATGGAACGGCGATCTTCTTCTCGTGCATTTAGAACCGCGTCTATTTGGCCTTGTGAGATAATTACGTGTTGTTGTCGTCCGACTCCGACGTCTGAAAGCAACTCTTGGACATCAAGCAGTCTGCAAGGTGAACCGTTAAGTGAATATTCACTCTCTCCGCTTCTAAAAAGAGTTCTTGTGATAGTAATTTCTGGAAAATCTAAAGCAAGGCTGCTATCAGAATTGTCGATTGTTAGTGAAACTTCGGCTCTTCCAAGGGCACTTCTTTCAGTTGTGCCAGCAAAAATCACATCATCCATTCGTTGTGATCTAACTGCACTCGGAGCCTGTGCTCCTAAAACCCATGCGACGGCATCTACAACATTGGATTTACCGCTTCCATTTGGCCCAACAACAGCAGTTACACCTGGTTCAAGGTCAAGTGTCGCTGAGTCAGCGAAAGACTTAAAGCCTTTTATAGTTAGACGTTTCAAGAACACTTACGCGACCATAGTCAGTAAGCAAAGGCTCTTGGTTTCATTCAGAAAAAATTTTAGTTTTGGCTCTCAAAATTTAAACTTGAGTTTCACAAAAAAATGTCCAACGGCCTTTGTGTTTTGTTTTTTGAACTGGTTTTTTACTTGTAGGGCTAAACAAACCTTCTCTTCCATAAACTGCTAAATGTTCAGCGAATCCACCAGGTTCTCCGAAGACGTCGACGAATTGCCTTTCTTCGATTGAAGTTCCACGGTATTTGACTGCTTCTACGATCACCTCAACCACTGAACGGTAAAGACGTCTGACCTCTTGTATTGAGAGAGAGTCACTTTGTCGATCATGTCGTAACCCTGCATGAAAAAGAATCTCGTCACTGTAAATGTCACCTACTCCTACGACTACTGATTCATCACACAAAAGAGATTTCAAATCAATCGATTCTCCTTCTCTCATTACACGCTTTGCGAATTCAGTCCATGGTTCTGGTTCTAAGGCTGGATCCATTCCCATAAGTTTGACCTCTGGAAATTTCTCATCGACGAATTCTGGGTCTTCTAGATCGACTAATGAAAATACGCTGGCTTTCGAACTTTCTTCAGGGTCTACAAGCCTCAATTGGCCTCCTACTGTGAAGGTGATTTTCAGAACGGTGTCTTTATCAGTGGCATCTTTCGTGGCATGTCTTCTTAATGACGCTCCAACTCCAAGCTTTACGAAGAGAAGTTTTTTCTTGTCTAATTCGGTCATTATGTAAAGGCCTTTTCGCTCTACTGAACCCAGTTTTGTGCCGACTAGTTCTGAGTTGAATGCCTTCTTATTTTTGGAACCTTCAATAACAGCGAATGAGGAAATATCAACTGCTTTAATTTTTTTTCCTCCTATTTCACGATCAAGATCACGTCTAATCGTTTCAATCTCCGGGAGTTCTAGAGGAAGACTCAATTTTTTTTCCCTTTCTCTTCAAATTCAAAAAAACTGTACGCCAGATTTGCTGCTTCTTGCTCAGCTTTCTTCTTAGAAGTCCCATAAGTTGGGCCGAACCTATGGGTGCCTATCTCAACCGTCGCACAAAAGCGTTTTTCATGATCCGGCCCATCAGCATCAACGAAATAAATTGGTGCTGGTTCTGATATTTGCACTGTCAACTCCTGTAATCGGGTTTTATAGTCCATCAAACCTGGTTCCAATGCTGTTAGAGCAATTTTTTCAGAAAACAATCTTTCTATTACTAATTTTGCGGTTTCTATTCCTCCGTCTAAGAAAACCGCACCCAAAAGCGCTTCAAAAGAATCTGCAAGAATAGATTCTTTTTGACGTCCATGTGCTGACTCTTCACCTATGCCTAAGGCAATTGCATCACCTAGATCAATTTCTTGAGCGACTTCATAAAGAGCTTGTGAACTGACCACACCGGATCTGATTTTTGCTAGATCCCCTTCCGGTTTGTCTGGGTAGTTTTCAAATATTTTTTTTGCTACCAATAAACCCAAGACAGCGTCTCCGAGAAATTCAAGTCTTTCATTAGAATTTCCCTTATTTTCTGAGCACCATGATCTATGTCTTAATGCATTAGACAAAATCTCAATGTCATTGAATTTGTAGCCGATTCCTTCTTCGAGTTTCAGTCGAGTCTCTTTTTCAAGGACTGGCTGTTTTCCGAGTTCCGGATTAGTTGAAACGAGAGACGACATAATCAACGGCATCTCGCACTGTCCTAAGGTCTTCCAGATCATCATCGTCGATCCTGAAACCGGAAGAACGTTCGCTTAATTCCTCTTCTAAAGCTTCCACTAGTTCAATTAAAGCAAGAGAATCTGCTCCAAGATCATCAGCGAATGAAGCACCTTCTGCAATACCAGAAGGATCTATTTCAAGAATATCTGCTAGACGTTCTCTCACAATGTCCAAGACCTCGTCGCGCTCGATTGGGGCGCCTTCCATATGGGTTTCTGCGGGCAAAAGAACTCCTTGCTTTTGGCTGGTGATTTCTCCAGCGTGTACTCATCCTAGCCGAGTGTCAAGTTGTAAACTTATGGAGTCAAATTTATTGAAATTTGTTCAAATTAGCTGAAAGATAATCTCAGGCTTTCGACTATGTTGGCTTCATCCATTTCGGCAGCGACTTTTATAGCGTTTTCAATGGCTAAGGCACCTGAAGAACCATGACTAATTATGCAGACCCCTTTCACTCCAAGGAGCATTGCCCCTCCATAGGTATCTGGATGAAAGAGTTTAAATAGTTCATCAAGTTCAGGTCCTAAGATTTCCAAAGCCGATATAGCTTCTGGTCGCGAAGTCATTTTTTCCAACATTGTTGAAAAGAATGTCTTCATGGTCCCTTCGATTGTCTTTAAAGCAACATTTCCTGTAAAGCCATCCGTTACTGCTACGTCAGCAGCGTCAGTAAGTAGATCTCTTCCTTCGATATTGCCGACAAAAGACCCTCCGTTAAATTGAGCTGTTGAAAAGCTCTCGAAAGACTCTTTAATCAAAGGACTACCTTTCCCAGGTTCTTCACCGATGGAAAGCAGGGCTACACGTGGTTCCTTTATGTCAAGTCTGTGTTGTGCAAAAACTGCACCCATTTGACCGAATTGAAGCAACCATTCCGAATTGCATTCAGAATTTGCCCCTGAGTCCAAAAGGACAGTGGGAGTTCCGCCAGGGGACGGCAATAAAGTAGCAATCGCTGGACGAGCAATATTTTTTATACGACCCATTCTTAATAATGCGCTAGCCATTGTTGCTCCAGTATTTCCGGCGCTCACCATCGCAGAAGCTGCTCCGTCTCTTACTGCTTCTGCTGCTCGCACAAGAGAAGAGTCCTTCATTTGCCGAACACTTGATCCCGGTTCTGCATCCATTTCGATAACTTCTGATGCTGGCAAAATGGGAATTTCCGTAATCTCTTCTAGCACTTCAGGTTTCCCAACTAGCACGACAGGGATTCCATGATCGTCTATAGCCTTTTGAGCCCCAGCGATTATTTCGTGCGGAGCGTTATCACCGCCCATAGCGTCAACTGCAACAGGGAGCAATTTAGATTCCTTTAACCTTGTATTAAACGTTTTGTAAAACCGTGAATGAGTTCACAATTTTTAATCAACGTCAACGACCTGTCTTCCGGCGTACCAACCGCAATTAGAGCAAATCCGGTGAGGTCTTTTGATGGATCCACAACGATCGCAGAGACTCCTAGCTGATTGTCGTATAGGCCAAGCTGATGCTCTTCTGCTTCTACCTTTTGCCTTTGAAGTTTTTTTCTTTGGGACAGCCATGACTGCTTTTCCTTGAGTTTTGCTATTTTGCTCTACCTTTGGGAGCAAACTTAGGCTAGCGCAACCGTGAGTGAACTGATACCAGATTCAGGATTCTATTTGGCTTCTTTAGTTTGATTATTCCTTCAAACGATCTAGAACCGCCCACCTTGGATCACCTTTTTCGTCGTTTTGTGAGCTTGTCTCATCTCTTACCACTGGAAACTCCTCCGGTTCAGAACCCTGACAAGAAGATTCACATAAAGGCGATAAAGGCAAAGCCAAAAGAACAGCGTCCCTTATCAAAGGTTCCAAATTGAGATCCGATTCATTGAAGAAATAAAAATCTGTTTTCTCACTTGCTTCAATTCTTTCAGCATCAAATGTTTTTCCTTCTTCGACAAAATTTTCACTGACATTTAGTTTCAACTCTCCTTCAACAGGCTCAAGACACCTGCGGCATTCCGCGGTCCATTCTGCAAGAAGTAGACCTTGTGCATTGATTTTGTTCCCATCAGGAATTAATTCGAGATTAACTTCAACTTTCCCATCATTAATCTTTGAAAGGCCTATTTGTAGATCATCGAGAGAAGTTGTGAGAGAGATTTCTCGTGGTTTCTCACCTCCTCGTCGAATAGCTGCTAAAGGTATGCGAAGGTTTTCTATTTCAGCATTCACTAGCGGTCAGCATCATCTTGGTCAAAAAGAAAAGTTTCTGAATGCGAATCTGATGGGTTTTTAGATTCTATTTCTTCTGCTATCAATTTCTCTTTTTCGCGATCCAGTTCCGTCTCCTGAAGACGAAGACGGCCTGCCGTGACAGTGTCTTTTGTCGTCGCTAGGATCCTTTCGAAACTGCCAAGTTTCTGATCGCAGTATTCTTCGGTTTGTCTTTTCATTCGAATAGTTTCTTCTCGTGCAGCCTCAACCATCTGGCGTGCTCTCATCTCGGCGTTTCTAACGACTTCCGTTCTTTGTACAAGTCTTTCCGCTCTTGCTCTGGCCAATTCGAGGATTTCATCACCTTCGCGTCTCACTTTTGTCAAAAATTCTTCTCGTTCCTTTAGAAGCCACCTAGCTGCTCTTACCTCTTCTGGGAGTCTTGATATGGCTTCGTCTACCATTGCTAAAAGTTCTTCTTGGTTGACCATCGACGAGGAGGATAATGGCATGGGTCTAGCTGAAGCCACGAGTTCTCGAATCTGACGGAAGATGGCTTCTACCTGAGGTGGCCTGTAGGGATCCGGAGTTGTTGGTGTGGGGTCGGGGAAAACTGAGTCGTCCAAAATTAAGACTTTCCTTCTAAATGTTTTTGCACCAACTCAGGGACCATTTGGGACACATCCCCACCGAGTTTTATCACTTCGCGAATAAGTCTTGAAGCCAAAAATGAGCTTCGTGAAGCTGAAGGCAGAAACAAGGTTTGCACTCCAGAAAGAGCGGTGTTCATTTGAGCCATTTGTAGTTCAGATTCGAAATCAGAGACAGCTCTGAGGCCTTTTATTATAAAGTCAGCTCCTACCTCTGTTGCTAAATCGACCACCAGTCCGTTGAACTTTGTCGTTCGGACGTTTGGAAGATGTTTAAGACTCTCTCCTATCAAAAACATTCGTTCTTCCAAGTCGAATAAGCCATCACCTTTTGACGGGTTGACTAGGGCAGCTACAACTACTTCATCAAAGAGGTCAGAAGCTATTTCTGCAAGCTCAACATGTCCATTGTGTATCGGGTCGAAAGATCCTGGATATAAGACGCAAGCCATTTTTAATAAACCCCCTGACATTCACTGTCAAATCGTTGACTAAAAGCTAATAAGTACATTATTTATTTGGGTCGATTATTACTACTACGCTACTCCCATACTGGCGTATGGAGTCAACATGCCACTTAGGACCTGGATCTATTTCTCTATTTGATTCGATTACTACGATTTTAGGTTGTTTTTGAAAGAGTATGTCTAAGAGTTCAGGCCAATCCTCAAAGCCATAGGGGGGATCTAAAAGCACTAAATCCAAAGGTTTTGAACTTTTTTGCAACCAGTTAACTGAATCCTCTTTGATAATTTCTGCTTTTTTTTCAAACCCTGTTTTTTTTAAGTTTTCTTTTACCAGTTCTAAGCTTTCAGATGATTTATCGACAAATATCGCTTTTTTAGCTCCACGTGAAAGAGCTTCTATACCTAAAGCACCTGTACCCGCGAAAAGGTCTAGAACTTCAGCTTCTTCGATTATGGAACGACTGTGTAAAGAATTAAAAATTGCTTCCTTCGCTCTATCAGAAGTAGGTCTTATGTCTAAACCTTTTGGGGCTAATAGACGTGCACCTCCTGCTATCCCAGCTACTACTCTCATGTTCTCAAACTTCCAAAAACTCAAAAAACAAGGCGGATCTTCTTTCCTTATTCAAATGAAGGTTCCCTCCACATTAGTGGAACTATTGGACCGTTCTTCAAGGTGACTTCACCAGTGACTACAAAGCCATGCTTTTCATAGAGTGCTACATTTTCAGGATTGCTGGATTCTAGATAAGCGGGGATTTTATCCTTATCACAAGTTTCAGTAATTTCAGTTATAAGGGCAGAAGCTAAACCGTTACCGCGTGCGTCGGGGCGCGTACCTATGAAGGCTAAATACCAATGTTTTGTTTCAGGTTTTGCTTCAAATAGAGGGCCCAAATTAACAAGTCGGTCACTAATCCATTGTTCGCCCAACACGGTGACTACTGCAGCAATAGCTCCTGAATAGGAAGAATCGTTTTCAGAGTCTTTGTCAGGTTTCTCCCATAGAGCGGCAGCCGATTTTTCATATCCAGAAGGGAGCAGTAACAGGTCAGTTTCTGTTCTGGATGCCAGACGGTTTGCAAAAAAAGCTGAAAGTAGTAGAGGTCTATATTCTTCGTCTTCGAATAAATACGACAGAACAGGGTCTTCTAGAAATGCCTCTGTTAGAGAAGCGGCTGCATCTGGATATTGTTTAGGGTTCGCAACACAGGTTTGAGGGCTGTTCATTGACATTTTCCTTTCATGACTTAAGAAGATAGTCTGCCTCAGATTCACCTAGAAAAAGAGTTACTTCTTCGGCTAATTCTTTGATGGAAGCAAGGTCTCGTTCCATGAGAATCTCTGAGGCTTCCGTTCTTGCGATTTCAACCCATTCTTTGTCTCGGCGAAGTGAAGCTAAACGCAAATCATTTCGACCTTTTTGCCTTTCCCCCATCACTGTTCCTTCGCCTCTTAGTTCAAGGTCCACTTCGGCAAGTTCAAAGCCGTCAGTAGTACGGACCATAGCTTTTATTCTTTCTTCCGCTTCTTTCGTTGTGGCTTCGCCAACAAGAAGACATTGACTTGGGTATTCGCCTCTCCCTACTCGCCCGCGTAGTTGATGAAGTTGAGCCATCCCGAAACGAGCAGCATCCAAAATGACCACAATAGAAGCATTCGGCACATCGACACCCACCTCTATCACAGTGGTCGCCACCAACACATCGATTTTCCCTGACCTGAAAGAGTTCATTGTTTCTTCTTTATTTTCTTTGTCTAGGCGTCCATGAAGTAATCCCAGTTGAAAGCCTTTTAAGGGACCGTCGCTTAGATCTTTATAAACCTCTTCGGCAGAATGGACTTCCAATTTTTCAGAATCTTCTATTAGCGGGCAAACAACATACGCTTGTCGACCGCTGTTCACCTCTTCTTTTACAGCCTCCCAGATCGCCGCATCATCGGCTTCCCATCTCGTGATTATTGGTATGCGGCCTGGTGGCAATTCATCTAGAACTGACACGTCGAGATCTCCGTAAACAGTCATTGCTGCAGTTCGCGGTATTGGAGTTGCTGTCATTACTAAAATGTCAGGAACTCTTCCATCTCTATTCTTTTCTTTTAAAGCTGCGCGCTGTTCAACTCCGAACCTGTGTTGTTCATCTATGACTACAGCTCCTAAGGAATTAAAAGAAACACTTTCCTGTATCAGGGAATGGGTTCCGATAATGAAGTCGACAGTTCCATCTTCAAGTCCACGATTTATTCTTTTCCGGTCAACTGAAGATGTTCGATTTGTTAAAAGGTCAACCTGTAAAGGTCTATCGCCGAGAAGTGTGGTTGAATCCTCAACGATCAAGTCGCCTAAAAATTTTGAAATACCTAAATAGTGTTGTTCCGCAAGTACTTCTGTAGGCGCCATTAAAGCACCTTGATGGCCTCCTTGTACCGCTTTTAGAAGTGTGAAAACAGCGACGATAGTTTTACCTGAACCCACATCTCCTTGGAGTAACCGATGCATCGGAATTTCTTTTTGTAAATCTTCATGTATTTCATCCATTACTCGTCTTTGAGCGTCAGTTAACTCAAAAGAAAGTTTTTCCAAAAAAGATCCCGTCAAGTTCTCTTCATTCGAATGCTTAATTCCGATTGAGGTTTTTTCAATTATTTTTTTTCTCTGCAATAATTCAAGTTGAATCCTGAAAAGCTCGTCGAATACAAGTCTTCTCCTTGCCTCAGTCACCTCACTCATTGAATCAGGTCGATGGATTCCTTTATAGGCTGCTGAACGGTCAACCAGTCTGTACTTTTTAAGTATTTCCGTAGGGACAGGGTCTGCGAAGCCTCTTACTTTCATAACTCTTCGAAGAGCTTCAGCAACTAGTCGATCAACATCCCAACTATGCAGTTTTGCAACTCCTGACTGGGGGTAAACCGCTACAATCCTGCCTGTTCTGTCACCAACAAGATCAACAATTGGATTGGTCATCTGCAGTTTTCCTTGATAAATATCTGTCTTTCCGAAAACAACAGCATCTCTGCCCTGATTTAATTGTTTTTCTCTCCATGGCTGATTGAAGAAAACTAACTTCAAAGAACCAGTTGCATCAGAAGCAGTCACCTCAACGAGAGTCTTCCTGGAGCGCATTCGTCTGCTTCTAACTTTTTCAATATTGACGAGAACCATGCCTTCTTCACCTGATTGAAGAGAGTCCACGGTCGCCTCTTTGCTTCGATCTATATAACGACGTGGGTAATAGCTAATCAAATCGAAAATTGTATTTATACCCACCTTGCTTAAAGACGCAGAAGTTTGCTCTCCAACACCATGAAGATCAGTTAAAGGGCGATCCTCTAACTCTTTTAGGGCGACGCCGGGATCCGACACCTAATCACCTATTCGATACCTATGTAGTACGGGTATAAAGGCTGTCCGCCTTCATGAACTTCAACTTCAAGTTCTTCATATTCGGCATTAACCCATGCGACTATTTCATCTGTTTCTTTTTCATTGGAATCTTCTCCTGCGACAAGAGTTACAATTTCATGTTCGTTGCTAATCATTTCCTTTAAAAGATTATTGGTGGCTTCGACAATGGTTGCAGCAATCACTGTTACTTTTCCTTTTTGCAAGCCTAGGAAATCTCCCTTTTTTATTTCGCCTATTTCGCTTGTCGACTCTCTAACGGCTGTGGTTATTTCTCCTGATTCAACTGTTTGTGAAGCCTGAGACATGCCTGTTTGATTCTTCTCTGAAGTTGCTTCCGGGTCATAGCCAAGCAACGATGCAAAACCTTCTGTAACGGTGTGGGTCTCAACTACACGAACCGTTTTTGAAGTTTGTGAATCTACTTGTTCTGCCACTGCAACGATGTTTGAATTGTTCGGCAAGATTATTACGTGTTCCGAAGCGGTGGCTTCTGCTGCTTCAAGCAGATCTGCGGTTGAAGGATTCATTGATTGTCCTCCATGAACTATGCGTGTGGCTCCTAAGGATCGGAAAATTTCGCCTATTCCGTCACCATTTGCAACCGCTATAACAGAACACCCGACCGGGTCTGCAATTTCATGGTCATGATGGTTTTCTGCGACTTCTTCAAATAGGTCGGTTACTCGAATGTCATATGGTCTACCAACGGAAATTCCAGCTTCAACAGCTGCACCGATATTGTTTGTGTGAACATGACAATTCCAAATATTTTCTCCACCAACTACAACTATAGAATCCCCTATTTCTGACCAAGCTTTTTTGAAATCGGGTATCGAGTCATCTGGCGCTTCTAAAAAGTACATCACTTCATATCTGGTTCCGTTATTGCTCGTCTCGTCATGGACGTCAAGAATTAAGGCATCCACAGAAACTGTGACGGCCTCTGGTTCAGGCATTGGGCGGTCATCGATTACGTGTAAAAGTGAATCCATCATAAGAAGGAATCCACTTCCGCCAGCATCAACAACTCCTGCTCTGGCTAAAACTGGTAAAAGTTCAGGTGTTGAATCCAAGGAACGTTTAGCTGCTTCTCGTGCTATTTCTGCAACTGGCAGCAGGCTAGATTTTTCTGATACTGCCTTTTCTGCCGCTTCTGCTGTTTCTCTTACAACAGTCAGAATGGTTCCTTCAACTGGATTTCCGACCGCTTCGTAAGCTGCTGCTGCTGCTGCGCTAAGAGCTTGAGAGAACAAATTCGCATCGATAGTTTCTCTCGATGCACTTTTTATTTCAGAAACAAAACCTCTGAGGATTTGAGAAATAATTACACCTGAATTTCCCCGAGCCCCCATGAGGGAACCGTGTGAGATGGCTTCCATAATGTTTTCTAGTTCAGCATTTTCTTCCAAAGAGTTGATCTCAGATACTACTGAATTGAGGGTGGCAGCCATATTAGAACCTGTGTCACCATCTGGCACTGGATAGACGTTTAAAGAATTGAGGCTTTCTTTGTGGTCTTGAAGGGCATCACGAAAGCAATGCATCAAGTTTGCAAGGTTCTTTGGATCTAAAGTTTCTAACGCCATAACTGCGATAGTACCTACTTAAAGGACCTCGATGCATTAGTTTCTATTTTTATGTTTGGAACCGCCGAATACTCACATACGATCAGGACTATTCACCCGCTTTCTTTTAGTGGGCTAGGCTCCCGGCAGCCTCCAAAAGTTAGATAGGAGAAAAATAGTTGCAAGGCGTAGTCAAGTCTTACGATCCAGGAACTGGTGACGGTCTCATAATTCGCGACTCTGATCTCGTTGAATTCGAAATAGCAAATGGGGCTCTTGAAGGCTCAATATTTAGAATGCTTCGTCAAGGTCAAAGAGTGGTTTTCGAATTAGATGGAGATGATAACGCAACTGGTTTAAAACTTGGATCTGAAATAGATATGAGTACACCCAACTTAGACTGATATGAGTTCTGAAAATCCGCCAACACAAAATAGAGCACTAATCGACTGGGTCGCCCACTGGGAGGAAATTTTTGAACCTACCCAAATCCACTGGTGTGATGGCTCTGAGAATGAATACGAGAAATTTACTAAAGAGCTAGTGGATTCCGGAACCTTTATCCGACTCAATGACGAACTTCGACCAAACAGTTTTTTAGCAAGATCAGACCCTAATGATGTGGCACGCGTTGAGAGTGATACCTACATAGCATCAGTTGAAGAAATCGATGCTGGTTCAACAAATAACTGGCGTGAACCTAATGAACTAAAAGAAGAGATGCTCTCTCATTATCAGGGTTGCATGAAAGGCAGAACCCTGTACGTAATTCCTTTTTGTATGGGACCTATAGGTTCACCTATTTCACATATAGGTATTCAACTCTCAGACTCTCCCTACGTGGCAGCAAGTATGAAAATTATGACAAGGATGGGAAGTCCTGTTCTGGATGAACTGGGCGATGGAGACTTCGTGCCATGTATCCACTCAGTCGGATTCCCGCTTGAGGAAAATGAAGAAGATGTCCCTTGGCCGTGTAATAAAGATGTCCGTTACATCTCTCACTTTCCTGAAACTCGAGAAATATGGTCATACGGATCCGGTTATGGTGGCAATGCTCTATTGGGTAAAAAGTGCTTTGCCCTTCGCATCGCTTCAACAATGGCTCGTGAAGATGGTTGGCTTGCCGAACACATGCTAATTCTAGGAATCACACCTCCTGACGGTGAAAAGCGTTATATAGCTGCTGCTTTTCCTTCAGCTTGCGGTAAAACAAACATGGCGATGCTGGTTCCTACTATTCCTGGTTGGAAAGTTGAAACCATTGGAGACGATATAGCTTGGATGAAATTCTCTCCTGACGGACAACTACGCGCTATCAACCCTGAAGCAGGTTTCTTTGGGGTTGCCCCAGGGACTTCTAATTCAACTAATGAAAACGCTATGAAAACGCTTTGGGGGAATGCCATTTTTACAAATGTTGCACTCGATAAAAACAACGATGTTTGGTGGGAAAGGATGACGGAAAAGAAACCTGACTCACTTGTGGACTGGCAAGGGCGTGATTGGAGTAGCGACTCTGAAGAACCGGCCGCTCACCCGAATGCACGTTTCACCGTACCTGCTAGCCAATGTCCGTCAATCGCTCCTGAGTGGCAAGATCCGGAGGGAGTACCAATTTCGGCAATCATGTTTGGGGGTAGACGCGCTTCAAATGTTCCATTGATAACACAAGCACGCGATTGGGAGCACGGAGTTTTCCTTGGTTCAATTATGAGTTCAGAAAAGACCGCTGCAGCCGCTGGAAAAATTGGTGAAGTTCGATTTGACCCTTTTGCCATGCTGCCTTTTATGGGTTACAACGTGGGCGATTACATTAAGCATTGGATAGAAATCGGTAAAGCTACTGATTCGAATAAATTGCCGAAACTTTTTTGGGTTAATTGGTTTCGGAAAGATGAAAACGGGGGCTTCCTTTGGCCAGGTTTTGGCGAAAACAGCCGTGTGCTTAAGTGGATTTTAGATCGTATAGACGGAGAAGCTCAAGCTGTTGAGACTCCTTTGGGTTTAGTGCCTGAAATTGACGGCATTGATACCTCTGGTCTGGGTCTGGAAGTTTCAGCTATGCAAAAACTTCTTGAAGTTGACTCAGATTCGTGGCGTGAAGAAGTTCCATTGATAGAAGAGCATCTGAAAGCTATTGGTGACCGGCTGCCTGAAGAGATGACTTCTCAACTCGATAATTTGAAATCACGAATAGGTTTTGGAAGCTGAATTAAATCGGTCCTAAAATCATCGAACGAATTCCTAATCCCATTAAAAAAAGCCCAGCGAACCCATAAAGTAAGTACCTTCGATTCTCTAATTGATTACGGTAACCGTAAATTACTCCCACGCTTAAAGCCGCAGCAGACCAGTAAAGCAAATGGAACTTGGGAACTTCGATATTTTCTGATGAGGCTAATGCAACGCCTGAAAAAAGGTGGGCTAAAACCATTATCTGGGCAATTGCTGTTAGCCATGAAAGTGTTGACACTCGAAACATTTTGTTTCTGTGGGCTTGAAGAGACCAGATGCCGGCCGCGGCATTCAATAAGACCATCGACCATTCGATGACTTCATGGGTTCCTCGAAAGGAGGCGAGGATATTTATCAAATGGAGATCCGGTCTGTGATGAGGCTCTTATTCTGGTTACTTGATTCTTCAGATAAACAGATTCGATTTAAAAGGTTCATTTTCTTTTCTTACTTCTTTTGGATTTATAAACCATTCGGTTCCGAAAACATTAACAAACTGGTCATTTGGAATCTGTAAAAAAAATGAATCTTCATCTATTTGACTTCGATGAGTTGAGATCGCTGCTCTTTTCTTTTCAATGAAATCGGAAACATTTATGGCGTGAGTGATTTCAGACTCGGCAGAACCAAACGATTCCTCTTCTACTCGTTGCCGTCTCTCCTCTAGATCATCACCTATTCCAGCTAGCCCTTCATCTGGAGCTGTTTCCATGGCTAGCTCAATTGTTTTCTTAATCGAATCCCTGTTGAGGGTCGTCCACCTAATATTTTTCAGTCCAATATGATCCGACCAATAAGTTCCCACCCTGTGGACTTGGATATGATCAGGATGCCCATACCCTCCATTCGGGTCATAAATAACCAAAAGATCAACCGTTTCATCGCATAAAAGATCAGCTAATCGCAAACTAGCTTCCTCAACATCCGCTTGCCAGAAACACTCAGGGTTGGAGGTGGAAGGTGAATCGATCATTCCGCTGTCCCTGTAGTTTAAGAATTCAACACGTGCCACTCCCAGCAAGTCCGCTGATTTGATGAGCTCTTCGGTTCGCCGTTCCTCTAAGAGTTCTCCTTCTTTTAGAACTCCCGGGACGGGTTCTCCTTCTTCTCCGCGGGTGGCAACTACGAGAATTACGCGATTCCCAGATTCAGACAATAGGGCCATTGTCCCGGCTGTAGAGAGTGCTTCGTCATCGGGATGAGCGTGAAAGAAAACTATTGTCGACATTGAAATCTTTTAGGAGACAGCGCCGGTGTTACGCAGTGCAGCAATCTCTTCCTCTTTAAATCCAAACTGCTTCAGAACTTCTTCGGTGTGTTGACCGGGGTGAGCCGGCGGTCTTTCAATTTTTCCTGGTGTTCTACTAAATCGCGGAGCTGGCGCTGGTTGAGTTACGCCTGCAACTTCTACGAATGTTTTTCTTTCTACATTGTGAGGATGTTCAACTGCTTCGTATGCAGAAAGAACAGGGGCATAGCAAACATCACTACCGGCAAGCAATTGATCCCACTCTGATCTGGTTTTTGTGGCTATCAAGTCAGCCATTTTTTGTTTTAGTTCCGGCCATTTTTCTCTGTCGTGTTGGAATGCGAATTCTTCTTGATCAAGTTCTAATTTTTCTAGCATTTCTTGGTAGAACTGGGGTTCTATTGATCCTAGAGATATCCACTCGCCATCTGAACATTCGTAAACGTCGTAAAAATGGGCTCCAGTGTCGAGAAGATTGACACCTCTTCCCTGTTGATGGAAACCTGTTTCCATCATCCCGTAAAAGAAACTCATGAGACTTGCTGCACCGTCAACCATCGCGGCATCAACGACTTGGCCTTGTCCAGATTGTCTAGCTTCAATAAGTGCGCACACCATTCCGAAAGCAAGATACATGCCCCCTCCTCCGAAATCTCCTACAAGATTTAATGGTGGCACTGGCCCGCTTTCGCTTCTTCCTATATGAGCTAAGACGCCAGCTAATGAAATGTAATTTATGTCATGCCCAGCTGCATTTGCGTAAGGTCCTTCTTGTCCCCAACCTGTCATGCGTCCGTAAACTAAGGCAGGGTTTCTTTCAAGGCAGTCATCTGGGCCTACCCCTAACCTCTCGGCTACTCCTGGTCTGAAGCCTTCAAAAAAAATGTCGGATGTCTCAACCAATCTGAGAACCGTTTCTCTACCTTGTGGGTTTTTAAGATCTATCCCTAAGCTTTTTCTTCCTCTGCTGATTATGTCGTTAGGTGGGGAGTTTTCGTCAAACTCTTTCACTGAGCCTGCGCGATCAATACGTATGACATCTGCACCCATATCAGCAAGCATCATTCCGCAAAAAGGACCGGGTCCTATTCCTGCTAGCTCTAAGACCTTTACTCCGTCTAAAGCACCCATTTTGTCTCCTATTTTTTCAACTTATATTTTCAGCATTTTTTACGTGCTTAATTATCTCATTTGTAATCTTTGGCCAAGAACCCGGTGGGAGATCATGTCCCCAACCTTCAATCATGACGAATTTAGCTTCAGGTATAACTTCTGCCGTGCGTTGTCCCCCACTTGGATCGACAAGAGTGTCTGCACTTCCATGAAGTACGAGTGTAGGTGTCTTGATTTTCATAAGTGTTTGTTCACGGTTTCCAGTTGAATTCATAGCTCGCATTTGTCGTTCTTTGGCTTCATTGGATTTATTTGTGCGTTCAGCATACTTTTCAAAAATTTTTAAACAGTGTTCGTCGTCATGCCAGTCAGTGCTCGCCCATATACGCCTGTCAGCTAAATCTTTTAAAGCTCGCTCCTTTGGATCAACCGGAGCCGGGGCCACTAAGGCGTCTAATGCTTTTCCTTTTGGAATACCAAAACCTCTCTTACCCGTGTTAGATGCCATTGAAGTAAGGCTGTTAATTTTCTCTGGATATTCAGCAGCAAAAATTTGAGCGACCATACCACCTAAAGACATGCCTACGATATGAGCTTTTTCTACTGACAACTGCTCCAACAACTCTGCACCGTCGGAAGCCATGTCTGATAATTCGTACTCTTTTTTCATCTCCGATGAAAGTCCGCTGTCTCTTTGATCGTATCTAATAACGTGCAATCCTTCTTCAACTAGCTTGTTGCAGAAACCTTCTTCCCATAGCAAAAGCTGGCTGCCTAAACCGTGAATCAATAAGAGTGTTGGGTTCGTTGAAGAACCGAAAGTTTCGTAACAAATTTCTACCCCTGAGGGGAGAAGAATCTTAGGCATTAAATTTCTTTCTTTTTAGGTTTCAAATTAAGACTATCTGCTGCCCTCATTACCGATTCGTAGAATTCAGCAGTAGTTTCATTATGTGAGTGATATTTTTGACCATCCTTTTCATGAGATAGAACCTCTTACGTTCTACGAGATTTTACGCCTGAGAATCGACGTTTTTGTAGTGGAACAGAATTGCCCCTATCCGGAACTGGACGGATTCGATATCGACTTGGACACGCGTCATATCTGGATCGCAGACGAAGAATCGCCAGTTTCTTATCTCCGCGTTCTACGCGAAAATAAAGAAGTTAACAGAATCAGTCGAGTCGCGACCTCTCTCCATAACCGTCATAGAGGTATGGCGGAATCGCTAATAGAACATGTGATTAACACCACTTCTGGGGAACTGGTACTCGACGCTCAGGCTTATCTGGAGGACTGGTACGAAGAAATGGGTTTTATGACTAACGGCGAAGCTTTCGAAGAAGGTTGCGGACGTGACGTGAATTCGGGAATTCTTCATGTGCCGATGGTTTACAAAAGGAAAATTGATTAGCCCTCCACTCAGACACTCAACTGCACTTCGTGGATAAAGTGCGCCTTATGGGAAAAATTGACACCGGAGAAAGTTCTACTTTTTCAGAAGAACTAAACTTTGAAGAATCTGACAATTTGCTCCTGGGGTTAGATGAGTCTCAACACCATGCTGTAACTGTAGAAACAGAACCCCTAGCCATTCTTGCCGGAGCTGGATCTGGAAAAACTAGAGTTCTCACCCGAAGGATCGCTTGGAGAGCAATGAAGGGGAAAGAAGACCCCCGACGTGTACTAGCTCTCACTTTTACTCGCAAAGCTGCTGGAGAACTACGCTCGCGACTTTCACGGCTTGGACTCAGGGATCAAATCGCTGCAGGAACTTTTCATTCTGTTGCTTACTCCCAACTCCGAATCTATTGGCAAGACCGAGGCATAAAGGAACCAACTCTTCTGACAAATAAAATTTCTTTTGTTACAAACCTCCTACCGAGAGATAAACGTTCTACTGACACTCTTGACATAGTGACTGAAATAGAATGGGCGAAAGCTCGTCGCATCTCACCAGAAACTTACTTTTCAGAAGCTGAAAAACATGAACGAACACCACCCTTAGGGTTGCAGGAAGTCTCAAATATTTTCAAAAGCTACGAAGAACTTAAAGCTGAACGGAAGTTTTTAGATTTCGATGATCTTCTTAGCGACTGCGCGAAAATAATCCGTAGCGACCGCTCTTTTGGTGACGCTCAAAAATGGAGATTCAGGAACTTCTATGTAGATGAATTCCAAGATGTCAACCCTTTGCAGTTCTCTCTTCTTGCAGCCTGGCTCGATGGAAGATCCAGTCTTTGCGTGGTCGGTGACCCTAATCAGGCTATTTACGCTTGGAACGGCGCTGAAGCTGACCACCTAATCAGATTTGAAGAACATTTTCGTGATTCGACTGTTGTAAGCCTGAACAAAAATTATCGAAGCACCCCTCAGATAGTTGAGACAGCATCTTGCCTTCTAGAAAATTCTGGGATTAAAGCCGTCAGAGGTGGAGGGTTGAAACCCTCAATTGCTAATTATCCAGACGAAGAGCTTGAAGCCGAAGGCATTGCCAGAAAAGTTAATGAAATTCATACTTCTGGAGAGAAATGGTCTGATCAAGCGATTCTGGTGCGGACAAACGCACAAACCGAAATTTTTACAAAGGCTCTTCGTAAAGAAGGAATCCCCGTTAAAACGGTTTCAGGAAGTGGCCTGTTGGATAGAAAAGACATAAAGACAGTGATTTCAGAGTTGACCAATTCAAACATTCCATTAATTCAAAAAATTAATGACCTTGACGCAACAGGTGGTGACGCCTCTTCAACAAGCGACGAAGATGAAACAACAACTGATACTGAGAGAACCGTTGCTTTAGCTGAACTTCGACGTCTCGCTGAAGAGTATCTCGCTCTTGACCCTGCAGCAAAAAGTAATTCGTTTGTTCTGTGGCTCAAGTCCCAATCACAAAATTTATATGAGATAAATGATGACGCTGTTGAAATTTCGACTTTTCACCGCTCTAAAGGTTTGGAATGGTCTGTGGTGCATGTTGCTGGCTTAGAACAGGGACTTGTCCCGATAGCCCATGCTAAAGACTCGAATGCGGTCGCTGAAGAACGAAGACTCCTATATGTCGCTCTTACAAGAGCGAAGGATCGTATTCTCTGCTCTTGGGCTGACAACCGGCATTTCTCTGGCAATAAAAGAAAAAGAGACCCATCACCATGGTTGTTCAACATTGAACGTGCAATACAAAATTTGGATAAACCTCTTACGCAAAAGGAACAAATAAACAAGGTTAAATCAGCTAGGCGAAAGAAAACGAAAAATGACCTACCCGAAACCCAACAGGTAAGAAAGCTTAAAGAATGGCGACTTTCAGTGTCTCGTGCTTCAGATGTACCGGCCTTTGTAATTTTCAATGATGAAACATTGCTAGACCTTGTAGAAGTTCAGCCATCAAACTTAGAGGAACTTCTCAAAATAAAAGGAATAGGCCCTGTGAAAGCTGAACGTTACGGAAAAGAAATACTTGAACTGGTGTCAAGGCACCACTGACCGTCTTAGTTGCTCCAATTAAAGGAAGCAACTAAGGGTGTGTGATCGCTAGGTTTCACAAATTTACCTTTTGCATCTTTATATTTCTCAATCAAATCTTTGTTTTCTTTTTCCAGCATTTTTTCAGGAGTGCGCTCATGCATATCCACTTCAATTGACTCTAAAGATTTCGCCACCACATCAGAAGCCAGTACCAAGTCAATTCTTAGTCCCCTTTTATCTCTAAAGGCGTTCTTCGGATACTCCCAAAAAGTGTCTGCCTTCTCTTCTGGGAAGCGTTCACGAAAAACGTCTTTCATTCCCAAGTCATCTAGTTTTTTTAATGCTCCACGAGCCTCAGGAGTGACATGCGTTTCTGGTAAATCAAAAGTTTCAGTTAATGTTTTCTTTGATTTCCAGTCAAAGTTTGTGTACTCCTGTTTCGGATCCCATTCGTCAAGAACAGGGCGGGGGCAAACGTTGAAGTCTCCAGCTGTAATTACAGGATTCTTTGAGGGGTCTGAGTTTTTTTTCAAATCATCGTGGAGACGATTCAACCAATCAAGTTTGTATTTGTAATGGTCGTCTTCCAACGTTCTTCCGTTCGGTATGTAACAGGAAGCTATCCGAATATTTGAACAAGTTGCCCAAACTATTCTTGCGTCTGGATCAGGGTCTTTTCTGCCATCATCAAACCCTTTTTGCGAATCCTCAATACCGACTCTTGAAACAATCGCTACACCGTTCCATGATTTCTGTCCATTATGAACAGATTCATAACCGAGTTCTTTAAAAACAGGCTGTGCTTTTTTTTGGAATACTTCATCTTCCATTTTTGTTTCTTGCAGGCAAAGCACGTCCGGTTGATTTTCTTCGATCCAGAGTTTGACTCTGTGTAATCGGGCATTTAACCCTGCTACGTTCCATGTGACTATACGCATTGTGATGACATTAGCGCTTAATCAGATGTGAATCCCAGAATTTCATATAACTCTTTGATGGCGTCTTCAGGGTCAATAACTTTTATGGTTGTCATTCCCATAGCTCGTGCTGGCTTCAAGTTGATTCCTAAATCATCAAGGAAGACACAATTTTCAGGATTTACATTAAGACGTTCACAAGCAATTTCGTAAAATTTTTCTTCTGGTTTTCTACACCCTTCTATGCTTGATTCGACTAAGAGATCGAAAATTTCTACTACCTTTTGTACATCTTGATCTAGATCTTGTTCCCACATTGGGGTGATGTTGTTTGTCAGCATTGCTGTTTTGAATTTAGATGAGCATTTACTCAAAGCCTCTACCATTAATGGCCTCAATGACCCATGTAACCCTTCTAAGATTCTTTGAGCATCCAATTCATGACCAAGTGCTAAGGCTTCCTTTTCAAAAAGGAGAACAAATTCTTCTGGGTTGACTTCTCTCCGCTCAAACTGTGCCCAGGCGTTAGTGTCAGGATTTGTTGTATTTATTTTTCTAATTGTGTCAGGCGGTAGACCGATCTCATTTTCATATTCTGCGAAAGCTTCAAAAGGGCTCGAAAGGATCACACCCCCAAAATCAAATAAAACTGCTTCAATCACGAAAGCATGTTAATCACTTAATTTGCATCTCGGATACTTTTATATCCGATATCCTCTTTTTTCGTGACAGCTCAGTTCATTTACACCATGAAAAAGGTAAGTCGTTTTTATCCTCCCGACAGAGAGGTCTTAAAAGACATCTCTCTTTCCTTCTTTCCAGGAGCGAAAATCGGGGTTCTGGGAAATAACGGTTCTGGAAAATCTTCTTTATTGTCGATCATGGCTGGGCAAGATTCGGATCATGATGGCGAAGCAAGACTAACTGACGGTTTTACTGTAGGACTTCTTGAACAGGAGCCTGCTTTAAACCTTGAGAAGAACGTCTTGGGAAATGTAATGGAAGGAGTCGGAGAGATAGCTTCTCTCTTGTCTCGCTATGACGATATCCTCGCTAGTTGGTCAGATCCAGAAGCAGACTTTGAAAAATTGGGTGAACAGCAAGCGGAAGTTGAACGTCTTATTGAATCTGCAGGTGCTTGGGATCTTCAAAGAAATATAGAAATAGCTATGGATGCGCTTCGTCTTCCTGACGGCGAGTCAGATGTAAACGTATTATCAGGAGGAGAGCGTCGTCGTGTAGCTTTATGTAAACTGCTGCTTTCCAAACCTGACTTGCTTCTTTTAGACGAACCGACAAACCATTTGGATGCTGAGTCGGTTTCCTGGCTTGAAAGAACTCTTCAGGACTATTCGGGAACTGTTGTAGCAGTAACCCATGACAGGTACTTCCTCGACAATGTCGCTGGTTGGATATTGGAACTTGACCGCGGAAGAGGAATACCTTATGAAGGGAACTATTCAGGCTGGCTCGATCAAAAAAGTACAAGGCTTGAAGCTGAAGAAAAATCCGACTCTTCACGAAAACGTACACTTGAGAGAGAATTGGAATGGATTCGCATGGCCCCAAAGGCACGCCAAGCGAAAGGAAAAGCGCGACTAGCCTCTTACGACAAACTCATTGCTGAAGCAAACGAAACAGAGAAACGCGACGCCGAACTTCAAATACAAATCCCAGCTAATTCACGTTTAGGAGATCAAGTAATTGAAGTTGAGAATCTTAATAAAGGTTTTGAAGATCGTTTACTAATTGAAGATCTCTCTTTCACCCTTCCACCCGCTGGGATTGTAGGAATAGTCGGAGGTAACGGGGCTGGTAAGACGACCTTGTTCAAAATGCTAGTAGCAGCCTTTCAAAAAGCAGAATCTGGTGACGATCTGCCGGATTCTGGTGTAATAAAAATCGGTTCAACGGTTGAACTTGGATATGTGGACCAATCTAGAGACTCTCTGGATCCGGATCGGACCGTTTACCAAGAAATAACCGACGATAAGGAATTTATTTCAGTAGGCAATCGTGAAGTTAACGGAAGAGCTTACGTAGCTTCTTTTAATTTTCGAGGGTCTGACCAGCAGAAAAAAGTCGGAGATCTTTCTGGAGGTGAAAGAAATCGTGTCCACTTAGCAAAAGTTTTGAAAACCGGAAGCAACGTTTTACTTCTTGATGAACCGACAAACGACCTTGATGTGGACACTTTAAGAGCTCTTGAGTCAGGACTTGAAGCCTTTCCTGGATGTGCAGTCATTATTAGCCATGACCGCTGGTTTCTCGACAGAGTAGCTACTCACGTACTTTCATTTGAAGGAAACTCTTACGTGCGTTGGTTTGAAGGAAATTTCAGCGAATATGAAGAGGTTAAACGGAAAGAGTCAGGTGGGGAAAACGTGCCCACACGGATGCAGTACAAGCCTCTATCGCGCAACTAGCTGGATATTCCTAAAAGTTTCAATACAAGTCTGGCTCCATCCTCTGGTGATCCATGCTCAGGAGTCAGAATCAAATCTGGATCATTCGGCGCTTCATAGGGGTCATCGATTCCTGTAAAGCCTTTGATTTCTCCTGATCTGGCTTTTTTGTACAAACCTTTTGAATCACGCTCTTCACATATTTCAATTGGAGTGTCAACAAAAACTTCAAAAAATCTTAAGCCAAATCGATCATGGATTTCTCGGGCATTTTCACGGTCATCCCGGTATGGGCTTATCAGTGGAACTAGTGCGATAAGACCTGCATCAGAGAACAGGCGTGCTACTTCTGCAACTCTTCGAACATTTTCGTGACGATCTTCTGCACTGAAATTTAAGTCCTCGTTAAGCCCTAATCTCAAATTGTCACCATCAAGCAGGTAAGAAGGATGTCCAGAAGTGACTATTAACTTTTCAGTTGCGGAAGCAACAGAAGATTTACCGGACCCTGAAAGACCTGTAAACCAAATTGTTGCACCTACATACCCAAGCGATGCATGTCGCTCTTCTTTGCTCAAGTTATTCGAATGCCATATAACATTCGGATTTTGATCAGACATGTCAACCTGAACCAACGATTATGCCAGCTGCGACAGTTACATTTGTTGCCTCATCCATCAGTATGAAAGACCCTGTATTTCGATTTCTTCTGTACTCGTCAAAAAATAATGGTTGTGTGCTTCTCAGAGACACTCTTCCTATTTCATTCAGTTTTAGTGATTCGGGTTTTTCATCACGATGGAGGGTATTGACATCAATTCTGTATTGAATTTCGCTTGCCATAACTCGACTTGATCTGGTCGTATGCTTCAAAGCCAGTTTCATTCGGGGAACTAGTTCGATGGATTCTGACATCCAGCAAACCATTGCTTGTAAATCCTGGCTTACTGAGGGTTGATTATTCGGGCGACAAATCATGTCTCCTCTTGAAATGTCCACATCACTCGTAAGCCTCATTGTCACCGACATAGGTCCAAAGGCTTCAGAGATAGGGCCGTCATATGAATCTATTGAAGCAACTGTCGAGGTAAAACCGCTGGGCAATACCACCACTTCATCACCGGGTTTAAAAACACCTCCGGCTATCGTTCCTGCATAGCCCCTGTAGTCATGATGTTCTTCATTTTGGGGACGAATTACATATTGAACCGGAAAACGGGCATCTATATGGTTACGGTCACTTGCTATATGAACTTCCTCAAGGTGGTGCAACAAGGAAGATCCTTCATACCACGGCATTTTGGCTGAACGTTCGACCACATTGTCTCCGTGTAAAGCTGATATTGGAATAAATGAGAGGTCTGGTATATCGAGTTTCATGGCAAAATTTCTGAACTCTTCCTTAACCGCCTGAAATGCTTTCTCGTCGTAATCAATTAAGTCCATCTTGTTTACGCATACGACAAGATGCGGAATCCGTAACAATGATGCTAGGAATGCATGGCGTCGTGACTGTTCAACAACTCCATGCCGGGCATCTACAAGAACTAATACTAAATCTGCTGTAGAGGCTCCAGTAACCATATTGCGCGTGTATTGGATGTGTCCTGGGGTGTCCGCAATAATGAACTTCCTTTTAGGCGTAGCGAAGTAACGGTATGCAACATCGATGGTTATACCTTGTTCGCGTTCTGCACGGAGACCATCGGTTAAAAGAGCAAGATTGGTGTATTCATTTCCCATTTGTTGCGATGTTGCTTCTACAGATTCAAGCTGGTCTTGAAAAATTGATTTAGTGTCGTACAGGAGTCTTCCTATAAGGGTCGACTTTCCGTCATCAACACTCCCAGCTGTAGCAAACCGAAGAAATTCCATTAGAAGTAACCTTCTTTTTTTCGGTCCTCCATGGCTGCTTCTGAAACACGGTCGTCAGCTCGCGTAGCACCTCTTTCTGTTATACGAGTTGAAGAAACCTCTTCTATTATTTGCTTCAAATTTTCTGCTTCTGATTCCACCGCTCCTGTGCAACTCATATCCCCTACCGTCCGGTAGCGAATTTTAAGCTTTACAAGCTCTTCGCCATCTGAACGGGTTACAAAATCTGAATCTGCTAATAACATTCCGTCACGTTGAAAAACTTCTCTTTCGTGGGCGAAATAAACACTTGGTATTTCTATAGCTTCTCTTTCGATGTATTGCCATACGTCTAGCTCAGTCCAATTTGAAATTGGAAATACTCGAATATGTTCACCTTGTCTTATTCTTCCGTTATAGAGGTTCCATAGTTCGGGTCTTTGGTTTTTGGGATCCCATTGTCCAAATTCATCTCGGAATGAATAAAAACGTTCTTTAGCTCTTGCTTTTTCTTCGTCTCTTCGTGCCCCTCCGAATAAGGCATCGAACTTGTTTTCTTCGATCGAATCCAACAAAGTGGTTATTTGTAAGCGGTTTCGGCTTGCTCTGGGCCCTTTCTCTTCTGCAACTCGACCTTCGTCGATAGATTTTTGAACTGAAGCTACTACTAGTCTCGCTTCTAATTCTTTTATAAGTTGATCGCGATATTCAATGACTTCAGGAAAATTGTGTCCGGTGTCTACGTGTAAAACTGGGAAAGGCAATCTAGCTGGCCAAAATGCTTTAGAAGCCAGGTGAAGCATCACTATGGAATCTTTTCCTCCTGAGAACATCAGGCATGGGCGTTCGAATTCGGAAGCCACTTCACGAAAGATGTGTATAGCTTCTGCTTCTAATAGGTCTAGATGATTAAGTTCGTATGTGGTAATACTCATTTTATTTCTTCCCAGCAATACGCATTTTCTGCACCCCATGCTAACCCTGTCCTTCTAAGATGGTCACTCTTGAAGGCAAACAATGAAGATCACTATCTCGCAGAAGATTTAGCCACTCGTGCAGGACTTTTGTTGCTCGAAGAGAGAAAGCTCGGTAAGGACAGTGATCCTGAAGTTTTGAAACAGAAAGGTGACCAGAAATCTCATAATTTTCTGATGCAGGAACTCGCATCGTTACGGCCGAAAGATGGAGTTCTTTCAGAAGAGGGCTCGGCAGATCCAATTCATCCGGATCGTAGTGGCACAGAACGAGTATGGATTATTGATCCACTTGATGGGACTAGGGAGTTTGGTGAACCACAACGTGATGATTGGGCTGTACATGTAGCACTTGCCGTTGGCGGTCTTCCCGTTGTCGGAGCGGTTGCTATTCCTGCTTTGAATTTAACTTTTTCAACTTGTAATGATTTTTCAGAGCCAAGTTCATCAACTGGATCTGAAAAAGTTCGAATAGTGGTTAGCAGGTCACGACCACCTGTTGAAGCTTCTCGAGTCGCAAAAAAAATTGACGCGGAATTGATTGAAATGGGTTCAGCTGGAGCGAAAGCAATGGCTGTCGTGAGAGGAACAGCTGAGGTATACATACATTCTGGAGGGCAATATGAGTGGGACAACTGTGCTCCAGCCGCTGTAGCTTTGGCTGCTGGTCTGCATGTGTCTCGCCTTGATGGATCCCTTTTGAATTACAACAATTCAGACCCTTGGTTGCCGGATCTTTTAATTTGCAATCCGATTTTAGCTTTACCTGTTTTAGAGATTTTGAATAGTTAATCTGATGCGCTTAGTTTTTGCTCGTTGTACTGTTGATTACGAAGGTCGCCTTACCGCCCATCTTCCTGAAGCCACTCGCTTGATCATGGTTAAATCTGACGGGTGTGTAGCAATTCATGCAGATGGTGGAGCTTACAAACCTTTAAATTGGATGAACGCTCCAAATAAAATCGTCGAAGAAGAGGGCATTTGGAGAGTTTCCAATCCGAAAGGCGAAATGCTTATTATCACTCTGCACGAAATCTTTAGTGATTTAACGCACGAAATGGGTACTGATCCTGGTCTACAGAAAGACGGTGTCGAAGCCCATCTTCAAGAACTTTTAGCAGATGACCCTTCTTTTTTAGTTGAAGGACTTGAATTGATCAAACGTGAGTATCCAACTGATTTAGGGCCTGTTGATCTTTTATGTCGCACCTCTAAAGGTGAAACAGTTGCCGTTGAAATAAAAAGAAGAGGTGAGATTGATGGTGTAGAGCAACTAACAAGATACTTAGATTTTTTAAATCGTGACCCTCTTATAAAACCTGTTCACGGCATCTTTGCCGCTCAGGAAATCCGCCCTCAAGCAAAAGTATTAGCGGAAGATAGAGGGATTCAGTGTGTTGTAATCGACTACGACGAGATCCGCGGGATCGAGTCTAATCGCTTACGTCTTTTCTGATGTTTTATGATGTTGTCGTAGTTGGAGGTGGCCCTGCTGGGTCTTCCGCTGCCTGCACTGTCGCCAAAAGTGGTCTGTCAGTTCTTCTAATTGACAAATCTGAATTTCCTCGTGACAAATGTTGTGGTGATGGTTTGACGACAATGGCCCTCAGATTAAGTGAAGAACTTGGTTTGGAAATATTTAATTTGGACAATCTCGAAGTCGTCGATGAAGCTGTGATCCATTTCCCTTCAGGTCGGCGGGAAGTTTTTCCTCTTCCGGGGAAAGGGCTCTTTGCTGCGGTCGTGCCTAGAGCAGAATACGATCTGGCTCTTATCGATCTAGCTCGTGAACTGATGGTTGACGTTCGTTTAGGTCATAAATTTTCGTCAGTTAATTTTGATGGAGAAAGAACTTTTTTAGATATTGAAGGTCTGGGAGAGGTGGAAACTTCTTTTGTGGTTGCTGCCGATGGAGCGTGGTCACCTGTGCGCCGTTCACTCAATTTAGGCGAGGACCTGTCAAGGGGAGAATGGCTTGCTTTCCGTCAATACATTTCAGGAGTTGAAACTGATCGTAACAATTTGCATGTTTGGTTCGAAAAAGATCTTCTTCCTGGTTATGCCTGGAGTTTTCCTCTTCCAGATGGAAAAGCAAATGTAGGTTTCGGCGTCTTGAAGTCAAAGCATTCTTCCGCTTCAGAAACAGCTCAGTTGGCTCGTGATCTTCTCAACAGAGACTCTATTTCTGAAACTCTTGGTGGGAACATCAAATCAGAGGGACGTCAAACTGCTTGGCCGATCCCCGCCAGAATCAGTAGCCAACAACTAACTAGTGGATCAGTTGTCTTCGTCGGTGATGCTGCAGCTTCTACAGATGTTTTAACGGGTGAAGGAATAGGACAGGCGCTTTTAACTGGGATTCTTGCTGGGAAAGCAATCAAATCTGGAGGAAATCAAAAGACAGTCACTTCGTTGTACGAAAAATCAGTAAGGAGTCACCTAGTAGCAGATCACCGTATGTCTGTTGCCCTTCAAGCAGTGCTCACTCATCCTGCGGGGGCGGAAAATGCTCTTCGTTTAGCATCGCTGAATCAATGGTCAAGACGTAATTTTGCACGTTGGATGTTCGAAGATTACCCAAGAGCCCTTTTATTTACGCCAAAAAGGTGGAAAAAGGGAGTTTTTGATTCTGAAGGTGCCTATAACCGTAAACTGAACTTATGAGTATTCCTGAGGAAAAGAATCTGATTCCTTTTCCTATTAAATCTCAATTTGAAGAAGCAAAAGAGACCCCTGTTCATCCTTTGGGTCCGACTTTTGCTGCTTTTGATGAAAAGATTGATCTCGCCTGGGAACGTTTTCGCGGAAATCCAGTTCTTGATAAAACTTTCTATCTTGCAAGCGAATTAGCAGACTTTAGTGTTCTCTGGCACATCATGGGATTATCCAAAGGTCTCGCTGGCGGGTCTGCTCAACGTGAAGCTGTTCGTTTATCTGCAGCCTTAATAGCCGAGTCAGGGATTGTTAACGGCATTTTGAAATCATTATTCCACCGTGACAGACCAGATCATATTGAGGAAAGGCCACACGAACTTCGTCAGCCGGTGACCTCTAGTTTTCCTTCAGGTCACGCTTCAGCAGCTTTTTTAGCTGCAACTCTTCTTTCAGATCGTTCCAAATTCAAACCTCTTTGGTATGGGTTAGCTGGAATTGTTGCAACTTCAAGAATTCATGTTCGAATTCACCACGCGAGTGATGTAATAGCTGGGGCTCTCGTTGGGCTTGGACTAAGTCGGATAGTTAAGAAGTTTTTTCCTCTTTAAAAACTTTTTCTTAATTCTGAGAGATTGACTCCATTTGATTTTCACCTGAATCAAGCACTAGTCGAAGATCAAGGAGCAGGTCTGCCACCTCAGAGGCTGCAATCATCTGACGGCTCTTTGTGTCACCTAGGCCACGGTCAATAATCGCCCTGATCTCATCGATCATCTCTTCTGTGTTGCTACTCTGCAGTGTCTCTGTCATTTAATTTCCTTTGTGACCAATTCACTTAACTTAACTTATTTTCATACCTTACGCTGCATGTTAGACATAAACACCATCATTTATTAATCGGGGCTAAATCTCTCACAGACTTTCTAACGTCATCACCTGTTAGAGGCATTATCGCGAGGGCCGGGCAAGTAACTCCAGCTGAAACGTAACGCTGAATGTGATCTCGACATTGCTCTGGGGTTCCGTTTACTATCAGTTCGTCAACCAGTGAATCAGGGATTTTTTCTAAAGCGCCTTTACGGTCACCGGAATCCCATTGTTCCCAATGCTCTGACAACATGTCTCCCCTGCCAAGCCATTTATGAAAAGCCTTGTAAACAGGCACATTTAAATATGCCGCCATGGCGAATTTCCCACCTGCTAGCACCAAATCTTTTTTGTCACTTGGGCAGACAAATATTCTGGCAACTATTTCCTTATTTGGACCCTCATTATTTACGATGCCCGCTACGCGTTCAACGTCATTAGCGGAAAGCCAATTTATTATTGCACCATCCGCTTCTCTGCCAGCTAAGCGGAGCATTCCTTCTCTTAGAGCCGCTAACAGTATCGGAGGTTGATTTTCAGGCACTCTTGCTAAACGAAAGCCTGAAATATTAAAAGTTTCGAACTCTTCCGTGATCTTCTCTCCCATGAGTGCTTTTCGGAGGAAACGGATCGTGTCTCTAACTTTTAAATATGGATTTTCAAAAGGAACTCCATTCCAACGTTCAACAATTACATCAGAAGAGGTGCCGATTCCGAGAACAAAATTGTTGGGTGCAGCACAAGCCATCGCTGCAGCGCTTTGAGCCAACAAAGCTGGTCCTCTTGTGAAAGCCGGCAAAATAGCTGTTCCAAGTCTTAATTCCGGTGCCCACGCGGCTGCTAAAGCTAAAGGTGTTAAACCGTCTGTCTCGTTAGCTTCGGAGGACCAGACATCCGTGTAACCCAAATCGACCAACTCTCGGAAAATCTCTTTATGGCCATCTAAAGGGTCTGGTAACGGAACAGACATCCCATAGCGCGATTTTTGTTTAAGCATTCTTAATCCTTGGTTTCATAGGTTTTTAAAAGACTGTCACACCTCACTGCAACAATTAATAATATGAATGAACAACTTTGTCTAATAAAAGAATTACCCATCCAAACTTTTTCTAATGACAACTTCCAAGAATACTCAGCACTAGACAACGAAACTCGTGAGAGAAACTTGAAAGGTATCGCAGAGGCCCGCAGATTGCTTGCCGAAAAACGTGAATCTGCTGCTCTTTTAGCTGCTTAAATTTTTAAAGAATCTGGAAAGCGCTTTTGTTTATTACTGGTCAAGACTGGAAATCAATATCAGCAAAAAGATCATCTTCATAACCATTTTTATTACTGATATCAACTTTTGAGAGAGCAAGAATGTAGTCATCATAAGGATGAACTTCACGGGCAACTTCATCGGGTAAGCCGAACCAAAATGGAGATTTTGGGTCGACTTGAGTTTCATGCGCCAATAATGCCTGTTTTCTGATTAGCCAGTGATCCAAGATTGGAATTCTTGTAGAAATAAGATGATCTCGTGACGGTCTCCCAGACCAGCCTTCAAAAGGTGATTCAAGTTCAAATTCTAAGAATTTTTCATGCATCGCTTCTATTCTTTCTCTTGACCAAGTTGAAAAATAGAGTTTGGAGGGTTGCCATGCCTGACCATGTTCTGGGTAACGGGCTGGATCACCCGCAGCTTCGAATGCGGGGAGTGAGATGTCGTGCACTTGCAAATGGTCGGGATGGTTGTACCAATCCCTTTCATCAGGGTAAGAAATAATCACATGCGGTCTTATCCGTCTGATAATCGAAACGATCCTTCCGATCGCCTCTTCGGGGTCAGCATTAGCAAAAGCATCTGGGTTCGAGTTTGCCAGAGAGTCAGCCATTCCTGAATCTCTGTAACCGAGCATAATAACTTCGTCGTAACCTATTATTTCCGCTGATCTTTCTAGTTCAGCTAACCGGACCTGAGGAAGGTTTTCGATTATTTCAGGGCGATTCATTGCTGGGTTAAGAATGTCACCCTCTTCACCTCCTGTACAACATACAAGAGCACAGTAAACACCTTCGGCGTGGTAGGCAGCGATTGTAGATGCCCCTTTTGACGCCTCATCGTCAGGATGGGCGTGAATACTTAATAGTCTTCGTTCATTTTCAGGAAAAAAAGTATTCGTCACGTGCGAAACGGTACAGGAGTTAGTGCAAGTTCAGTATTCAATTTCTGGACTATTAAGAAAAATTTAAATTAAGATACCGTATTCATTAGAAACTCGGAGGTTAATTTGGATCCTGAAATTTGGCAATGGATTTGGCTCGTTGCAACAGGAATGTTTGTTTTAGGCGAGCTAGCTATGGCTGGATCTTTTTTTCTTCTTCCTTTTGGGGTAGGAACTGCTGTTGCAACAGTTCTAGCCTTCTCCAATGTGAGTGAGAGCCTGCAATGGGTCGCATTTATTGTGCTTTCAGTTGCATCACTTGCAGCGTTGCGACCTTTGGCGAAAAAACTTAACGCTCAAGAACAACCTGCAAAAGTCGGTTCAACCAGATTGATAGGTGAAATAGGGGTTGTAACAAAAGATTTGGGAGCAGATTTAACAGAGAATGGAAGTATCCAAATCGGACGAGAAGAATGGCCCGCTGAAACTAAAGGTATGGAACATATTCCTGCAGGCACTCGTGTAAAAGTAACTCACATAGAGGGAACCCGTGTAGTAGTTGAAGCAGTTTGAAAAGTTAAATTTTAGAAAATATCTATAGGAGTAAAAAATGGCAGTTATAGCTTTATTAGTAATCGCTTTTGTTGTTTTCGTTCTGGCGGCAGCTGGGATAAAGATAGTGCGTCCCTATCAGCAAGGAATCGTCGAACAGCTCGGCAAATACAAAATGACAACTGGGCCTGGACTTAAGTTAATTATTCCGATTATGCAAAGCATGACAAGAGTAGATATGAGGGAACAAGTCGTCGACGTGCCACCACAAGAAGTTATAACCAAAGACAACGTGACAGTTACAGTTGATGCAGTCATCTATTACGAACCAACTGATGCTCAAAGACTTGTCTACAACGTCGCAAACTTTATTCTTGCAGTAACCAAACTGGCCCAAACAAATCTTAGGAATGTTATTGGTGACATGACTCTTGATAATGCTCTTACTTCTCGCGATAACGTCAACACTTCCCTACGGGAAGTTCTTGATGATGCGACAGATAAATGGGGAGTACGTGTAGTAAGAGTGGAGATACAACGAATTGACCCTCCCACTGATGTTATGGACGCCATGCACGAACAAATGAAAGCTGAAAGAACCCGTAGAGCTGTCGTGTTAGAAGCTGATGGCGCTCGAGAAGCTGCTATTGCAATAGCACAGGGAGAAAAACAAGCTGCAATACTTTCAGCGGAGGGCATTAAACAAGAAGCTATTCTCACCGCTGAAGGTGAAGCTGAAGCCATTAGAGCCGTAGCCACAGCAGATCGTTTTCGTTTTGAAACAGTTGCTGAAGGTGAAGCTGAAGCGATCCGAAGCGTTTACGGAGCGATACATGATGGAAACCCTTCACCTGACCTGATAGCAATCAAATATCTAGAGGCGCTTGGAACAATTGCAGATGGTCAAGCAACAAAGATTTTTGTTCCAGCTGAAATGAGTGCCACCATGGGTTCTATAGGAGCAATCGCTGAGCTCTTTCAAACAGATGGCTCAAATGGTGAAACAGAAAAAGAGGAAACTGAATAGCTTTTTAGTTAACTGCTTATTGGAGTCAATTCGTCCTTACCTTCATCGTCTTGAACCAGATCCCATCCACAAAGACGTGCTAATAAAGCCTGACCTTCTTCGGGACCACTCGCGATAATTTCATCTCCAGATGATAAATGTGCTTTACCTCTTGGTCTATACAAGTAGCCTCCACCTCTTCGAATTGCCAACACTGTAAAGCCTGGTTCAATATTTAGACCTAGCTCAGATAAAGAGGCGCTATCTGCTGAAGAGCCTGCGGCTACTGGATATCTGACTACAACCTCGTCTGCTTCTCCTAAAGCTATTTCCAGAATTGGGTGAAGTTCTTCTTCTTTTTCAACCAGCCAGACCATCGCCTGTGCTTGATCCCCAATATCCTCAGCTGCTTCCGCTAAGTGCAATAAGCCTCTCAATTTTTCGGGTTCAACATCACTTAAAGCTGAGCGTAATACCCAAAGCTCGAGGTGATCTTTCATTTCATCTAAACGGTCTTCAAGGTGCCGGACCTCAGCTGCCAGTCCCCTATCAGCTAAAACAAGTGCACTGTATGCAAGACCTACCGCTGTTTCAGAAAGATTTTTCATCTCTACAAGAACATCGACAGCACGGTCAAGATCAGTAAGAGCTTCGTTCTCTTGTGGTCTAGGGGGCTCCCAAATAGGAGCAGCAGCCAGTTCACGAAGTCTGGTTATTCCATCAGGGGATCCTCTTAGAAAAAGAACATCACCTGGAATAAGAACTGTTTCACCGCCTACATCAATGATCCACTCATTTCCTCTTCTGATTGACATCACCCTCATACCAGCTTGGATAGGAAGTTCGAGAAATGACAAAAGTCGGTTTGCCATATGGGAACCTTCGCTAACAGAAACTCGATGCGACACTTCTTCAGCGTCGGAAAGATCGGCGACAAGTTGTTGTGGAATTCCGAGCTTATGTGTAACTATTCTTGCTATGTCAACAGCATCGTTAGCAATTCTTTCAATTGCCGAAATAACTTGAAGCACAGATGACATTCCTTCTGCCTCTTTGGAACTCCTAGCGGCAAGAACACAAACGGCTCTCATGTCATGAACAAGATCGCTCATTCTTTGTTCAAGCCCATCAACCTCTTCGGCCATATCTGGGTCCCCAAAATAAACTGAGGCATAAGCGAGGTCGACCATCAATTCAGATGTGTCTTTTGCTTCGGCGAGCATAGTTCTTAAATTGCGAGGTGTTTCTTCCATTAGTTACCTACTAGGTGTTGTCCAATAATCTAGGCTTTGACTCCGCATGAAGCCAAAACTGTTTTTAAATGTTGCAAAAATTAATTTTCCTAAACTCATATGACCCCCGTTAAAACCATTGCCAAAATAACTGTGAACGCTCCAACTAAGTCAAGAGAAGATGTAACAACAGGAATTCCATAGGTATCAGGGTCAAGACCGAACCGAAAGGATCCCATTGTTGTGTAATAAGCGACTGCTACTACGAATAATGTGGCGATTGTTCCCGCTATTGCAGAAATCAGAACAAGTTTGGCTATGCCGGGAGTTGATTGTCCAGCGACAACAGCTATCAGGTGAGCGATGACACCAGAAAAAATAAATATGGGAACCGCTAATACAGACAAATCGATAGCACCTCGCAAGCTTGATCTGCTCGGTAAAGGAGAAGCGTCATCCATGCCTAAGTGAAACTGTGTCGACAAACGACTCGAGAGGATGCCTCCTAAAGCTCCCGCGATTCCCAGAAAGGCTGGTAAAAGAATAAGAATTGCTTCGGCTTCAAGTAAATCCTTAAGCCTTTTTTCGACTACAAAACCTGCAATAAGATCCAAAATCGCCGCTAAACCCAAAATGGGGATGGATTGTCGGAAAACTCTTCTAAAACGTTCTAGAGGCGTTCTAAGCGAGAAAATCAGAACAACTACTGCGACTAAAGTTATGACTACCGCTAAGCCATTTGTTAAATCTGACCTATCAGCCAAACCAGATACAAGTATTAATGAGGGTACTGTTAAAAGGTCTCCTGTAGTAGTGACTAATGGTGCGACTACATTGTCAAGATCCCATTCATATTTAACTGAACCTACTGAAAGCGCAGTTGTCACGACAGCCAAGACAACTGAAGCGAGAAGTCCTCCAATTACAGAAATCACTATGAAATCTGAAAGTGTCATGGCTGGACTTAAACCAAATGCAGATGCAGTACCTTTAGCTAAAATAGCGAGAATAAGACTAGAAATAAGACTAAGCGAACCAGAAGCAAGTAAATTTTGAACTAATACGCTATCTATTCGATAGCTCAGACCGAATGTTCCCATGTGGGTCGCTGTGCCTAACCGACTCCCCATAGATCCAAAAATGTTTCCTCGTAGAGCTATCGCTCCTGGTAGCAATAATAGAAGACCGGGAAGTTGTGAGAGTGTGCTTTCAGATGCTGCTAGAACTAAACCTCCACTTGATGCAACAAGAACTCCGACGATTAGTGCAACGAAACGCTGACGTGAATCAACAATCCTTAACGAGGCAGACTTAAACAAGCTAGTTCTCACACCTCTATTGTGGTAGAAGTGACACTTACCAAGAGTCATTTAGCTTAATTAAATGGACTGGCTTAGTTTTAACCGACCAATCCACTTATCAAAATGCCTACTTCTGGGGGGCAATCGCTTAAATTCCCGTCCGCTATGCACGGTTGTCCAAGCAGTTGAGCTACCAACTCGGCTCCCATCCCACCGAATGAAGGTATAACTGAAATTGGTGGAGTTGTCACTGCAGGAACGGTTGTAACACTCTCAGTCGAACTCGCTGGTGGTTGTGTTGTAGTAGTAGTTGTGGTTGTGGTTGTAGGTACTGGTGGTATCCCTTCTAGTGAAAGGCCTCTTTTTTCATTTTCAGATATATGAACTGCTCTGGTCCCCGGACCATACCAACCGTCAGCATCTACTCCTAAAACCTTTTGCAATATAACGACACCACTGTTTGGACCCCATTGATAAGAAACGGACAGTACGGCAATTTCGTCTATGGGAATTGTCGTAGTCGGAGCAACTGTCGTAGTCGGAGCAACAGTCGTAGTCGGAGCAACAGTCGTAGTCGGAGCAACAGTCGTAGTCGGAAGAACAGTCGTAGTCGGAGCAACTGTCGTAGTCGGAGCAACTGTCGTAGTCGGAAGAACAACCGGGGGTCTAGCGTCGTATAAAACAGGTCGAATAGATGGCTCTGCTGCTCTTGCTGCTAAAAGAAAAACAACAAAAACAACAAAAACAATCCCTGTAATCCTTACCCAGATCCTTCCCATTAGTAGAGTTTCTCATTTCTCTGGACCGAAAAAGTGGAGCCCAAGCAACTCTTCTAAATTTGTATGCAATCTAGGGATTTTGCTACCGATATGAGCTGTAACCTGCATATGTGGATTCATTACAACAATCAGGAAATGGGGTAGGCGCGTTTGAGAAACCGAGCTTCGACCCTGAAACCTTCGACCTAAAAAGGGTTGGACTTCATACAGATGTTGTTGATGCAGACAGGTACGAAAGAAGTGTAAAACGTTTCCGAGATCAGAAAATAGTGCTCCCCACCTTTTCTGAACTTGCCAACCCTGAATCAATAGATCCTGAAACAAAGTCAGAGTTGTCAAAAATTGATAAAGACTCTGCAGATCCAAGAAATCTTTTCAGAGTCCATTGGCAAAATGACCTCAATGGCGATTTTGTGTCCCTACCGGAACATATTGTTCTACCGTCGGAACTTACTGGAGTAGCAGCGCCGATCGCTCTTGCTTTCGGTAACCGATTTCCGATGATTACAGCGCACAAGGTTCTAGCTGCTTATGCATGTTTGGTCCCAAGAGTTGTGACAGGCCAATTTGATCCTACAGAGCATCGAGCTATCTGGCCTTCAACAGGAAACTACGCACGGGGTGGAGTTGCAATCTCACGTCTTATGGGATGTAGAGGAGTTGCTGTCCTTCCTGAGAATATGAGTAAGGAAAGATTTGAATGGTTGGATCGTTGGATCACTCATGAAGAAGACGTAATTCGCACTACCGGCTCAGAGAGCAACGTGAAGGAAATTTATGATGCATGCGCTGAATTAGAAAAAGATGAAACGAATTTTATTTTGAACCAATTCTCTGAATTCGCTAATCATGTTGGCCACCATGAAGTGACCGGACGAGCATTAGAGAATATTTTCCTGAACTACAAAGAAAAAAACAGTAATCTTCGACTCGCCGGTTTCGTTGCTGCTTCAGGTTCGGCGGGAACATTAGGTGCCGGTGAACGTTTAAAGGAAAATCACGGAGCAAAAATTGTTGCTGTTGAAGCACTTGAATGCCCAACAATGCTCTATAACGGATTCGGTGAACATAACATTCAAGGAATCGGTGACAAGCACATACCGCTCATCCACAATGTGACCAACACAGATGTGATCGTGGCTATTAGCGATAAAGCTACCGACAGCTTAAATCTTGTCTTCACATCCGAAGAAGGCAAATCTTTTCTGGTTGAAGAATTAGGTGCCTCTCCAGAGATAGTCGACCAACTCCGTCATTTTGGATTTTCTTCTACTTGCAATTTGTTGGCAGCGATTAAAACGGCAAAAACTCTTGACCTGGGGCCAGACGACATGATTGTTACAGTTGCTACAGATGGATCTGAACTCTATGAGAGTGAGAAAACTCATCTTCTCGAAAATGAATATCCAAAGGGATTCAGCTCAGAAGCTGCAAGTCTTATAGTAAATGAACATCTCCTAGGCGCTGACACGAACAATGTTGAACTTTTAGATGATGTCGGACGCAATCGAATATTCAATCTTGGCTACTACACATGGGTCGAGCAACAAGGGATCGAATTTTCTGACTTTGAAATAAGAAGAGATCAACAATTTTGGAAACATATACAGAAGTTAGCTCCGGTGTGGGATGATTTAATAAATGAATTCAACTCTCAAACAGGACTAACCAAAACGAAGTGAACTTTTTAGACCAAAATTCCGGTTGGCTAGGCTTGCCTCCTGAATCAAGTTGGGAAGTAAAAAATGACCTTTCGGATTCGAATCCATTTGTTGAGTACCGAAAGCTATTGTGGTCTTACCATTTAGCAACCACAAAGGGATTGAGTGACCAAGATTTCCTAACTGTTGTAAAAAATTTAGATGAAGCAGTCAGCGAAATAGAAACAATTGGTTTTCAAGAAACCCCACTTGTTCTCTTAAGCGAACTTTCCGAAGCTATTGGACAAAATGGTGGAGTTTGGGCAAAAAATGAGACCGTTAATGTGTCGGGTAGCCACAAAGCGCGTCATCTTTTCGGTCTCGCTATACGTCTTGAACTCGAAGAAGTCTCAAAAAATACACCTCTAACTATTGCTTCCTGTGGGAATGCTGCTCTAGCTGCTTCTGTAATTGCTAAAGCAGCAAAAAGAACTCTGACTGTAAATGTGCCCACTTGGGCAGAAACATCTCTCTTAGATGAGCTCTCAGACAATGGTGCTCAAGTTCAGATTTGTGAAAGAAGAAGTGATGAGTCAGGGGATCCGTGCATGTTGAGGTTTCGGGAACTGCTTGAAGAAGGAGCTCTGCCATTTGGCTGTCAGGGAACAGAAAATATATGGACTATTGATGGCGGTAAAACACTAGGTTTTGAAATGTCAACACAATTAAACAGATATGGCTTAGAGCCAGACAGACTCCTCGTGCAGGTGGGTGGAGGAGCACTTGCGAGCAGCACCATGCAAGCTCTAACCGATGCTAAAGATCTTGGCATTTTAAAAAATAGACCTGCTCTCAATACTGTTCAGGCAACCGGTTGTTCGCCTCTTTCAATTGCTTATAACCGGATAGCTGATAGCGACAATCCTTCAGAAGCACTTTCCGAAGCTATTTCAATACCACTTAAATACATGGAACCATGGGAAAACCCTTCTTCTGCGGCTACTGGAATACTCGATGACATCACCTATGACTGGCTTCCTTTAGTTTGGGACATGATTTTCGGGGACAATGTTGGAGGACCGCTAAGTGCTAGTGAAGAAAAAATTCTTTTAGCAAAAAAACTTGTTGCTGATCATACAGATATTTCTGCTAGCGCTACTGGAACTGCTGGACTTGCAGGTCTACTTGCTGCAAAAGAAGACGGGTGTATAAATTCTGATGATTCGGTGATCATCCTGCTGACAGGTGTGGATAGAGACTTTTAAAAGTTCATATGGAGGTCACTTGGAGAGATATCCGAGAAGCCCCATTATCCATAGCTGTTTTTACCAGTTCCGAAACCAGTTCAAAGACTCTTTCTTGTTCACCTATTACTGTTGTGCCGAATGGTCCTATCTCGACATCGAGGCCTGACTGTTTGGCGACAGAAATAGTCTCTTCCACATGAGGCCCAGGGTCCCCTTCTATGAACGGTTCAATTGTGAATTCAGCCTTTGCTTTTTCTGAACCCAAATCATTTCCCCTCGAAATCGAAATTACTGATTTCACGAAGTTGATCGGCGAGCGATTCTACTGCTGATTCGAAAAGTTCTTTTCCTAGTTCAGGATTTGCATCCGTTGGATCACCTATAAGTCCTTCGCTCCCGAAATCTCGGCTTGTCCAACCAAATTGGACTTTGCCTCCAAATTTCACCCATTTATTCTCTGCCATCCACTCAGGAACACGGCGAACAGCTTTTTCCATTCGAGTTTCTCCTGGTCGTAGGTATGAAAAAACTGAAGTTTCATTTAATCCACCATGAATACCCATACCCATCTCTTCTTCAGTGCTTGTTCCGCCAGATGCTGGTGGAACAGAGGGGTGAACGAGAAATGTCAAAAGTTCGTGAGCAACTCGGATATCGCGACATGCTGTGATCAGAAGAGAGGTGTTTCCACCGTGACCGTTTAAAATAACCAACCTTCTTGCAGCAGTTGTAGCTACACATCTAGCTATGTCATCAAGGATGCTAACCATCGTGGTCGTACTATACGAAAGAGTCCCCGGCGACCATGTGTGTTCATTTGATTTTGATATCGACAATGTTGGAAGAAGCCATAGATCTATCTCATCCCCTACAGAATCAAGAAGAGCACTGGAAGTTTCTTCTGCGATAACTGTGTCTACCGACATCGGTAAATGAGGTCCGTGCTGTTCAATTGCTCCAACGGGAAGCAGGATTACAGAATCTTCGCTTATTTGCTCTGGGACATTCGGCCCAGTTATATCGGCAAGTCTTCCAGACATCCTTACAGGATAACCGAGTATCTTGTTTAACGCGATTGATCGACTACTACCACTTTTTTAACCAAGGGGTCCTGTCCATCTATCCATCTCTTCAATCTCAATTCCTGCCTGCTCCAGCGCTCTTTTGGCAGTATGTGAAATCACTTCATCAAGATCTTTATGTTTGTTATAAAAAGCTGGCACTGGAGGGAAAATCACCCCTCCAGTTTCTGCTACTTGTTGCATTAAACGTAAATGCCCTAAGTGAAACGGGGTTTCTCTCACCATTAAGACCAAAGGTCTTTTTTCTTTCAGAGTTACATCCGCTGTTCTTGTAAGAAGGTCAGAGCTATACGAGTTTGCTACTGCTGACAGAGTCCTTATTGAACACGGGGCAATAATCATTCCGTCACATGGGAAAGTTCCGCTGGCAGGTCCTGCTGAAATATCTTTGATCGGATACGAGTGGTCAGCAAGTTTTTCGACTTGACCTGCTGAAAAATCGGTTTCCATACCTATGGTCTGTTTCGCTGCATTCGTTAATATTAAATGGGTTTCCACTTCTTCGATGTCACGCAATATTTCGAGAATGCGGATTCCGTATATAACTCCGCTAGCTCCACTTATTCCGACAACTAGCCGCTGAAAACCATCTTTCATTTGCTGAATTTCTCCTCTTAAGTACTTGCAAGTAAATTTTTCCGTGAGTTTTGAACTGTAGTCCGACCACCGAACATAAGCACCTTTGTGTCCTGTAGATAACATCAAACTATGGATCTTGATCTTATGGCTCAAAAATATATTAACGATGGCTATTTAATCGTTCCAGAAATTTTTGATCAAACGACTGTAGAAAATATTCAATCAGAAATTCCCAAGTTTTTAGATGGAACCTATCCCGTTAATAACCCTGCTGGAAACAAAGACTCTGGGCTTCTAGCTGTTCATTTCCCTCACTGGGTTTCACGTCCCATTTTTGAAACTCTGGACCATCCAAGGATAAAAGAGGTCCTCCAAATAATTGTAGGTGCTCATATCCCCCACTGGGATGGCAGGGTGAAATGCATGCAATCCATGCTTTTTCTTAAACCTCCTGGCTTCCCAGGTCAAGCCTGGCATCAAGACGAACGCTTCATCGCTACTAGAGACCGTTCTCTTGTTGGTGTCTGGATTGCATTAGACGACGCAACTCTGGATAACGGCTGCTTAAGGGTAATCCCGGGAAGCCACAAAATGGGACAGCTTTGGCCGACCAGGCCACATAGTGAAACTGAAGAATTTGACTCTTCAGATGAAAGCTATGGTTTCAACTCAGAAGATGAAGAAATTGTTGAACTGAAAGCTGGGTCGGCTGTTTTTTTTAATGGCTATTTGTTACATAGATCTCTTAGAAATGTTAGTGATACAAGTCGGAGGGCTCTGGTGCATCACTATATGAATGCATGGTCTAATCTTCCTTGGCAAATAGGTGCAGACAGATTAGTGGATGCCTCCACGCATGATCATCGAATGATCGTGCCGGTCGCAGGTGATGACCCTTATCCCGAAAGAGGGATTGAGGTAAGCCCGAATGAAGTGTTTCTTCGCCCATGGGGAGATGAAATGGAATGGGGTGATTGGGATGCTTAGAGTTCTTCATAATGCTCGGTTGGAAGATGGCAGATTAGTGAACCTCCACATAAATGGTGGTCGTATAGAAACCATCACAGAATTGCAGAAACCCTCTCCACTATCTGAAGATGGTACGGATCTAAATAGCTGGCTTGTGATACCCAGTATGGCTGAGCCGCATGCGCATCTTGACAAAGCACTAACAGCTGAAAGTGTTCCTAATCCTGCTGGTGATTTATCGGGTGCCATTGAAGCTTGGATCTCTGCAACAGCTCGTGGAGAAATAACTTATGAGGACACTATCGACCGCGCTGTAGAGGCAATGCGTCTACTAGTTTCCAGAGGCGTTACAGCAGTTAGGACTCATGTAAATGTGGCACTAGGTTCTCGTGCTTTGGAAGCAGTCCGAGAAGCCAGAAAACTTGTTGAAGGCCTCATCGATGTTCAAATAGTTGCCTTAACAATAAACCCTATGACTGGCCAAGAAGGAACAGACAATCGAAAAGCTTTAGAAACAGCAATAGAAACCGGAGTGGATCTGGTTGGAGGATGCCCTCATCTTGACCCCAACCCTTCCGTTTTAATTAAAGACGCATTAGATGTAGCCGAAGATGCAGGTATAGGAATTGACTTGCATGTCGATGAAATGCTCGATGAATCAGTTTTAACACTTCATGACTTGGCAAAACAGGTGATGGATCGAGGTTTTGAAAACTCTGTTACAGCAAGCCACTGCGTTACTTTGGGAATGCAAAGCCTAAAAAAGCAAAAAGAAGTTTCAACTGATGTTGCAAAAGCTAATATCGCTGTTTTGCCACTTCCACAAACCAACCTTTTTCTTCAAGGAAGAGAAATACCTACTGCTACGCCTCGTGCGCTTACCGCTATTAAAAGCCTTAAAGACGCTGGAGTTCTAGTTGCAGCTGGAGCTGACAACGTTCAAGACCCGTTTAATTTAGTAGGTCGCAGTGACCCACTTGAAACTGCTTCACTTTTGATTTTGGCTGCTCATGAAACGCCAGAAAGCGCCTACGAAATGGTAAGTGTGAATGCCAGAAAAGCCATGGGACTCGACAAGGCCGACGTGTCACCTGGGTCTTTAGCCGACTTTGTCGCTATAGATGCGACCTCACTTCGGGGAGCTATTGCTGATGCGCCAATGTCCAGGAAAGTTTTTAAAGGTGGAGTTCTAATTTCTTCCTCTCAACAAACCACTCAAATAAGTCCAGAAGGACTTTAAGCACGAACTTCACCTAAGCTTGAACGATGACGGAAATAAAAGATTTACGCGATTTTATATCGGCCCTAGACTCTGCCGGTCAACTCGTTAAAGTCAACAATCCAGTTTCAATTGAATATGAATTGGCGGATGTTGGAGCAAGCATTGCACGTGAAGGCAAAGGGGCTTGTCTCTTCGAAAATGTTACTGATAGCCCTTGGCCGATCTTTTGCGGAGGTGTCGCGTCTCACAGCAGAGCTGCTGTAGCTCTTAACTGCGACCCATCTGAAGTTGCCGACACAATGGAAAAAGCACTTGATCCTTCAAATGGCATCGCTCCAGTAAGAACAGAAAAAGCAGCTTGGCATGACAACAACCTTTCAGGAAGTGAGATTGATCTTGACAATTTGCCGATTCTTACTCATTCAAGAGGTGACAGCGGACCTTTCATAACGGGCGCTGTAACAGTTTCTAAGGATCCTGTTTCTGGTAGAGGGAATCTCAGCTACAACCGGATGTCTAAACTCGAGAAAAATATTCTCGGATTTAATGTAAATGAATGGAGAGATGTAGGCACTTTTTGGAAGTCTCGAGAAAACCCAGACGATCCATTTCCTATAGCTCTTGCCATGGGTTTAGATCCTTCTATCATGATCGCAGCTGGGGTTAAGACACACGTAGATGAACTTTTTATCGCAGGTGCGATTCGAGGTAACGGCATAGAAGTCTGTAGAGGACTTACTGTGGACGTAGATATACCTGCAGCAGCTGAAGTAGTAATTGAAGGTTTTCTACACCCTGCAAAACGGGCGCCGGAAGGGCCTCTGGCAGAGTTTCATGGATACCACGGGGAAGCTTGGAACAGTCCGACTCTCGAGGTTTCTTCTATTTCTTGGCGCGATAACCCTATTTTCCAAACGATTATTCCCGGCTGGTATGAACATATCTATATAGGCAACATTTTGCCTAGAGAGCCTCTGCTGAAAAGTTATGTTAGACACTTGGATCCTTCTGCTGAGGTTTACATACCTCCTTATGGAAATGGATTTTTAGCAGTCATTCAGATAGATCGAGATAATCCGGGTACTGCAAAAAATCTTGCCTTAGCTGCAATGTCAGCTCATATCAATATTCGAAATGTCGTTGTCGTGGATAGAGATATTGATATTTTCCAGCCATCAGAATTACATTGGGCCATTACTAATCGGGTCAGTTGGCAAGAGGATATTTTTTCCATTCCTCTAGCTCAAGGGCATGAAATGGATCCAACAGCCGATAATCGTGGCATAAGTACGAAAGTTGGCATTGACGCAACTTATAAGAGAGAGCGACGTGAATACGGATCTCGAGTTGCTTATCCGACCGTTAACCTCAATGACTACCTGAACTGAGATTAAGTTTATTTAAACATTTTTGAAGTACGTAAAATGACTTTTTCTGCTTCTTCGGGGCTCCCTATCGGCAATTGAAATTCATCTATACCATTTTCGTTGATGAGATTTCTAAGTTCATTTGAAGCTTCTGACGAAGAGCCTGCTATTACAAACTGTTCAACCCATTCGCTGGGAACATGTTTAGCCGCATTGGAGGGACCTCCTTCAGAAAGTGCCTGTTTTATTTCAGTGTTTATTTCTTCTGTCAGCCCTATATGTTCTTTCACCTCCTGTGGTGAATCAACAAGACGAAAACTCAATGCTGCACGCGCTTCTTCAAACTCTTTTTGAGAGGAAACAACCATTGTTGAGTAGACAATTTTGAATGGATCGCGTTCTGCTGAGTTGCGTAGTGCGTTGATGTGTCCGGACAAGAAGTCTTTGTGTATATAACTCAAATAAAAACCGTCGCCTAGCTCGGCGCCTAATTGGGTCATGCGTTTACCGCGACCGGCTAAAAAGATCTCTATGTTTTTGCGTCCGTAATTTAAAGAAGCTGACTTCAGTGAGAATTCACTTCCTTCAAGGTCTACTCTTTCTCCCGAAAAAAGACCTCTGAGAGCAATCACAGTTTCTGCAACAGTTGTTGCAGGTTTCAATCTTTCTATTCCTAATGGGTTGAGTGTTAAGCCTCCACCGGCTCCTATACCTACGAATGCTCTACCTTTACTTACTTCGTCCAAGCTTGCTATGGCAGCTGCTGTAATTCCTGGATGACGTACATAAGGATTGGTTATCCCAGGACCTATGAGAATGTTTTTGGTGGCTGTCGCTATTGAAGTAAGTGTGACAAAAACATCTCTCGTGTGCAGCCCTTCGTCGTAGACCCAACATCTTCTGTACCCTAACTTTTCAGATAGTTCTGCTAGTTCAACTATCCTCTCAACTTTTGCTGTCGGCATCAGATTTACACTGACAGGTAAATTCACTTTGAGTTCCTATGCCGCCCTCGACCACGGATCGCCTGCATCACAACACCTGCTGTATTTTTTCCTGAAATTCCAACTATTCCTGCACCTGGATAAGTTGCAGCACCTGAAAGATAGAGACCATCGATTGAAGTTTTATAACGTGTTAGTTCTTTATCCCGCCCGAAAAACGTACTCAATGGTGAAGTTCCAAAAGATGGTGTGTGTCCTTTATGCATAGAGAATTCATTTTCATAATTTTCAGGTGTCATCACCCGCCATTTTTCTACTTTTTCAATTCCTTCTGATCTCATGAATGAACTCCAGATGTCCAGCCATCTTTTGGGTTCGTTGGAACTTTCCCAGCCTCCAGGTGTCGAATACGGAGTGAAAAGAACTTCAAGACTAAGAACGTGCCCTCCCGAAGCTGTCTTCAAAGTTGGATCAGGAACAGACGGAATGTCAATTAACATTGTCGGTTTTGTAGCAACTTTCCCCAAAGACCTCATCTCATGGGCTTGAACCAGATCCTGGGGCGAAGGAGAAATAATTGTTGTTTGACCTAAAGGGTCCAAACCGTTATGAGTGGAGCGGATCTTATCTCCCCATGTCGGCTCGGGAAGCTCGTTTAAAACGGCATCTATTTTTGACTCATAACCTTCAGATACTGGCAATTGTCTCCACTTATCAACCATTTTTCTTGCTTTTCTAGGTGCTTCTCCAACCCACTCAACAAAAACCCTTTTTGGATCACACGCTGCGACAACTGTTCGTGTATTTATAATTTCTCCATCTGCGAGTCGTACACCTTTAACTACCCCATCTTCAATAATCACATTTTCCACTCTGGATCCGCAACGAACCTTGCCACCTGCCGCCTCGAATGAAGCTCTTGTCGAGTCTGTAAGAGAACCGCTACCCCCTTGAGGTCTGCCAACGCGATTGATATGTCTAGTCGCATAACCCAATGCAGCCATACCAGTTCCAGGTGTTTCTGGGGATAGCCCCCATACTGTGGGCCCCACTGAAATCGTGGGCATCATCAAATGCCAATCACTGAAATAACGACTCAGTAATTCCATTGCACTGCTACGAGACCACCTGATGAGTCGACTCAGACCTTCACCTCTTTTATGCAATGCTTTTGAAGCGAAGTTGAGCGAAGATGGTGGAGTCGCAGCCAAATCAAGAGCCAGTCTTGCTACTGGTAAGGCATCTTTCAAATATCTTTTATAACCTTCAACCTGATCTGGGTGTGATTTAGATAATCCAGAAAGGGTCTTATCAATATCAGAGTAAATCACCCAAGGTTCACTTTCGTCATGGAAAGCACAAACTGAGCTTGCTTCTGTTTCTACGTATTTCAATCCATGTTTGGCTAAATCAAGTTCGTCGATTATCGGCATTGCTCTAACCAAGTTGTGTTCGCAATGACAAATATTAAACCTTGCACCTAAATCGTCGACTGTTGATGCACACCCTCCTACAGAAGATCGCGCTTCAATGAGGATTGTGTCGATACCCGACCGTGCAAGATAAGCAGCACAGATAAGACCGTTATGTCCACCGCCTACAACTACTACCTCAGCTTCACCCACTGGTTTCCAAATTGCTCACAAAAGAAAGCGGCAACCCAAATCGATGACTCATATTTTTTCTATTCAAACTTGGGTAGAACATCTTCAGCGAGTCTGTGCAGTTGCTCGGTTCCCGATGCGTAACTATCTCCGGGCATCATTGGGAAAAGCATTAAGTTTTCTACTCCCAGCAAATCTCTGTACCACTCGATTTGCTCACCAACATCATCTGCTGAACCGACAATCCAAATCTTTTGTTCCAGCGACTCCTCTAAAGTGGGAATTAAACCAGCTTTTGAAGGTTTACCATCTGGCCCCATATAACCCTTGCTCCACCCATACGGTCCTAAAAATTTCCACATTTCATCATGACCGGGTCGCACTGACTCGACAGCTTCTTCATAAGTATCAGCTACACAAACACACCTAACCAGCATTCTTTTTTCACCAGATTCAAGTGACTGGTTTTGTGACTCTTCGTACAATTCAGCAAATCTGTCCCACTGAGCTTTAATAAAAGTTGGATGAGAGTTCCAGAAAACACCTCCCCAACCTTTTTTGGGGACGACTTCTAGAGTGGGAGGAGATGTAATTGCCTGCCAGGTTTCGTACGGGTACAAAGGTCTCGGCACTAAGGTCAATTCTTGTACTGTGCCTCCCCTGTCTGGGATTCCCGGTGGGGGGAAATCATAAATTTCTCCATGATAAGAAAACGATTCTTCATTTAAAGCTAGTTGTATGATCTCCATTGCTTCATCAAATTGTTTTCTATTTAAATCATCAGCTGCAGCTTGATCGGGGTTGTCAAAACTACCAATCTGACTTCCGAGCGTTTCAGCTTCTCTGGGAACCGTACCTCTACCTACTCCAAGAATTCCCCTTCCACCTGAAATGTTGTGCAAGGTAGCAAAGTCTTCAGCTAGTCGAAGTGGATGCCATTGCGGAACGATATTAAAAGCCATTCCTATATGAATTTGTTCTGTTCTTTCAGCAATTATGGCACCCAAAAGAATTCCATTTGGTACAACTTCGTAGCCTTCATATTGAAAATGGTGTTCGGTAAGCCAAAAAGAATCAAAACCAAGTTTGTCTGACAAGCAGGCTGCATCGACTATCTGTTCTGTGGCTTTCCACATCTCTTCATTGCTGTAGCGTCTATCAGTCGGAGCGGGTAAATCTGGTCCAGCATCTTCCATTTCAACGCCGCCAAAAAGAAAAACCCCTGTTCGCATAATTACACTGTAGAGGCTATTTAGAATGAAAATCTATACCAGTCAAGTAAAAGGACTTAAGTCACTAACTGTTTTCCTATTACATAATTAATAGCTGTAAAAAGAAGATTGTTTCTGTGTAGCCTGCTTCCTTAGTAGGTGGACATTCGTATTAATGTGCTTCTTTAATAGGTTTAGATTAGATAGATGGGACCGAGTGAGATAAAAGTTGGATACAGGACTAAGCACTTCTACATCTTTATCATTTGATGACATAGGAATGATTTTTCCGGATGGCACCGAAGCACTGCAAAACATTACTTTTGAACTAAGCAAAGGGGAATTTGTCACGATTGTAGGACCTTCTGGTTGCGGCAAATCGACACTTTTAAAAATTGCTTCAGGCCTTCTTGAACCTACAAACGGAACTGTAGAAGTTGATCGTGAAAGACTTGGTTACGTTTTTCAAGATGCCACCCTGCTTCCTTGGAGGACAGTGAGCAAAAACGTTGAACTTCTAACAGAACTCCATGGAATAGACCCACAAGAGCGTAAGAAACTAGTTGAGGAATCAATCAAACTGGTTAAATTAGAGGGTTTTGAGAACCATTACCCCAAGTCCCTTTCAGGTGGCATGAAAATGAGATGCTCATTTGCTCGTTCGCTCACATTGAAACCCCCACTTTTTCTTTTCGATGAACCTTTTGGAGCAGTTGACGAAATAACTCGTGAAGAATTGAATGAAGACACACAGCAATTGTTCAAACAGGAAGGTTTCGCTGGGTTGTTCATCACTCATTCAATTAGCGAAGCTGTTTTCATGTCTACCAAAGTACTTGTCATGTCAGCACGGCCAGGAAGGCTAGTAAAGCAATTTGATATTCCTTTTGAGTATCCGCGACAACCGGACCTTAGATTTAGTGCAGACTTCGCAGAGTTATGTGGAGAGGTCTCAGTTGCATTGAGAGGATCGCATTCATGAACACGGTTACTGAAAACGAAGAAAAATCTTCAACAGCCATTCTGGGTCAACCCTCTCGGATAAAAAAATATGTTGCTGTATTTGTGCCACCTTTAATTTTAGGAGCATGTGTAATCGGTCTTTGGTACTACATCACTTTCGGCGTTTTAGCTGAAAAAAGACGCTTTCTCCTTCGTCCAATCCACAGTGTCATCGACGTAGGTTTTCTCGATGGTGATAATCGAACCGAATCATTAAACGCACTGTGGTCGAGCACAGAGGTGGCGTTAATCGGCTTATCTATTTCTATAGGTCTTGGGTTTGTTCTCGCAATACTAATGAGCCAAGCAAAATTTCTTGAAAGAGCAATTTTCCCCTACATGGTAACGTTGCAAGCCATACCCATTTTGGCAATCGTCCCATTAATTTCATTCTGGTTCGGCACGGGTCAGACATCTCGCGTTGTCGTTTGTGTAATTATTTCTCTTTTCCCAATCATTGTTAATACATTATTTGGTCTTCAATCCGCTGAAAAAGGCATGCATGATCTCTTCACTCTCCATCACTCAAACAGATTTATACGACTTAGAAAATTAATGTTTCCAGCCGCTCTACCAGCCATCTTCGCGGGCCTTCGGATTTCTGCTGGCTTGTCAGTAATCGGAGCAATCGTTGGCGATTTCTTTTTCGGAAAAGGTGAAGCCGGCATCGGGCAAATGTTGAAGAAACATGCAAATAGGCTTAATGGCGAAGAACTTCTGGCATGTGTAATTTTGTCTTCTGCTCTTGGAGTAATTGTTTTCATGATATTTGGAGCAATTCAAAATAAGGCGGTTGGTAGATGGCATGAAGCCAACTCCGCTACTTCCTAAAACCTCTAAGTTCAACGCAAAAAGAATCGGCCTAGGAATCTGAGATAGCTACAACAGCGATTTCCATTTTCCAGGACTTTTGAGCAAGCTGTGACACTACCAGAAGAGTTGATGCAGCTTGATGTGAACCGAAAGTTTCATCCCGTGCTGCCATAACCTCAGATAAGTTCTGATCCGGTACTACATATGTAGTCACCAAGGCGATGTCAGTTACCTCCATGGATGCCTCTTTAAGGATTTCCCTTATATTTTGCCAAATTACTTCTGCTTGAGCAGTAATACTCTCTGGAACGGTTCCGTCAGGTTTTACAGGGACGATCCCAGAAGTATGCAAAATCCGTGAAGCACCTTCAGCTAGTACTGCGTGTTCGTAGTTGGCGGCAGTAGAGGCTATTTCAGTGGGATTAACAGGAACTAAAGGCACAATAACGACGCTACTACGCTAAAGGCGATAATGTCGCCATAAATGAACTCCCGAATCGCACTTTATTTTCAAGACAAACACGAGATCGCGTATGAGCTGGAAATGGCTAAATATGCTGAGAGCCGTGGGATAAAAGAAATCTGGCAAGCAGACACTCGTTTGGCTCGTGACTGTGTGGTCATGATGAGTGCTCTGTTAACTGAAACAAATAATGTTCGCATTGGTTCAGGTGTTTTGCCTATTTGGACTCGAAATCCTGCAGTCATAGCTGCGACTTGGAGCACTATGTGGGAACTGGCTGGTCTCGATGATGCTAATCAAAGCCGTGTGATGCTGGGACTTGGAGCTTGGTGGGAACCCATTACTTCCAGAGTGGGTGAAGAAAGAAAAAAACCTCTTAAGGCAATGAGAGAAAACATTGAATCAATCCGCGAACTCTTCACCATGGAGGAAGTCAGCTATTCAGGTGAATTCGTAAATCTTGACAGAGTGAAACTGGATGTAGCATATGGCAACGTCGACGCTAGACATATACCTATATATCTAGGAGCAACTGGCCCAAAAATGTTGGAGCTAGCTGGCGAAATTTGTGACGGTGTAGTTCTCAACTACATCGTTACACCTGAATACATTCGTGAGGCTGTCGAACTAATTTCTATAGGAGCTAAAAAATCTGGAAAAACCTTGGATCAGATTGATAGGCCTGAATTGTTGGTGTGTTCTCTTTCTGACGATGATCCTGATGAAGCTGTTCGTACCGGAAAATCACTTATCGCCTACTATCTGGGAACTGAGCCTCACATAATGAAAGCTAGTGGTGCCGACCCTGACCTGGTCGATCGAGTTAAAGAAGTGGTTGGCTGGCCGGCTACAGAAGCTGACTACCGTAAAGCCGCTGACCTGATCCCCGACGATCTTGTCAAGTCGCTTATGGCCGCAGGTACAAGCAGGCAATGTCGTGAAACCGTTGAAGAATATGTAGACGCCGGTGTGACCTGCCCTATTCTTTACCCACTCATGGATGATATGCGTCCAGTTATTGACGCTTTCGCTGACTGGTCCATGTAATGACTTCAGTGCTTTTTGAGGGTTCAGCAATCGTAACCGTTGATGATTCAAACTCTGTTTTAGACCCAGGCTGGATTTTTACAAGAAACAACATAATTGAAGGTCTAGGCAATGGTGAAGCACCCAAGAGTGTCCGTGAGGATGCGGATGAGATAATCGAAGCTCATGGCTCAGCGATAATGCCAGGAATGGTGAACGGTCATACGCATCTTTTTCAAACTTTTTTTCGGGGTCTAGCCGATGACAAGCCTCTTCTGGATTGGCTTGAAGAATGTATCTGGCCAGGAGCTTCAGAGCTTGATGCAAACTCTGCCAAAGCGGCCGCAACATTGGGGTTGATAGAAAATCTAAGAGGAGGTGCCACTACCGTTGTCGACCATCAATATATTCACATAGACCCTCAAATCGATGATGCTGTTTGTCAGGCTGCATCCGAAGCAGGGCTGAGGTTCATATTGGCGAGTGGATGGGCGGATCGAAATTACCATCCCCCTCTGACTGAATCAGCTCAGACAGTTATAAGTCGTATAAACCCTGTGCATGAAAAATGGCATGGTGCTGAAAACAATCGGATCCAGGTGGGCTTAGCACCTCTGATCCCATGGGGCTGTTCAAATGAGGCAATGACTGAGACTGTTTCTGCGACAAGGTCCTGGGGTGGTTCTACACATCTTCACTGTGCCGAAACAGCGATTGAAGTCGAAATGAACATTGAAGAACGCGGTCTTAGACATGTTCAGTGGCTTGAATCATTGGGACTTTTAGGTCCTGACATTCAACTTGCACATGCTATTTGGCTTGACGAGGATGAAATTGACTTGATATCGAAGCGTGGAGCTTCAGTCGTTCACTGTCCAGTGTCAAATATGTATCTAGCTTCTGGAGTGGCAAAAATTAGAGAAATGGTTGATCGTGGCATTACTGTTGCCTTAGCCTCTGACGGCCCTGGAAGCAACAATCGACAGGACATGTTTGAAACATGCAAGGCAACTGTCCTGCTGCAAAAAGTTGATCGTTTGGATGCAGGTGTTTTACAACCTGAAGAAGTACTTCATCTGGCTTGTCGACATGGGGCTCGACTGGTAGGTAAAGAAGAAGAAATCGGTTCGTTGGAGACAGGTAAAAAAGCTGATCTAGTAGTCATTGATTTGATGACGGCTTTCTCTGCGCCGGTACACAAAGTTGAATCTGCAATCGTTTATTGTGCTACTCCAAGGGATGTTATGCACGTGATGGTCGATGGAAAGTTATTGATAAAAGATAGGAAAATTACTTTCACTGATGAGAAAAAAGCTATAGCCACGGCAACCGAACATGCCGAAAAGGTCTTTCAAAAAGCTGGGATACCTACACGATTACTGTGAGCTCTCCTGCTGTTAGTCAGTGGAACCGTCTGCTTGCAATTCAACGATATATGACCAAAGTTCAGCTGTTAATGGCAGAGGTTCTGGATGTTCGTTTGCGGCTTCCATAGCTGAACGGTGTCCTTCTGCAAAATCTGGTGACTGCACCCAAGCTAAGAAATCTTCTTCAGTGTCCCACCTTGTAACTACTAACCATGTTTCGCGGTCGTCTGTAGGCCGCATTAATTCAAAACCTTGAAATCCTTTTCTTCCGTCTACTGCTTTTATTCTTCCTGCGAAACGTCGAGCTACTTCATCTCCCAGATCCTTTGGGACAGTTATTGCATTAATCTTTATAACTGACATCTCTGCCTTTCTGCTATTAATTGGGTGAAATCGGCTTAATGCAGTTCACCTTAGGTCTTTGGCGTTGAGAATCGTTAAGTTTCTGATAATTTCTTCTTGGAGCAAAAATTTATATTTAAGAATTGGAACTAGATTTAATGGCCAAAATACTCTCATACCAGAGACCTGAAAATCTTGAAGAAGCACTAAGTCTTATTTCTCAAGATAAACACGTTCCGTTAGCTGGGGGAACTCTCTTAAATGCTAGTGAAGATAAAGAACCGCTTCATTTTGTGGACCTTCAAGGTCTAGCTCTAAAAGAAACCGAGCGATCAAACGGAAAATTGACAATAGGTTCCATGATGACACTCGATGAAATAATGAAAAATTCTGATTGTCCTGATTCAATCCGACTATCTTCACGTTCTGAGTTGCCGAGCACTCTAAGAACGATGGCAACTATTGGTGGAACAGTAGCTAGTGGTAATTCTGATAGTCAATTAATAGCAAGTCTCTTAGTTCACGATGCTGAAGTCACAATTTTAAACTCTGATGGAGAGTCAAATGTTCCTCTTCAGGAGGTGCTAAGTGAATCAAATAGTTCCGGAACACAATTGATATTGTCAATCGTTTTAGATACCGATGGGGAATGCGTGCTAGAAGCAACAGGAAGAACTCCGGCTGATACGCCTATTGTTTCGGTTGCTGCAAGACGTTGCTCTGATGGTGACCGGATGGCCGTTACTGGAGTTGCCTCAACTCCAGTTCTTGTGGACCCAGAGAATCCGACAGTTTCATTGCAACCTCCTAGTGATTTCCGCGGAGATTCGGAATACAGAATGCATCTAGTAAAAATTCTTGCTTCACGGGCTCTTGATTTGCTTAACGGTGAGAAATAATGCAGATCAATATTGAACTTAACGGTCAAGAAACGACCATCGAATGCGAGGTTCATGAAACCTTATTGGTGGTTCTTAGACGTGAAGGCATGGCAAGCGTTCGCTTTGGTTCTTTATCTGGGGAAACCGGAGCTTCAGCTGTTCTTTTCGATGGCCTGCTCGCTAGTAGCGAAGTAATCCTTGCAGCTCAAGCAAACGGACATTCAGTTGTAACACTTGAATCTTTAAATACGGACTCTTCCCTCCACCCTGTTCAAGCTGCTTTTGCGGCAACTGGTGCTATGCAGTCCGGCTATTCAGTAGGAGCAATGATTCTTGGCACTCTGCAATTATTGAAAGAAACACCTGATCCAACTGAAATTGAAATACGTGACATGCTTTCGGGGATTCTTGATAGAGAAACCGCTTACGTTAAACCTGTAGCAGCAGTCCAACAAGCTGCAGCAGTTCTTCGCGGAGAGGAAGCAGAACCATTTAGACCATTAATTCTCAAGCCTATGACTGATGGGACCAATCCTGTGAAGGTGGATCCAACCGATTCCCCTCCTGAAGCTTCAGATGCTATCCCAAGATTGATTCCTTCTTCAGAAGTTCCCTCAACTTCAGTAGTAGGTCAACCAGAAGTCAAAGTAGATGCAGTTCGTCTTGTGAAAGGTAACCCAGCTTTTACAGCTGATTTTGACATTCGAGGCTTACTCCATGCGAAGGTTCTTCGAAGTCCACACGCTCATGCACGGATTGTCTCAATAGATGATTCAGAAGCACTTGCTCTCTCAGGAGTGCATGCCGTTATACACCATGAGAACGTGAACAGAATCAAATACGCTTCAGGAGGACAGTCCTATCCAAATCCTAAGCCTCACGACCAAGTCAGTTTTGATAACAAGGTAAGACATGTAGGTGACCGTGTAGCTGCTGTGGCAGCTGAAACTCCAGAGATAGCTGAAGAAGCTTGCAGTCTGATAAAGGTTGAATACGAAGTCTTGCCCGCAGTCTTTGATGAATTAGAAGCCGGTAAACCGGATGCCCCAGTGATTCATGATGAAGTTGACACCGTAGATATAGCTGACAGAGATCGAAATCTCGTTCATCAAATATTTGCTGAACGCGGTGATGTGGATTCCGCTCTAAAAAATGCTGACCATACTTATGAACAAACTTTCAGGGTGCATCAAGTCCAACCGGCGCCTATAGAGCCTCATATTTCCACGGCTTGGCTTGACAGCGATGAACGTCTGGTGGTCAGAACAGCAACGCAAGTACCATTCCATACCCGTCGCATGCTTGCCCCATTAGTTGGAATGGACATTAAAGATGTCAGAATTATCAAACCTCGAATTGGTGGTGGTTTTGGCGCTAAACAAGAGATGCTTATTGAAGATATTGTCGCACATTTAGCTATAGCTACCAGAAAACCAGTCCAACTTGAGTTGACCAGAGCTGAAGAATTCTATGCAAGCAGAACTCGACACCCTCAAACGCTCACTTACAGGACCGGCGTTGACTCAGAGGGAAATCTTGTTGCTCAAGAGCTAAAACTGGTAGGTAATACAGGACCTTATGGAACTCACGGATACACCGTGCAGACAGTTGCCGGACTTAGGGGTCTTTCCTCTTACAACTGTGATAACAAACGTTTTGATTGTGACGTTATGTACACAAACATTCCTGTGCCTGGAGCATATAGAGGATACGGAGCCCCTCAAGCTCTCTTCGGTTTGGAAGCCCATATGGAAGATATTGCACTTGATTTGGGGATAGATCCCATTGAATTCCGGAGACAGAATTGGGTGAAAGTCGGGGACGAAATGAATATTGCTCCACACTTGGGTGAGCAGGGAACAACAGAGGAAGAACTCGATGAATATCCGAAAGTTATGTCGAATGGAATCGAAGAGTGCGTCGCTCAAGGAAGTCGTGCGATTGGTTGGCATCGCAGGCATGACGAGTCTTGGAAAAGTCCCGTTGACCGACCACATATCAGAAGAGGACTTGGGTTCGCATTCTGCATGCATGGAACATCAATTCCGTTTCTGGATATGGGAGGCTGCAGCATAAAATTAAACGACGATGGTTCATTTAACATGCTCGTCGGTGCTACAGATCTAGGCACTGGGGCTGACACTGTCCTTGGGCAAATAGCTGCAGAAGTTCTTGGCGTACCTCTAGAAGATATAAGGGTTTACTCTTCAGATACTGACGTCACGCCTTTTGATACTGGTGCTTATGCTTCAAGCACTACTTATATTTCTGGTGCCGCGGCTAAAAAAGCAGCGGATGTTGTACGTAAAAGACTCAAAGAACGCGCAGCAATGCTGCTTGACATAGAAATTCCTTGTTCTATTGAATTGCGTGACAGGCGGGCTTGGACACCTGATGGTCGTTCCGTCAGTCTTGAAGAAATCGCTCTAGATTCTTTGCATCTGAATGAACAAGAACAAATTATGGGAACCGGATCGCATGTATCCCCTGACTGTCCTCCTCCTTTTGCAGCACAATTTGTTGAAATTGAAATTGATACCGAAACAGGCCAGATTGAAGTAACAAAAATGATTATGGCAGTGGACTGTGGCGTAGCCATTAATCCTGTGACAGCAAGTGGTCAGGTAGAGGGTGGGATGCTTCAGGCCTTGGGGTACGCACATTGTGAGGAGATTGTTCTCGATGATAAAGGAACTATGGTCAATCCTTCATTTGGTCCTTATCGCATTTACAGAGCAGATGAAATGCCCAAAACTGAAGTGTTTTTAGTTCAAACAATGGAAGATAGTGGGCCTTTTGGAGCAAAAGCAGTTGCAGAGATACCTAAAGATGGAGTGGCTCCTGCTATAAGAAATGCGATTGTTAATGCTACTGGAGTCCGAATAGACGAACTTCCTTTTACACCTGAGCGCGTTCATCGAGCGCTTAAAGGAAACTAGCAATGCCCTCAAAGGGCGGTCTCGTAATTCAACCTGATTGGTTGATTTCTGAATCTTCAGAAGAACCTAAACAAAACTGGGGCGTGCGTGTATGCGATGGGACAATTCACACTGTTGCATCAAACGAAGAGCTGGAAACCAAATTTCCAGAAGACGAAATCTTATTAGCTGAAGGAAAAGTATTAATGCCTGGTTTCGTTAATGGGCATGTTCATATGTACGGAGTTTTAGCGCATGGCATACCTTTAGAATCAGCGCCTTCAGATTTCTGGTCTTTTCTGGAAAAATTTTGGTGGCCATTAGTCGAAGACAGGATTGACCATGAAATGATTTCTGCTGCGACCAACTGGTTATGTAGCGAAATGTTATTGACTGGAACAACAACTTTTTGCGATATTTTAGAAGCGCCTCAGTCGCTTCCTGAATCCCTTTTGATCGAAAAGGAAATTATAGAAAATCGTGGACTAAGAGCTTTGCTAAGTTTTGAAGCCAATGAACGGTCAGGTCATGAAGTTGCTCAAAAAGGAATTGACGAAAATATTCGCTTAATTGAAACGAATACTGCAGAAGACCTTGTGGCTGGATTCATGAGCGTGCACACAACATTTACATGCTCTGATGACTTTCTTCGACGTGCATTCGAACTAGCTGAGGAAAACAATGTTCTCTTTCATGCTCACTGTAATGAAGGGGTTTATGAGGGAGAGTGGTGTGAAAAAACTTACGGTCATCGAACTTTCGAACATTACGAAAAACTTGGAATAAACGGTTCACGATTCCTAGCTTCACAGTGTGTTCATCTATCCGAAAAGGAAATTGAATTAATTTCGTCTGCTGGAACACGCTGTGTTCACATGCCTTTGTCAAACTGTGAAGTTGGAGGTGGAATAGCTCCTATTCCAGAACTCCTTGAACAAGATGTGTCCATTTCTCTGGGAAGTGACGGATACATAAATGATATGTTTGAGGTGATGCGTGGCGCTTTTCTCATCCACAAAGCGCGACTGCAAGATCCTGGAACGATGAAAGCTGATCAAGTTTTTGAGATGGCGACACTCCAAGGGGCTAAGACACTAGGTCTGGAGAATGTTGGTGCGTTGAGATCAGGTTTCGCTGCAGATCTCCAATTAGTTGATGCAAACTTTCCAACTCCCTCAAGTAAAGAAAACCTAATAGAGCAGGTAATACTTCATCGTTCCGGTCATCATGTCGATTCTGTAATGGTCGCTGGAGAGTGGAAATTGAAAAATGGTGAGGTTCTTGGAGTTGATCTTGAAGGCCAGAGACAGACTCTGCATAGGCAAGCCAGACGCCTTTGGGGTGAAGATGGATAAAAAAAATCTCAGTAAGGGTATGGATGAGACCCAGATACTGAACGAACTTAATAGTCTCGTTGAAGATGGGAAGACTGTTGTACTCGCAACGGTTGTAGAAACGTCTCGATCCGTACCTCGGCACTCCGGAGCGAAAATGTTAATACTTTCAGACTCTCATCAGGTTGGGACTATAGGTGGTGGAGAGATGGAAGCACGGGTAATAAAAGAAGCCTGTGCCTGTATGGACGACGGTACCTCACTTCTGTTGAACTATGAACTAGTTGACCCTGTAGCTGGAGACCCTGGTGTTTGCGGCGGGACGGTTACTATTCATTTGGAGACTTATATGCCTAATTCTAAAATTCTGATCATAGGGTGCGGACATGTCGGACGAGCTGTAGCGGAACTTGCCAGCTGGTTGGGTTTCCATGTCGTCGCTACCGATGACCGTGAGGAAATCGCTGAAAGCGTAACTGAAGCAGATCTTGTTCTCACCGGTTCAATTGAAGAGACTTTGAAGCAGGTCAATTTAACTGATCGAGATCATGTAGTAGCTGTCACCCGAAATGCTGAGTTGGATATCCAAAATCTCCCTCATCTTCTTTCCACTGAAGCAAAATCAATTGGCGTGATGGGAAGCTCTAGACGATGGGAAACAACTCGTTCTTCACTTGAATCAGCTGGCGTTTCTGAGGAAGATCTATCGAGGATTACTTCTCCTATAGGTTTGGATTTAAATGCCGAAACTCCGCAAGAAATAGCTCTTTCTATCCTGTCTCAAATCATCGAACAAGATAATGCTGGTAACAACTGACTGTGATTTCTGATTATCTCTGTTTAATTCGTGGCGGTGGTGATCTGGGAACTGGTGCCGCTCTCCAATTGAAAAGAATGGGGATGCCTGTAGTCGTCTGTGATCTGAAGAATCCCTTGGCAGTAAGAAGAAAAGTTTCGCTTTCTTCAGCGATCCCTGACAGGAAAATAAAAATAGAGGAAATCACAGGTGAAAGAATTGATGACCTCTCAACTATTAATGACTTTTCATCTACCGAAGTTGTTCCAGTGATTATTAGTGACTCTCTTCCAACTTTTCCGATTTCTGTAATTGTCGATGCCAGAATGCAGAAAAAGCCCATGGATACGAAAATTGATGACGCCGACCTAGTTGTTGCCCTAGGGCCTGGTTTCTTTGCTGGCAAGGACTGTCATGTCGTTGTCGAAACCATGCGTGGGCCCAATATGGGAAAAACTATTTGGGATGGTTGTGCTGAAGAAGACACTGGAATTCCTGGTGAAGTCGGAGGACTTACTGGTGAGCGATTGTTGCGTTCTCCTTCTAATGGTGAAATCTGCTGGATTAAGGAAATTGGGGATTTAGTCGAAAAAGGTGAAGCAATTGGCTCTGTGGGTGGTGATGACGTAGTCGCTAGAGCTACCGGAGTCATTCGTGGAATGATAAGTGAAGGCACACTGTTAGAAGTTGGGATGAAAATTGGAGATATCGACCCGAGAGGAGCGAAGGTTGATGTGAACAAAGTTTCTGATAAGGCTCTAGCAGTTGGTAATGGTGTAACGGGAGCTGTGGTTGAATGGTTAGGAAAAAGCAAATCGAACCTTTAGATGTTTATCAAGCTGTCAAAAATCTAGAAATAAAAGAGGGTGAGATAGTTGCCCTGGTCGGAGGTGGAGGTAAATCAACTCTTCTTTCGGCTCTCGGTGAGATTCACGGTAAAGGCACAGTGTTAACTACTACTACCAAAATGGGAAGTTATCAGGTTGGAGGGGCAAATTTGCTAATTCGACCTTCTAAAAAAGAGCTTTCCAAAGCTTTAGGTGAGATCTCTCCTCTTCTGGTCTGGGATCGTGTCGATGGCAAAAAAGCTTTTGGAGTTGACCCTTCACTACCCAAAAGTTGGTTACCCGAAGCGACCAGAGTGATCGTTGAAGCGGATGGTGCTAGACGACATCCTGCTAAAGCCCCTGCACCTTACGAACCTGTTTTACCCTTGGGTGTTACAACTGTTATTGCAGTAATCGGCGCTGACGCCATTGACAGAGTGATTGAAGACCAATGTCATCGACCACTACGAGTAGCAGCTGTTGTTAATTGTTCTCCGTATGAAAGACTCACCCCTGAAAGAGCCGCAGTTCTTTTACTTGATTCAAACGGGTCTAAAAAAGGTTTAGCACCTGAGGTGCGTTTTGTTATAGCCATTACAAAAGTTTCACCTGAAAACCGAGATCTTGTTGAACGTTTAGTAGAAGAACTTCAGAGTTTTGACTCAGAAGTTGAAATTTCTCTAGTTGCAAGTCACAACGGAGGGTAGATTTCTTAGATGATTTCAGGAAGTGTAAACCTCATTCCGGAAGCTTCAGTTGATTCGATGCGTGATTTAGCAATCAGGTCTGAAAAACTGGGTTTTGAACGTTGCTGGGTTTACGACGAAGGGTTAGCGACTCGGGATGTGTATGTAACCATGACAGCGATTCTTAGAGCCACGGAAAACTTGATTGTTGGTCCTGGTATTACGAATCCTTACACCCGTCATCCAGGTCAGACTGCGGCTGCTATAGCTTCTCTTGATGAAATGTCTGACGGTCGTGCCTTTTTGGGGATAGGAGCGGGTGGGAGTCTGACTTTGGACCCTCTCGGAATTCAGCGTTACAAACCTCTTGAAACTGTTCGTCAAACTATTTCTGCTTGTCGACAGTTATTCGCTGGTGAAAAAGTTGATTTGGAAGGACCAGTTTTTTCTTTTAAATCGGCGCAATTAGATTATGGGAGATCTGATATTGAGATCTGGTTAGCTGGACGTGGCCCAAAGATGCTTGACCTTGGCGGCGCTTTTACTGATGGAGTGATGTTGGATTTTATTTTCAAACCTTCACTAGGCGAATACGTGAAACAGATACGGATGGGCGCTGAACGTGAAGGGAATGATCCTAAAATTTGTTACTCGACGATGATCGTCACTGACGATGAATCCCTTGAAATTGTTAGACCTCATATGACATACAGACTGGTGGACTCACCTGCAGTAGTACTTGAGGAGTTGGGTGTCTCTGAGAAAGATATTTCGAATATTCGAGGTGCTCTCGCTGATGGTCTTGAAGCTGCCGCTGAATACGTGTCTGATGACTGGGTTCTACCTTTTGTTATCTCTGGAAGTGTAAAAGAGTGTGCTAATGAGCTTGCTGACCTTTTCGAAATGCATGGTTTTGACGAATTTATGATTCCGGTGTTTGAACCTGATAGTGGAATTTCTTTACTTGAGACAACAGCTCAGGTTCTTGGAGGTTGATATGCCTAAGATTGGAGAACCTGTTCTAACCAGTGATGTGCAGGAATTTTTCGAAAATATAGACATAAACGTCCCTGAATCTGAATCTATGCCTGAATTATGGGAACCTGAAGCACCTGCTTTAACAATGACTGATGATGAACCTCTTGTTTCGTTAAAACATTCTCGTATCAAAACTCTTAATTGTTATTGGGAGGCAGGCTGGGAAAACGCTTTAGAGAACTCTTGGCTCCGTGAATCTGTTGCTGAAAAACTTTATTGCATAGCTGAAGGACTCCCTGATAGGTGGGGATTGGGAATTTTTGATGCATGGAGACCACTGGCTTTACAAAGTGAACTCTTTAAAGCCGCATGTGAAGACTCAGAAGTTCCCGAAGAATTGTTCGCCGAACCATCAAGTGATCCCTTTACACCGCCTCCCCATTTAACTGGTGGAGCGATCGATCTGACTTTCACTGTTGATGATGTTCCTTTAACACCCGGATCAGGATTTGATGATATTACTCAAGCAGCTCGAGCAAATTATTTAGAAGAAACTCCTGGATACGCCCGAGATTTTCGTAGATTTTTGTATTGGACGATGCGCTCACATGGTTTCATTGTTTTCGAACCGGAATGGTGGCATTTTGAATTTGGTACACGCCGTTGGGGTTCACTAACTGCTCAAACAGCAAAATTTGGCATTTCTAATCCTTTTTAGAATCAGTTATCAAAAAGCCTTTTTGCATGATCGGTCAATTCTAAATGAGCAGAATTCATATCGACATTTTTAAGTTCTGTTTCTTCAATGATTTGACTACCTCCTACAAAAAGGTGTCGCACTCTTCTATCAGGGCCCATAACAAGACCTGTAATAGGATCCGGTATGTCACCTAAATCTCCCCCTGGCCAGATAGCGATATCAGCTTTCTGACCTACTTCAAAGGTTCCTAAATCTTCTAACCCTAAACAGCGTGCTCCACCTTTTGTTGCCATTTCGACTACTTCATAGGGCATAAGGGCATCAGGCTTCATTTCTCTTTGCCGTGCAGTGAAAAGTGCCTGTCTGAGTTCTGGGAATAAGCCTCCAATCTCATTTGATGCCACCCCGTCTACTCCAAGTCCTATTGGGCAACCGGCTTCCAGAAGGTCAGTCACTGGACACATTCCAGCAGCTAGACGTGCATTTGAGGATGGGCAGTGTGCGATTCCTGTACCAGCTGCTCCGAGTCTCTTCATTTCATCCTGGTCTATATGGATTCCATGAGCCAACCAGACGTCATCATCCACCCAACCCCACTCATCCAACATTTCAACCGGTCTCCGTCCAAAATTGGCCAAACAATATTCTTGCTCTTCTAAAGTTTCACAAAGGTGTGTGTGGAGTCGAACTCCGTGTTTTCTAGCAAGTTCAGCAGAATCAATCATCAACTCGGTCGTTACCGAAAAAGGGCTGCATGGCGCAACAACTACATGAACCATCTCGCCATCATGATGCTTAGCTATTATTGACTCTGTCGAAGAAAGAATCGCTTCTCGATCTTCTACGACATGGTCTGGTGGCAATCCACCTTTGCTCTCACCGAGGTCCATTGAACCTCGAGACAAATGCAGTCGAATTCCAACTTGTTTAGCTGCTTCAACAATTGCATCAAATACCGAATCATCTCCGTTAGGTACCAAGTAATGATGGTCAAATGCTGTCGTGCATCCAGTTGATGCTAGTTCGCCAAGACCTACTAGGGCGGCGGCATGCACATCGTCAACTGAGAGTTTCCCCCAAACTGGGTATAGGTGAACTAACCAATCAAACAGGTTGCATCCAACTGCCTGACCCCGAGTCATCCATTGGTACAGATGATGATGGGTATTTATCAAACCTGGTGTTGCTATATCCCCATCACAAAGAAGAACTTTATCTCCGTCTTTTGCTTCTATGAGACCAACTTGTGTTATGACACCATTCTCTAAAGCAATGTCACCTGGATGTCTTAGTCCTCTGATGACTAAACGTTGACTCATGGTGACCATCCGCTAAAGGTGTCGATCATTAATCTGACGTCGGGTCCTAGTGGGTAAAGAATCGGACATGTGCATCCATCTTTCATGTATTGAGCTACTTTTTCTCTTACTTCATCAGGAGTTCCCGCAGCGCAAATCATCTGAACTACTTCATCAGGAACCAATTTTGATGCTGCTTCTACCTGTTCATGAGTTGCCGGCCATGTCAAAACTTGACCAATCTCATCTAAAAGTTCTTCAGGAACTCCAGAGGCTTTCATGATGTGGGGTTGCTGCCCTAAGTATTGGGTAACCATAAGTCGAGCTCCATCTAAAGCTTCTTTTCGATCTTCAGCTAGAGAACAAACAACAAGTTGGGGGCGGTCAATCTCATCGATACTTCGACCAGCTTTTGAGGCCCCGATTTCTAGATGTTCCATAGCTCTTTTGTTGTATTCGGGTGAAACCAAATAATTCAGAACGACACCGTCGGCTATCTCACCAGTCAACTCCATCATTTTCATCCCAGTTGCACCGATGTATATTGGCACCTCTTTAGGTCGCCGTTCTTGGTATACGTAATCGAGTTCTACTCCGTCAAGTTTTACAAAGTCACCTGAGAAGCTGACGGTTTCATCAGCTAACAGTGCTCTTACTGTAGTGACCACTTCTCTCATCACCTTTAACGGCTTATTGCGCTCTATCCCCACTTTTGAAGCCAACGGGTCCCACCATGCCCCGATACCAAGAATAATTCGACCAGGCGCCAAGTCATCTAAAGTCGAAAAAGTAGAAGCCAGTCTTGCAGGATTTCGGGTCCAACAATCAACTACACCAGAACCTATTTTAATTTTTTCAGTCTTTGCAGCAAACGCTGCCATGGGAACAACTGCGTCACGGACAAGTCGAGAATCAGCCTGCCATACAGCTTCAAAACCATTCGACTCCGCATACTGTGTGTATTCGATTGCTTCACTAATCGAATGAGCATCTTGTAGATAAATCGCTAATCGAGTCATTTTCTCTCCTATTTTCAAATCTAAACTTCAAACAATTTCAGCTAATCTTGCGTGAACCTTTTTTGCTTGTTCAGCAGCTTTCGCTCTAATTTCATTGGCGTCCACACGAGTTGATGTCCCATTTGCCCAAATGATTTCCTGTTCAACCATAACCTCTATCGGATTGACTCCTGTTGAAAATGCAAGCTCCCAAGGATCCATATTTGGATAATTCCAAACAACTCGATCATTCATCGCTTCGGGAATAATGCGATAACCATTTGTTAACCATCCCCAAGCTGTCTCAGGCGAAGCCGCTATATCAGACTCACGATGACGAGCATAAGCAAGACGAAATTCCTCAAGCATGTCAGCACCGATTCCATCCGTACCTAATGCAATTTCGTTATTAAATCTAACAGGATTAGCGTAACCAACAGAATTATTCATGTTCGATCGTGGATTATGAACCAATGTACCTTTAAGACCATGGTTGTCTTCAAGATGCACCCCATGAATAATAAGCCAATTGTCTTTTGAATAGTCCTTCAATCTTGAAACAGCACTTGCATCGACTGCTCCCTCTGCTACATGCACATGGACACCTACATCAAAACTTTCAGCGATTTCGACAGCCGATTCTATTGTTTCATCTTCACATGTAAAAGACGCATGCAAACCGACCATTCCGAGTCCCCCCTCTTCTAAAAAACGTCTGTTTTCGTCTAATCCTTTTTTCGCTCCATCAGGACCATGCCTATCCGTTACTCCGTAGGAACACAGGACTCTTATTCCTACCGTTTCACAAGCCTCAGCTATAACGCTCAAAGAACCTTCAATCGCTTCGGGTGATTCGTGATGGTCAACAATTGCTGTGCAACCACGTTCTACTGCTTCAAGAGCCCCAAGCATCGCAGACCATTTGATCGATTCAAGGTCAAGTGCCCTGTCAAGACGCCACCAGACCATCTTTAGTATCTCTTCAAAGTTGTCAGGCTGGCTCGCTGGTGCAGGCATCCCTCTAGCTAACGTTGAATAAAGGTGATGATGGGCACAAACGAGACCATGCGTCTCATCCGATCCAATAAATTCGTCAGTCATCACAATTCCATTCTTGCCAATTCTCCTGTTGAACATCTGAGGCCATTGGTAAGCTCTTTCGCCAAATTCCATCTTGACCGTGCAAAGCGGCAGCTACCGCTCCAGCGGTAGGGACTAATCCAATTTCCCCTACTCCTTTTATCCCATACGGTGAATCAGGTTGTGGCTCTTCAACTAGAATTACTTCTACTGGAGGCATGTCCTTAGGTCTCAAAATCCCAAGGCTCTTAAGTGTCATATTTCGAGGTTTTGCTTCTTCATCTGTAGGAAAACCTTCCGTAAGCGCGTATCCCAATCCCATATGTACCGCTCCTTCAATTTGCCCTTCACACAAAACCGGATTTACTGCCCTGCCAACATCATGAGCGGCCACTACATATTCAACTTTCTCTTTTTCTTCGCCCATTACTACTAGTTGTGCCGCATATCCAAAAGTTGAATGAATCAAAGGGTTTTCCACATCATCTGACATCGAATTTGTCCAATCAACTCGATATTCTCCCTGATAATCAATCTCAGGTTTACATCCATCGGCCATTGCAGTTCTACAGGCATCCGCAACTGAGCCTGCCCCCATTAGTGTTCCCCTGCTACCAGTCGTTTGACCTACATTCATTTCTCTACTTGTATCCACAATTACCTCTACCAGAGAAGGGTCAACACCTAACTCTTCAACAGCGACTTGCAAAGCAACTGTGTGAACTCCTTGTCCCATTTCAGTCCAACAGTGTCTTACTTCGACTTTGCCATCTTGACGGAACCTGACAACCGCCTTAGCTATTTCTTTTGCACCGTTTCCGAGACCCGAATTTTTTAGACCAAGGCCTAAACCGACTACTTTGCCATCTTTGATTGCCTGATCATATGATTCTTTAATTGCTTCTAAACAGGAATTCGCACCTCTGCTACCTTCATCCATAATCTGCCCAGGTCCCCAAATCGACCCAGGTTTAACAACGTTACGTTTTCTAATCTCCCATCCACTTATTCCGACTTTTTCCGCTAGTCGGTCCATTACTCCTTCCATTGCAAACTGAGCTTGATTAGCACCAAAGCCTCGAAATGCCCCTCCTATTGGATTATTTGTTCTTACGGCAATTGAACGAACATCAATTGCAGGAACCACATACGGGCCGCTTGCATGCCCTGCAGCTCTTTCCAATACCTTCATACCTACTGAGGCATATGGGCCCGAATCGCCAATCATACGAACCCACAATCCTGTAAGTAGACCATTCTCATCGCAACCTGCTTTAAATTTCATTTGGATTGGATGTCGCTTAGCGTGTATGAGTAACGATTCTTCACGGCTTAAAGTGCAACGTACTGGTTTTCCTATTAGATACGCAGCTAGAGCAGTCTGTGCCTGATTTGACAAGTCTTCTTTACCACCAAATGCGCCACCATTAGAAACAAGCTCAACCGTTACCTTACTTGTGTCTACTCCAAGCACTTTTGCAATCTGGTTTCGGTCATCCCAGACCCCCTGGCCGCCTGAATACACATAGAGTCCTTCTTCATTAGGCACCGCAAGTGTTGATTCAGGCTCAAGAAAAGCCTGCTCAACTCTCTGGGTTTGAAATATTTCTTCAACTATGTGTTTTGATCCCTTAAGAGCTTTTTCGGTATCACCCCGTTCATAACTTGACTCTGACAAAACATTGCCATCTAAACCCCAGACTGCATCTTCGTTAGAAGTAACTGCTTCGACGGGATCACTAAATGGTTTCAGAACTCTGTATTCAACCTCAATTAACTCAGCTGCTTTACGCGCTGTCTCTCTGTCTTTTGCAACTACTAAAGCCAAAACATCACCTAAGTAAGAAGTTTTCCCCCCTTCAGGAATGAATATCGGCCAATCCTCATGTATTAAACCAACTCGCAACTCTCCTGGAACGTCCGAGGCTGTGATTATCTTCTCGACCCCTTCTAAGTTCTCCGCAACTTCTATACTTATTTTTATAACTTCTGCTCTTGCATGGTCAGACAACCTGAAAGCCCCATGAAGTAAACCACTAGGCTTTATATCGTCAATAAATGGTCTGTCTCCTAAACTTAGAGCCTCAGCTTCATAGCGACTTCCTGAAGTTCCGACACCTCCAGTTTGGATTTTTACGGGCGTTGTGCCGGCAGCTAGAGATTCAACTGCATCTAAAATTTTGGTATAACCTGTGCACCTACAAAGATGAGCTCCTAGATGTCTAGACGACTCTTCACGAGTTAGCGAGCTTCCTTTACGGTCGATTAATGACTTAGCTCTAACCAAAATACCCGGAATGCAAAATCCACATTGAAGGGCGCCGTGCGCTGCAAAGGTCTGTGAAAAAAGTTCACGTTCTTTCGGATCAAAGCCTTCTAATGTTAAAACTTTTGTATCTTCTATTTTTTCCATTGACGTCTGACAAGCGACTCGTGCTTTTCCATCGATTAAAACGGTGCAACATCCACACTGACCAGATGGAGAACAGCCATCTTTAGGTGAAATTAGTCCAAACTCATCCCGTATCGCTGCTAAAAGGTGTGGATGTGACATTTCTGTCTCAACGCTGACACCATTTAGTTCGAAAGTCGTCATATCAACTATCCTTCAGATTTTTCATCGTCTTGTTTTCGAACTTCAATTCCTTCTGGTATCTCAACGCCAACTTGCGAAGTGATTGACTTGTATACCTCTGGTCTCCTGTAACGATCAAAATCGAAAAGAGTTTCCTTGTAATTTACGCACATGTCCAAATCGACAACTGCTGATACTAATTCATCTTCCACTGTTGAACACTGGGCAACGATTTCTCCAGATGGAGCTATTATCGAACTCTCTCCTAGAAGGTCACACCCTTCTTCATTTCCAGCTTTAGCTACTCCAACAACCCACATCCCATTCTGGTATGCACCTGATTGCATGACTAAATGGTTATGGAAACCTGCTAAAACATCCTGACTTGGATCAGGTGGATAATGCACTGGAGTGTTGTACCCAATAAGTGCGAGTTCGCAACCTTGTAAGCCCAGCACTCTGTAGGTTTCTGACCATCTTCTGTCATTGCAGATAGCCATCCCTACAACTCCATTAAAAGCTCCAAATACCTTGAATTCATTTCCAGGTTCGAAGTAATAGCGTTCTAAATGTTGAAAAGTCCTCCAAGGTTCGTTCTCTTCGTGGCCTGGAAGGTGGACTTTCCGGTATTTACCAAGCGTGTCGCCATTTTTGGAAACAATAATTGAGGTGTTGTAACGATGACCATCAGATGTCATTTCTGCATAACCTAAATGAAACCCGATCCCTAATTTTTTTGCTTCATCAAATAATGGTTGAACTTCCTGACTAGGCATTTCCGTTTCAAAAAAATGGTCGAATTCAGCTATATTTTCTGACCACCATCTTGGGAAAAAAGTCGTGAGCGCCAACTCTGGGAAAACCACAAGGTCGCAAGACTCCGACGCTCCTTGGTTGAGAAGAGCTATAAGACGTTCAACTACTTCTTTTCTATTGTTATCTCTCTGTATAGGTCCAAGCTGCGCTGCACCTATTTTTAAAACACGTGTCATTCGCTTTCTGCACCTCCAAAATCAGTCTCATCTAATTCAAGAATTGTCTGGAATAAAACGTTGCACCCTGCAACAAGATCGTCAGGATCTGTATGTTCCTGAGGATTGTGGCTTATACCTTTATGACTTGGAACAAATACCATCCCTGTCGGACAAACTCTTGCCATCATCTGGGCATCATGCCCTGCACCCGACGGAAGTTGCATAACTGAATGTCCCATTCGAGAAGCTACATTTTCTACGGTGTTTACTACTTCTTGATTGAATTCGACAGGTTCAAATCTAGCTAATTGTCTTTTTTCAATTTTTAAACCTTCACTCAAACCTAGTTCTGAAAGAAAATCAGCAAGCTTATTTTCTGCTTCTAACAAACGTTCTTCGATCGTGTTTCTCAGATCGACAGTCAAAATAGCTGACCCTGCAACCACGTTGACCAAATTAGGATTGAGTTCCAATCTGCCCACTGTGGCTACTTGACTTCCTCCCATTTCTAAAGATAACTCACGTACATAAGTAGAAATAGACGCTGCTGCGAAACCTGAATCGTGACGAAGCGCCATTGGAGTGGTTCCGGCATGATTAGATTCACCTGTGACGGTCAGTTCTGTCCATGAAATACCTTGCACTCCTGTTACCGCTCCGATTGTCACACCTTCTACTTCTAGAACAGGACCTTGTTCGATATGCAATTCGACAAAAGCTCTCGGTGAAGGGCCGGGGCATGGAGAGGTCCCTCTGTAACCAATGCGATCTAATTCGTCTCCTACTTTGATACCATCAACGCCTTTTATATCTAATGCTTCCTCAAGTGTCATTCCTCCTACATAAACGAGACTTCCAAGCATGTCTGGTGCAAATCTCGCACCTTCTTCATCGGTAAAAAATGCAACTGCAACTGGATGTTGGGTTTGAATATTGTTTTCAGAAAGAGACTCGATTATCTCTAAACCTGCAAGCACTCCTAAATTTCCGTCATATCGACCTCCTGTTTTAACTGTGTCAATGTGGCTTCCTGTCATAGTTGGCGGGCCGTCAATTTTTCCAGACCGAACTGCTACTACATTTCCAATTGAGTCAATACTTACATCAAGGCCTAAATCCTTCATCCATGTCACTACAAGGTCACGGCCCGCTCTATCTTCGTCCGTGAGAGCAAGACGGCAGGAACCACCCCCGTCAATGGCTCCTATAGAAGCAAGTTCTTCAATACGAGCTAGAAGACGTTCACCATTTATTCGGAGGTTTTCAGCCATTCTTGCTCCTTTCGGGAAAAACAATGTCTGTAGGTCTAATCGGAACTCTTTGCAGATCTAAGCCCGTAGCGTTTCTAACTGCTGAAGCGACAGCAGCTGTCGACGAGATAGCTGGTGGTTCTCCAACTCCTTTTGCTCCAAAAGGGGCATTAGGTTCAGGTTGCTCTATAAGGGCCGCTATTTCTACTGGTGGCATGTCTAGAGAAGTAGGTAACAAGTAGTCAGTAAAAGAAGGGTTAAGAATTCGACCATCTACAACATTGATTTCCTCAAGTACAGCTAAGCCGAGACCTTGTGCAGCGCCACCTTCCAGCTGTCCTTGAAGTTGTAGAGGGTTTAGTACTCTTCCTACGTCTTGTGATGTTATTAATTCGACTACTTTGACTAATCCAAGTTCCTGATCTACATCCACTACCGCTCGATGAGCTGAAAAAGCAAAGGAAACATGGGCATCCCCTTGGCCTTTTTCATCTAAAGGATGAGTTGGCAAATGTCGATAAGTGTCTTCTACTTCTATCGGTTCAGCAGTGGCTTCTTTTAAGCTGATAGAAAAATCGCTTGATAGGGAGGCTATACCTCCATCTACTATTACTAAAGATTCGACATCTAAGTTATAAGATTCTGCGATGCGAGACAGAAGTCTGATACGTACTTCCTCACATGCACTCTTCACTGCTCCACCTGACATCCAAGTTTGCCTACTTGCTGAAGTGGATCCTGCCGAACCTACGGTAGCTGTGGAGGCGGGTGCCAAAATTACTTCTTCAACTCCTAGAATTTCTCTGACTATTTGTTGAGCTAATGTCACAAAACCTTGTCCCACTTCTGCACATGCACATGTGATCGTTGCTACTCCATCTAAAAGTTGACAGGATGCCGTGCTGAAATCATCAAACCCCTCTGAAAACATGAGATTTTTGAATCCAACTGCAATCGCTTCTCCTCTTACAACGTTTTTTGGATCTGCAGTTCTCCCTGCACCTCCTGGTAGTTCCATCTGTTGTGTTGCTGAACCTACAGAAATGGGATGTTGAGCGCATGTCTCTATTACCTCAGCTACTGGAGCTGTTCCAGTAATAGTTTGTCCGGTTATTATTTGATCTCCGGGTTTAAGCGCATTCTTTAGACGTAATTCAACAGGATCCATACCCAATTCAATGGCTAGTTTGTCCATCTGTGCTTCATGGGCAAAACAAACCTGCACACATCCAAATCCTCTCATGGCACCGCAAGGAGGGTTGTTTGTTCTGACTACTGCTCCGTAAATTTCTACGCTCGGTACACGATAGGGGCCTGCTGCGAAACAAGTAGCGTTAGCTAACACAGCACTGCTTGTAGATGCATACGCTCCTCCGTCTAAAAGTAGTCGAGCTTCAATTCGCGTCAGGGTTCCGTCAGATTTAGCATGATGTCGGTACCACATCTGAGCTGGATGGCGGTGCACATGACCATGGAAGCTTTCGGTTCGCGAGTATGACATCTTTATGGGTTTACCTGTCTTTATGGCTAAGAGGCAAAGGTGTATGTGAAGACTTATGTCTTCTCTAGCTCCAAATGCTCCTCCGACACCTGCCAATGTAAGTCTTACTTTTTCGGTGGGAAGATTTAAACAGGCGGCAACTTGATCACGGTCGGCATGAAGCCATTGAGTGGATACAAAAAGGTCAATTCCCCCATCTTCTGATGGAATTGCCATTCCTGATTCTGTTCCTAAAGGTGCTTGATCTTGCATCCCAACTTCATATGTTCCTTCAACAATTATTTCTCCCTCTTCCTGACTGTTTCCGTGGGTGAGATCTATTTCCCTGAAAAGATTTCCATCCGGATGTATTGCTTCAGCTTCTTTAGCCAAGTTTGGGTCTGAAAGTGGTTCAATTAATTCGTATTCAACATCTATTGCTTCCAAAGCTAGCCTTACATTTTCAGGGTGGTCAGCTGCAACTATTGCTACGGGTTCACCCTGGTATCTCACTAACCCATCAGCTAGAACAGGTTGATCGGGATGCTCGAGTCCGTACAAAGGCATATCGTCTAGATCTTCGCTAGTTATAACAGCGTGTACTCCCGTCATTTTTAAAGCAGACGTTACGTTGATTGAAACTATTCTTGCGGCTGGATGTGGGGAGCGAAGAGTTCCTCCCCAAAGCATGTCTGGATGACGTAAGTCATTGGAAAATACAAATTCTCCTTTAACTTTTGGGATTCCATCGGGACGGAGAGCACTCTCACCTATCCGAGGTCCTTTGATGGCTGTATCTGACGTTTGAACTCGGCTCATTTACTTTTTTCCTCTTCATTTTGAGCTATTCGGTTATTGCTTGCTATCCGAACAGCTTCGAGGATTCTTCCGTAACCAGTACACCTGCAAAGATTTCCACTAATTGCTTCCCTGACTACCAACTCATCTGGGTCAGGATTTGTATTCAATAGTTGGTCTATCGTCACTAGTAGTCCTGGTGTGCAAAATCCGCACTGAACCGCTCCCGCTTCGACGAAAGCTTTCTGGACATCTGAGATTTCCTTGCCTGACCCCAGTCCTTCGATTGTGGTGATCTCACGACCAACAGCAGAAGCAGCAAGAACTAAGCAGCTGCAAACGATTTCCCCGTCAAGAAGAACTGTGCAAGATCCGCACTCCCCTTCCTCGCAAGCGTTTTTCGATCCGGAAAGCTCCAGCCTTTCTCGTAAAACCCACAGAAGACTCTCGGATGGATGACCATCAATGACGTGATGATCATTTCCATTTACCGTGAGTGTGTAAATTTCAGAAGTCATGACTTCTCACCCGCACAAACTCTCTCCAAGGCTCTTTTAGCTAAAACTCCTACTGCATGTTTTCTGTAATCTGCAGTTCCTCGATGGTCATCAATGGGTTTTGTTGAGTCAGCTACCAGTTCGGAAAATTTGTTTATCACTTTCTCTGAAAGAGCACTGTTTGTTTCCCAATCAAATTCTTGTGCTATAAATTCTTCTGCTGCAGTCGCTCGGAAAGGCACAGGTGATACCGAACCAACCCCTACCCTCAACTTTCTTCCTAAAAAATCAGTTACTAATGCCAATGAAACGACTGAGATAACCATTGCGTTTCGTGTGCCTACTTTTAAGAATTCCTGTGGTCCTTGAAATACGGGCATTTTGATTGATTGAATGATTTCTCCTGGTTTTAGAGCATTAGTTTTAACTCCGGTTATGAATTCTGTGATTGCGATTTCGCGGTTTTCTGTTGAGGATTTCAATTGCAGAACTGCGTCCATTGCTACTAGTACAGGGATTGTATCTCCCGCTGGTGAGGCGGTGGCTAAGTTTCCCCCCAAGGTGCCCGCATTGCGTATTTGTGGAGAACCCACAGTTCTTGCCGCTTGTGTTAAAGCAGGAACAAGTGCTGCTATTTGTGGGTCTGCCAAGTCTGTATAGGAAATACCTGCACCTAAAACCATTTCACTGCCTTCCAAAGACCAATTTTTCAATTCAGGTATTCGGCTTAGGTCTAAAACGCTCTCCAATGAGTGCGCGCCTCTATTTGCTTGCACCATAAGGTCAGTTCCCCCTGCAAGTACTGTTGTCGCAGGATTTTCTGCCAATACAGCACATGCTTCATTAACTGACTTCGCGATAATTACCCCCATCTATTAAGGGTGCCGGAACTTCAACATTTTGTCAACGCGTTTGATGCCTGTATCTTTAATCTTGTGGACTTATTCAAACACCCTTTATTAGAAGCTCTCTTACCATTAGCGGATGTCCTTGGAATTCAAATTCTAGATAAAGACGAAATCACAGAGTCAGACTTGCCTCTCATATGGGATGGTGATGTTGTAGGTGGTGTGCGCCGACACAATTTAAATGGAGCCTTAACTCGTCTTTTATCTGCAGTTGAGATCGAAATGAATTTGAAGGTTAAAGATATGGACAGAATTCAAAAACAGCAGGCTGTCGCTTTGCTCAATGAATGGGGAGCTTTTAATTTGAGGAAATCTGTGGAAAGCGTCGCAGAAGCTTTGGAAGTTAGCCGTTTTACGGTTTATAACTATCTTGAGCGTTCCGAAAATGACTAATTGATTTTTAGGTACTAGCTTCTTTTCTATGAGTAAATCCCCTTCCAAAAAAGATACCAACGATGAACTGTCTCGTGTGGATGCAGTTTCTTTAGCAAAAATGATTAGAGATAAAGAACTCTCTCCAGTCGAAGCCGTTTCAATGACAATTGAGAGAATAGAGCGTTTAGACAAAGATCTAAATTCAGTAATCCACCGGCAATTTGAAAGAGCTTTGGAACTAGCAGCTTCACCCGAACTGCCAGACGGGCCTTTTAAGGGCGTTCCGATGCTAATCAAGGATCTGTGGGCGGAGGAGAATGGGGAGCCTCATCATGCAGGAGTTAAGGGAATGCGTGATGCAAAATACATCGCTAAAGCCGACAGCGATCTTGTTACTCGATATAAAGAAGCCGGTTTCATTATCGTCGGCAGAACTAACACACCTGAGATGGGAGCGGTTGCAACTACCGAACCTTTGTCTTATGGTCCTACCAAAAATCCTTGGAATTTTGATTATGGTCCTGGCGGATCTTCCGGCGGTTCTGCCGCTGCTGTAGCAGCAGGTTTTCTGCCTGCTGCTAACGCCAGTGATGGTGGAGGTTCCATAAGAATTCCTGCCGCGATGTGTGGTTTAGTTGGTCTGAAACCATCAAGAGGAAGGGTTCCAATGGGACCGGACAAAGAAGAATGGGGAGTTTCGATTCAACACGTCGTTTCACATACGGTTCGAGACACCTCAGCAATTCTTGATGCCACCGCAAGAAATTTCCCCGGTGATGGGGTTTTCGCTCCTGAATTTGGACGCCCATATTTCAATGAAAATTTTCAGAATTTAAAGCCACTAAAAATTGGAATTAAGGTTTCTGATCCGCGTGTGGAGGTAAATCCGGATTGCATCCAAGCTGTGCACAATACTGCATCGCTCCTATCGGACTTAGGACATCATGTTGAAGAGACATCTCCTGAAGCTCTAAATGATGTAGAAAAAGTCAGTGAGTTGGGTTGGGCGTTTGGAACTAACTGGTCTGTAAACATCGCAGCAAATTTTGCTTACCTGTCTAAACGGTTGGGCCGTGAACTAGTCGAAGATGATGTTGAGCCTGGGACATGGTTTCTCGCTCAACGGGGAAAAGAACAGTCGGCTATAAATTTTGTTAAAGCTCAAGGCATAATGGCGAATCTTCGGAGAGAATTGGCGAATTGGTGGTCAAGTGGATTTGATCTGCTTTTGACACCCACGACTGCTCAACCTCCACCTCTTATAGGTCGGCTAGCTCCGACAGAAGACGACCCCATACGAGCATCAATAGAGTCAGTTCCTTACTCTGTATTTACTTCACCGTTCAATACAACTGGTCAACCCGCTATCTCTCTGCCAATTGGGAGTTCTAATGGTTTACCTGTTGGCATCCAACTTGTTGGCGCTTACGGGAGAGAAGACATAATCCTGTCTGTAAGTTCTCAATTAGAAGAAGTTGTTAACTGGTCTGAAAATCGGGCACCTTTTCACGCTTAACTCGTCAAGCGTCGAGAACCCCGTGGGAAGCTTGGCCTATGTCAACAACTGGAGGCTCGGTTGACCAGGGGAAATTGACCCATTTATCAGTGTGTTTCCAAACATATTCACAGTCGACGATTGAATGGGGTTTCTGGTAGAGAACGGCAGATTTGACCTCTGCAACCTTTTCTAAGGCATGTTTATGAACTAAGGCGAGAGTGTTTCCAGTGTCAGCGACATCGTCAACTATGAGAACTTTTGCTTTGCCTAAGTCCACCCAATCAACATATGGCGGAAGTACTACCGGGAGGTCCAGATGTTCATCGACACCTGTGTAATATTCGACATTCATTACGTAAAGATTTTTTACTGCTAATGCATAACCAAGTGAACCTGCTACGAGCATTCCACCGCGAACAATAGCCAGAATAATATCTGGTTGATAGTTATCATCTGCGATTGTTTGGGCCAGCTCTCTAACTGCTTTTCCGTAAAGATCCCAATCCATCTCTTCGCGTTCGGCCACAACCCCTCCTGATTGTTGAATACATTAGCGTGTAAATGAAACTATTTCTAAATGGATACAAAATAACTACCCCGTCATTAGGACCAGACCAAACAGCGTGTAAAGAACCATCACTGCCAACATCGGATACTGGCTGCGCATTGCTTTCTGCAGTTCGAATTTCTCGACTCCTCTGTCGTGTGAAACCAGTACTCCGACTAAATGACCTCCGACGATTGAAAATACTTGAACCCACCCAATTGCTCCTGAGGGAATTAATGTCCAGTTGATTGGATCTGTGGCGGTTCCAAAAACATCCCAACCTTTACCAAATGGATCTGAAATTAGAACCTTGAATGCCTGGCCTTCCAATAGAAGCAAGGAAAAATAGTGAGCTAGGTCATAACCAAAAAGTATTGGTACTAAGGAAGCTCCGAATCTTTCCGAGAATCTAGAGTCTCCTGTTGTTCGGCTACCTAACTTGCCAGCGAGATGATATGTAACCCCCACTACTGCAACTATCCAAATAAGTCCGATTGTGTTAAAAAATGTGAGTTCCCATTTGCCGCGTCCAAAGATGATCTCACCCCAGAAACGAGTCCTTGAGAAGCCATCAAAGGCAGTGCCTCCTAAAGCAGCTAGCACTATTGCAAGTTGCGCTGGAGAGGTTTCATAATTTGAAACTCCTACAAAAGGAGCTCGTATGAAAACTTTTCTAGAGTTATGTGCTTCAGTTTCTTTTACCCGAAACGGAGAAAGTTCAGCTAGAGCACCGAAAAGGACACCGAACCCTTCAGCTTTTCTTGCCTGCTCCCATCCCCATTTCCATGTGATTCCCATTAAGCCAAGGGTGTATATTAATATCCACCATCCAAGGATCCTTGGACTGGCACCATCATGGTATGCCAGCTCAAACCAATGAAAAACACTTATTGGAGCGAGAGCTATCCATCCAGAAGTCAACCATCTTGGAGCAGGCTCGTCATGCTCTTTTCTAATTCGGTCTACTAATTTCCCAAGTGTTTCCCATGGGCTTATTTCTTTCCAAATATGGCCAAAAAGAACAGAAGCGCATGCCATTCCAATCCAAAAAACTACAAACACTGTTACTGGCGCCAAGTTTGCAACAGTGTTGTCTTGGCCGATGAAACCTGCAATTATGACAACTGAAAACAGAAACAAAGAAATACAGCGAAAAACTACTTTAAATAAGTTGGATCGATCAAGAGCATTAAATATCGGATGCCCAATCGAAAGTTTTTTCAGTAAAGGTCTGTGCCAAAAATACCCAAGCGCTGCGAAAGAAAAAACTAGCGCTACCACTCCTGCCCAAGCTACTTGCCATTTTGATAAGGGTAGATCTAAACGACCCCCCACCCCATGGGCAAATATTAACAGTGAGGTCATGAAACTTGAAGTTCGAATATTCTGAAACCAGCAGAATGCAATTCAGCTTCAAAAATTCCAGGAATTGTTGCATCCAGTCTTATCACTGCGGGGGCATCTGGTTCGACTTTTTTCATCTTGTCATAGACATGTAGGTGGACTTCATCAATTTGATCGCTATAAACAATCACCTCTACCGAATCACCCTTCGATACTTCAAAACGGGAAAGCCCACCTTTTACTTTCCCTCCTACTATCTCCACTTCAAAAGAAATGTCGGGAGCACTGGTTTCTTCCCCTCCTTCAATCATGACCATGACTGAATCGGAAATAGGTTTTCCATCAAGATAATAATTCCGATGGTCTATGGCTGAAAGCGAAACTGATATTTTATGGTGGCCGTTGACTAAATTGCTTAAGTGGTAATGGTTTTCAGATATCATCGCTACGGTCGAACCATCTAGTTCAATGTGTAAGTGTCCTTGCCTTGGTTGATTTCCGCTTTTTGTTTCTAACGGAACCAACTCGAAATTTTCCAATTCAATTGCAAGCATCGCTCCGCCTTCGCCGTCAAGAGTTGCTGCAACTGACACTGCAGGAGGGTCCGCAACTGAGCTCAAGTCAATGACATCAACAACGTCACCATGTTCATGTTCATGTTCATGTTCATGTTCTACGGAAGCAACTGTTGTGGTTGAATGATTTTTTTTAACCGTGCTGTCTTCATCTCCGCATGCCGCAACATAAAAAAATG